>Ga0224531_1000238_pt1 | contig 31509 bp, 28 predicted proteins | sample CBST100metaG_FD_179876 | JGI IMG/M metagenome (GOLD analysis project Ga0224531, IMG submission 179876) | Peat soil microbial communities from Stordalen Mire, Sweden - C.B.S.T100 | ecosystem: Environmental > Terrestrial > Soil > Wetlands > Peat | place: Sweden: Norrbotten County, Stordalen Mire...
AGACATATGCCACACCCCCCTCATAGCAAAAAACTGTAAAGGATGTGTGGAGACAATGTGTAAAGGATGTCATGGAACTGAACAGCTTTAGCCGTGCCGAAAAACGCCTATAAATCAAGGGCTTTAGCCCCTGAGGGAAGTTTTTACCCTCTAGAGATTTGCTCTAGCCATACGGTCCATCGTGTAGGCTTGAATCGTGCAAATCGAAGAAAATCGACTGCTGGCGCAGCTAACAACCTTCGGCATTGGTGGTCCCGCGCGTTGGTTCGCCACGGCCACAAGCGAAGACGAAATCGAGCAGGCCTGCGCCTGGGCGCGTGAGCACAAAGCGCCGCTCTTTATACTCGGCGGCGGCAGCAATCTGCTGGTGGCAGACGCGGGCTTCGACGGCCTCGTGCTGCAAGTCGCGCTCAAAGGCATCGCACGCGAGGACGCAATCTTCCGCGTTGCGGCGGGCGAGCTCTGGGAAAGTTTTGTCGACCATGCGGTCGCGGCCAATTGCGCTGGCGTCGAGTGTCTTGCCGGAATTCCCGGAACCGTGGGCGGCACACCGGTGCAGAATGTTGGCGCTTACGGCCAAGAGGTCGCCTCGGTCATCGAGCGTGTGCGGGCCTTCAATCTGGAATCGCAAAAATTTATCGAGTTCTCGAATGCCGAGTGCGGTTTCGCCTATCGCAAAAGCCGCTTCAACGGGCCTGATCGCGGCCGCTACATCGTCACGCGCGTCAACTACCGGCTGCGCCCCGACGGCGCGCCACGGCTCGTCTATCAGGATCTCAAGGCTCACTTCAACAACGGGTCGCATCGGCCCTCGCTCGCTGAAGTTGTCGCGGCGGTGCGCGAAATCCGTCACGGCAAGGGCATGCTTTTCGTCGAGGGCGAAACCGACTGCCGCAGCGCGGGCAGCTTCTTCAAAAATCCAGAAGTCGCGCTGGAAGCGGCCGCGCGCGTGCGTCAAATCGCAGCCAGCGCCGGCATCGAACCGCGCATCTATCCGGCCGGCGAGGGGAAAATGAAGATCTCCGCCGCGTGGCTGATCGAGCAGTCGGGCTTCAAAAAAGGCTTCGCGCTAGGCGCGGCGGCCATCTCCTCGCGGCACACGCTAGCGCTCGTCAATCGCGGCGGCGCGCGGGCTGAAGGAGTTCTGGCGCTGGCAAAAAAAATTCAAGCGGCGGTCAACGAGCGCTTCGGCATTCAGCTTGAAATAGAACCGGTGCGCGTGGGCTTTTAGCCAGGCGCGGCGCAGGTTTTAGAGTACAAACGCGCCGGCAGGGAAGCGCTTCCACATGCGATGACCGCAGCAAAATTCTTCGCGGGCTGATAGGCTAAAACCAATGGATGAAATCTTGCATCAATTGCGTTGTTTCGGATGCGGAAGCCGGATCACGGACGCCGAGGTGCGACCGGATTTCCGTTGCGCCCAATGCGGCGAACTTTTTGAAGTGGTGTATCCGGGCTGGAGCCAGCGCGGCGGCAGCGACCGGCCCAATCCCGGAGCGCTGAAGTGGCTCTGGCGCGAGCGGCGCTGCTCCTCTGAGTCTCTTGACCAGTCCGGCGTCTGGCGTTTTCGCGAGTTGCTGCCAATTCTTGAAAACTTCGGCAACGCGGTCTCACTGCGCGAAGGCAACACGCCCCTCTATCATCTGCCGCGCGCGGCCAAGCGGCTGGGCATCGATCAGCTCTTCGCCAAGCATCAGGGCATGAATCCCACCGGCTCCTTCAAAGACACGGGCATGACGGCGGCGCTCAGCGTAGCGCGCGAGCGCGGCTTCAAGTGGGTGGCCTGCGCCTCCACCGGCAATACTTCGGCCTCGATGGCCGCCTACGCGGCGCGCGCCGGGCTGCGCTGTCTGGTGCTGATTCCCGACGGCAAAATCGCCTGGGGCAAGCTCTCCCAAGCCATGGACTACGGCGCGCTGACCTGCCAGTTGAAGACCGACTTCGACGGCTGCCTGCGCGTGCTCACCGAAATCGTCAAGCGCGAGCCCATCTATCTGCTCAACTCGGTCAATCCCTATCGGCTCGAAGGGCAAAAGACCCCCGCCTTCGAAATCGCCGAGGCGCTCGATTGGAATGTGCCCGACCACCTGATCGTTCCCGGCGGCAACCTGGGCAACAGCTCGGCGCTGGGCAAGGGCTTCCGTGAAATGCGCGAGCTGGGGCTGGTGGCCCGTCTGCCAAAAATTTCAGTAATTCAAGCCGAGGGCGCCAACCCGCTGGTACGCAGCTTTATCCAAAGCAAGGGCGAGAAGTTGGAGCCGGTCGAAGCGCACACGCGCGCCACGGCAATCCGCATCGGCAACCCGGCCTCATGGCGCAAGGCGGCCAAAGCGATCATAGAAAGCGGCGGCCAGTGCCTGGACGTAACCGAAGCTGAAATCGCCATCGCCAAAACCGAGATCGGCACCGAAGGTTTGGGCTGCGAACCGGCCTCGGCCGTCACGCTGGCGGGCTTGAAAAAACTGCGCGCCCAGGGCTTCGTCCGCGCCGGCGAAACGGTGGTGCTGATCCTCACCGGCCACACGCTAAAAGACGCCGACTACACCATCGACTTTCATCGCGGCACGCTGCTTACCGAAGAAGAGTCCAAAGGGCTGGAGTCTGAAATCGGCGCGCTGCGTCGCAACGCAATCGCACTCGAGGCCACGCCGGAGGCTGTGCTGGCCGAGCTAAAGGGCAAAGTGGAATGAGCGCCGGTGAAATAAGCGACGGTGGCATGAAGGCGGGAATGCGGCTGCGGCTGCCTGCAACCTCGGCGAATCTTGGCCCGGGTTTCGATACCGCCGCCATCGCTTTGGACTTTGCGCTGGAGATTGCCGCCCAGCCCGCGCTGGAGTTCTCGATTGCTGCCACCGGCCGCGACGCCGACCGCTGTACGGCAATCGAGAACAACCTCATTCTGGAAACCTACAAAAAAATCTTGCGGACGCAGGGCCGGCCCATCGTGCCGCTGGCGCTCAAAATGGCCAATGGCATTCCCCTCGGAATGGGCTGCGGCTCTTCGGCCGCCGCGCGGCTGGCCGCCATTTCTCTGGCCGTACACTTCGGCAATCTGGGTTGGAGCTCGGAGCGAATTCTCGAAGAGGCCTACGCTCTCGAAGGCCATCCCGACAATGTGGCCGCCTGCTGGCTGGGCGGATTCGTGGCCGCCGTCTGCGATGGCAAGCAGGTAAAAGTCGCGCGCATCGAGCCGCCCGAAAACTGGCGCGCCATCGAGGTCTTTCCCACCGAACCGCTAGCCACCAGCAAGGCCCGCTCCGTGCTGCCGGCCTGCTACTCGCTCCAAGACGTCGTCTCGAACCTCCAGGCCGTAGCTGTGCTGGGCTTGGCCTTCGAGCACGCTCGGGGAGACCTGCTGCAGATGGCCATGAACGACCGCATTCATCAGCCCTATCGCGCGCCGATCTGTCCGTTGCTGCCGCTGCTGCTGCCGCTGGTCGGCGCGCATGGCATTTTGGGCGCGGCCTTAAGCGGCGCCGGGCCGGCCATGCTCCTCGTTGTCGAAGGAGAAAATCGCCTGCTAGAGGCGACGGCCGAAATTAAGCGTACGGTTAAAAATCGGCTGAAAGTGGAATTGGCTTGTTGCCGGTTTTCCTGCGAAGGCACGAAGCAATTCCTTGAAAAATAAAGCATTTGATGATGCGGAAAAACACCGCTTCAAATCGATTCGCGACCGTTATCAATCAGTCACAATAATTGCATAATTGGGCAGTCATCATACTTCAGATTACTAAAAATGTTACCCAAGTTTTCTTGCTATTTATTGATTTATCAACTACATTCGCTCCGTGAGCAGTTCTGGGGGAGGGCTGCTCTAGCGCCCGTGATTCCTTTTGGAATCCGGGCGCTTCTGTTTGCGCCAATCGCTTATTTTGCGCCAATCGCTCATTGCAGCCATCGCCTCGGCCGTTACCGCAAGAGATGCGCTTTGCGACTTTGCACGCCCTCGCCGCATCGGATATAGAGAGCAGCATCTTGTACAATCAACGATGCGGGTTTGCAAGGAGGAGCATGGCTGAACAAGGAATTGTGGTAGTAACCGACGCGAGTTTCAACCAAGAGGTGCTGCAAAGTGCGCAGCCGGTACTGGTGGACTTTTGGGCCGTATGGTGCGGTCCCTGCAAGGCGATTGCGCCGGTGGTCGAGAGCATTGCCGCCACCTACGCGGGCAAATTAAAGGTCGCCAAAGTCAACGTGGACGAAAATGGCACCACGCCTTCACAATACGGTATTCGCGGCATTCCGACGCTGCTGTTCTTCAAAGGCGGTCAGGTCGCCGACCAGGTCGTGGGCTACGTCCCCCAGGAAACCATCGAAGAAAAAGTTAAAAAGCTGCTCGCGTAAACCAACAGTCAAACGCTTCTTAACAAAAGCCCGGCCCGCGCCGGGCTTTTGCTGTTTGCGCCAACCATCTTACGTAGAGCCTCTTCATCGATAGCGTAGTAAAAATTTGGGTGCCCCATTCTAGCCGCGCTCTTGTTTCTTGCGGCTAGGGTGGGGTCAAATCAATCCATACTCCGATATACCTATCGTGAAAATGCTCCAAGCTCATCTACCCAAGACTACCCGCGGCCGCGAAACTGGATAATGCGCCGCCGGTCGCGTTTGGTGGGCCGCCGTTCGGGCAGCGGCATAAACTGCTGCATCGCCTTGCGCTCCTCGACGACGTGCTGGCGCGCCGCGCGGCTCTCTTCGGTTTCGCTATAGAGCGCCTGAGCCTTTGCCGCCGGGCCGCGAATCTCGCTCACCGCGGCGATCTCCACCTCGAAAATGCCGCCCTCGTTTTCAATGTGCAGCCGGTCGCCGGCGCGCACTTCGCGGGCAGGCTTGGCGCGCACTCCATTCCATTGAATCCGGCCCAAATCGCAGGCATGAGAGGCAAGCGCGCGCGTTTTGAAGAAGCGCGCCGCCCATAGCCATTTGTCAATGCGTACGGCGTCCATGTGTCTATCCTACCCGCCGCCCTCCCCGCCACTCAGGATGCCGATCCAGATGCCTGGGTACCGATCCAGCAACATGCCGGGGAACCATGACGAAGTTTCCGGTGTCTAATCCTTTAGACATGCCCAAAAAATCAGCAACGTTCCCTCGGAATGTACTGGCCGCGACAATCATCGCTTGCGGTCTTGTGGCTAGTCCGTCGCCGGCGCAAACGCCCGCCCCTCCGGCCGTAGTCTTACAACCTGCTTCCGTTCCGCCGCCGGCTACGCGTACTTTAACGGAGCCGCCGGGGCAGATCTACAAAGAAGCGATGCACCCGCTCGACGTTGTGCGCAGTTCCTTCGACAACTGGTCAGACAGCGAACTGGCGGCAGTCAGCGTCGCCATGCACAAAGCCAGCGCGGCCTGCCAGCAGGCGCGGCCGAAAGACTACACCGGCGATGATCTGTTCGACTTGGCGCATCTCTGCTCTCTCGGGCAGAGCTGGAATCTCGCCCATCAGGTGGCGCAAGAATACATCGCGCGCGGCCCGGAGGCGCATCGCACGCGCGCCTATGCGATGGATGTAACGGCATTGGTGCGCATGAATGCCACCGAAGATGCGCTAAAAACAACTTGCGAGATGCTGAGCACGCAGCCATATGACGCGGAGGTTGCTTATACCCTCCAGACGATGAAAGGCCTTATGGAGCAGATGGACAGGCCTGATGCGCTGTCATTGGCGCTGTCATTGGCTATCGAGGAGCATCCGAAAATTCTTGAGGCGCTCCGGCATCACGCGCCGCTAACTGAAGCCCACGGCGAGGCCGTAATCAGCCTCGGATCGTTGTACGAGTCGGCGATGCGACTGGCTTTTCTTCAGCGCTACAACATGGACAAAGATGGCGCCGCCAAAACAGTAGCTGACCTGGAAGAAGCCGTTCCTACCGAAACGCCACTAGGCGCCGAAGACAGAAACGTGATCGACAGGATTCGAACGCAATACCGGCTATTGGGCGCTAAACTGCCGGCACTCGAAGTCAAGCGATCGCTTTTTTCCGATACGAGCAAGGCGCAGATCGATCCGGATTTTGGCGAGGCCACGGTGCTGATGCTTTTTCCGGACTGGTGCATTTCGTGCAGGGGCGAAACGAAAACGCTGACGCAATTTGCCGCTGCTAATAGCGACACGCCTATCCATGCCTACGGACTGATCTTTGCCGACAACTTTGGCGCCGACGATTTTGGCGCTCCCGGTCAAAGCGCGAGCACGCACGAGGAAAATCTGAAAGATTTGGCGGGAACCTCAACGTTACTCGTGACGCCGGCGGCCGCTCGCAGCCTGGGCGGAATCGATTATCCGCTGGGCATCGTTGTAGACAAAGCGGGGATCGTTCGTTTCGTCGGTGTTTTGCCCGTGGATGCGTTCAATGGCGATGGTTATATCGAACAAGTCATCGTGCGCGCGAAGGTCGCCGAGATGACCGACTCGTTATTGCAGCAGAAGAAAAAATGAGGCGCAAATAACGGCGCGGCAACAGGCTCAATCTGCCTTTTGCGCGGCACAACGGCGGCCAGGTCTTTGACCGCATGATTTTGTACCACCACTGGGTGCCCCAGCTCTCGACTTTAAGACCTGGGAAAGCACGAACTCAATGGAACTTCTTTATCCGGTCATAGACCTGGCGAACAGTGGGCCGGTGCGATCCTGTCGGCAAACCGGGAGTAGGTAAGGGAATTTATGCGGCGCGAGGAGTGAGCTTGATGCCGAGAGCTCTCATAACGCCGAGGAGCGTGGAGAGCCGGGGATCGCCCGTTGGAGAAAGCGCCTTGTAAAGGGCTTCGCGCGTGACTCCGGCCTGGCTGGCCAGTTGCGTCATTCCAATCGCGCGCGCAATGTCGCCGAGGGCCGCCGCGATGAGCGCCGGGTCACCGTCGTCGAACGCCGCCTCAAGATACGCGGCAATGGATTCGGAGCTGTCGAGATATTCCGCCGGATCCCACCGCGTCGTTTTAAGAGCCACTTTGAGCCTCCTTGGCGAGCTTTTTGGCTTTGGCAATGTCCGCCTGCTGCGTTTTCTTGGTGCCCCCAACGAGAAGAAGAAGCACTATCGAACTTCCGATCCGGCGAAAATAGACCCTGTACCCCGGTCCGTAATTGATGCGCAACTCACTGACGCCTTCACCGACCGGTTTCACGTCTCCAAAATTTCCCAGCGAGAGACGGCGAATACGAATCAGGATGCGAGATCGGGCCTGTTCGTCACGGAGTTTACGCAGCCAACCCGCGAAGATTTCGGTCTGGCGGACCTCAATCATCTGTCAACTATAGTTCACGCATAGATTTTCTTCAAGTCGTTAGTTTGTACGTTGCGGTTCATGAAAATGTCGCCAGACGCTCTCGGCGGTTTTGCGCTGCACGACGGCGGCGAGCGACTCGACGGTGGCTTGCTCCACCTCGCGCAAGCTGCCGAAATGCGTAATCAATCGCTGGCGGGTCTGCGCGCCGACGCCGGCAATCGCCAGCAATTCCGAGTCGCGGTCGCGCATGGCGCGGCGCTGGCGATGGTAGCCGATGGCGAAGCGGTGGCTCTCGTCGCGAATCAGTTGCACCAGATGCAGCACCGGCGAGCGGCGATCCAAAACGACCGGCTCGTCCTCGCTGCCGAGCAAGTAAATGATCTCTTCTTTTTTGGCGATCGAGGCCAGCGGCTGGGTGGCGAGGCCAAGCGATTCCAACGCGTCGGCGGCGGCATGAAGCTGCCCCAGCCCGCCATCAACCAGCACCAGCGAGGGCAGCTCGCGCTTTTCATCAAGCATGCGTTTATAGCGGCGATAAACCACCTCGTGCATCGAAGCGAAATCGTCCACGCCGGTAACGGTTTTGATCTTGAATTTGCGGTAAGCCGACTTGTTCATCTGGCCCGCTTCCCAAACCACCAGCGAGGCAACCGTCTCGGTGCCCTGAATGTGCGAGATGTCGAAGCACTCAATGCGGCAGGGCAGCTCGGCGAGTTGCAGCGCCTCTGCCAATGCCTCTTGAATGGCCTTGCGCGAGGGCTCCAGCACCCTGAAGCGCTGCGTGTAGGACTGGTGTGCATTCTGCCCGGCCAAATCGACCAGCGAGCGTTTCTCGCCCCTCTGCGGCACGGCGATCTCGACCTTGCGCCCGGCCCGCTCGCCCAGCAGCGCGGCCAGCGCCTCGCGGTCGTCAAAGTCGGCCGGCACCAGAATCGAGCGCGGAACATACTGCTGATCGATATAAAGCTGCTTAAGCAAGGCGGAAAAAAGCGTGCCGGGACGAAAATCTGGAGCGGAGTTCATCTTCTCCGCAAAGGCTTCATCCTGATCCCTGTTCCCTGGTCCTTGTTTTCTGCCCACTGTTCGCTGTCCACTGTTCACTGTCCACTGTTCACTGTCTTCCATCAGTCTCGGCAGATCCTCCCAGAAGAACTCGCGCCGGTCGACGATCTTACCGTTGCGCATGTGGAAGAGGTTGACGGCCAGCGCGCCGTCCTCGAAGTAGTAGCCGAAAACGTCGGCGTCGTCGTCGAGCTCTGCGGTGGCGATGCGCTGCTTTTCTTCAAGCTGATGAACGGTCGAAATCTGGTCGCGAAGATGCGCGGCGGCCTCAAAGCGCTCCTCGGCTGCGGCGGCCGTCATGCGTTCGGTGAGCGCGCGTTCCAGCTCGGCGTGGCGCCCCTCCAGAAAAAGTTGCGCATCGCGCACAGCCTCGCCGTAAATCTCCGGCGTGGTAAAGCCCTCGACGCAAGGGCCCAGGCAGCGATGAATGTAGTACTGCAAACAGGCGCGCGGATGGTAGCGCTCCAGATCGACCTTGCAACTGGGCACGAGAAAGCTGCGGTGGATCAGCTCCACCACGCGGTAGGCAAGATTGCCGGGAAAGTACGGACCGTAGTAAGCCGCGCCGTCTTTGCGCACGCGGCGTGTGACAAAAACCTTCGGGTAACGATCGGCCATGGTCAGCTTCACGTAAGGGTAGGTTTTGTCGTCGCGCAGCAAAATGTTAAAGCGCGGCCGGCGTTGCTTGATCAGGTTGTTTTCGAGCGCCAGCGCCTCGTGCTCGTTGGCCACCAGAATGTAATCCAGATCGACGGCCTCGCGCATCAGCGTGCCGGTTTTGGCGTTGGCCTGCGAGGCGGCCAGCAGATAGGAGCGCACACGCGAGTGCAGATTCTTCGCCTTGCCGACGTAGATCACCTCGCCCTCGGCGTTTTTGTAGAGATAGACGCCGGGCTGTTTGGGCAGAGCGCGAATTTTCTCGTAAAGATCCATCGCGTAGGCCATCGCGCAAGTGGGGCCGCGCGCAAAGCCACTCCTAGAATAGCGGCACGGCACGGCGAATAGCGGCAATGGCACGGCTGCCGGGCGAAAAGTCTCTTCCGCGGCCGCTTCAATTTGAACCATTGCGGGTGCCCCAAATCTCGATTTTGAGATCTGGAAACCACAAAAGCTAAAGGCGGAATAATCCGCAAAATACCGTGCACTTCTTACCGACCAGGTAAAAAATACACAGCTCATTCAGAATGCATCTTGTCGAAAATCCATTGCAACACTAACGATCTAAACCGTTTACGAATTATCCGCAAAGTGGTCCGCCAACTGCATTCTAAAAGAGATAAGAGACATGACCATTCGCCGGCTGTGACGCTGCAGCAAGACCCAGCAGTCGACGGAGAACGAGGAGAAAAACCATGCGAGAATTCAGATTTGCGTTAACGGTCGCGGCGCTCGTAGCGTTTGGCGTAACGGGGTGCGCAACCAAGAAATATGTGCACTCGCAGACTCAGCCGCTGATCGATCACACCGGCCAGTTGGACCAGAAGACGGCGGAAAACAACCGCGCGATTCACGACGTGGACGCGCGCGCGCAGGCTGGCATCGGCAAGGCGCAAAGCTCGGCCGACGATGCCAACCACAACGCGCAAACCGCCGCACAGGCCGCCAACGCGGCCAACGATGCGGCTAGCGGAGCGGCACATCGCGCCGACACGCTGGAAAGCCTGGTGAAGGGGCTGGACAACTACCGGCAGTCGGCGGCGGTTTCAGTCACCTTCGGCTTTGACAAAGCCGTGCTCACCCGCGAAGACAAAGAGCAGTTGGACGGCTTTGCCGCGCAGCTTGGCTCGGCGAAAAATTACATTCTTGAAGTAACCGGCGGAACCGACGCGGCCGGCGCCGCGCAGTACAACTACGATCTGAGCCAGCGCCGTGCCGACGCGGTGGTGCAGTATCTGGCCGCCAAATACGGCATCGCTCCGCGCCGCTTTTATCTGATCGGAATCGGCAAAGACCACTTTGTGGCCGACAACAAGACCGCCGCCGGACGCAAGGCAAACCGGCGCGTTGAGGTGCGTCTGCTCACCAATCAAAGCGGCGAGCCGGCCAGCCAGTCCGCGGCCAATTAAGAGTCCCCATGCGCGAAAGCGCAATCTGCGTAAAACAAAAGGGCAGAATCCAGCAAGTGGATTCTGCCCTTTTGCTGTATCGATTACGGAGTGAATTTCTCTCGGTTTGAAGCAGCTTTGAAGGGGCACGACTTTACTCGCCGTGGCGAGAGGAAAAATGCCGCCGGAGCAGCAAAAAGTGTCAGGGCACGACTTGAGTCGTGCCGCTAAAGCGCCCATAAATCGCGGGCTTTACAGGCTGCGGAAAAACTCTTATTCCGGAAAAGCCTTGAAGGGGCACGGCTTCAGCCGTGCCGTAAACTCAATCAAATCAAAGTGGCCTTTAGGCCCAGAGGGACGGCTTACAAGCGTCGAACTCGGCCTAGCCCTTCGCGGCGGCAAGCTGCAAAACATGTTCGGCGCGGACTTCATTCGCCGTAAACAAACGCAGAAACGGCGCGCCCTGCGCGGCAGCCTCGACGGCGGGCCTTCCGTTGGCCTCTTCGCGCTCCACGATGCAAACGACAGCGGCGACGATCATGCCCGCCTCGCGCGCGGCCTCGATGGCGGCGATGGTCGAAGCGCCGGTGGTGCACACGTCATCGACAACCACCACGCGCGCGCCCTCGCGGCAAAAGCCCTCGATGCGGCGACCGGTGCCGTGCGTCTTTTCCGCCTTGCGCACCAGGAATCCGTGCAGCAGCGGCGCGCCGGCGTGCGATTGCGCGCGCCATGCGCTGGCCGTGGCCACGTTCGAAACAATCGGGTCGGCGCCCATCGTCATGCCGCCAACAGCTTCGGCCTCGATCTTATTGGCTTCGAGCAATTCCAGAATCGCGTGGCCGGTTAGCCGACCGCCCTCGGCGTGCAGCGTGGTCGTGCGGCAATCGACGTAGTAATCGCTGGTGCCGCCGGAAGAAAGTTTGAACTGACCGAGGCGGAAGCTGATTCGCGCCAAAAGAGGCAAAAGCTGTTGTGCGTAGGTTGAGGTAGCCATTGATTCGATTGTAATGGGAAGAGGGAATCGCCGCGATGCGCTAGGTCTTTGACCGCTTGAAGTTGTACCAACTATGGGTGCCCCCGGTCTCGATTTTGAGACCGGGGAACCTCAACGCTAAGGATCGAAATCATCCGGTCACGGTACTAGCGTGCGAATCGCGCGGCAATCGGTCCGGCAATCGCCATGATCAGCACGTAGGCGGCCGAAAGCGGCCCCAGGCGGGGCTCCAAGGCTACGCCAAGTCCGGCAATGACAATGGAAAACTCACCGCGCGCAACTAGCGTGAGACCGGTACGGAGACGGATGCCCATTCCGACCTGCAACCGGCGCGCAGCCCAATACCCGGTAAGCATTTTAGTCAGCGTAGTCACGGCGGCAAGCAGAAGCGCGACGAGCAACACCGGCGGCAAATTACGCGGATCGATCTCCAGGCCGAAAAAGAAAAAGAAGGTTGCCGCGAAAAGATCGCGCAGCGGCGAAAACAGCCGGTGAGATTGCACGGCCAGCGGCCCGGAGATGGCGATACCCACCAGAAAAGCTCCAATGGCGGCGGAGATTTGCAGACTTTCCGCTATGCCCGCAACCAGGAGCACGGTGCCAAAAGTGGCCAGCAGAATAATCTCGTCCGACTGATGCGCGGCAAGTTTGCTGAGAAACGGCCCGAAGCGGATGGCGGCAATCAGCACGACCAGCACGGTAATCGAAGCGATGGCGATCGAGATAAAAATCCGCCCCAGCCCGCCGCCGGCGATCAGAACGGCGACCATCGGCAGATAGACGGCCATCACCAGATCTTCCAGTACCAGAATCGAAAGTATGACGGGCGTCTCAACCGCACCGAGGCGGCCCAGCTCGGAGAGCACCCGCGCAATAATACCCGACGACGAAATATAAGTGACGCCGCCGAGCAGGACCGCGGGCAACGGCTTCCAGCCAAGCAGCAGGCCGGCGACGAATCCTGGAGGAAAATTCAAAAGCAGGTCGATGGCCGCTCCAGCAAAGCCGCTGCGGAGATTCTGCTTGAGCTGATCGCCGGAGTATTCCAGCCCCAGCATGAACAAGAGCAGGAGAATGCCGATTTGCGCGCCAATCTCGATAAAACTTTTTGACAGCGCAAGAGGAAGAAGACCGCCATTGCCGAAGGCCAGCCCTGCCAGCAGGTAAAGCGGAATCGAGGAGAAGCCCCAGCGGCGAGCCACCCGCGCGAGAATCGCCAACCCCACCGTGGCAAAGCCAAGCTCAATAAAGATCCGCGCGAAATCTGGATGGACTGGCGGCAAGAAAAGCGCTCCTGTTTTTTTAGTCTGGTCTCTGACCGCTTAAAGTTGTACCAGCTATGGGTGTCTCCGGTCTCGATTTCGAGACCGGAGAACCACAACGCTTAGGATCGAAATCATCCGGTCACGGTACGAGTGCGGCAGCGATAAAACAAAAGAACGATTGCAAGGCTTTACATCTTATCTAAGTTGCGAAAGCCTCCGGTGCCGACCATCATCATCGAAAAGAGCAGCAGGTTATAGAAGGCATGCACGAAGACGCTCGCGGCCAGCGAGCGACTGACCAGCCTCACCGCGCATAGCACCAGGCTGACGGCGACCAGCAACAGAAAGGGGCCGAGCGAGTAGCTGGTTTGCGCGGCGTGCAGCCAGGCGAAGGGAATGCTGGCGACAACCGAAGCGAAGACCTTGGCGGCGAGCGACCACTGCGGATGACCGTTGGCTTCTAGCGGACGAACGAACGCGCCCGAGGCCTTTTCCGTGCCCCAATCGTAAGCGGTGCAAAGCGCGGGCAGCAGAAATCCGCGAAAAAGGCTTTCTTCAAAAAACGGCGCCATGGTGACGCCGAAGGCAAAAAGCATCCAGGCCGCGCCGGGAGCTTGAAAAATCTCTTCGATTGGCGCGTTGTTCGGCCCCGGCATCAGCGCGCCGTCGAGCAGCGCCAGAACAAAGCACATGCCGGCCACGCTAATAAGCTGCCAGCGATGCCGCCAGGCCGTCGCGCCATTCCACTGCAAACCGGCGAAGAAGCTTTTATGCCAGAAGAGCGGAAAGATAAAAAGGCTGGCAACCAGCGTGAGCAGATACAGTCCGCCCTCGACGCCCAAAATGTAGTGAACATCCAAGCCCGCCTGCTGCTGCGTAGTTACGCCGAAAAGATGCAGACGAACAGCGGCCAGAAAAAAGAGCATCACGACGACGAAGCTCAATCCGATGAGAGGAACAAGCAGGCAGAGGTGCCCCAGGTGAGGAATGCGCACCGGCGAATGAAACTCCGGCGCGGTGAAGAGCTGAAAGAGCGGCGGCTCGGCTAGCGACTCCTCGGCCAGCGGCGGCTCGGCCAACGGTTCGGCGGCCAACGGTTCGGCGGCCAACGGTTCTTCGGCGGCAGAAGGCTCTTCCAACGGACCGAACTCGTCGGGAGTGATGCCAGGCCAATCTCCAGCTTCGTGCAAAGGATCTTCGGGCAGATTCGTCATGGGCGTCCCGTCTTCTTCACCCGGCGCGCGGAGGGGCCCGGTGAGCTCTTGCTACGCGCACCGCGTTTGGCCGTCGGGCGCGTCTTTTTCGCTTCCTGCTCCGGCGGCTGCTCGCCAGAAGCAGCCTCGGGCGATGCTGAAGCGGCGGCTGTATCCGGTGGCTCAATAAGGTCGTCGGGCAGCAGTTCTCCGTTGGTGGATTTGTAATAGCGCTTGAGAAACTGACCGGTAAAGGAATTGGCAATCGTAGCGATTTTAGCCGGGCGTCCTTCGCCAACAATGCGGCCACCCTCCTCGCCGCCCTCCGGGCCGAGATCGACAATCCAGTCGGCGTTGCGAATCACGTCGAGATTGTGTTCGATGATGACGACCGAATTGCCCAGATCCACAAGCTGGTGCAGCACGTCGAGCAGCTTGCGCACGTCGTCAAAGTGCAGGCCGGTAGTGGGCTCGTCGAGCAGGTAAAGAGTTTTGCCGGTCTGGCGTTTTGAAAGCTCGCGGGCCAGCTTCATCCGCTGCGCCTCGCCGCCAGAAAGCGTCGTCGCGCTCTGGCCCAGCCGCACGTAGCCCAATCCAACATCGACGAGCGTTTGCAGCTTTTGGTGCACCTGGGGCACGTCGGTCAGCAGCGGCAATGCGTCTTCGATGGTCATCTCAAGAATATCGGCAATCGAATGGCCGTGAAATTTTACCGCCAACGTTTCCTGATTGTAGCGGTGGCCATTGCAGACCTCGCACTGCACGTAGACGTCGGGCAAAAAATTCATCTCGATGCGGCGCTGCCCGTCGCCCTGGCAGCTTTCGCAGCGGCCGCCGGCTACGTTAAAGCTGAAGCGGCCGGGCTTGTAGCCGCGCTCGCGCGCCTCGGGCAGATGGGCGAAAAGATCGCGGATCGGCGAAAAAACTCCCGTGTAGGTAGCGGGATTGGAGCGCGGCGTGCGCCCGATCGGCGACTGATCGATGCGGATAACCTTGTCGATCTGCTCGGCGCCGATCAATTTGTCGAATGAACCCGGGTCCTCATGCGAGCCGTAAAGAGTTTGCGCCAGCGAGCGGTAAAGAATGTCGTTAATCAGCGTGCTCTTGCCGCTGCCGCTCACGCCGGTAACCACGGTCATCACGCCGAGGGGAATGCGCAGGGTGACCTCTTGCAGGTTATGTTCGCGCGCGCCGGCAATGGTGATCCATTTGCCGTTGATCGGGCGAGGCTTGGCGCGCTGCATCATCGAGACTTTGCCGCTTAAGTAGCGGCCGGTGAGCGACTCCGGCGAGGCGATAATCTGGGCCGGCGTGCCTTCGGCCACCACGTTGCCACCCAGCCGTCCGGCGCCGGGGCCGAGGTCGAGAACGTAATCGGCGTGGCGAATTGTGTCCTCGTCGTGCTCGACGACAAGAACGGTGTTGCCCAGGTCGCGCAGCTTTTCCAGCGCCTCGATCAGGCGATTGTTATCGCGCTGGTGCAAACCGATCGACGGCTCGTCGAGCACATAGAGAACCCCGCGCAGTCGCGAGCCGATCTGCGTAGCCAGGCGGATGCGCTGGCTTTCGCCACCGGAAAGCGTCGCGGCGCTGCGATCCAGCGAAAGATAGTTCAGGCCAACGGCGCAAAGAAATTCCAGCCGCTCGGCGATTTCGCGGCGAATCCTCTCGGCAACAAGGCTTTCTCGGTGGGTGAATTTGAGGTTAATGATCGCCGAAAGCGCGCGGTTCAGCGGCAGAGCGGTGAAGTCGGAGATGGAAAGCCCGCCAATTTGGACGGCCAAAGCCTCTGGACGCAGACGCTTGCCGCGGCAGACCGGGCATGGCGCCGCCGACATGTAGCTCATCATCGACTCGCGGTAGCTGTCGCTGTTTGACTCCTCGGCGCTATCGCGCAAATACTCCAAAATGCCGTGAAAGCCGGTGCGCGGAGCCTCGTTCTCCGGCGGTCCGTAGACGAGAATCCGCTGCTGACGCGGCGGTAGTTCCTCAAAGGGCGTCTCCAGGTCGATTTTGTAGCGCGTAGCCGCCAAATGAATGAGCTTAAGAAGATACTGCGAGGTAGAACCAACGCCTAAACCACCGTCAAATAATGGCTTGGACCAGTCTGTAATCACCTTCGCCGGGTCAAAGTCGTAGAGCGAGCCGAGACCGTGGCAATTCGGGCAGGCCCCAAAGGTCGAATTGAACGAAAAACTGCGCGGTTCGAGCTTCGGCACATCCAGGCCGCAATCCGGGCAGGCCATCGAAGAAGAAAAAGTCTGCTCCTCGCCGGTACTGAAAAGGACCGACACCAGCCCGTTGGCGAGTTGAAGCGCCTTGGCGACAGCCTGTTCGAGGCGCTTTTCCGCCGACGCCTTATTGTTGGCGGCCGCGGGCACACTGGCGGCCGCGGGCACACTGGCGGCCGCGGGCACACTGGCGGCCGGTGGCCGTAGCAGAATGCGATCGACAATGGCTTCAACCGTGTGATTCTTATAGCGATCAAGCCGTGGCAGTTCGGCAAGATCGTAGATTTCGCCGTCGATGCGCGCGCGAAAACCTTGCTGGTCAAGCTGATCGAACAAATCCTTAAACTCGCCCTTACGCCCGCGAACAATCGGCGCCATGATCGTAACTCGCTCGCCTTGGCCGAGTTCGAAGATGCGCTGGATCATCTGATCGACGCTCTGGCGGGCGATGGGACGGCCGCAGTTGGGGCAGTGGGGCATGCCTACCGAGGCATAGAGCAGCCGCAGATAGTCGTAAATCTCGGTAATGGTGCCGACCGTCGAGCGCGGACTGCGGCTGGTGGTCTTCTGCTCGATAGAAATCGCCGGGCTTAAGCCGTCGATCGAATCCACGTCCGGCCGTTCGGCCATATCGAGGAATTGACGAGCATAGGCCGAGAGTGTTTCCACGTAGCGGCGTTGGCCCTCCGCGTAGATGGTGTCGAAGGCCAGCGAGCTTTTGCCCGAGCCGGAAACGCCGGTAACGACCGTAAAACTATTGCGAGGAATGCGTACGCTGATGTCGCGCAGATTGTTCTGGCGCGCCCCTCGCACCGTAATGTGCGTAATGGACATAGTTGGCTGAACGAGGACGACGGGTGCCTGCAGATAAGTTCCAACACGGGACGACGCTCTAGATGTATTCTATTTGGCAATAGAAATAAGGGTCAACGCGGAGACGATTTCAACCAAAATAACTTAAATTAGCGATACTAACTCTTAGGGAACATTTTCGGGAGGAATGAAGTTGGATTTGGCAATGTTGTTTTGTGCGTCGATTGGCGCTATGGCGTTTAGCATTCTGGCCGCTTATGCGGCGTTGCGCATTAGTTTTGCCTTGATGCGTCCGCAATCGAAAGCCCTGCCGGTAAAGGTGCATCCCCAGGTAACGCGCTCCTGATGCTTGCGCTAAAAACAAATCCTCTGCCAATTGCAAAGTCGTTTTGATGTAGCGTCGTTTTGAAGGGGCACGGCTTTACTCGTCGCGGCGAGCGGAAAAGCTCTTATTCCGGAAACCCCTTGAAGGGGCGCGGCTTCAGCCGTGCCGTAAGCTCAATCAAATCAACGTGGCCTTTAGGCCCCGAGGGACGTTTTTCTCACCCTGGTCCAAAATTCAGAGTTTTTCCGCAACCGCTTTAGCCCCTGAGCAACCCCTTCAAGCTCCGGCCGATGAATGCGTATTCGCCATCCGGTCCGCCTCTTGCGTCTGACAGGGGCCGTCGGGAATAAATAACTCAAATACCGTGCCGGAGTCTTTTCGCCCCGTAGATGCGGCGCGGCTGCGAATATGGATCAAGCCGCCGTGCTTCGCCACAATCTCGTGGCTTACCCACAGCCCGAGTCCGGTTCCTTTCGCTTCCTTGGTGGTAAAAAAAGCCTCATAGAGATGCTCACGCACCTCCGGCTCCATGCCCATGCCGGTATCGGCGATGGCAAAGCGAATTCCCGCCCTCTCGGGCTGCTTCCAGTCGCGGGAGCGCCGAACCCGAACCACCAGGCGGCCGCCGGCGCTGCTGGCGTCAATGGCGTTGCCCACCAGATTGGCGAAAACCTGGCGGAGCTCTCCGGCCACGCAAAACAAACTCTGGGAGGCGTCGTAGTCGCGCTCCACGCGAAGGTCGAGGGCGCGGATACGGCTTTGAAAGAGCTTCAGCACAAAGTCCAGCAACTCGGCTAAAGTCACGCGCGCCGGCTGCGAGGGCTGGCGATAGAAGCGCAGCGTCTGCTGCGTAATTTCGGCGATGCGCCGCACTTCGTTTTCGGCCGTGGTTACATACTGCCGCGCCGACTCGGGCAATTCGCAGCAGTTGTTCAACAAAAAAAGCAGATTGGTAATGGCTTCGAGCGGGTTGTTGATCTCGTGCGCGATGGCTGCGGCCAGCCTGCCGGTCACGGCCAGCTTTTCGCTGCGTCGCAGCGCCTCTTCGCTGCGCTTGCGGTCGCTCGAATCAAGCGCGATAATCCCCACCCACCGCATCTGGTTGAGCGAGGTGCGCACCGGATAGGCGCTGATCAGCCAGGTCTGTTTCTGGCGCGGCTTGCCTTTTTCAATGCCGATCTCCAAATTGCGCACCGGCTCTTCGCTTGAAAAAACCCGCTTTACCGCCGCCTGCACCTCGCCGGCGATCGACGAAGGCAGCAGCTCCGGCAGCGCGCGTCCCAAATGGCTGCTTATGGCAACGCCGGTCAGATCCGCGAAAATCTGATTCACGCGCACGAAACGATGGTTGCGATCGACAAACGCCAATCCGATGGGCGCGTTGGCCAGCATCGAATCGAGCAGCGAAAGCGTGTCATTCAACCCCGCCCGCTGCTCGGCCAGCGAGGCCACCATGCGATTGAAGGTCTCGATCAGGTCGCCGATCTCGTTGTGGACGGCGATCTGTAGCGGAAAGCGCCCGCGGCCGCCATCGGCGGACATCAGTGAAGTCGCGCCTTCGTGCAATATCGCCAGCGGCTGCGTAATCGTGCGCCCCATCAGCAGCACCAGAATCGCGGAGGCGAGCAGCCAGATCGTTCCAAAGATCGCCGAGCTGCTCAACGTGGAAACATACTGCGCGTGCATCCAGCGTTTGTCGAACTCCACCCAGGCAAAGCCGCGCGTGGCGTGGGCAACGACGATGGCATGGGCGCACTCCCACCGATCGCCAGAAAACGTAAAGCAGCTTACCGCGCCGCGCCGCAGCAGCGGAATCAGCGCCGCCTCCTCTGGATCGAGCCGGCTTTCTTCCGCCCTGCCTTTGCTGACGGACAGTACCTTTCCCGCCTGATCGGTAACTTTTGCCAAAGCCACCGTAGGCGCGTCGCCCATCATCTTTACCGATAAGCCAACCCCGTCGGAACGCTGCTGCGCGAAGGCGTCGCTGGCCAGCAGGGCCAAAGATTCGGCCTCATATTCGAGCCGCGTGTGCGCGCGAAACGAAATTTCGCGGGCTTGCAGATGAACCAGAAAAAGCGCAAACAGGCCTATCGAGAGCCCCTCCAGCAGCAAGAGGCCGGTCAACATTTGCCAGCGAATCGATCGCGGCCACCAACGCATGGGCAATTCTCTCCTACACGGGGAGCTTGCTCGCGATGGCGCCAAGCCCCTGATTCACCGCGGCTATGCGTCCTTCGGCTGGCTGCTTGCCTGCAACGCGGCCGCGATCTGCTTGCCGTGCTGGCGGCCATTCTCGATAAAAATATCGTTGGTGCGCGCTCCGCCCACAATCACGCCCGCCAGGTAGATTCCGGCCACATTGCTCTCGCGCGTTTCAGGATTGCAGACCGGAAGCCGCTCCGGCCCCTCGAAGCGAATTCCCAGCTTCTCCAGAGAGGTGAAATCCGGATGGTAACCCGTCATGGCGAAGACAAAATCGTTCGGGAGCGTCTTGCGTCCTTCCGGCGTCTCGATGGCGACCGTATCGGTTGTAATCTCGGCCACATGCGAGGAGAAAAAGGCCTTGATCTCGCCGTTCTTGATGCGATTCTCCAGGTCAGGCTTGATCCAGTATTTGATGTGTTCGTGCAGCCCGGCCGCGCGATGCACCAGCGTCACCCGCGCGCCATGCCGCCACAACTCCAGCGCCGCAATGGCCGCCGAGTTCTTGCCCCCGATCACCACCACATCCGAACTGTTATAGGGGTGCGGATCGTAATAGTAGTGGTGCACCTTGCTCAGCGTCTCGCCCGGAACGCCTATCGAGTTGGGCAGATCGTAATAGCCTGTGGCCAGAGCCAGCTTGCGCGTACGAAAGTTCGCGCGACGGCCAAAGCGGTCCGTCGCATAAACGGTAAAGCCGCCGTCAACGCCTTCCATGCCTTCCATGCGGTAGTATTGGCGCACGTCGAGCTTATAGTAGGCCGCAACTTTGCGGTAGTATTCCAGCGCCTCGCTGCGCGTCGGCTTGGCGTTGATGCTGGAAAAGGGAATGTCGCCGATTTCGAGCAGTTCCGCCGTAGTAAAAAAGGTCATGTGCGCCGGATAGTGAAAGATCGAGTTGCACAGGCAACCCTTATCCATTACGGCCGCGCGAAGGCCTGCCCGTTGCGCCTCGATGGCGCACGATAACCCCGCCGGGCCCGCACCCACCACTAAGAGATCCAAGACTCCATCTTGCACTGTACCTACCGTCTGGCTGCTCATGCTTTCGATATTAGGCCATTCCAGATGCCCGCGGAGGCCCAAAATCTCGGTTTACACGCCGGGGCTCCGGCGATCGCCGAAGCCCTTTGATGGGGGCATTTTGATGGGGCATTCCCCTTGCGAGCGGTTCTTAAGAAAATGCCGGCGCTGTTTCCATCTGTGGAACCGCCGGAGCCTCGGCGTGAACTGCCGCCGGAAGTGGAGCCTGCGCCGCCGGTTGCGGATGCGTCGAACGCGTCAGCCGGTGCACGAAATGATAGGGCGGCCAGGGGCCGGAAACCTGCATCTGGCACTCGCGCATCGTCGCGCTCGTGGTCGCGAACTTGTTCTGATACCGCTCCACGTATTTGCGCTCGATCAGGTGCGAGATGTCGAGCATCATCTTGCCGCTCTCCATCAGCCGGCAAGTCACCTCCTCGTCGAGCGGCAAAAACAGCCGGTGCATCTGGAAGCTCACCGCGCGGGCCCGCGTCTGCCGGTCTCTCGCGCGCGAGGCGTTCTCGCGCAGGCCGCTCAAATATCCGCGGCTGTTCCTTTCCATCGCCTGCAGCTTCTCGGTTTCGCGGCTACAACAGTCCTCGACGAAGATCTTCAGGTGCATCTCCGTTTTGCCGCGCAGCTTATCGATGTTCGAGAGAAATTGGCGCTGGTTCGAGCGGATTGACTTGCGTAACGCATCGTCGTCGTTGAAGACGGTGCCGAAGCGGAAGGGCAGCACAGTCGAGTGCTGAAAACAGTCAGCGATCACCCGTGCATGGTCTACGCCCGACTTTTGGTCGAAAACCTCGCCGGGATTGTGCTCGCTGACAATGATCGCCAGCTCGCTTGCCGGGTAAAGAAAAACCTGATTGCCACTGACTCCAAAAACCGATTCCAGGGGAACCGGTTTACGATGACGCGCTAGTTCCGGGAAGGCCTGTTTCTCTCCAATACAATAGGCATACCACGCCATGACACGACACTCCGTCCGCGTACGTCCCTTTGTTCAGGCGCCGCTGGTTGATGAAGCTCTGTAAGTCTGGAATTGCTAGATGCATCGTGATCCATGAGCCACGCCCCGCGCAGCTGGCCAAAACTAAACGGACTATATCCCGCTGAAAATACGACTGGCAACACCCCGGAACAAAAAAAGTGAGCAACTGGGAGTTACTTTCGTTAAAGTTTGATCGATAAAATTGAATTATTTGTTCATAAAATCAAATACGGTCCATCGACTTAACCCGCAAGAACCACCTAATCGACAGATAATAATAGCGTTACGCCAACCAATGCGGCGAATTTCGTCTCTCGCCTTCGCCCCGCGATCGATCCGATGCGGCGAACTTTAGTAGACTCAACGGCAGAATGTTTCTTTTCAGCCGTCGCCTTCCGCTCTCGCTTTTTTCCTCGACGCTTCTCGCCGCGCTCGTTGCGGCCCTCGCGGCCGCCCCCACACTTTCCCGCGCGCAGGGAACGCATCGATGGACGCAGTCGCAATTCGAGGAGTTCGAAAAGGGCTCGCCCGAGGGCGTGGCCATCGAAAGCGACGGCTCTCTGCGCCAGGGGCCGGGGCTCACCGAGTTGCTCACCACCCCGTCGAGCTTCGTCTGGGCGCTGGCCGCCGATAAAAGCAGCCGCATCTTTGCCGCCACCGGCTCGCCGGCCGCCGTACTGCGCCTTGGTCAAAAGCCGGAAGAAAAGCCCTTCACCCTCTTCGAATCCAGAGATCTGAGCCTGCAAGCCCTGCGCTTCGGCCCCGACGGCGCGCTCTATGCGGCAACCACGCCCACCGGCAAGCTCTACAAACTCGATCCCGCCGCCACAACCAAGCTCGACGAGGACAAGGCCACGGTCGTCTTCGACGCCGCCAAGCTGAATGCGCCCGCCTCCGGCCCGGCAAAATCCGGCGCGCAATCCCACTACATATGGGATCTGAGCTTCGACTCAGCCGGCCGGCTCTACATCGCCACCGGCAATCCCGCGGCAATTTATCGCGTGGACCCGACCAAACCCGGCTCAGCGCCCGAGCTCTTCTTCCAAAGCGACGAGGCGCACATCCGCGCTCTGGCCTGGGACGCGAAGGGCAATTTGATCGCCGGCTCCGACGGCTCCGGTCTGCTCTATCGCATCGATCCGCGCGGCAAAGCCTACGTCCTCTTTGAGGCTCCCCGGCGCGAGATCACCGCCCTGGCCATCGACGCCACCGGCAACATCTACGCGGCCTGCGCCGGCGACAAAAATCGCAATCCGTTGCCGCCGCTGCCGGTGCAGGGCATGGCTTCCATCAGCATTACGGTCATGCAGCCGCAGTCGTTGCAGGCGGCCAACGCCAGTGCCTCGGTTCCCGAAGGAACCGAGATCTACGAGTTGACCGAAGGTCAGGCGCCGCGCAAGCTCTGGGCCAACAAAGACGAGATCGTCTACGCTCTGGCCGCGCGCCCCGACGGCTTGCTTGCCCTCAGCGGCAATCGCGGGCACATCTTCCGCATCGGGGCCGACGGCCGTTATGCCGACATCGGCCACCTCAAGGCGCAGCAGGGACTCACTCTGACCGCCCTCGGCGCGGACGATCTGCTCATCGGCACCGGCAACACCGGCAAGGTCTACATACTCGGCGCTTCCGATCACCACGAGTATTCGAGCGACCTGCTTGACGCCGGAGCCTTCGCCCGCTTTGGCCGCGTCGAAGTCGAACCCGGCTCGGCCGGTTATGAAATTTTCACGCGCTCGGGCAATGTCGAGCAGCCGGTCCGCGGCTGGAGCCCGTGGCAGCCGCTACAAAATGGAGCCGTGGCCTCGCCCGCCGGGCGCTTCTTGCAGTGGAAGGTTCAGCTCAACTCGGACGGCAAGCTGGGTAGCGTGGGCGTCAACTATCTGCCCGTAAACGCCGCGCCGGTCGTCGACGATTTAGTGGTTGTGCCAGGCGCGCGGCTGAATGCGCAAAGCCCGCTTCCGCCCTCGCAAACCGTCAACATTGCCTTCTCCTCGCCGAGCTCGAATGCGACGGCCACTTTCGACGGAGGCTCCAACGCGCCGCTACAGGCCGCCAAAGACCGCACGGCCGTAACCGCGCGCTGGGCCGCTCACGACGATAACGGCGACGATCTCACCTACGCGCTCTATCTGCGCGGCGACGGCGAATCGCTCTGGCGTTTGCTCAAAGACAAAATCACCGACAAGACTTACAGCTTCGACGCCGCTCTCCTTCCCGATGGCGGCTACCGCATCAAGCTCGTCGCCTCCGACGCGCTCTCGCACACGCCCGGCGAAGAGCTGACCGGCGAGAAGATCGGCGACCGTTTCGAGATCGACACCACGCCGCCGGCCATCTCCAATCTCAAGGCTTCCGTTCTCCCCTCCCAACAAATCGCCGTCAGCTTCGACGCCGAAGATGGTTTCTCGCCCATCGCCCGCGCCGAATATTCGCTCGACGCCGGTCCCTGGCAATATATCGAGCCCACTGGCAAACTCTCCGACTCCAAGCGCGAGCACTACGACTTCCAGGCCAAATTCTCCGCCACCGTCGAGCATCTGATTACCGTTCGCGCCTATGACCGCTACGACAACGTCGGCGTAGCCAAAACCGTGATTCCAACCGGGGTGCGATAGATGCGATTCGAACTTTATGTGGCGGCGCGATATTTGAGAGCCAAACGGCGGCAGGCCGTCGTGGGCATCGTCACCATCATCTCGATCGCCGGTGTAACGGCCGGCGTGGCCGCGCTGGTTATTGCGCTCGCCATCACCAACGGCATGAGGCGCGACCTGCAAGACAAGCTCCTCGGCTCAAGCGCGCATGTGCAGTTGATGCAGACCGACGGCAGCGGCATCTCCAATTGGCGTCCGCTGATCGAGCGTCTGCGTAAAGTTCCGCATGTAACCGCGGCCTCCCCCGGTCTCTATGAGCAGGTGTTGGTGGCGCGCGGCGCGCGCGACGGCGGCGCGCTGATTGAAGGCATTCTACCCAACGACGAGCGCACAACCAGCGATCTGCTTTCGAAAGCCACTCCCGGCGCGGCGCAAGCCCTCGAGCCGCAACCGCAACCAGCCGCATCAGACGCCGCTTCGTCCAACGCCGAGCTGCCCCCCATCGTCCTCGGCGGCGATCTGGCTGAAACCGTCGGCGCCGCCGTCGGCGATTCGGTCATGATCATCAGTCCGCAGGGCGAAATGACGCCCATGGGCGTCATTCCCAAGTACGTGCGCTTTCGCCTCGCCGGCACCTTCCACTCCGGCTTCTATCAGTACGACGCCGAAATGGGTTTTCTGCGTCTGGCCGACGCGCAGCGGCTCTTCGACGAGCCCGATCTGCTCTCGGTCATCAACTTCAAGGTCGACGACCTCGGCCGCGCGCCCCAGATCGCCCACGCCATCGAACAGGCCGCCGGCCATGGCTACATGACGACTAACTGGACCGAGCAGAACCGCGAGCTCTTCCGCGCCCTCAAGCTCGAACAGGTCGTCACCTTCATCGTCATCGCGCTCATCGTCATCGTCGCCGCGCTCAACATTCTCATCGCCCTCACCATGATGGTGATGGAAAAAACGCGCGACATCGCGGTCATGATGAGCTACGGCGTCGCCCCCAGCCAGGTGCGGCGCATCTTCCTGCTGCAAGGTTTTCTCATCAGCGTAGTGGGCACCGCGCTGGGCCTCGCGCTCGGCTATCTCGCCTCCTGGGCCGGCGGGCATTACCAGTTCATTCATCTCTCGGCCGAGGTTTATTCCATCGACACGCTGCCCTTTGCTCCGCGTCTGCTCGACGGCGTCATCGTCTCGGCGCTCTCGATCGGCATCTCGCTGCTGGCCACGCTTTATCCGTCGTCGGCCGCCGCGCGCGTGCTGCCAGCCGCCGCACTGCGTTACGAATGATTTGTTTCAATAGCCGTTTGCAATGTGACACATTTTGTGTCACATTGATTCCATGCAAAGCATTTCTCTTCGCCAACTTCGCGACACGAAACAGGTAAAAGAGTGGCTGCGCGCCGGCATCCATATCGAGGTGCGCGAGCGCGACACAGTCATTGCCGACCTGGTGCCCAGAACTCCGCCCCAGCCCGCTCAATGGCCCGATTTCAAGGCCCGCGCCAAAGCGATCTTCGGCGACCGCGTCCTGACAGCCGTCGACGATCTGATTCGGGATCGGGAGGAAAGCCGATATTGATCGTTTACGCCGATACGAGCTTTCTGGCAGCCGCTTACTTGCGTGACGTACACTCGCCCGAAGCATATAGACGGATGGCAACAAGGCCGAATCTGCTCATCTCTCCATTCAGCCGCGCCGAGCTTGCGAATGCGATCTATCGGCAGGTCTTTCTCCATCGCGTCTCGGTTGTCGATGCCAGCCGCGCATGGAAGAACTTTGAACTCGATTGCCACACAGGAAACCTGCAATCGATAGAGTTTCCTGAAACCGCCTGGTCTGTAACCGTCGATCTTGCCCGCCGCTACAGCCCCACGCTCGGCGTACGCACCCTCGATTCGCTGCATGTGGCTTGCGCGCTGGAGCTGAAAGCCGAAAACTTCTGGACCTTCGACGAGCGGCAAGCCAAACTCGCCGAAGCCGTCGGCCTCGACGCCGCCTCTTAACGAACCGCGGCAGATGAACAATCGTACGCAGCCTTTCCCGTAAACTGAATGTATGCACTCTCCGGTTCGCCTGGTGGCGATAGACATGGATGGAACTTTGCTGCCGACTCCGGCACATGCAATCAGCGCGCGTAATGCGCGGGCGATGCGCGCAACGCAGGCGGCGGGAATCACGCTGGCGATCGCCACCGGACGCCGCACCGACTACGCCATGCCCATGCTCAAAAGCGTGGGGCTGCGAGCGGATACGCCGATGATTACGTCTAATGGTGCAGTGCTATCGACTTACACCGGCGAAACCTTCGAGTGCCGCACCATGGAAGCACGCGTGGCGCGCGGGCTTTGCGGTTTGCTGCGTCCCTTCGGAACCATGGTCTTCACCTTTGACCGAACCGGGCGCGGAGCGCTGGTTTATGAAGATTTGAGCGTGCCCGACGAGCAGACGAACCTTTGGCTTGAAGCCAATCGCGACGCGCTCCAGAAGGTTAAGCCGCTCGAACTGGCGCTGAGCGATGGCAACGATCCGATCCAGGGCATGGTGGCCGGCAACATGGCTAAAATGAAGCGGGCAATGGAACTCTTCCGGGCCAGCGAGTGGGCAACCCAATGCAGTTGCGCCCTCACCGAAAATCCCTCGCGCGATATGGCGATCATGGACCTGTTACCCATCGGCGTTACAAAGGGCGCGGGGCTTGAGCGGCTCGCGGCGCGGCTGGGCGTCGACCGCAAAGAGACCATGGCGATTGGCGACAACTGGAACGACCTGGATATGCTGGAGTGGGCCGGGCAAAGTGTTTTAATGGCCAACGCCCCAACCAAGCTGCGCGCGCTGGCGCGGACCAACGGCTGGAAACAGACGCCGCCCTGCGACGAGGATGGCGTGGCCGTGGCGCTGGAAGCCATGCTGGCTAAAACAAATTTTCTTTCGGCGTAGAGTGGTTTTGAAAGGGCACGGCATTACAGGCTGCGGGAATGCTCGCTGCTTTGAAGGGTACGGGCTTTAGTGAAGGGTACGGGCTTTACAGGCTGCGGAAAAACTCTTGTTTCGAGAAAGTTTTGAAGGGGCACGGATTTATCCGTGCCGTAACCGCAATCGAATCGACGCGGGCTTCACAGGCTGCGGAAAAACTCGCAGAATGTCTTTCAACGAGTGGTTTTGTAACAGGGCACGACTTAAGTCGTGCCGCAAACGCAATCAAATCAATGTGGCCTTTAGGCCCTGCTAACCTTCGATCTTCCTCAACCATGTTTTTCCGCAGCCTGTTCAGCCCCTGAGGCAATCTGCTTCAAAATGGCAACAGCGGAAACGCGCAACTGAAAGGGCGAACGATGTACGGAAAGCTCGCGATCGCAATCGGCCTTCTGGCAGCCTGTCTGCCGTGGGCGCACGCCGCCGAGCAGGTTACGCTGCGCAACGGCTTCGCGCTGCGCTGCGACCATCACGCCCAAATTGAAGATCGCGTCAGAATTTATTTAAGCGCCAGCGAAGACAGCTACATTGAGTTTGTTCCCGACGAAATCACCGGCTTCGAAAGCCTTCCCGACCCGCCGATCGAAACCGCGCCCACGGCCTCATCCGCGGCGCAAAAGCCCCCGGCGAAGCTAACCGCCGCCGATCTGCATGAGATTCTTGGCCATGCCGGCGACGAGCACAATCTGGACGTGGATCTGCTGGCCAGCGTAGTCAAAGCCGAAAGCGGCGGCAACAGCCGCGCCGTCAGCCGCACCGGTGCGCGCGGCCTGATGCAGTTAATGCCGGGAACCGCCGCCGGTCTCGGCGTCAAAGACAGCTTTCAACCCAATGAAAACGTGCGCGGCGGCTCCACTTATCTCGACGCGCTGCTCGTCCGCTATCACGACAATCTCGCTCTGGCGCTGGCCGCCTATAACGCCGGCCCCCAGGCCGTGGATCGCTACCACGGCATTCCGCCTTATCGCGAAACCCAAGCCTACGTCCTCCGCGTGATTCATGAGTTCAACCGCCGCGTGCTGGCGCGCGAAGCCCAGGCCCGGCGCGCATCCGTCGCGGTGCCCGATAAGATTCGCCGTTGATTCCGCTTTCACAAATGCGCGCTGCCGATACCTTAGACTTATATAAGATTTCCCCAACGGAGAAGCATTGAAAAAGAGAGAGTGGATTACAGGCATCATCGTTCTGGCCGTGCTCGCCGCGCTCATCGTCTGGGTGCGCGCCAAAATTCACTTCGACTTTCACCTCTTCGCCGCGCAGGCGGCGCAGGCAGACTGGCGCAAAATCCTTTTCGGCATTGCCTGCATTTACACGGCCTATCTCTTTCGCTCGGCGCGCTGGAGCCTGTTGATGCGGCGCGGCAAGCACGTTCCGCTCTTCTCGCTAACGGGCACGCAGGTAATCGGCTTCACCGCCGTGGCGCTGATCGGCCGCGTGGCCGATCCGGTCCGTCCCTATCTCGTCGCCAGAAAAACCGGTCAGCCGCTCAGCGCGCAGATCGCCGTCTATATCGTCGAGCGGCTAATGGACGCCGGCTCCATGGCTCTGATCTTTTCCGTCGCCATGATCGGCGTTCCGGCGGAAACGATTTTAGGCGCGGCTACGGCCAAAAGCGGCGCGCTGGCGCATCTGGCCCCGCATCATAGGCTGCTCGCTCTCTTCGTGGCGCGCTACGGCGGACTGGTTCTGACCGTGCTCGGCGCGGCCTTTCTCTTTGCCGTGCGCTTATCGGGCGGCGCGGTCGCCACATTCTTTGAGCGCAGCTTCGGCTTGATCTCGAAAAATCTCGGCCTGTCGATCGGCCACAAAATCCGCCAGTTTCGCTCCGGCCTTGACACCATGCGCAACTTCGCGGATTTCGCGGCGGTGACCGCCATCTCGCTGAGCATGTGGGTGCTGATCTCGCTCTCGTACTTCCTCACCTGCCAGGCCTTTGTCGCCAGTCCAGGTTTGTCGTCGATCACCGCCTCGCAGTGCGTTCTGCTCATGGTCGCCAGCGGTACGGCCAGCATCATTCAGCTCCCCATCATTGGCTGGTTCTCGCAGATCGGACTGGTCGCCGTAGCGCTGGTCGGCATTCTGCACGCAGAAACCGAAGCCGCCACGGCCTGCGCGGCCACCCTGCTGCTGGTTACCTTCCTCAGCGTCATTCCCGTGGGCCTGATCTGGGCGCAATTCGAGCACATCAGCCTGCGCAAAGTCGCTCTGGAAAGCGAACAGGCCGCCGACGGCGAAGACTCTGAAGCCAATTAAAGATACCCGGTCATAACGCTTCCCGTTCTTAACGAGTCGCGTTATGATACGAGTGTGATTAAGAGCTTCGCCGACGCCGATACGGAGCTATTGTGGGATGCAGGCAAGAGCCGCCGCATTCCCGCAACGATTCGTTCCGCTGCGCTCAAAAAACTCTTGTTGCTCGATTCAGCCGAAAATCTGCCCGATTTATTTCTACCGCCGGGAAATCGCTTAGAAAGATTGACTGGGAACCGTAAAGGACAACACAGCATACGCATCAACAATCAATTCCGCCTTTGTTTTGTATGGAGAGCGGGAAGTGCATACGAAGTTGAAATCGTCGATTATTACTAAGAGGATGCCATGGAGAAGATACCGTTCGGATATTCGATTCATCCCGGCGACATTCTGAAGACCGAATTCATGGAGCCGCTGGGACTATCCAGCTACCGGCTGGCGAAGGATCTGCACATCTCCGCGCCGCGGGTTAACGATCTGGTTCGCGGAAAGCGCTCGATCACGGCCGACACCGCGATGCGGTTGAGCGCATACTTCGGCAATTCCGCTCAGTTTTGGCTCAACCTGCAAAATAAATACGATCTGTGGATTGCCGCAAAAAGCAAATCCTTAAACCAGATCAAACCAAGGGCGCAGGCGGCTTAACCGCTCCATCGTCTGCCGCCTTGCCTCGCGAATACTGAATCGTATCCGGCCCCACCGCGCCGCCGGTCATCACCATGCTCATCGCCTGTTCCATCGTCAGGTCGGTCTCGATCACGCGCTCCAACGGCAGAATCTGCAAAAAAGCCGAAGTCGGATTGATGGCGTTGGGAATCAGCACTGTGGCCAGCGGCTGCCCGGTAGCCTCGTCGTTCATCGTGCGCGTTAAAAATCCAATGCTCTTCTGACCCTCGATCGGGAAATCGATCAGCACCACGCGCTGACTCGAATCCTTTTTCGCCATCATCGAATCCACCAGTTGCCGCACCGAGGTGTAGACCTTGGCCACGAAAGGCAGCCGCTCCAAAATCGACTCAAAAAGCGTGAAGGCCTGGCGGCCAATCACCAGCGAGGTCAGCCGCCCCACGATGTAGAGCACCACCAGCGTAAGCAGAACGGCCAGCGTCGGCTGCACTAGCGGCTGGTTGAACCAGTTTTTAGGGTAGTTCTTGGCAATGAATTGCACCGCTGGCAATCCGGCCCTGGCCAGCTCTCCCAGCAGAAAGCTGAAGACCAGATAGGTGACAAAAAGCGGGCCGATGGTAATGATTCCGGCCAAAATATTCCGCTGCAAACCATGCTGCAAACGGGCAAACTGTTTTTTCACGCACAACTCCTCATAGCTACGAGAATACGTCAGCAGAGGCGCGGCCAAAAACCTGCGGCAGGCAGAAAGTATTTCCCATCCGGCGCAAAATCAGCTATATATGAAATTGTCTCGTATTGCAAAGGCAGAGGAAATTCCATGAGCGAAGCCGAGGAGCTTCATGTAATAAACGAGCCGCACTCCGCCGCCGCGCCTGCGCGCCCCGTCGGCGCGCCCTTATCGATGGGCCCCAGCGGCCATTTTTCCGCACCGGCGGGCGCCCGTGGTTATTCGCCCTCCATGTCGCCGCCATTGCCTCCACCGACTCCGCGCCGCATTTCGGCTGGTAGCGCAAAAACTCAGGCAGCGGCCACCTCCGGTTTGCAGCGCGCCTTTCATGCCTTGCGCTCGACGCTTCCTTTTGTGCAGCGGATTCTGCCGCTGCTCGACGGCAACATCGCCGCGACGGTAAGCAATCTGATCCAGCCGCAACAGCAGCGACAAGCCGCGCCGCGGCCGCAAGCGGATCTGGCGCCGCTTGAAAACGGCTTGGCCGAGTTACAACTCCAGCACCGCAACCTGCGTAACGAGGTGAGGGAACAGAGCACCTCGATCAAGCGCGTCGAAGATCAGTTGGAAATGGTGCGCGAGGCCACCGACCGCAACACTCTGGAGCAGCAGGAACTGCTCGAGGACATGAAGAGCTACGGCAAAAAGATCAAGATCGCGGCCATCGTCGCGCTGGCGCTGATCGCCGCCGGCTTCATTCTGGATCTGATTCTCTATATGCACGTACAGCGTCTGCTACCGTAAAGCGCCGCGCCAAAAGCTAAAGCACTTTCACCGCTGGTGTAGTGGAAAAATGATGGGTGCCCCATTCTAGAGCATTTTCACTGTAGCTGTAGAGAGTGGCTTTGAAGGGGCACGACTTCAGCTGTCAAGTCTCCAGACATGCTTTACAGTTTGTCTCCACACATCCTTTACAGGTAGAGGAAGTTTCTCGGGCAGGGTTCGACCATGGTCGAACCCTGC
>Ga0224531_1000239_pt1 | contig 31497 bp, 18 predicted proteins | sample CBST100metaG_FD_179876 | JGI IMG/M metagenome (GOLD analysis project Ga0224531, IMG submission 179876) | Peat soil microbial communities from Stordalen Mire, Sweden - C.B.S.T100 | ecosystem: Environmental > Terrestrial > Soil > Wetlands > Peat | place: Sweden: Norrbotten County, Stordalen Mire...
CATGTGGGCTGCATCCCCACCAAGGCGCTGCTGTTCAACGCCGAAATTTGGGACCATCTGAAGCATGCCGCCGACTTTGGCATTGAGAATATCGGCGCGCCGACGCTCAATTGGTCCGCGGTGCTCAAGCGCAAGAACGCCATCATCATCAAGCACACCAAGGGCCTCGACTTCCTGATGAAGAAGCACAAGATCGCCCGCTTCGAGGGCTATGGCCGTCTGACCGGCCCCGCGCAGGGCGGCGTGCATACTGTTGACGTGACCAATGCAGCCGGCGAAACCACCCCGGTCCAGGCGAAGAACGTCATCCTGGCTACCGGCTCCGAAGCCAAAATGCTGCCCGGTCTTGTGCCGGACGACCGCATCCTCACCAACATTGAAATCCTCGCCATAGAGCAGGTTCCCAAGTCGCTGATCGTCATCGGCGCGGGCGCGGTGGGCATGGAGTTCAGTTCCCTGTTCCGCACCTTTGGCGCAGAAGTCACCATCGTCGAGTTCCTGCCCCGCGTGGTTCCGGTTGAGGACGAAGAAGTCTCCAAGGAGTTGACCCGCCTGTTCAAGAAACGCGGCATCGACGTGAATACCGGCGCCAAAGTCGAGTCAGTTGAGAAGACAGCCGACGGCGTCAAGGTAACCTACACCGACGCCAACGGAAAAACCCAAGTCAAGGAAGCCGAGAAGGTGCTGGTGGCCGTGGGCCGCGCCGGACGCACCGCCAACATCGGCGTGGAGAAGACCAAGATCGAGCTGGAACGCGGCCTGATCAAGGTGAACGAAGCGCAGGAGACCGCCGAGCAGGGCGTCTTTGCCATTGGCGACATCGTCTTCGGCCTGCCGCAACTGGCCCATGTGGGCGGCATGGCCGGCATGGTGGCCGCGGCCAAAATCGCCGGCAAAGCTTTCCGTCCCATCCGCCGCGACCGCATCCCCGGCTGCACCTATACCGAGCCGCAGGTCGGATCGGTTGGATTGACGGAAACCCAGGCTAAGGAGAAGGGCTACGAAGTGAAGGTAGGCAAGTTCCCCTTTGCGGGCAACTCCAAGGCCACCATTCTCGGCAGTCACGACGGCTTTGTGAAGATCGTCTCCGACGCCAAGTACGGTGAAATTCTCGGCGTCCACATCCTCGGCCCCCAGGCCACGGAACTGATTGCCGAGGCCGTCGCGGTCCTGGGGCTGGAAGGCACAGTGGAGGAGATGATGTTCACCATCCACGCCCATCCCACCCTGGCCGAGTCCCTGCTCGACGCCTACGGCGCCGTCGAGGGCATGGCGATCAACGCATAGCGCGACGGAAATGGAAGCTAACGGCGGGCCGTCCTTCGGGGCGGCCCGTTTTCGTCAGGTCAATCTGTGGTCCAGGTCATAACCAGTGGCCATGATGCTTTGGCGGCGAGATCAGAACCTGACGATTCTCGTCCTCGGACATGGCGCGGCGGAAGGCCAGATACTTCTCCCACTGATCCAGAGGAACTTGAGTCTTCTTCACAACAGCCGTCCGCTCCGCTGTGAAGGTTCCATCCTTGAAGCTGTATTTTGCGTGATATTCAAGCCAGTCTTCGGTAATATCCACATCCTTGGGTGCAGTCATGGTCCAGCCCGCGGGCAGTAGCATGCTGCACTGGTAAACGGTTTTGCCGGTGGCGCCCAGATCCGGATCGTCGGCTGGCTTCTTCTCTTTCACCCCCGGAGCCAGTTCTCCGCCCATCGCTGGAACCGCAGGTCCGATCCAGTGCGAAGCGTCGTGGTCGTCCCACAGGTTGAACTTGTCTCGTGAATAGTCGAAGGAGAAATTGAAAGGCTGCGTGATCTGCTCGACCTCGGAGACCTGGGGGTTTGAGACCTCTCCACCGAAGCGCTGAACCCGCGCAATTCTCTGCATTAGATCTTTCCACTGCGACGGTGGAACCCGGCGGAAGGCGGCGCGGAAACCCATGCCAACGTCTCCATCCGCAACCTCGGCGATATGCCCGGTGAACTGGCCCTGGTCAGAGAGCTTGCCCTCTATCTGAAAGCGGATGGTCCGCGGTGTAGGCAGATCGGTAGGCGTGCGCTCCAGATAGGCCGGCTTGGATAGGGGAATCGCGAGGGCCTGCTTGTCGCGCAGGGTTCCCATCAGAATGCCCACCGGCGCAACTTCCTCGGTGGAATCCATCCAGAGCAATTTGCCCGCCAACGGAACCAGCGTAATCACATGGTCGAACTGCGCCGGCGAGGGCGTCGCTGGGTCCAGTTCGCGGCTGCTCGGGATCAGCACCGGCAAAGCCTCAATACCCGCCGCCTTCAGCAGCGCAGCCAGCAGCGTGTGCTTGTCCTTGCAGTCGCCGTACTCGTTGGAGAGCACATCGTCGGCCGGGTGCGGCTGGTAGCGGCCAATGCCAAAGGAAAGGCCCACGTAGTGGATGTGCAGCGCCACCTCGTTGAAAATGGCCCGAACCTTGTCTTCGTCCGTGGTCAGTCCCTTGGTCAGCGCGGCGGCCTTGGCTTGAATCGCCGGCGTCACCGCCAGTGGCTCTGTTTGCAGCGATTCATACCAGGCGCCCACCTGCTCCCAACTGCTGAAGGTGGTCACCTGTACCGATGGCTTCCAGTGCTTGACGGACTTGGGCGGCGCATCGGGGTCGGGCCGCTCCAGGTTCGAGCTGGTCCAGTGGTAAAGCTTGCGGCCGCTGCTGGTGGTCACGGTTGGCTGCACGTCGGCGCTGGCCACCGTGACAGCCTTGTCGGCGGGCAGGTCCAGGTTGAGCTGCTCGTCCAGAATGATCAGGTTCTTCTCAAAGTTGTACTGCAACCAGAACTGCCCGTGAACCTCCGGCTTAAGTGTGCGGATCGTGACCTGGGTTTCAAGCGTATCGCCTACGGCCAGGCCCTTCACCGCTACATGCTTCTCGTGGATGTCGGAATACATGGGCGCAGAACGGCTTACATCCGCAGGCATATCCTGCACGTTGTAGCCGGGTGTCACCACCACCGTGCCGTCAGGCTTCACGACGCGCACGTAGCCGATGTCCACCTGCTGGTTCGATGCCGTATAGGTGAAGGTCAACACAGCCATCTCTTTCACGCCAGAGTCGGCCAGGATGCGGGTGCGGCTGGTCAGCTCACGCGTGCCGGTGCCATCGGCCTCCATCCGGTACACGGTGTGAACCTTCTCCAGAATCAGGCCTTCCTTGGAATAGTCAGGGACCTTTGCCGCAGTTGCGGGGATAGCTACCGCAGGCTGTTCCTTCACGGGTTGGATGGGAATGGTCTTTTCCTGTGCCGCCGCGGTTAAAAGGCAGCAAAAACATGCAGCCATTGAAACCATCGCAAAGCTGCGCCCACACAGCAGGGCAAGGATAGAGTGTGTTGGCGGAGCTATCGTACGGCGCATGGAATGTGTCACCTGATGATTGGAAAGATACCAGAGTTTTCGCGTAGCAATCCCATGAGTTTCCCTCATCCTGCCGTTCCAGCCGTGACCCTGGCCCAACTCCCCCGCGCCTATAATCAATATTGGACCATTGTCCATGCTTCCGGACGCGCACGGGATCTTATCTGCCGGTGCTGCGTGCCGGTCGAAGGAGGAACTTTTGGCGCCGTCTTCCGACGACTTGAATAAGCTGCCGCCGCCATCCGGTGACCTGCAGCCGTCATCCAGCTTTCCCCGCACCATCCAGCAAAAGCCCGCGACAGTCCCCGTTCAGGCCGTCAGCGGCGTGCTCGGCGACATTGGCGACAATTCCGTTACCGGCCGCGCTGAATACATCCGTCAGAACACCGACGAAGAGATGATCTGGCAGGAGTCGCCGTCGCTGGTTCTCTTGCTGCCGCGCTTTATCAAATACGCGATTCTCATGGTGATCGTGCTCTTCGCCTGCTCAGCGGCCAAGAGCTATGTCGCGCAAAATCCGTATGCCCAAGCGGCTCTGGAGCACGTCGGCATTCGTGCCACGTCTGAAAGCCGCTTCACTGAGCCGTCTCGAAGGGCAGGCCACAAGCCCAGGGGCGGGCGTCATGCCGCAGAGCAGGCTGCCGACGCGGCCTCGCCCGACGGCACAACGGATACGCCCCCGGAGGTGGATACACCGCGCAGCGTGCCCGGAAACGATTTTGGCCATATTCTGAGCTTGATCAAACTGAGCTTCGGCGCGCTGTTTACGGTGTTGTTTTTGGCCTACATCTTGAAGCTGATGACCACCAAATACTGCGCTTCCAGTCAGCGGCTGATTGTCGAAGAGGGTTCACTGCATTCGGTCAACCGGCCCTACGAACTGCACCAGTTGGGCGATGCCGTCATCGTGAAGCCGCTCTTGCTGCGCCTGTTCAACATCTCGAATCTTGAAATCCTCAAGCCGCCCGTGCTCTTGGTCGGTCTGCGCAACGCCGACTATGTTCGCGACATTCTGCGCCAGGGCGGACAGTTGGAAGCGCAGCGGGTCGACAAGATTCGCTTCAGATAAACGGGAGCAGCCTGTCGCTCCCATCCGTTTTCTCCAACAGAAAAGGCCCGTCCGTCGAGAATCCTTCGACGGACGGGCCTTTTCTTGCTTGCAGTGCGCTTTCTTTACAGTTCCATCGACTGCGTTTCCACCAGTGACTTTGCCTTGGCGATAAAGTCGGCCAGCGGCATCGAGCCCTGGTCGCCCTTGGCGCGGGTGCGGACGCTGGCTGCGCCTGCCTCCTGCTCCTTGTCGCCGAAGACCAAAATGTAAGGCGTCTTCTGGTTGGCAAAGTCGCGGATCTTGCCGTTCATCTTCTCGTTGCGCTCGTCGATCTCTACGCGCAAGCCGGCGGCCTTCAGTTCCTTCTCCACCTTGCGTGCGTAGTCGTGGTGCCGCTCGCTGATGGGCACTAGGCCCACCTGCACCGGCGCCAGCCACAGCGGGAAGGCTCCGGCATAGTGCTCGATCAGCACGCCGAAGAAGCGCTCCACCGAACCGAACAGCGCGCGGTGAACCATGACCGGCTGATGCTTCTCGCCGTCCTCGCCCACGTACTCCATCTCAAAGCGCGCCGGCAGGTTGAAGTCGAATTGCACTGTCGAAAGCTGCCACAACCGGCCCAGCACATCGACCAGCTTGAAGTCGATCTTGGGGCCATAGAAAGCTGCTTCGCCCGGAATCACCTTGTAGGGAATCCCCTTGCGATCCAGCGCGTGCTTCAATCCGTTGCTGGCCAACTCCCAGTTCGCGTCTGACCCGGCATAGTGCTCGCGGTCGTTCGGATCCCAAGTGGAAAGCTCCACCTTGAACTCCTTGAAGCCAAAGGTTTTCAGCACAGCCTCGGCAAAGTCGATGCAGGCCACCACTTCGTCTTCAATCTGGCTGGGCATGCAGAAGATGTGCGCATCGTCCTGCGTAAATCCGCGAACGCGCAGCAGTCCATGCATGGTGCCCGAGCGCTCGTAGCGGTACACGTTGCCTAGTTCGGCCAGCCGCACCGGCAAATCGCGATAGCTCTTGGGCGAGTTCTTGTAGATGAGAATGTGGAACGGACAGTTCATCGGCTTCATGCGATAGTTGCCGTCGTCCAGCTCCATGGGCGTAAACATGTTGGCCGCGTAAAAGCCCTCGTGGCCCGAGGTCTGCCACAGATTCACCTTGGCCACATGCGGCGTAAAGACCAGCGAATAGCCGCGCCGCAGGCACTCTTCGCGCATCCAGTCTTCCATCACCTTCCGGATCAAGGCGCCCTTGGGATGCCAGAAGATCAGTCCAGGTCCAGCCAGTTCCTGAATGCTGAAAAGGTCCAACTGCTTGCCCAGCAGGCGATGGTCGCGCTTGGCCAGCTCTTCCAGGCGGGCAAAGTGCGCGTCCAGGTCCTTCTTGCTGAAGAAGGCGGTGCCGTGAATGCGCTGCAACTGCGGATTCTTTTCGTCGCCCAGCCAGTAAGCGCCAGCCAGCGCGGTCAGCTTCACGGCCTTCACGCGGCCCGTCGAGGGCACGTGCGGCCCACGGCAAAAGTCCGCGAACTTGCCGTTGCGATAAAAGCTCACTTCGTCGCCGGGCACGGTGAACTTGGTCACGAAGTGGGTCTTCATGAAGTCGCCGTCGCGCTCAAACTCCGCCAGCGCCTGCTCGCGCGGCTCAGCATCGTGGACGAACTTCTCGTCGCGCGCAATCACCTCGGCCATCTTGGCCTCAATCAGCACCAAGTCCTCCGGCGTGAAGGGCTTCTCGCGATAAAAATCATAGAAAAATCCAGAGTCCGTCGCCGGCCCGTGGCCCAGCTTGGTTTCTGGGAACAGCTCCAGAACCGCAGTGGCCAGCACATGCGCGGCCGAGTGGCGAACCACCTTCAGTGCCTCGGGGTCCTTCTCCGTCACCAGTTCCAGCTTTGTGTCCGCCGTCAGCGGAGTGGACAAGTCCACCAGCCTTGGCGCGGTGCTGTCTCCAGCGGCATACATCGCTGCCTCTGCCGGCTCCTCGTCGTGTGGGTTCGCTTCCTTCGTAGTCTCGGTGACCGGCGTCAGCCGAGCCACAACGGAAGCTGCAGCCAGCCGCGGCGAAATCGAGTTGGCAATGTCGAGAGGCGTCGTGCCCGAGGGAACCTCACGAATGGTTCCGTCGGGTAGTGTGACTGCAATTGTCTGTATGCTCATGGGTTTGTGTGTCCTGTTTACGTGTTCTGTTTTCCGGCCGCGGGAGAGTCTGGTTCCACGGCAACACTTCAGGATATACCGCGCGTACCGGAACAATCTGCGCTCGCGCCGCGTAGATGCTTTTGAGCGGTCTATCTGCTATCGTGGCGTCATTCTGCGCCAATCCAAGCGCAAGGCCCCGAAAATCTGCTTTTCCAGAAAGAGGTTTGTCGATGAACTGGCGTTTGCGGAGGTTTGCGCTCCCTGTTCTGCTTGCCGTCTTCGGTCTGGGCGTGGCCCAGGCCCAACCCGCCATCCAGCCCACGGCCGACATCACGCAGCCTCCGGCCGCCGCACAGCCCTCGCCGCACTTTAACGCCGATGCGGCTACTGAGGCCTATCTGGCCCTCATTCCTCCCGCAGCCAGGGCCCGTTCCGACGCCTACTTTGAAGGCGGTTACTGGCTCATCCTCTGGGGCTTCCTTTACTCCTCTGCCATCTCGCTGCTGCTACTCCACCTGCAGTGGTCGGCGCGCATGAGGGATCTGGCTGTGCGCCTCACCCGCGCCAAAAATCTGCAAACGCTCTTCTATTGGGTGCAGTATCTGCTTCTGACCACCCTGCTCGGCTTCCCGCTGGAGTACTACGAGAACTTTGTGCGCGAGCACAAGTACGGCCTGGCTACGCAGACCTTCGGCCCCTGGATGGGCGATGAGGCGAAGAGCTTGCTTGTCGGCCTCATTCTGGGCGGCGTTGCCGTGGTTGGGCTCTTCGCCATTGTGCGCAGGCTGACCAAGACATGGTGGATCTGGGGCTCGGTGGCCACGCTGGCGTTCATGGTGGTTGTTGTCGCACTCGGCCCGGTCTATATTTGGCCGCTCTTCAACAAGGTTACCCGGCTCAACGACCCCAAAATCACTGCGCCGATCCTGCGCATGGCGCGCGCCAACGGAATTCCAACCAACGACGTTTACCAGATCGATGCCAGCAAGCAGTCCACCCGCATGAGCGCCAACGTCAGCGGCTTTGCCAACACCATGCGCATCACCCTCAACGACAACCTGCTGCGCCGCGGTTCGCCCGAAGAGATTCAGGCGGTCATGGGCCATGAGATGGGCCATTACGTCATGAACCACATCCCCAAGTCCCTGATCTTCCTGCTCATCGTGATCGTGGTTTCCTTCGCCTACCTGCGCTGGGGGCTGGCCTGGTGTCTGTCGCGATGGGGCGCACGCTGGCAGATTCATGACATCGGCGATCCGGCCGTGCTGCCGCTGGTCTCGCTGCTGGCCGGAATCCTCATGTTTGTGCTCACGCCGGTGATGAATACCGAGACCCGCACCCAGGAGAAGGAAGCCGACATGTTCGGCCTCAGCGCCGCCCGCCAGCCGGATGGCTTTGCCCAGGCCGCCATTCATCTGGCCGAGTACCGCAAAATGCGCCCCGGCCCCATTGAGGAATACATCTTCTTCGACCATCCCAGCGGCTACGATCGCATCCACTCCGCCATGGTGTGGAAGGGCGAAAACCTGGAGCTGTTTCAAAAGGCTCCCAGCCAACTCCCGCCGCCAGCCCAATCCTCGCAACCAGCCCAGCTCGCAGCGCATTAGAAGCCGACTAAGGCCGTCCTGCACCCGTACCGGGAAGCCTTCCCCAGAACAGGGGAGGCTTCTCTACCTCAAACGATCGCCTTATCTGGCCGATAAGAGGAATATCCAGTCGCGAAACCAAGGGGCTATTGTCATCCTCGTGGCTGGGAAGCGTCCGGCAAGATTCGCAAAGCACCAAGTAGCAACAACCGCCCGGCTCCAACGGCGCTCCGCCCAAGGGACGGGAGATCAGCCCATCAACTGCAGTTCCTGGAGTTTCCTTCGTAGCTCTTCAGCACGACTGTGACCCCTCAGAACGTCTTCAAATCTCGGATGCCGGCTGCGACTTCACCCTCTGAGGTCATCGCGGCCGGCATCTTCTTCTTGAGCCGCTCTCCTCTTCCGCCATCCTCTGTGCCCGTGTTGGTGCCATGGCAATTCAAGAGAAACCTTTTTGGTGCACAACGAATCAGTGTTTACAGAGCCCTTGAAGAAAGAGGAAAGCCGCGATGCGCTGGATTTCATTGTTATTTTGGGTCGCACTCTGCTTTGCCGTAGCGGGCGTCAGCAGTCAGTGGACGGCCAGCGAGATCCCCGGATGGTACCGGACCCTCGTCCGTCCCGCAATCGCCCCGCCGAACTGGGTTTTCGCTCCGGTCTGGACCTTGCTGTATGCCCTCATGGCCATCGCCGTGTGGCTGGTGGGCCAGTCGGCTCCTTCGCCTCTGCGCACCTGGGCGTTGGTCCTGTTTCTGGTCCAGCTGGGCCTGAACTTCGCCTGGTCCTGGATCTTCTTCCACAACCACGCCCTTGGCGCAGCTCTGGTTGAGATCGGGTTTCTATGGGGGGCTATCGCGGCCACCACGCTCCTGTTTGCCAGAGTCGTGCCCGTTACCGCGTGGATGATGGCGCTCTATCTGGCTTGGGTAACCTTTGCCTCGGTCCTCAACGCGGCCTACTGGCGACTGAACAGGCCCTGAACTGCAATCCATCCCCCAAGCGTGGGATCAGCCTCTACATACAAGGACCGGGGTACAGCCCGGTAATGGGAATGTTCACCTCCTGCACCGGCGGACTATGGTTCCTCTTGTGGCGGGCAGATACGGCCGCAAGAGGTTGACAGATGCAAGTATTGTGCAAGAGCAGCAATGAGGGCGCCGAAACCCGGTGCAGCGTATGTGGTCAGGGTTTTCTGTTGTTTTGGGAACGTCCGTCCCCGTCGGAGCGGGCCGAAGCCCTGCGCGAGATCGAAATCACGTTGCGCAAGCACCATTACAATCAGGCTGGTCCCGAGGCTCACCCGCAGAGGGGATTCCTGGTGCCGGAGTGGAACGGTCCCATCGCCTTCTCTGGCGCGGCCATCCTCGGCAGAGTTCCCAGTTGGGCGCTATAACCACTTTATAGTCGGCATTCACCGCCGCAAGATAGGCATAAAAACGCACAAAGGCCGGGATTTCTCCCAGCCCTTGCGTGTAAATCAGCTAGATTCTGCCGGAATCCGGCCGACCGGATTAGAGGGGCTGCACGTCCGCAGCCTGCCAACCCTTGGGCCCCTTCACCACGTTGAACTGCACAGCCTGGCCTTCCTGCAAACTCTTAAACCCATTTGAATTGATCGCAGAGTAATGCACAAAGACATCTTCGCCATTCTGACGCGAGATGAAACCAAAACCCTTCGCGTCATTAAACCACTTCACTGTTCCTTGTTCCATTTTTGCTCGTATTTCCTGTATTGAATTGCGCTGGATGAATCGGAGCGACCGCTGGCAGAATCTTGCTTGGTTGGGCGAGTGCTGCTCACGCCCGGTTCGGCTCTAACGCTGGCGATAGTGTAACACTGCTCACAAATCAGGGTGCAGGATTTATGCCAAGTCGTCCCATTCGCTGATTACCAATTCCGGAACCTGTTTACCATATTGGGCTTAAAACGGCCCCGCTCCTTGTGCTATGGTGGAAGGTCGCCATGACTCAGGATCCCGTCCCCAATCTGCTTTCTCGCGCTACCGAGCTGCTTGCGGAGCACTTCAGCTCCCTGCCTCCCTTTGAATCCCCCATTGAAACGGCAGCTATCGAGCGGGTGCTTGAGGCCACGGCGCACCGGCTGGGCGACAATTACCCCTATTTCCACCCCCTTTATGCCGGGCAGATGATGAAGCCGCCGCATCCCGTGGCGCGTGCAGCCTATGCCCTGGCCATGACCGTCAATCCCAACAACCACGCGCGCGACGGCGGTCGGGCCAGCTCCGAAATGGAGATTGAGGCGGTTCGCGGCATCGCGGCCATGTTTGGCTGGCCAGAATACCTGGGCCATCTCACCTCCAGCGGCACCATCGCCAATCTTGAGGCGCTGTGGATGGCCGGGCAGTTGGCGCCGGGCCGGCGAATTGTAGGGTCGGAACAGGCGCACTACACTCATCAGCGCATCTCCGGCGTGCTCAAGCTGGACTTCACGCCGATCCCCGCCGACAGCCACGCGCGCATGGACATGGAAGCGCTGGAAGCCGAACTGCGCAAGGGCGATGTGGGCACGGTGGTGGTTACGCTGGGCACCACAGCCATGGCCGCTGTGGATCCGCTCGACCAAGTGTTGGCGCTCCGGCAGAAATATGGTTTCCGGATCCACGTGGACGCAGCCTACGGCGGCTATTTCCGGCTGATTCCCGAGGCGCTGGACGCGCCAGCGCGCCGTGCCTACGCGGTGATCAACGAGGCCGACTCCATCGTGGTCGATCCCCACAAGCACGGCCTGCAACCCTACGGTTGTGGATGCGTGCTCTTTCGCGACCCGGCGGTGGGCCGTTTCTACAAGCACGATTCGCCGTATACCTACTTCACTTCAAACCAGTTGCACCTTGGCGAGATCAGCCTGGAGTGCTCCCGCGCCGGGGCCGCGGCGGTGGCTTTGTGGGCCACGCAGCAGCTTTTGCCGCTGGTTCCTGGGGGCGAATTTGCCCGCGGTTTGGCGCGCGGAAGGGCAGCGGCCTTGGAACTGGACCGGCGGCTGCGCCTGGACCGCCGCTTCCAGCCGCTCACGGCTGGGCCTCCAGACCTGGACATCGTGGTGTGGAAGATAGCTGCCGAAACTCCGGAGCGGGCCTCGCAGTTGGCGCACGACGTTTTTGTGGCCTGTGCCACACGAGATTTGCATCTGGCTCTTGTACAATTACCGCAATTCTGGTTTGAGCCTGCGGATCGTGCTGCAAACGGAGTAGAATCCGGGCTGATCACCTGCTTGCGTTCTGTGCTGATGAAACCGGAACACGAAGCGTGGCTCGACAGAATCTGGGACAGACTGACCGCCGCTTGTGCGGATGTAGTAGGAGAATAAGGGACCATGGCAGACAAGAGTTTTGGCGCAGAAGAAAACGTTCTCATTTCCGCGGGCGGCTGCTCCGTCAACATCCTCCCCCGCCTCGGCGCTAAAGTCGCCTCCATCCTCTTTCACAACCACGAACTGCTCCAAACGCCATTGCATCCCTACGCCCTTCGTAACCGGACCATGGGATTTAACGAGAGCGATGCCTCCGGCTGGGACGAGTGTTTGCCCGCAGTTGCTGGTTGCACCGTTCAAACCGCTGCCGGCCCCGCCACCATTCCCGATCACGGCGACGTATGGCGCGAGCAGTGGCAAATTCTGGCTCGTACTGAAAACAGCGTCACCTTGCGCGGCGAGGGCTTTTCGCTGCCTCTGGCCTTGGAGCGCAAGCTGACTTTGACTGAGACGCCCAAGGGCTACCGTATCGCCGCTGAATACAAGGTGACCAATACTGGAACCGCTCCAACGCCCTGGTCCTGGTCGGCTCACCCTGGCTACGCGGCCGAGGAGGGCGATATCCTCCACCTGCCCGATTCCATCAAGACTTTGAAAATCGAATGGACCCGCAACGACCGCCTCGACAAAAGCACTGGCGCTGCGGCCTGGCCGCTTGCCAAGCTGACCGCGGGCGGCGAAACGGATCTGCGCATCTCACCGCCAACACACTCCGGCGTGGGCGACAAGCTGTTTGCCGGGCCGTTGGCCCCGACTGAAAATTGGGTGGCTCTGGAGCGCCCCAAAGCCGGCGTGCGCCTCCGTGTCAGCTTCGACGCCGCAGCTACGCCTTATCTAGGTTTGTGGCTTTGCCAGGATGGCTACCCGGAAGACGGCGGCCTCCTGCAGCACTGCGTGGCCATGGAGCCATGCACTGCGCCCGCTGACTCACTTGCTGTGACTGGTCCCTGGTCCCTTGTTCTTCAGCCCGGAGAAAGCTTCTCCTGGCCCATGGTTCTTGAGCTTGAATCCATCTAGAGGATGTAACTGAAATGCATGATCCTGCCGTACTACGCTCCTTGCACCTAGCCCGCTTTCAGGCGGAGCCGGCCATCTTTGTCGCACCGGGTCGCGTGAACCTGATCGGTGAGCACACCGACTATGCCGAGGGCTTTGTCATGCCCGTGGCCATTGATTTTGCCACTCTGGCCGGCATCTCGCCGCGCACCGACGGCAAAATCGTCATCTATTCCGAGAATTACACGGAAGAAAAAACCTTTGACGCTGCGGCGCTGCCCGCCGAGGCTGCCAAGCACTGGAGCGACTATCCGATCGGTGTGGTTGTCCTCCTCACCGGCGAGGGCTACAAGATCCCCGGCTTCAGCCTGAGTCTGTGGGGCGACGTTCCCCTGGGCTCGGGGCTCTCCAGCTCTGCTGCGCTTGAAGTGGTTACCATGCTGGCCATCACGACGCTCATCGGCGTCAGCATTCCGGGGCCAAAGCTGGCGCGCCTCTGTCAGCGGGTAGAGAACGAGTTTGTGGGCGCCAACTGCGGCATCATGGACCAGTTCATCTCCGCCAACGGCAAAGAGGATCACGCCCTGCTGCTCGATTGCCGCGACCTGAGCTTCAAGCTCGCGCCCATTCCCGCCCATATCGCGCTGGTCATTGCCAACACCATGGTCAAGCACTCGATTGCCGGGGGCGACTATCCCACCCGCCGCCGCGAGTCCGAAGCTGCCTGCGCCATCATCGCCAGCCACCGCCCTGGGGTTCCCTTCCTGCGCGACGCCACCCTTGACGATCTGGAAAAGTGGGGCAGCGAGATGGAGCCCAAGTCGCTGCTGCGCGCCCGCCACGTCATCAGCGAAGACCTCCGCACCGTCGCCGCCGAAAAGGCGCTGGAAAAGGGCGACCTGAAAGAAGTGGGTCGACTCATGGCCGAGGCGCACCGCAGCTATAGCAAGGACTTCGAGGGCAGTTGCGTGGAAGCCGACCTCATGGTTGATTTGGCGCAGGATTTGCCTGGGCTGATCGGCGCTCGGCTCACCGGCGGCGGCTTCGGCGGCTGCACCATCAATCTGGTGGAGCAGAGCCAGGCCAAGGCCTTTGCCGCGGAGCTGGGCAAGCGTTATGCTGCCAAAACCGGCATCACCCCCGAGATTCACATCTGCCACGCCTCGGGCGGCGCGCACCGCCTGGCATAGCGCCTGTACGACTCGTCAATCCCAAGCCTGCGGGCGGACTCTCCACAAGAGACGCCGCTCGCAGGCTTTTTCATGAGATGAAAATCTGCCCGGATATTGGAAGCCACACTCCCCATTCTGGGGCCTACGGCATCACCGACCCGTATCTTGAAACGTTTCTTTGGTAAAATGAAAAAAAGTATGCTCTGCTGAGGACTTTGGAGGACACTGAATTACAGTCAACCTCCCCGGCCTTTTTTTGTTCCCCAGTCGCCACTTCCGCGGTTAATTAAAACGCGGCGGAGAAATCAAAAAACTATGCTATCTACAACCTCGAAACCGTTTTCGTACGAAATCTTCCCCACCGCAGGCAATGTTGCGTACTTCTCGATGGAGATCGCGATCAACCCCAACATGCCCACCTACTCGGGCGGCCTGGGAGTTCTGGCTGGAGATACGCTGCGTTCGGCGGCTGACCTGAACGTTCCCCTGGCAGCTTTCACGCTGCTGCACCGCAAGGGATACTTTCAGCAGCATCTGGATGCCGGTGGCATGCAGCGCGAAGACGTGCAGCCGTGGAATCCGGCGGATTTCTGCGTCGAGGAGCCTGCCCGGATCACGGTTTCCATTGAAGACCGCATTGTGACGGTGCGTTGCTGGCGCTATGACATGGTGGGCCGTTCCGGCCACGTGGTGCCCATCTATCTGCTGGATACGGATTTGGACGAGAATTCGGGATGGGATCGCGGCCTGACCGATCACCTCTACGGCGGCGACAGCAACTACCGTTTGCAGCAGGAGATTGTGCTGGGCATGGGCGGTGCGCGCATGGCCAACGCCCTGGGCTACCGGGTCAATGTGTACCACATGAACGAAGGCCACGCAGCGCTGCTGACGCTGGCCCTGCTTGAGAGCCAGTTGGGCGGCGGACCGCTCGGCGCGGCCACGGCAACCGATATTGAGCAAGTGCGCCAGAAGTGCGTCTTCACCACCCACACTCCGGTTCCGGCCGGCCATGACCGCTTCTCCACCGAGCAGACCATCCGCATTCTCGGCGGTGACCGAGCCGCCCGCCTTGAAAGGCATGGCTGTTTTCGCGACGGCATGTTGAACATGACCCTGCTGGCGCTGCATTTCTCGCGCTACGCCAACGGCGTGGCCCTGCAACATGGCAAAGTCTCCCGCGAAATGTTCCCCGAGGCGGCCATCGACTCCATTACCAACGGCGTGCATGCGCCCACCTGGGTTTCGGCGCCGGTCCAGCAGATGCTGGACGAGTACATCCCCGCCTGGCGGCGTGACAATCTCCATCTGCGCAATGCCATCGAAGTGCCTGAGAAGGCCATTCTCAAGGCCCACGCCCAGGCCAAAGATCTGTTGCTGTCTGAAGTAGCCGCACGCACCGGCCTGGTTCTCGATCCCAATGTCCTCACCCTGGGATTTGCCCGGCGCGTGGCTACCTACAAGCGCGCCACGCTGCTTTTCTCCGATCCCGAGCGTCTGGTCAAGATCGCCAATGCCGCCGGCGGGTTGCAGATTCTCTTTGCCGGAAAAGCCCATCCTCAGGATGATCCCGGCAAGGCCCTGATCCAGCAGGTGGTCGAGGATGCGGCCAAGTTCTCCAACGGCGTGCTGCGCATCGTCTATCTCGAAAACTACGCATGGGACCTGGGCGCTTTGCTCACTGCTGGCGTGGATGTCTGGGTGAACACGCCCAAACGACCCTATGAGGCCTCCGGCACCAGCGGCATGAAGGCCGCCCTCAACGGCGTTCCGAGCCTGTCGATTCTGGACGGCTGGTGGATCGAGGGATGCATCGAGGGCGTTACCGGCTGGGCCATCGAAGACGGCGCAGACGATGCCGAAGAGGCAGCGTCGCTCTACAACAAGCTGGAAAACGCCGTGGTTCCCCTCTACCTGCAGGCGCCAGAAAAGTGGGCCCGCCTTATGCGCAGTACGCTGGCCCTCAACGGCTCCTATTTCAACACCAACCGCATGGTGAAGCAGTACATCCGCAATGCCTACTATCCGGTGACGCTGATCGAAGCAGTCAAGGTATCTGAGGAAGCACCCGTCGCCAACTGATCTGCTGGGCAGTCGTCCACGGCTTTGCCGACCACACTGGATAAAAATGGGTGCCCCACCCTCGCCGCGTTCTTGTACTTGCAGCTAGGGTGGGAAGGCAGAAAAGCTAACCCTGAGAGCAGGCCCCCTACCCCATGGGCTGGCGCAAAATGGTTTTCAGTTTCTCCGGGGCAGTTCGCCGCGGGTCGCTCAGATAGATCTCGTGGTGCTTGCCGCGCAACTGCTTCCCGGCCGTGTGAATAAAGTTGTGGATACGCTGGATGGTTGGCCCTTCATCCGCAAACGAACCCACATACAGAATCTGCGCCGACTCGCCTTCCGTCAGCGTCTCAAAGCGCACCCGGTCCAGCGCCGCGGGGTTCTTCTTCTTCCGCACTTCCTTGAAAGCAGCGTCCACCTCAGCCTGCGCAATGAACTCCGGTTGCAGAATCATCGCCGTCCACTTCCATGTGGATTTGTCGGCTTCGTGAAAGACCCGCGGGTCGTCGGCCCACCACAGGCCCTCCAGTGGCATCACCCCATAGTCAATGGCGCGCGGGCTCTTCTTGAGCGTGAACTTCAGCGTGTATGAGAGCGAGTAGAGAGCCTCCACCGCCTCCTGAAAGCTCTGCGAGGTGTTCGGATCGCCCTGGCCGTCCACCATCAGGTAAGTGAGCGGGGGAACGTCCACTGCCACCACCGCGCCCGCCAGCGGCTGGTACAGGTGTTTCCACTGCTTCTTCAGATCCAGCTTTTCCATGAGAAACCTCCGTGCAGAGAATCGACGGAGGCAGTATAGCGCCAGTCGGATGCAATCGCCGGGCTGTCTTTGAATTACGGACACCGGGGCGGGTGGGGTTCTTGTCCACAAAGGCGCATAGGACCGACTTCATGCCCCGTGCTGCTTCACCCAACGTCTCATCCAATAAAGTGCGCCGACCACAGCCAGCGCCACCGCCGCCAACTCCATCGTCTTGACGCTGGGCAAGTCCTTCAGGGTGAGCGTGCCCACCAGAATAGCCGCCAGAATGGCTCCCAGCATCAGCAGCCCATTCACCACAACCGCCTTGAACCGCATGCGCACGGGCGTCTGTTGCGGTTCCAACGGAACCGGCGCAAACAAGAGCGGAATCTCTCTCATGAGTTGATCGTCCTGTTTGATGCCCTGCCACTCGCGTCGATTCCACTCCGGCGCTACTCTCGCGACCATCGCTTCTGCCTTTGCTTCCGTCGTCAAAAAAGGGACTGAGACAGTTTTGGCATCCATTTCCTTGATGCTCAACTGCGGCATGGCTTCATTCGCACGAGTGAAAGATGCTTCGTCCAACCGGGGGCTGACTTTCAGGTTGGCATGGAGGATCTGGGCTAGTCCCGCGGATTCCATCACTCCAGAGCCGGAAATTTTCTCCGCCGGCAACGACGATTCGAACCAGTCTTCCGCAGGCAATCCCACGCTGTCTTTTCCATGCAGGGCACGCGCCGGAATCGGTCCCGCAGGAAGCACCGGCAAATTCGGCGTCAGGGCTTGCGCGGTCATCTGCCGCGGAGTCCCACCGCGCGCAGCGTCTGGTGTCATCGCAGCCCCTGCGTCTGATGCTGTCTCCAAGCCGGCCAGCAGAGAGTCCGTGCCAGCCAGGGCAGCAATCTCCAGGGTGCGCACAGCGGCAAGGCGCAGGCTCACATCCTCGTTCAACGAGGGCGCGCTCCCGGTCAGATTGACAGACAGGTTCAAAGCTCCAGAGTTCCTTTCGCTTCAGGCGGCGGAATTGGGCGGTGCTTATCCACCTATCGGCTGGAGGCCTTGCGTTGTAGAGAGAGCGACAGGACGATTGAGCCGGTACAAGGCTCTAGTCTCCCGGCGCTGCTTCAATCTCCTCTCCAACCTTGTGCAACTTCATTACCTTCCATTGCAGCTTGTCGAAGAACAGATACACCACCGGCGTGGTGAACAAGGTGAGCATCTGCGAAACAATCAGCCCGCCGACGATGGTAATGCCCAGCGGTTTGCGCAGTTCCGAACCCACGCCCATGCCGATAGCCAGCGGCAATCCGCCAAACAGCGCGGCCATGGTGGTCATCATGATGGGCCGGAAGCGCAGTAGACTGGCTTGATAAATGGCCTCAATCGGCGGCAATCCCTGCTCGCGCTCCGCTTGCAAGGCAAAGTCGATCATCATGATGGCATTCTTCTTCACGATGCCAATCAGCAGGATGATGCCAATCAGGGCAATGATGCTCAGGTCCGTTCCCGTCAGCAGCAGGGCCAGAATAGCGCCCACGCCAGCCGGCGGCAGCGACGAGAGAATGGTCAGCGGATGGATCAGGCTCTCATACAGAATGCCCAGCACAATGTAGACCGCCACCAGCGCGGCCAGGATGAGGTAAGGCTCGTTCTTCAGCGAGTCCTGGAAGGCCTGCGCGGTTCCCTGGAAGCTGGCATGCACGGCGCTCGGCATGCCCATCTCCTGCGACGCCTTTTCCAGAGAGGTGACGGCGTCGCCCAGCGCCACATTCGGAGCCAGGTTGAAGGTCAGCGTCACCGCTGGATATTGGCCTTGGTGGTTCACCTGCAATGAAGTCCGCTTCTGCTCATAGTGCGCAATAGTCGACAACGGCACCATCAGCCCGCTGCTGGACTTGAGGTAAATGCCGTTCAGCGAGTCGGGGCTGTTCTGGTACTGGGGATCGACCTCCATTACTACGTAGTACTGGTTAAGCCCGGTGTACATGGTGGAAACCTGACGCTGGCCGAAGGCGTCATACAGCGTCTGGTCAATCGCCGTCATCGAGATGCCCAGACGCGAAGCGGTGTCGCGATCAATGACCAAATTGGCCGCCAGGCCCTGGTCCTGCTGGTCGGTTGAAACGTCGCGCAACTCCGGCATGGACTTCATGCGCGCCATCAGTTGCGGCGCCCAGGTATTCAGTTCGTTCAAGTCCTCGTCAGAGAGCGTGTACTGGTACTGCGCGTCGCTGCCGCGCCCGCCCACCTGGATATCCTGCTGCACCTGCAGAAACAGTGTGGCTCCGGGCACGCTGGTCAGCTTGCGACGCAAACGGCTCACCACTTGGTCTGCTGCCACGCGTCCGGGCCGCTGGTCAAGCGGTTTCAGTGCGATCATCATGCTGCCCACGTTGTTGCTGCCGCCGCCAGGTCCGCCCCCGCCCACAAATGCCGTCACCGATTTGATGGCCGGATCGTCCATCACCATCTGCGCAAGTTGCCGTTGCTTCACGCGCATGGCTTCGAAGCTGATGTCCTGCGCAGCGCGAGTCCGTCCGCCCATTCGGCCCGTGTCCTGCTGCGGGAAGAACCCCTTTGGCACAATCATGAACAGGTAAACGTTCAAGGCCATGGTGCCTACAACCACACAGAGCATGAGCACCTGGTGGCGCAGAACCCAGCGCAGTCCGCTGGCATATTCCGAGTGTAGCCAGTTGAAGGCATACTCGCTGGCTTTGTAGATCTTCCCGTGGCGGCTCTCGTCCCGCGCCTTCAGGAAGCGTGCGCAAAGCATCGGCGTGGTAGTCAGCGACACCAGCAGCGACACGGCGATGGCCACGCTCAGCGTAACGGCAAACTCGCGGAACAGCTTGCCCACAATGCCGCCCATCAACAGAATGGGGATGAAAACCGCGATCAGCGACGTGCTCATCGACAGCACCGTGAAGCCGATTTCCTTCGACCCTTTCATCGCCGCATCGTAGGGGCTCATGCCCTTTTCCAGATAACGCGTAATGTTCTCGATGACCACAATCGCGTCATCCACCACAAAGCCGGTGGAGATGGTCAGCGCCATCAGCGACAGGTTGTCGATGGTGTAGCCCACTAGATACATCACGCCGAAGGTGCCCACCAGCGACAGCGGCACGGCGACCGACGGAATGATAGTGGCCCACACTTCGCGCAGGAACAGGAAAACCACCAGCACCACCAGCAACACGCTGATGAACAGCGACAGCTCCACGTCCCGTACGCTGGCGCGGATGGTGGTCGTGCGGTCCACTTCCACGTCGATCTTGATGGTGGGCGGAATGGCGGCCTGCAGGTGCGGCATCTCTCCCATCACCCGGTCCACGGTCGACATCACGTTAGCGCCGGGAATCTTGAAGATGATGAGCATGACGGCACTTTTAAGCTGTCCCGGCGGCCCTTTGTCCGGGTTGGTGCCCGACACGCCGGCAGTCAGAATGTTGGCCACACCGTTACTCACAGTGCCCAGGTCGGAGATGCGCACCGGCGCGCCGGTCTGCTTGTTATAGCCGGCAATGATAGGCGCGTAATCCGTGGCCTTGAAGATCTGATCGTTGTCGTCGATCAACCAGCGATGTTCAGGGTCCTGAAAAGCTCCCTTCGGTCGATTGGCATTGGCGTTGGCCAGCGCGGTGCGCACCGCTTCCAGGCCAATGCCATTGCTGCCCAGTTGCATCGGATTGAGTTCCACACGCACGGCGGGGCTGGAGCTGCCGCCCACAAACACCTGCCCCACGCCCTCGATCTGCGCGATCTTCTGCGCCAGGATGGAATCCGCCAGATCGTACATTTGCGGCTTGGGAACCACATCGGAGGTCAGCGAGAGAATCAGAATCGGTGCTTCAGCGGGGTTGGCCTTGCGATAGCTGGGGTTCTGCGGCAGGTACGATGGCAACTGGCTACGCGCCGCGTTGATTGAGGCCTGCACGTCGCGCGCTGCCGCGTCGATGTTGCGGTTGATGTCGAACTGCAGCGTCACCGAGGCCGAGCCCAGCGAACTCGACGAAGTCATCTGGTTCACGCCGGCAATACGTCCGAACTGTCGTTCCAGCGGTGTGGCGACCGACGAAGCCATCGTCTCCGGACTAGCTCCGGGCAGACCCGCGCTGGCGCTGATCACCGGAAAGTCCACATCCGGCAGCGACGCAACGGGCAGCAGCGAATAAGCCACCGAGCCGGCCAGCAGCAGCGCCAGACTGAGGAGCGAAGTCGCTACCGGTCGCTGAATAAAGGGTGCGGAAAGATGCATCGTTTAGCCTCTAGCTCCTAGCTTCTAGCTGCCAGCTAAAAACCTGTGTTTCATCAGGCTCTGCTGCCTGCGCGTGGTCCAGAATATCCGGTACTGTCGAGTCCCCTCTTTGCCAATAGCTGGAAGCTAGGAGCTAAAGGCTAGAAGCTGTTTCAGGTTGCTGTTTTTCGCTGGAGTGCAGTTCGCGCGGTTTCATGCGCTGGGCCAGCTTGTCAAAGTAGAGATACGTCACAGGCACGGTATAGAGCGTCAGTAGTTGCGACAGAATCAGACCGCCCACAATCGTGATGCCCAGAGGCTTGCGCAGCTCGGCGCCCACGCCGCCGCCCAACGCCAGCGGCAATCCACCCAGCATGGCGGCCATGGTGGTCATCAGGATGGGACGGAAACGCAGCTTGCAGGCCTGGAAGATTGCCTCTTCGGCTGACTTGCCTTCGTTGCGCTCCGCCTGCAGCGCAAAGTCGATCATCATGATGGCGTTCTTCTGCACAATGCCGATCAGCAGAATGATGCCGATCAGCGCAATCACGCTGAATTCGGTATGTGTGATGATCAGGGCCAGCAGCGCGCCCACGCCGGCCGAAGGCAGCGAAGAGATGATGGTGATGGGGTGGATGTAGCTCTCGTAGAGCACCCCCAGCACAATGTAAACCGTGATCAGCGCGGCCAGAATCAGCAGCGGCTCGTTGGCCAGCGAGGTCTGGAAAGCTGCCGCCGTGCCCTGAAAGCTGGCATTGATGCTGGTCGGCAACTGGATGCGCTGCTCCACGCGGTCCATGGCCTTCACGGCATCACCCAGCGCCTTACCCGGAGCCAGATTGAAGCTGACTACGGTCGACGGGAACTGCCCCTGATGACCAATCGCCAGTTGCGCGCGGGACTGCTCCCAGTGGGCGATCATGGCCAGCGGAACCTGAGTGCTGCTGGACGATTTAACGTAAAGGTTGTTCAGCACCGTCGGATCGGTCTGGAAGTTCGGAGCCACTTCCATCACCACGTGATACTGGTTCAGTTGCGTAAAGATGGTGGAAACCTGGCGCTGCCCGAAGGCGTCATAGAGCGTGTTGTCCACGTCGGCCATGGCAATGCCCAGCCGCGCCGCAGTGTCGCGATCAATCACCAGCTTGGCGTCCAAACCCTTGTCCTGCAGGTCGCTGGCTACGTCGGTGACCACGCTTTCCTTGCCCAGTTCGGTCACCATTAGCCGCGTGTACTTGGCCAGTTCCACTTGATCCGGATCTTCCAGCGTGTACTGGAATTCGGTGCGGCTGATGCGGTCGGCTACAGTCAAATCCTGCAGCGGTTGCAGAAACAGTTGGATGCCATCCACGCCTTGCAGCTTGGGCTGCAAGCGGCGGATTACCTCGGTGGCCGACAGCCTGCGCTCTTCCAGCGGCTTCAGGTTGATCTGGATGCGGCCCGAGTTCAGTGTGGTGTTGTTTCCATCCACACCAATGAACGACGAAAGGTTGTCGACCGCCGGATCCTGCAGCAGAATGTCCACCAGCTTTTGCTGGCGCAGCGCCATGCTCGTGAAGCTCACCGTCTGCGGCGCTTCGCTGATGCCCAGAATCACGCCCGTATCCTGCACCGGGAAAAATCCCTTGGGCACCACAAGAAACAGCAGAATCGTCGCGACAAATGTCGCGATGGTGACCATCAGCGTAATGAAGCGGTAGCGCAGAACCACCTGCAGGGTGCGCCCATACCACGCAATGACCGAGTTGAAGACATGCTCCGACCAGTAGTAGAAGCGCGTCTGCTTGGCGACCTTCTTGTCCTTCAGAATGCGCGAACACATCATCGGCGTCAGCGTCAGCGAGACAAATGCGGAAACCAGGATGGTGACTGCCAGCGTGATCGCAAATTCGCGGAACAGCCGCCCCACCACGTCGCTCATAAACAGCAGCGGGATCAGCACCGCAATCAGCGAAACGGTCAGCGACATGATGGTGAAGCCGATTTGCTCGCTGCCCTTCAACGCCGCTTGCAGCGGAGTGTCGCCCTCTTCGATGAATCGCGAAATGTTCTCGATCATCACGATGGCGTCGTCCACCACAAAGCCGGTGGAAATGGTCAGCGCCATCAGCGTCAGGTTGTTGAGCGAGTAGCCCAGCAGGTACATCACGCCAAACGTGCCCACAATGGAGAGCGGCACCGCGACCGACGGAATAATAGTCGCCGCCAGGTTGCGCAGGAACAGGAAGATCACCATCACCACTAGGGCGACCGTGAGCATCAACTCAAATTCCACGTCCTTGACCGAGGCGCGAATGGTAACCGTGCGGTCGGTCAGCACTTTCACCTGCACGCTGGCCGGTAGACTGGCCTGCATCTGCGGCAGCAGCTTCTTGATGCGGTCCACGACGGCGATGATGTTGGCGCCCGGCTGGCGCTGAATGTTGACGATGACCGCCGGCTGGCGATCCATCCACGCGGCCTGCTGCGAGTTCTCTGCCGCATCCACAATCGTGGCCACGTCGGAGGCGCGTACCGGGGCTCCGTTGCGATAGGCCACAATCACCGGCAAATAATCGGCGCTGGAAATCAGCTGATCGTTGGCTCCGATGGTGTACGACTGGCGCGATCCGTTCAGTGTGCCCTTGGCCTGGTCCACATTGGCCGCGGCAACCGAGGTGCGCAGATCTTCCATGCTCAGCCCGTAGGCCGCAAGCTGCGTCGGATTGGCCTGGATGCGCACCGACGGCTTCTGTCCGCCGGCAATCGACACCATGCCCACTCCGGTCACCTGGGAAATCTTCTGGGCCAGGTTGGTGTCGGCTGCGTCCTCAATCTTGTCCAGTGGCAGGGAGTCTGAAGTCAGCGCCAGCGTCATGATCGGCGCATCGGCCGGGTTCACCTTGCTGTAGATGGGGGGATTGGGCAGATCGGAAGGAAGAAAGCTGGTGGCGCTGTTGATGGCCGCCTGCACTTCCTGTTCGGCCACATCGATGTTCTCGTCCAGGTTGAACTCAAGGGTAATTACCGAGCCGCCGCCTGAACTCACCGAGGTCATTTGCTTCAGCCCCGGCATCTGCCCAAACTGCCGCTCCAGGGGCGCCGTCACCGACGAGGCCATCACATCCGGCCCGCCTCCAGGGTAAAAGGTGAGCACCTGAATGATCGGGTAGTCCACCTCGGGCAAAGCGGATACCGGCAACTGCAGGTAGCCCACAAAGCCTGCCAGCAGAACGGCCGCCATCAGCAGCGAGGTCGCTACCGGGCGCAGAATGAATGGCCGGGAAGGACTCAGGCTCACTGCTGCTCCCTCTTGTTCGCTTTGCCGTTCCCTTTACCGGAGGCCGCGCCTGCGACCGGCGCAGCGAAAGGACTGCCGCCCGCTCCTGCGCTCTGCCCGGCCGCTCCGTGCCCGTTTCGCTGGGGTGCGCTGATGGTGACAATCTGGCCGGCCCGCAGCCGATCCGCGCCGTCGATCACCACGCTCTGCCCGGCTTGCGGGCCGCTATCCAAAATAGTGAGTTGTCCCTCGGCCAAAACGATCTTGACCGGCTGAATTCTTGCGGTCGCCACGCCCTTGGCGTCGGTTTCCACCACCCACACAAACGATCCCTGCAATCCCGTCTGGATGGCCGCCGACGGTACCACCAGCGCCGTGGGCCGGTTCTCCAGCACCAGTCGGATATTTACGAACTGGTTGGGGAACAGCGCCTGATCCTTGTTGTTGAAGACGGCCTTCAGCTTGGCGGTTCCGGTCGTAGTGTCGATCTGGTTGTCGGCAGTCATCAACACGCCGCTGGCCAGTTGCAGCACGTTGCCGCGATCGTAGGCATCCACTGGCAAGCGCTTGTCTGCGGCCAGTTTGTGCAACACCTGGGGCAGTTGATTCTCAGGCAGTGTGAAGTAAACTGCCATCGGCTCAAACTGGTTGATGACCACCAGATTGGTCGTGTTGGCGGTGACGATGTTGCCGGGGTCCACCAACCGCAGGCCGATGCGCCCGTTGATGGGCGACTGGATCGAGCACCAGTTCAGTTGCAACTGGGCGGACTGTACCGCAGCCTTGTCCGTTTCGATCGCGCCTTCGTATTGCCCCTGGGTGGCTGCGTCCGTTTCCATCACTTCTTTTGATACAACGCCAGCGTCGTAGAGCGCCTTATACCGGACATACTGTGCCTGGGCGTTCTTCAGCAACGCCAGATCGTGCGCCAGTGTGCCTTTGGCTTGGTCCAAAGCCGCCCGGTAAGGTCGGGGATCGATCGTCATGATCGTCTGGCCCTGCCTCACCTGCTGGCCCTCGGTGAACTTCACCGGCAACAGTTCGCCATTCACGCGGGACTTCACCGTCACGCTCATATAAGGCGTTACGGTACCCAGCGCCGTTAGAAAGATCGGCATGGGCCGCTGCTCGACGGCTGTCACCTGCACCGGAACCGGCCGGCCCATCAGAGCCGCAGCCTGCTGCGCGGTGTTGGCCGCCGTTTGCTGCTGGTTCTGGTGGATGCGCCACACGATAACTCCCAACGCGGTGGCCAGCAGCAGATACACAACGACGCGAACCCAGGCCCGCTTGTGTGGGGCCGGCTGTTGCAACGCGTTGCTTTCGGACAGTGAGGGCTGTGGAGTGTCTTCCATGGACATAGTGTCGGTTCCTGTTGCTTAATTTTGTATGAATGCTTGCCGGCGCCCACGTTTGCGGCCATCCGGGCAAAGGTCAGATCGTCTCGTCAGTGTTTCTGCGGACGCCCCAGTTGCTGCAAGGTATTCGCCGCCCCACGATCAACATGTGGTCTGCTATTGAGTCAGACGAGAACAACACCTAATGAGGACGCAAGCCGCAATCATTGTAAGCGAGCAGACCGGAATCTGGTCTGTGTCGATTCGCTCATGCACGACTAGTTAGTCGTCAGCCGGCTTTGCCAACGCACGGGTGAGATGAAACTGGGTGGGAGTGCATACACCCTGCAAGCGTTCTTTTTGTTGAGCTTGCATCCTTGTTTCTTGTCGGTCGAAGAGGATACCTTGCGGGTTGAAACTCCGCCGCAACCGCCCGCCAGCGCTGTTCAGACTGCGTGACCTATCGCCGCGCGAGTGCCCTTCAGCTGTTTTCGCCGTCCTATCCCTTGCGGACAGGCTCTTTTGTTCGACCTTAAGCTGCTCTTAAGGATTTGCGTCGCTTCTTCGTCTACCATGGTATTTCAACTATGAGTTCGAGGGAGTCTCGGCGGCCCGGCCGCTTCGTCCCCTCCAACCTGGGCTCCGGCGAAGGCTGAGTTAGAGGTTTCTTCAGGCCTTCCATGTGCGGCCCGGCCAAGTGCAACACCGTAACGAGCGACCCGGCTCAGGAACGAGTACCCGTCTTATGTGGATTGTCCGGCTTGCGCTGCGACGGCCTTATACATTCGTCGTTTTTGCGCTCTTGATCTTGATCGGCGGCATCTTCAGCATCCTGTCGATGCCGACGGATATTTTTCCGAACATCGACATCCCTGTCGTGACGGTGGTCTGGAATTTCGGTGGCCTCTCCGCGCAAGAGATGGCCAACCGCATCGTCGTTGGCAGCGAGCGCGGCATGACTTCCAATGTCAACGACATTGAACACATCGAGTCGCAGTCGCTCAACGGCGTCGCCATTATCAAGGTCTTCTTCCGGCCCCACGTCGACATCGGCACCGCCGTGGCTCAGATCGGCGCCATCAGTCAGGTGCAGTTGCGCAGCCTGCCGTCAGGTACTACGCCGCCCTTCATCGTCCAGTACAACGCTTCCGCCGTTCCCGTACTGCTGTTGGGCGTCTCCGGCCAGGGCCTCAATGAGCAGCAGTTGAACGATCTCGGATCCAACACCATCCGCCTCCAGTTGGCCACCATTCAAGGCGCGCAGATGGGCTTTCCCTACGGCGGCAAGTCGCGCCAAATTCAGGTGGACCTCAATCTGCCCGCGATGCAAGCCAAAGGTCTGTCGCCTGCCGACGTGGTCAACGCCATCTCCGCGCAAAACGTCATCGCCCCCTCCGGCACCATGAAGATCGATCGCTACGAGTACGCGGTCGAAACCAACTCCGCCCCCACCGTTGTCGACGATCTCAACAACCTGCCCATCCGCGCGGTCAACGGCGCGGTTGTCTACATCCGCGACGTGGCCCATGTGCGCGACGGCAATCCGCCCCAGACCAACATCGTGCGGGTCGACGGCAAGCGCGCCATTCTCTTGAGCATCATGAAAACCGGCTCGGCCTCCACGCTCGACATCATTGCCAGCGTCCGGGCCAAGCTGGACAGCATTAAGGGCCAGTTGCCTCCGCAACTGCAGATCAACCCCCTCGCCGATCAGTCCATCTTCGTCCGTAGCGCCATCAGCGGTGTGGTTCGCGAGGCCATCATCGCCGCCTGCCTCACCGCCGTCATGATCCTGGTCTTTCTGGGCAGTTGGCGCTCCACCCTCATCATCGCCGTCTCCATTCCGCTCTCCATTCTCTCCTCGCTCATCGTGCTGAACATGCTGAACGAGACCATCAACATCATGACTCTGGGCGGCATGGCGCTGGCCGTCGGCATCCTGGTCGACGACGCCACAGTGGCCATCGAAAACATCAACCGCTATCTGGAGTCGGGCAGGGAACTGGAACAGTCCATCCTCGACGGCTCGGCGCAGATTTCCATTCCCGCCCTCGTCTCCACCCTCTCCATCTGCATCGTCTTCGTGCCCATGTTCTTCTTGAGCGGCGTGGCGCGCTACCTGTTCGTACCCATGGCAGAGGCCGTGGTCTTTGCCATGCTGGCCAGCTATCTGCTCTCTCGTACGCTGGTGCCCACCATGGCCAAGTACCTGCTCAAGGAGCACGACGACGCGGAGGCTGCCAAAAAGCGTTCCAGCCGCAATCCCTTCGTTCGCTTCCAGCACGGTTTCGAGTCCGTCTTTGACTCGTTTCGCCACCTCTACCTGCGGCTGCTCACCCTCTGCGTAGATCACGCACCCGTCTTTCTCATCCTCTTCATGGTCACTTCCCTGGCCTCCATCGGGCTTCTCGTGCCCTGGCTCGGACAGGACTTTTTCCCCGCAGTTGACTCCGGTCAGTTCAAGATTCACGTGCGCGCCCGCACCGGCACGCGCATTGAAGAGACAGCTCTTCTCTGCGACCACATCGACTCCACCATCCGCGAGCAGATTCCCGCCAAAGAAGTGGTCAACATCGTCGATAACATCGGCCTGCCCAGCTCGGGACTCAATCTCTCCTACTCCACTTCCGCGCCCATTGGCACGGCCGACGCCGACATCCAGGTGCAGTTGAGCGAGGATCACCATCCTACCCAGGACTACGTTACCCGCCTCCGCACCGTCCTGAATCGCCAGTATCCCGGCGTCACGTTCTATGTGCTGCCGGTCGATATCGTCACCCAGATTCTCAACTTCGGCCTCTCCGCGCCCATCGATCTTCAAATCGTTGGCCCCAACCTCTACGGCAACCGCGCCCTCGCCGAAAAAATGCTCAATGAGGTGCGCTACGTTCCCGGCGCAGCCGATGCGCGCATCCAGCAGCCCTTCAACCTTCCCAAGATGACCGTAGACGTGGACCGCACTCGCGCCGCCACCATCGGGCTCACCCAGAAGGATGTGGCTCAGAGCATGCTGATCGCGCTCAGCGGCAGCTTCCAGACCTCACCGAACTTCTATCTGGATCCCAAGAGCGGTGTCAGCTACAACATCGCCACCATGGCGCCGCAATACGGGATCAACTCGCTGGCCGATTTGCAAAGCCTGCCCGTCAGCAGCTCCGCCGTAGCCCAGAAAGCCAACGGCGCGGCTACCACCGGTGCCCCCGGAACGCAGACGCCCGTGCAAGTCCTCGGCAACCTGGCCAGCATCACTCCAGGAGCCGAACTGGGCACCGTCAGCCATTACGACGTGCAGCCGGTCATCGATATCTACACCAACGTGGACGGAACCGACCTGGGCACTGTCACCCGCTCCATGGAAAAGATCATCGACAAGCACAAGGCCGAACTGCCGCGCGGCTCGCACTTCATCCTTCGCGGCCAGAGCGAGACCATGAAGACCTCCTACTTCGGTTTGCTCGCCGGGCTGGCCTTCTCCATCCTGCTGGTCTATCTGCTCATCGTGGTCAATTTCCAGTCCTGGCTCGATCCGTTTCTCATCATCTCCGCGCTGCCCGCGGCCCTGGCCGGCATCGTCTGGTTCCTGTTCCTCACCAACACCCGGCTCAGCGTCCCGGCGCTCACCGGATCCATCATGTGCATGGGCGTGGCCACGGCCAACTCCATCCTGGTGGTCAGCTTTGCCCGCGAGCAGCTTGAAGTCCTGGTGGGCGACGCCCGCAAGGCCGCGCTCAATTCCGGCTATGTCCGCTTCCGCCCGGTGCTGATGACCGCCTTGGCCATGATCATCGGCATGGTGCCCATGGCCCTCGGTCTGGGCGACGGCGGCGAGCAGAACGCACCCCTGGGCCGCGCCGTCATCGGCGGTTTGTTGTTGGCCACCGTGGCTACGCTCTTCTTTGTTCCCACTTTCTTCTCTGCGCTGCACGGCCGCATCGAACGCCGCCGCAAGACGGCCTCGAGCGCCGCGCAGACCGGCACATACGACGAGTTTGACCAGCTTTCGGAGTAGCTCTTTATGACGGATGAAACCAAGCAGAACCAGCAAGCGGAGTCACAGTCCGCAAACGAATACGAGCAAGCCCCCGAGCAGAAGCCCATTCCCACGCGCCTTGCTCTGGTGGGCGTCGGTGTGGGGCTGGTCATCGCCTTTGTCCTGGGCGGCATCGGCATCCTGCACCGCTCCCATGCGGATACGGTGCTCGCCGAGCGCACTCACGAGCTTGCCGCTCCTACGGTCATCGCCGAAGCTCCCAAGCCAGGCGCGCCAGTAGACAGCTTTGTCCTGCCCGGCAACGTGACGGCCTACACCGATTCACCCATCTACGCCCGCACCTCCGGCTACCTCACGCGCTGGTACTTCGACATCGGCTCCAAGGTGAAGAAGGGCGCTCTGCTGGCTCAGATCTCCACCCCCGAAGTGGACCAGCAACTAGCTCAGGCCCAGGCCGACTTGAATACTGCCCAGGCCACCGCCAACAACGCCCGCATCCAGGCCGAACGCTACTCTGGACTGGTCAAGTCCAACGCCGTTTCCCATCAGGACACGGACGCCTTTGTGAACCAGGCCACGGCCACAGCCGCCTCCGTCCGTTCTGCCCAGGCCAACGTGCAACGGCTCCGCGCATTGCAGGCTTATGAGAAGGTCTATGCGCCCTTCGATGGTGTCATTACTGCCCGCACCGTCGATACCGGCCAACTGATCGACACCGGCGCAGCCAAGGAGCTTTTCCATCTCCAGGCCATCCAGACCCTGCGCGTCTACGCCAACCTGCCCCAGATCTACTCGCAGAACGTCAAGCGTGGCGCAAAAATCGGCCTCACCTTTCCCGAGCATGCCGGCAAAACCTTCGAGGGCACGCTGGTGCGCACCGCCGAGGCCATCGACCCTGCCAGCCGTACCCTGCTTGTGGAAATCGATGTGGACAATCGCGCCGGCGAGTTGCTGCCCGGTTCGCTGGCCCAGGTCCACTTCAAAACTCCGTCCGCCGGTCCCACCTTCATCGTCCCCGCAGCCGCACTCATCTTCCGCAAAGAGGGCTTGCGCGTAGCCACCGTCGTCAACGGCAACGTCGCCCATCTGGTCCCCGTGGTCATCGGCCAGGACGATGGCGCCAGCGTCCAGATCATCACCGGCCTCAGCGCTTCTGACCGCGTCATCCAGGACCCGCCCGATTCCCTCATCGAAGGCGAAAAGGTCTTTGTCGCAACCCCCGGCCGCCAAGCGCCAGACGAGGGAGGCAATTAAATGCCAACCAAATCCAAGCGGTCTTTAGCCCCTCAAGAAACTCAGCCGGGTGTTTTGCCGATTGCGCAAATTGCACAGGGTGCCCCATCCTTGCCGCGTCTTTGTTTTTGCGGCAAGGGTGGGAAAGCATACACTTCCACCCTCCCCGTTTTTGCCTGCCTTCTTGCCGTTACCTTCCTCACCGCCTGCAAGCCCGTCGGACCCAACTACAACCGCCCCAGCTACGACGCACCGGCCGTCTACAAAGAATCTGGCGCCTCCGTTGTCACGGTTCCTCCGCCGAATCCCACCGCGGGCGGCTGGCAGCCCGCCTCGCCCTCTGACGGCCTATTGCGCGGCAAGTGGTGGGAAATCTACCAGGACCCGCAGCTCAACCAGCTTGAAGAGCGCATCGCCACCGACAACCAGAGCCTGCGCCAGGCCATGGAAACCTACTTGGCGGCACACGACCAGGTCGCCGCGGCCCGCTCCGCCCTCTATCCCACCCTCTCCGCCGGCCCCTCCGTCCAGCGCGCGACCGTCTCCACCAACGGATACTCCTACTCTTCCAGCAAGCACTATCCCTACAACGACTTTGCAATCACCGGCCAGGCCAGTTGGGAGCCGGACTTCTGGGGCCGCATCCGCCGCACCGTCGAGGCAGCCCGCTCCAACACTCAAGCCAGCGCCGCCGACGTAGCCAGCATCGACCTCAGCCTCCATGCCGAAATGGCCGCCGACTACTTCCAACTCCGCGGCCTCGATGCCCAGATCAAGCTCCTGAAGGCCACCATCACCAGCCTGGAGGGTCAGCTCAACTTGGCCCAGACCCGCCTTGATGGCGGCGTGGCCACCGAGGCCGACGTAGCCCAGGCCCGCACCCAGCTTGAAACCGTCCGCGCGCAGCTTGTCGACGTGGGCGTGGCCCGTGCCCAATACGAGCACGCCATCGGCACCATCGCCAATCTCAAACTGTCCGAATTCAGCATTCCGCCCTCGCCGCTCGATCTGCCGCTGCCCAAAATCCCCGTTGGGGTTCCTTCG
>Ga0224531_1000240_pt1 | contig 31461 bp, 20 predicted proteins | sample CBST100metaG_FD_179876 | JGI IMG/M metagenome (GOLD analysis project Ga0224531, IMG submission 179876) | Peat soil microbial communities from Stordalen Mire, Sweden - C.B.S.T100 | ecosystem: Environmental > Terrestrial > Soil > Wetlands > Peat | place: Sweden: Norrbotten County, Stordalen Mire...
CCCGCTTCTGGTGTTGAACAAGATGGTCAATTCCGTAGCCATCGCACGCATCGTGGGCAACATCATTCAGCTGGCTCCTTTCCTCATCCTGGCCCTGCTTTTTCCCCGGCTGATCAAGATCCTCCCTTTGGGGCATCTCATCCTGCTCGCCGCCTCCAGCCTCAGTTATGTCTGCTTCGCGTTCATGCTCAACACCATCACCCGCTATCGCGAGGCGTACATCATCGAGAGTGCTCGTGCTGACTCTCTCCGGGTTGAGTCCGAGGTCCTGGAGAGCATCTCCGACTGCTTCATCTCCTTCGACTCCGAGTTCAAGCTCATCTACCTTAACGATGCCGCTTGTTCCGAGTTTGCGGTTTCCAGGGATCGCGCGCTGAACCGCACCCTGTCCATCGCGGTCCCCGGCTTCTTCTCCCCTGCAATGCTGGTTGAGTTCGAAACCGCGTCGCACAAAACCGTTGCCACCATGTTCGAATCGCAACGAGAAGATCAAGCCGCCTGGTATGTCATGCGCTGCTTTCCACGGCCCGATGGCCTGTCCGTCAATTTTCGGAATATAACCGAGGCCATAGCTGCCCGGGCCAGCCTTGAAGCGGCATACAACGATCTCCGCGAACAGAATAACCTCCTGGACAAAGCACAGGACGCAATTTTCCTTCAAGGGATGGACAGCCGTGTCCTTTACTGGAACATGGGAGCGGAACGCCTTTTCGGATGGACCGCAGCGGAAGTGATGGGAATGCGGGTGGGCGATGTGTTTCACCAAGATGTCGTTGGCGTGAAACAGGCCTTCGCTTCCGTCACGCAGCTGGGCGAATGGTCCGGCGAGCTCTCAAAAAGGCATAAGGACGGCCGCGCTTTGATCGTCGAGAGCCGCTGCACCTTGCTGCGAAATGACGATGGCAGTCCGCGCGCAATCCTGGGCATCAATACCGACATCACGGATAGAAAGGCGGGAGAAGCTCGAGTACACCAGCTCGCGTTCTACGACGTTCTTACCGGCCTGCCCAACCGCGTCAAGCTCCGGGACCTGCTCGAGGAAGCCCTTGCGGCCGTATCTCCAGAGGAAAGCTACGGCGCACTGCTCCACATCGACATCGATGATTTCAAGACCCTGAATGAAACCTCAGGCCATGACACTGGAGACCTCTTCCTTCACTACTGCGCGCAGAGCCTCACCACTGCGGTACGCGCGGAGGATACCGTGGCCCGGGTCGGTGCAGATGAATTCATTGTCTTGCTCAAGGAACTGGGCACCAGTCTCGAAGCCGCCGGGGATGCAGTCAGGTTGATCGCCGACAGGGTCGTTGCTGTCTGTCGACAGCCGTTTCCCTTGGGCGCCAGCGATTACTATGGCACCGCCAGCATCGGCATCTCCCTGTTCAAGGTCAAACAGGACTCCGTCGATGAATTGCTCAAACGAGCAGAACTGGCGATGTACCGGGCCAAGGCACATGGGAGAAACTGCTTCTGCTTCTTCGACCCCGCCATGGAGGTATCGGTCGCCGCCCGCGCCGCGCTCCAGTCGGATTTGAAGCGGGCCTTGCTGCAGCACGAGTTTGTGCTTTACTACCAGCCCCAGGTCGACAGAAACGGACGTGTCACGGGTGCCGAAGCACTTCTTCGCTGGCCCCATCCAACCCGGGGCATGGTTCCACCCAACGAGTTCATCCCCCTGGCAGAAGAGGCCTCCCTCATTGTCGAGCTCGGGTACTGGGTGCTTGAGACGGCTTGCGCGCAGCTTGCCGTATGGCATCTGAACCCCGATACGGAAGAGCTCACTCTGGCTGTCAACGTCAGCATGCGCCAGTTTCTGGATCCCCACTTTGTCCATCTGGTCGAGAAGGTCCTGCGGGAATCGGGCGCCAATCCGAAGCGGCTCAAGCTGGAAATTACGGAGAGCTTCCTGATGGAAAAGGCGGCCGGCGCCATCGCCAAGATGACCCAGTTAAGAGCCCACGGCGTTGCCTTTTCCATGGACGATTTCGGAACCGGATACTCCTCTCTGTCGCAACTCAAACGCCTGCCCCTGGATCAACTCAAGATCGATCAGAGTTTCGTCCGCGATGCGCTGAAGGGCGTCATGGACGCGTCCATCGTGCGCACCATCATTGCGCTCGGCCGCACCCTCAATCTCTCTGTCATCGCCGAGGGAGTTGAAACGTCTGAACAGCGGGAATTCCTCGAAAGAGAGGGCTGCTATGCCTACCAGGGCTACCTCTTCAGCCCCGCATTGCCTGCCGCCAGTTTTACCGCGTTTGTCGAGCAGGCTTGCCGCGTTTGCTCGGAACCCTTCCCGTACCAGTTTCTAACGGTGAATAGGCAGGTCTTCCAGGACGGGCCGGATCAGTAAACGAGTTGTAAAGCGAAAGCAAAACCCTGTCTTAGCGTGGTCATGGCAACTGTTCACCGCCATGAAAAATTCCGAGTGTATACTGGCGCCCAGCCGGGAGAGGACGAGCAACTTTCCTGTTCGGCGGATCTCCCTGGCCCCAAATGACATCGCTGGGAGGTGCGCCCTTGGCCAACGGTTCGCTGTCTTCGATTACGAATATCGTCCTTCTGATGCTGGAGAATCGCTCCTTCGATCACATGCTCGGCTTCCTTTACCAGGGCAGCGGGAATGTCTCTCCCACTGGACAGCCCTTCGAGGGGCTAACAGGTACGGAATCCAACCCAGACGAAAATGGCGTCGCCGTTCCCGTTTACCAGATTCAGGCCAGCGACGCGAACGCGTACTTCATGCCTGGCGCAGACCCAGGCGAGGGCTACACCGCGACGAACTCACAACTCTTCGGTTCAACCACCGCTCCTGCGCCGCCCGTTGCGACCAACCATGGCTTCGTCACGGACTACAGCTACTCTCTGGGCTGGGAGGCCCAGGAGAAGTGGTCGATTCTTCCCGGTACCACTGCGCATAGCATCATGGGCGTCTTCACGCCACAGATGCTGCCGGTGCTTTCAGGTCTGGCCCAAGGCTTTGCCGTGTGCGACCAATGGTTCGGCTCGGCCCCGACGGAAACCTTGCCCAACCGCGCTTTTGTGAACGCCGGGACTTCGCAGGGCCACATGGACGATAAGACGAAGACCTACACCTGCCCCAGTATTTACGGCTTGTTGTCTGCCAACAATATCGGCTGGACGATTTACGGGTACGACGACCCTCCGCTGACTCGCCTGGATTTTACCGATATCACCAATGCGGACGAGAGCCACTTTGGACTGTTCACCGATTTTCAGTCGGCCGCAGCGGCTGGAGCCCTGGCTTCGTATGTCTTCCTGGAACCGAGCTGGAGCGCGACAGGAAACAGCCAGCATCCCAACTACAACGTGGCGCTAGGCGAGCAGTTGATTCACGATGTGTACTATGCGCTGCGCAACGGCCCCAATTGGAACCAGACCCTGCTGATCATCACCTACGACGAGCATGGAGGCTGTTATGACCACGTTCCGCCGCCGCAGGGAGCCATGCCACCGGATAGCTCCGCGGGGGAATATGGCTTCGACTTCACGCGCTTCGGTCCGCGTGTGCCCACAGTTTTGGTGTCGCCGCTGATTGCGCCTGGAACCGTCTTTCGTGCGCCTGCCGGCTCCATGCCGCTCGATCACACGTCGATCCTCAAAACGCTGGAGCTGCGCTGGAGCTTGCCCAACCTGACCGCAAGGGATGCTGCCGCGCCGGATTTCAGCGCGGTGCTTACCTTGACAACGCCGCGCACCGACGACCCTCTTGCAGGGGTGGTCGTCCCCATGGCCACAAGCCAGAATCCGGATGCCGACAAGCCATCTCATTTGCAGCAGGTCCACGCGGAGCTCGTCTCGCAACTGCCGGTTCCCGATGCCAAAGGCGGCGCTCATCACACCATGCCGGAGTTGAAGACCAGCGCCGACTATACCCATTACATCCGGACCCGCACCGCCGAATGGAAGGCGGCAACGGGAGTGGGTCGAATTCCCGCGCATCGATAGATCGCATCATCTTCGAACAGTTAATGGGCGAGCAGGGCGCGGTCGCTCAGGCCGCGCCCTATGATTGATGGTCCGGAGATGCTCCCGCAGACCTGGAAAGTTCTGCGAGCTGTCCTTCAAGGATCCGCGCGTTTTCCTTCCATATTTCCGCTTCAGCGCGGGCGACTCCGGCCTCCACGTTCAGTTCGTTCTGGTGGTTGTGCAGGGTCTTCACCTCTTTGGAGAGCTCTTCGCGGTGGGCAATGATGCCTTGGAGCTTGCCCTCCAACACTCCAATCTGCTGGCGCAGGTTGCCGTTTTCTCCTTGCAGCTTTCCTTCCTCGATGCGATGCAGTTCATTGGCAGAAGCGGCGGCATCGCGGAGGGCTTCCATATTGTTCTGCAACTGGTCAGATTTAGCTCGTGCCTGGTCCAGTTTGGCGGACAACTCCGCCGTTTCCTCGCGGTGGCGTGTTTCGGCAGCTTCCCTGCTCGCTTTCAGCCCCTCTATCGTTGCGCTCAGACGTTGACGAGTTGCTTCAAACTCCTTGCGCGCTGTTTCGAGATCCTGCTTGGTTGACTCGAGATCTTCAGAGGCTCGTTCGAGCGCTTGGCGTGTGGTTCCCAGAGCCTCCCGCGTGCGATCAAGCTCTCTCTCAAGGTGCTCGTTCGCCTTCCGTTCCTGGTGCAGCTCCAGTTCCAGCGTGGCCTTGCTGGCCAATGCGGATGACAACTGCTGCTCAAGCGATCGATTCTGCTCCTTGGCTGCCGCATGTTCTGTCTGGCTGGTGAGCAGCTCTTGCGCCAACTCCGTCTGGCGCGCCTCAGCTTCCGCTTGCCTGGACTGGGCTTCCACCATGGAAGAATGCGCCTGCTCGCGAAATGCGGCCAGAGATTCCTGAGCCTGCCCCTGGGCCTTGGCCCATAAACTGCCGATCAGCTCGCCGGCAGCGCCCTTCAAGTCCTCCGGAAGATCCGGATGGTCGATCCGCACGCGGCTTTTTTCCCGCAAGTCATGCCAGAAGAGAGCCAGCGCTTCCGCGGGGGCCGACATGCTGCCCTTGCGCACCAACTGATAGAGCTTGTTCCCTGTCGGGGTCACTCCGTAGCGGAAAAAGAGCAGGGCGCAGACCTCACGGTAAAGATCCTTGGTCTGGGGAAACTGTCCCTTAAGTTCTTCTACCTGGCTGCGAATCTGGGGCTCGAGGGCGAATTCAGCGTCCACTTGTCACCTATTTCTCTTCCGCGGATTTCGGCTTGGTTCCGGGACAGAGCTCACTTTGTAATTTATTATACAACGTATTATGTAATAATACATAATATAATCGATGAAGATTTGACATTACGTTTATAATGTTGAAATATCGGTTTCAGGAATCTCACCTCCGGAAACTTCCAATAGCTCTTCATTGGAATCGCTCAAAATGACGAACTCAACCCTCGCGCTCCACCTCCTTCCCCTTGAGCACTTTCCGCTTGCTGCCAGCCTTACCGGAGCAACGGGCCGGAATCGAGCAACGGGAGGTAAGGCGCAGATCGCCGCCAACGACGACCTGCGTGCGATACAGGCCTGGCTCGCGCGTTTCTCTGATCAGAAGACAACTTTCGAGAACTACCGCAAGGAAGCGCTCCGGCTCCTGCTCTGGGCGACCATCGAGCTCGGCAAGCCGGTCTCTTCCCTCACCCATGAAGATTTCGTGCTGTACGAGAAATTCATCGCCGATCCGCAGCCGCGGGAGCGCTGGGTGTCAGATGGCGGCAGAAAATATCCGCGCACGGATCCGCGTTGGCGCCCCTTCTATGGACCGCTCTCTCCTGCCAGCCAGCGGCAGACCAAGATCATTTTGAATGTGATGTTCAGTTGGCTTGTGGAGGCGGGCTACCTTTCCGGCAACCCGCTGGCGCTTTCCCGCAAGCGGGCACGCCGCATCAAGCCGCGTATTGTCCGTTATCTCGATCCCGGACTTTGGCAAGAGGTGAAGGGGCACATCCAGGAGATGCCCCGAGGTGACCCCATGCAGACTATGCACTCTCTGCGCAGCCGTTGGCTGGTGACCCTGCTCTATCTGGGGGGCCTTCGCATCTCTGAGGTTGCTGAAAACACGATGGGGTGTTTCTTCTCCCGACGTAGCAGGGACGGAAATGAACAATGGTGGCTGGAGATTCTGGGCAAGGGAGAGAAGACCCGGCTGATCCCGGCAACTGAGGAAATGATGCGGGAACTGGTCGCGTATCGTTGCGCGAATGGGCTGAGCGAATACCCTGCTGCGGGCGAAGAGACGCCGCTGGTGCTTCCCCTGGGGAAATCGCGCAAGCCTCTGACCCGCGCGGCCCTCCACATCATCGTGAAGCAGATCTTTGCGGGGGCGGCGGCTCGTCTTCGCCTGCGCGGCGAAGAGAATTCCTCTCGAGCCGACGAGTTGGAGAAGGCCTCAGCTCACTGGTTCCGGCACACAGCGGCTTCGAGCATGGTCGATGAAGGGATCGATATCCGCCAGGTGAGGGACAACCTGGGCCACGCATCGCTCACTACAACCAGTCTCTATCTCCATGATGAGGATGACCGTCGCCATAGCGATACGGAGCAGAAACACCGGATCAACTGGTAGTTTGGAAGAGCGCTTGGGTATCTAGTTTCTGATTCCCGCCAGCAATCTCTCGATCTCCGCCTTCTCTTGGGCGGTAACCTGCAGCAAGGGAGCGCGGGTGCGCCCTCCATAATAGCCGTTAAAGTCGCAGGCATACTTCACGCCCGCGATGCCCAATTCGCCCACGATGCGCTGGCTGGGCCCAATAATTCGCTCCTGTTTCTCATTGGCGAGCGGTTTGTCGTGGTCTTTCCAGGCCAGGTAAATCTCCTGGCAGGCTTGAGGCGCGCAGGCGCAAAATCCCAGAACGGCTCCGGCTGCGCCCGCTTCAAGAGACTCGAGCAGCGTCCCGGCCGACCCGGTGAGTACCTGAAAACCGACTTCCCTGCTGCGGGTCTTGATCGGAGCAGCCGTCGGCGTGGCAACTACAGCAACGCCATTGCCAAGGTCTCCAGCCGAGATCAGGGCCTCTCCGGTTCCAACACGCGGCGCCAGCATGCGTGCGGTGACTGCCTCAAACACAGACGTAACGGTCTCCAACCTTCGTGGAGCCGCGACGGTGGCCTTCACCAGATCGCGAATCCGCTCCACGCTGCCGCTGGAATCCTTGATGCCGATGATATTGGGATGCTGTGCCAGTTCGGCCACAATCTCAATGGGAATGTCGTACGGAACACACCGTGGAATGTTGTAGAGCACCACGGGCAGCGGCGAACGGTCGGCAACGCTGCGGAAGTAGTTCAGCACCGCGGGCGGGGTCATCTGTCCGGAATAGTAGGTGGGAGTACGGACCAGAACCGCATCGTAATGGAATTCGGCGGCTGCCTCCGCCAACCCTACCGCGGCCCTCACGCTTTCGGCTCCAACCCCTGCGATCAGTACCTTCTCCGGTGCGGAGGCTTCCGCGGCTGTCCGCAACACTTCGCGGGACTCGGCATCACTCAACAGGACCGCCTCGCCCGTAGAACCCAGGATCAGCATTCCTGAGAGCAGGCTGCGCGAGTAGCGCGCCATGTTAGCTTCCAGTTTGCGGAAATATACCCTCTCATCCGGGTAAAACGGTGTGGGAACAGCGGCAAACACGCCCTCGATCAGCATGAATTCATTGTAAGACCCAACCCGTCCTACCCACGTTGCCGCTGAGGGCGATCCGTCGGGTCCACAAGTAAAAATCTCGCTCTTACATTGCAATCGCTTGCATGTTGTATCTTTAGTAGACAGAAGACAGCCAGGGAAACCACTCAAGGATCCGGACCCATGCAGACAATGATGCACGCCGACGACGCAAAGAGCTCGTCCAAGCTTTCCCGGCAGGCTGTTTCATTTTTCGCGCACACGTTGCTGGCTCTGGGAGCGTGGCTGGTTCTCATGCTCGTGGGTTATGCCTTGAACCCGGCAGGAGCTTCCCAGTTCCTCATTCTCATTCTGTCGCTGCTGATTCCACTGCTGGTCGGCAATATCGTTACACGCTTCCGTCAGGATGAGATGGCGGCGCTGGTGTGGCTCGTTGGCGTGATCTGGGTGCTTATCATCAGCCTCTGGATTCTGGATATGCCTACCGGCCCGAACGCATGTTTCCAATGCGATGCCACGGAGAAGCTCTCGCGCACATTCTTTAGCCTGCCCAAACCCAGCGGCCTTATCGACGACGATGGACCGATCCTTGGCACATGGCCCGCCGCAGCACTCATCGGTTACGCGATTGGAGCGCAGCTGGCCCTCAAGCGCCGCCCGCCTGTGGACGAATAAATCGGGCTAGTTTTGCCCCAAAAACAGGCCAAATTGCCTCAAAGAGGTCGATTCTGATCCATTTTCAGCCCACCCAGTTTTAGGCCTCATTTTGGCAAAATAGGGCCGTTTCCCGAGCGTTTTGGCTGTGGAAAACTTTGGATGCATCTTGCGTAAGGTGTTTGTTTCATTTTCTTATAAAGATAAAAGCGAACAAAAAGTGAATTTACCCCCCCAGGGGTAGGGGGTACCCCTTCGACTCGAACCGGGCTCCTCCCTGCCGAGAGCCAGGGAGAGCCCGTGTATTTATTGTGCGCGCACGAACGGTAATGATCTGCAACCAGCAAAAGAGTAACTGCCGAACCTGCTCAGTACAGGAGAGCGCATGATTGAAGGCGCACCTGAAAAGCATCTGCAGATCCTTCCGCTGCGCGTCAGATGACAGTGGCTGTAATGACACCTTCGGTGGGGCCAACTGCCTGCAGCATAACTTGAGACCTAGTTGCGGTACAGAAAGCACTCAAAATGAAGTTCCTTCGCTGCTCTCCCTACGAGCAGGAAGATCGAATGAAGGGTTCTATCTACAAAATCGGCAAGTTGGCTTCCGCTTCGCGGAAATCGCGAGTTAGCGAGTTGGCGGAAGTTCATTCCAGCCCTGACTCGCACTACGAGTCGAATTGGCCAGGATGATAGGTGGCGAATTGAAGACTCACCACACTAGCCCGCATTTCTCGCAGAGGCGCAAACTCCCGGAATTCTGGGTCTGGCAAGGTTTCGGAGGACCGGGAGGTCCTCCGTACAGCCGACCCGCAAGTCGGCTGTACATTTTGGCTGAGTTCATCCGATGGGTGGAAGATCCTCGATCATCAGGGAACGATGGTGCTGGACAGCTGAGATGTGTCCGCGTGCAATTGCTGCAGGGCGTAGACCGTGGTGTGGCGTCGCTGCATAGCGGCGATTCCCTCCACTGCGGCCTGTGCGGCGGCAATTGTGGTGATGGTCGGAATCCGAGCCAGCACGGCAGCACGACGGATTGCTTTCTCGTCGAAGAAAGTATCCTGGCCGCGTGGAGTGTTCACGATCAACTGAATGCGGTCGCCCTTGATCAGGTCTACAACATTCGGGCGGCCCTCCTTGACCTTGAAGACGCGCTCCACGGTCAACCCGGCCTTCTCCAGCACATTGGCCGTGCCTTCGGTGGCCACAATCTTGAAGCCAAGATGCATGTAGCGTCGAACGAGGTCGATTGCGGCCGGCTTGTCGTGGTCGTTGACGCTGAAGAAGATCGTGCCCTGGGTGGGCAAAACCTGGCCGGCCGAAAGCTGCGCCTTGGCAAATGCTTCGCCAAAGGTGGCCGCCACGCCCATCACTTCGCCCGTCGATTTCATCTCCGGTCCCAGTACGGTATCCACACCAGCGAACTTCGACCAGGGGAAGACCGGCGACTTCACGTAATAGTAGGTGCCTGTTTCCAGATCCTTGCCGGAGGCAAGCTGTTCGGGCAGCAGTTCGCTGAGTTTGCGGCCGGTCATCAGCCGGGCAGCCATCTTGGCCAGAGGAATTCCAGTGGCTTTTGAGACATAGGGCACGGTGCGGGAGGCGCGCGGGTTCACCTCGATCACATACACGTGGTCCTTGCCCGCGGCGTCGCGCTGAATGGCGAATTGCAGATTGACCAGTCCGATCACCTTTAACGCCAGGGCGAGCTTGCGCGTATAGGTGCGCAGCACGTCCAGGGTCTCCGGCCGGATTCCGACCGCGGGCAGAACGCAGGAGGAGTCGCCGGAGTGAATGCCGGCCTCCTCAATGTGTTGCATGATGCCGGCGATGATCACGTCTTTCGAGTCGCACAAAGCGTCGACGTCGACTTCGATCGCATTTTCCAGGAAGTGATCCACCAGTACGGGGCGCTCCTGGGAGTACTCGACCGCCTGCTTCATGTACTGAGCCACGGCCTCGGCGTCGTACGCAATGACCATAGCTCGGCCGCCCAGAACATAGCTGGGACGAACCAGCACCGGGTAGCCAATGCGCTCGCCCACCGCCAGGGCTTCTTCCACGCTTGTCGCCGTGCCGCCAGCGGGCTGCGGAATGTTCAACTCTTCCAGCAGCTTGCCGAAGCGTTTGCGGTCTTCGGCCAGATCGATGGATTCAGGCGACGTGCCAATGATGGGAACGCCGGCAGCGAGTAGACGCTTGGCCAGGTTCAACGGAGTCTGGCCGCCGAACTGCACAATCATGCCGATTTCTGCGCCCGATTGCGCTTCGTGGTTGTAAACCGCCAGCACATCTTCCAGAGTCAGCGGCTCAAAGTAGAGCCTGTCGCTGGTGTCGTAGTCGGTTGAGACCGTCTCCGGATTGCAGTTGACCATGATGGTCTCGTAGCCGTCGTCCTTCAGCGCGAAAGCAGCGTGGCAGCAGCAGTAATCGAACTCGATGCCCTGGCCGATGCGGTTCGGTCCGGAACCGAGAATGATGATCTTGTGCGTCTTGGTCGGAGGCGCTTCGTCCTCTTCGTCGTAGGTCGAGTAGAGGTAAGGCGTCATGGATTCGAACTCGGCGGCGCAGGTGTCCACCAGCTTGAAGACGGGCTTGATTCCCTTCCCCTCGCGCAGTTCCCTCACCTGCTGGGTTCCCGCGTGGCCTTCAAGCTTCCATTCCGTGGCGATCCGCTCGTCGCTCAGGCCTAGGCGCTTGAGCCTGCGGAGATCATCTGTCGCGATGGTTTCCGGCGTGGTTCCAGAGATCGCGGCCTGGGCCAGCGTGATTTCGCGAACCTGGTGCAGGAACCAAGGGTCCATGCCTGTGAGCCGCGCCACTTCCCGCACGCTCATGCCGCGCTCGAAAGCGTAGCGAATGTAGCCCAGCCGTTCCGGCTTCGGCGTCACCAGCATCTGGGTCAGCCGTCGTGGCTCCAAAATTTCTGCGCCGGTCTTCTTGCCGGTCTCGAGCGCACGCCAAGCCTTCATCAGGGCTTCCTTGAAGGTGCGGCCAATGGCCATCACCTCGCCCACCGACTTCATCTGCGGGCCAAGCGTGTCGTCGGAACCGGGAAACTTCTCAAACTGCCATTTGGGAATCTTTACCACCACGTAATCGATGGTCGGCTCAAAGCAGGCCGGCGTCTTGCGCGTGATGTCGTTGGGAATCTCGTCGAGCGTATAACCGACGGCCAGCTTGGCGGCGATTTTCGCAATCGGGAAGCCGGTGGCCTTTGACGCCAGTGCCGAGGAACGCGAAACACGCGGGTTCATCTCGATTACCGTCATGCGGCCGTCGACGGGATTCACGGCAAATTGCACGTTCGAGCCGCCGGTTTCCACGCCGATCTCGCGCATCACCGCAATCGCCGCATCGCGCATCTTCTGGTACTCGCGGTCGGTGAGCGTCTGCGCCGGGGCCACGGTAATGGAGTCGCCGGTGTGGACGCCCATGGGATCGAAATTCTCAATCGAGCAGATGATGATGACGTTGTCCGCGAGATCCCTCATCACCTCGAGTTCGTACTCTTTCCAGCCCAGCACGCTCTCTTCAATCAGACACTCGTGAACCGGCGACAAGTCCAGTCCGCGCGCCAGAATTTCCAGCAGCTCTTCGCGGTTGTAGGCAATGCCGCCGCCCGTGCCGCCCAACGTGAAGCTGGGTCGAATCAATACGGGGAAGCCCAACTTGGCGGCGAAATCCAGGCCGTCGCGCAGGTTGTTCACCAGCGCCGACTTTGACACGTCGAGGCCGATGCGGATCATTGCATCCTTGAAGAGCAGACGGTCTTCGGCCTTCTTGATGGCTTCCAGCTTGGCGCCGATCAGCTCGACGTTGAAGCGGTCAAGAATGCCCGCGTCGGCCAGTTCGACGGCCAGATTGAGAGCCGTCTGCCCGCCCACCGTCGGCAGCAGCGCAAACTTGCCGGAGCCGGGTTGCGCCTTCAGCATCTCCGTCTCAATGCGGATGATCTCTTCGACGTACTCCGGGGTCAGCGGCTCAATGTAGGTGCGGTCAGCCAGCTCCGGGTCGGTCATGATGGTGGCCGGGTTCGAATTCACCAGCACCACCTCATAGCCTTCCTGCTTGAGCGCCTTGCAGGCCTGCGTTCCCGAGTAGTCGAACTCCGCCGACTGCCCGATCACAATCGGCCCCGAGCCGATCACCAAAATCTTCTGAATATCATTTCTACGTGGCATGTTTGCTCTGTGTTCCTTACCTAAACTGTGTGACTCGGGTTTTGAAGAGTACGGGGTTTATCCCGTACATCCATCATGGCGCTATCCGCTAGCTCAACTTCCGATGATTCACGCGCTCGAGGGCATTGAAAGGGCACGGCTTCAGCCGTGCCGTAAGCCGCCCCCAAAAAACCTTCGGGCTTTAGCCCCTCCGGGATGGGGTCCAACTTCCATCCGGGATAGGCTGAGGAATACTTGTACTCCAACGGCTGTCCGCAGAGATGCATCTTGACCGGATTCAGATGGATATACTGCACATGCTTCTCGTAATCCTCAATGTCCCGAATCCGATGATCCGAGAATCCGCGCTGCCAGACCTCGGCGTTCGATCCGAGTTCCTTCTTCGCGCGGAACGAAAACCCACCTTTCACAAACTGTACAGTTCGCTCCAGCGAGATTGAGGGCGAAACCAGTAAATGAAAGTGATCCGGCATCAGCACAAACTCGTGGAGCAGATACGAATCCCGATGCGCCAGCAAATTCTGAAAGAATAGCCTTGCCCACGGTTCGGCACGAAACAGCGCGCGCGACTCCCAGGTCTTCGCCGTAACGAAGTAGGTCTGTGAATTGTTCGTCGCGTGCTCACGTGCAGGTTTCAAGACCATCCCTCGGGGGCTAAAGCCCAGGCTTCTTTCCATCCTCTGCGGCACGGCTAAAGCCGTGCCCTTTCAAAACTGATCATTCCTGCGTGGCACTTTCGATGACTTGCGAACTTAGTGCCTGGTGTTCTTGCGAATCGCTTTTTCAAACTCCCGTTCGCTGGTAAAGACCGACGAACAGGCATCCATACACGCACCGGGGCCGACGACCACGTATAGCTTTTTATGCTCCAGGTGGGTCACAATCTCGTCCGTAACGAATACCTCTTGCGCCGCCGGCGCGTCTTCTGTTCGTCCCACCCGGAGTATGTAATATCCAGACGGATGCTCAATCTGGAAGGTGCCGTCGCCAGAGGTGCGGGTGCTGTACATCACCTTCTCATCCCGGACGAGTGTGACCTCCGCATTCACCACAGGCTTTCCATGGGTGTTCACGACCAAGCCTTCGACATGTGTGATGCGGATGGGCTTTGGCATATCCAACTGCGCTTTCAATGAGACCCGCGCAAGACAGCACAGAACCAGGATGCCCAACGTCCTGCTCAGGAAACAGCGGAGCCGGGGCCACGGATGGAAACGAGCGCGAGGCTCCCGCATGTCAGAGGTGACGAAATAGGTCTGCGCGCTGCTCGTTGCATCTTTGCGTGTTGTCTTCAAAACCATCCCTCGGGGGCTAAAGCCCAGTGGTTCTTGGCGCTCCGGCGGCACGGCTTTAGCCGTGCCCTTTCAAAGCCTCGTGCTCCGCTGATGCTTCCCTCTCATGTGCTGTGCATCAGATTCTAGTGCCCAAAAAACAGCGGAGCCTCAGCTCCGCTGTTGTCGTCATTCGTCCAGTTCGATACCCGAACCAAAGCACTCATCCCTTCCACTCCTCCATCATCTTGCGGAAGTCGTGGAACAGATAGTGAGAGTCGTGCGGCCCGGGTGCAGCTTCCGGGTGGTACTGCACGCTGAACAAAGGCAGCGTCTTGTGCCGCAAGCCCTCCAGCGTCTGATCGTTCAGATCCACATGCGTTAGTTCCACTTCGTTCGCGTTGATCGAATCCGGATCGACGGCGAAGTTGTGGTTGTGGGCCGTGATCTCCACTTTGCCCGTCGTATTGTTGCGGACGGGGTGATTGCCGCCGTGGTGGCCGAACTTCAGCTTGTAAGTCTTGCCGCCGAGGGCTAGGCCGGTCAGCTGGTGCCCCAGGCAGATTCCGAAGACCGGCACACGGCCGAGGAACTTGCGAATGGCGTTCACCGCGTAATCGACAGGCTCGGGATCGCCGGGGCCGTTGGAGAGGAAGACGCCATCGGGCTTCAAGCTGAAGACATCTTCCGCGCTGGTTTCGGCCGGAACCACCGTTACGCGGCAGCCCTCCCGGGTGAGCATGCGGAGGATGTTCTGCTTGATGCCAAAGTCGTACGCCACCACATGGAGGCGCTCACGCGCTTCTGTCTTTGGGATAAAGCCATCGGCGAGATAGGGATCGTCGCTCTGGTTGCGGCTGTCGCTCTCGTCGAAGGTGTACATCGACTTGGTCGAGACCACGCGCGCCAGATCGGTTCCATCCATCTTGCGGATGCTCCGGGCTTTTTCGACCAGAACCGCAGGATCGACGGACTTGGTCGAAATTACGCCGCGCATTACGCCGTACGTGCGCAGGTGGCGCACCAGGGCGCGCGTGTCGATCTCCGCCAGCACGGGAACGCTGTAGCGCTCCATGTACTCGTCGGTGACCTGTTCGGAGCGCCAATTGGAACTGATTGGCGAGAACTCGCGGACGATCAGGCCCTCGATATAGGGCTTGGCCGACTCGTTGTCTGCCTGGTTGGTGCCGTAATTACCGATCTGGGGGTTGGTGAGGACAACGATCTGGCCAGCATAGGACGGATCGGTTGCGATTTCCTGATAGCCGGTGAGGGAAGTATTGAAAACAACTTCGCCCTGGCATTCACTTGGGTGCCCATAGCCTTGGCCACGGAATATGCGCCCGTCTTCGAGCGCTAAAATTGCCTGCATCGTCACTCCGAGGAGTAGATTCTTTTGATTTTAACAGCTTTTTTCGGTGGATATTTGTGCAATCGCCGCCGGGCTAATGCACGACCCCTGCGTCCCTGGCTGGCCAGTAGACGAAAACTGCCTTTCCATAGATCAGAGAGCGTTCGACCGGGCCGAATTCGCGGCTGTCCGAGGAGATGGAGCGATGGTCCCCCATCATGAAGAAATAGCCGTCCGGAACCACGATCTCGTCGAAGGAACGGCTGTCGCGGTATTCATCCGGAACGTAGCTCTCGAGTTGCGGCTTGCCGTTGAGCCAAACCAGCCCGTGGTCGATCCGCAAACGGTCGCCGGGCAGCGCGATGACCCGCTTGATGTAACTCTTTTCCGGATCGCGCGGATAGTGAAAGACCACCACATCGCCGCGTTCAATCGCCGCAATGCGGTAAACAAATTTGTTGATGAAGAGCCGGTCGCGGTCTTCCAGGCGCGGCAACATGCTGGTGCCTTCGACCCGAACCGGCTGATAAAGAAAAGTGATGATCAGCACGGAAGCTGCTGCCGAAACCACCAGATCGCGCATCCAAAGCCCAATTCCTCCCGATTTGCGCGGGGTGGCCGGCGCAGAAGGCAAGACTGGCTGAATCTCATCGGGTCCGGCAGAACCGGGAGGTTCTGAATAGGGAAGGTTGGGGGGAGTCGTTTCCATCTCTCTTGTAGCTTAAATTATTCGCAGCCCAACCCACCGGCTGGACACAGTACGCGCGCCCGGTTGGGCTTGGAAATCGGGCGGGGTTGGTTGGCTGCAGGCGTCAAGCCGGGGGCAGTACCCGGAGCGCCGATCCCGCTCAAATTCTCTTCCTCCAGGTTGAGAGGCCTCTGCAGAACCATTTCCACTGGTGTGCCGCTCTCGATGTTCACGTCGTCGCCGCGGGTAAAGAGCGCCACCGCCACGCCAACGGCCACGCCGCCCAACCCACCGATCGCCGCGCCTTCCAGCGGATGGCCCGTGGCCGCTCCGCCGATGGTGCCGATGCCGGCGCCTTCCAGGCCAATCTCCGCGGCGCGCGCCACATCGCGCCCCTTGTTGCCCTGTTGTTCCACCGTGCCTTCGTCGCCCTTCACGTTACGGTCCTTGGCGCCGGGCAGGCTGTTGATGATCCCCGGTATCTCCACCACCGTGCCATTGGGAAAGATGATCGAAGTGAAGTGCATATCCAACTGCGCCCTGCCCTTCACGTGCCCAGCGCGCACCACCCGGTCCACCACCCCCTGCACGTAAACGCCCGCGGGAATCATCACACGGTTTCCCACCACCACCGGGAAGGTCGAAGCCAGGTAGACGCCGTCCCCAGGTTTGGCGCTTCGGGTATTGACCGCGCTTCGCACCTGGAGCAGAACCTTGGTTCCAGCGGGAACTGTGTAGGTTTTCTTGGCGGGAACGGATGAGGGAACGTCGGCAGGCTGCGCTGCGGTCGCCGTTTCCGGAGCAGGCATCGCTGCCGGTCCCTGGACGGGTTGAGTTGCGGCGGCTTCCGGTTGGTCCGGCGCCTGGGAAAGGCCATATTTGCACGCTGAAAACGAGAGACCCAGCACCATTGCAGCCGCTAACGCTCCGCGCCAAAGACGCATAGTTCCCCCCTGCTCCGCCACATCTCCATAGACGGAAATACCATCGTTGAAGATAGCCAACATAGTAAACCGGACTGCGAAAAATGTGACAGCCAATTGAGAGGGCTTCGGTTGGAGTTACGATTCAATTCAGCGATGAAGCCCGAAGAAACATATTCCCTTGCCCCGTCCGGTGTTCCGGAGGATGCGTTTGCCCCTGCCATCCGCGTATTGGAACAGGCCATCGCCGCGCGCGCCTTTCCCGGCTGCGCCTTTGGCGTGCTGGCAGGCGGAGAGACGGTTCTCCAGGATGCGCGCGGCAGGTTCACCTATGAAGACAATGCGCCGTCCGTTTCCGCTGAGACGGTCTTCGATATCGCGAGCCTCACCAAGGTCGTGGCCACCACCGCCATGGCGATGCTGCTCCATCAGCGCGGCCAACTCGATCTGGAGATGCCTTTGGGTGAACTTCTGCCTGGCTTTGTGGCCGGCCGTGTCCAGGGAGACCCCGCACGCCAGGTGACGCTGCGTCATTTGCTGGCGCACAACTCCGGTTTGCCCGGGTACGTGCAGCTCTTCCGCACCGCCGCCACTCCGGGCGAGCTCTATCGCGCCTGCCTGGAATTGCCTCTCGAAGCCGATCCCGGCACACGAGCCGAGTATTCCGATCCCGGCTTCATTCTGCTCGGCAAGGCACTCGAAGTGATGACGGGTGAGCCGCTCGCAACCTGGGCCCGCCGCGAGATTTTTCACCCTCTAGGCTTGGCGGCCACTGATTTCTGCCCTACTCAGACCTCCAGAACCGCAATTCCGCCGACCGAGGAGGACAGCACTTTCCGTAAGCGCCGGATTCAAGGCGAAGTCCAGGATGAAAATGCATGCGTGCTCGGAGGTGTCGCAGGCCATGCGGGGCTTTTTTCCAACGTGCCAGACCTGCTGCGTTTTGCCGATGAGATTCTTCAGGCAGCCGCGAACTCAGGAAAGGCGCGTCGATTTAGCTCGGCCACGGTCGAGTTCTTTGCCGAGCGCCAGGGACCGCAAGGCAGTTCACGGGCTCTGGGTTGGGACACGCCCTCGGAGAACTCTTCCTCTGGACATTGTTTTTCGCGGCGTTCGATCGGGCATCTGGGGTTCAGCGGCTGCTCTCTCTGGCTTGATCTGGAGGCCCAACTCGCCATCGTGCTCTTGACCAACCGCACCTGGCCGGACCGTCAGAACCAGTTGATTCGCAAAGTAAGACCAGCTTTTCACGACGCTGTCCGAAAAGCCCTCTAGGGATCGGCCGCAAGTTGCCATGGGCAAATCCAGAAGGCCACACTTCGCATGCCGTTGCAGCACCAGATATCTCAGGCCTTCCGGTAGCTTTTTCGATCCCTTCCACATCGCGCAACGGCGTCGGCAACTCCGCACAAAAAAAGCAGCCAATGTCTCAAACTTGACTGCGCGCATCGCGGGCCCGGTGGTAGAATTTCCGTTGAATTGGTATCGTTTCCACTCTGCCCCCGGGGAGACCCGCTTGATGGCGCGGTTTCCGCTTTACCGTTTCCTTTCGCTGAATTTCCTCGGTGCGGCACAGTCTGCTGGTCTTCGATTTAGGAGATCGGCCCCACACGGAGTGGGCCGCCCAGTCCGGCGGCGCCTCCCTTTCTTCGACGAGGTGCGTTCGCGGCTGAAGCTGTCTGAAATCCCGAGCTTGATCGATTTAGCAAAGAGGGGCGGCTCTATCGAATTGGTGTGAAATGGCTTCTACGTGCCCCTTCCGCGGCGCTCTCCGGCATGCCCGTTGAGGCGTTGTGGAGATTTCTCGCGGGTATTGCCCTGTTTCCAGCTACAATGGAAAGTGGGGACAGACGCGATGGTTACCAGCACGACGATGCAGGAAACGGCCGGCACCCAAGCAGATACCAGAAAAGACCAGGCCTCCCTGCTGCTCCAAGATCTCACGACTGAACGCCAAAACGAGGCGTCTCAGGGCTTCGACACAAAATCCGCAATTGAAATTGCCCGCATCATCAACCATGAAGACGCCAAGGTTGCCGCGGCGGTCAAGAAAGCTCTTCCAGAGATAGCCGATGTCATCGATCAGGTGGCCCGCAGTCTGCGCGACGGAGGTCGGCTCATCTACATTGGCGCCGGCTCCAGTGGCCGGATTGCCGCTCTGGATGCCTCGGAATGCCCGCCAACCTACTCCACAGCTCCCGGACAGGTGCAGTACATCATGGCCGGCGGTCCCAAGGCATTGGCTTCGGCCGTCGAAGTGAATGAAGATTCCGAAGAACTGGGACAGCGAGACATCGCTCGCCGGCGCCCCACCCGCAAGGATGTGGTGGTCGGGCTCTCCGCCTCTGGCCGCACCCCTTACGTAGTGGCGGCCGTGGCGTATGCCCGGGCTCGCGGCGCGCACACCGCCGCCATCACCTGCAACCAGGGAACTCCGCTGGCTGCAGCCGCTGAAATTCCCATCATTGCCGACGTGGGCCCAGAGGTCATCTCCGGCTCTACGCGCATGAAGGCTGGCACCGCCCAGAAGATGATCCTGAACATGATCACCACCGGCGCCATGACCCGCTTGGGCTATGTCTACGAAAACCTCATGGTCAACGTGCACATGCAGAACTCCAAGCTGGTCGAGCGCGGCATCCGGATTCTCATGTGCGCCTGCGGCATCGATCGCGCCACCGCTGTGGAGACCATCAAGAGCGCCGGCCGCAGCGTTCCTGTCGCCCTGGTGATGCTCAAGGCCAAAGTCGACAAGCCCGAAGCCGTTCGACGCCTGGCCAAGTCCGACGGAAATGTCCGCCTGGCGATTGAAGACAATATTCTGGAACTCTAAGACTCTTGAAGTATGATCTAACTCAGACAGGAGTTGTTCTTTTTCAACAGAATGGCGCGGCACTGACCGCGCCATTTTTCAGGGAGAAGAACTCCCGAAGTTGATCCGCAGCTTAAACCTAAAACGTCGTCATCCGCACTTTCAGCAGCACATTCTCATCCGCTTTCAGGTTCAGGCCGTAGTCCGTCTGGTCTCCGTTCCAGACGCGGGCCATCTTCCACTTCCCTGCCGCATCGTAGCTTCCCTCTTCCACCTTCAGCCATAGCCGCTTCTTGCCCGGCGCGTAAGTCGGCGTAAAGTCCACACGCGCATGGTGGCCGGCCACAAGAAACTCATCCGGTCCCAGCTCAAGAATCACTACGCCGCCATCGGCTGGCGAATTGCCTTTCGGTTGCATCCAGTAGCCAAAGGACGGCATGCCGTAGGTGATCACGGCCTGCCAGCGTTCGAAGCTGAGCGTCTGGCTGTGGCTTTCCGGGTCTTCGCTGGCGCCCTGAACCTTGCCCTCCAGGTTGCCCTTGGCCAATTTCCGTGCGATCGGAGCCAGCAATTCGTACTGCAACGCAAAGGGCTTCAGTGCATTCGCTTCCATCGCATCCGGCCCCTCCGTCTGATTGCTGTAGCGGCTCAGATCCAATCCAAAGGGCGCCCAGCCAATCACCCCCTGCCCAATCGCCTCATACACATAGTGCGCATAGACAGGCTGGTTGCCTGTCTCCGGAATCAGCAAGGGATTGTTCTTGCGCTTGTAAAGTTCGATCGATTTGCCGTACTTGGCGTACTCCGGCATGTAGATGTCCGGAGCAATCACGCTGATCGAGGGGGCGGCGATCTTCCACAAGTCGATGTTGTTGTCGGTGGGCGCGCCGGATTCGTAGCTGGGCGCCTTGCCGGGATGGAAGGGATCTCGCAGCGCCGCATTTACATAAAGCGGCAGCGCATACTCCGCCTTGCCCGCGGCGGCGACTTCTTCAATGTACGCGGCGATGTACCAGGCCTGAAAAGTCTCATTGGCGTCCTCGCCAAAGACCTGCTTCCAGTTCCCCGCCTGTTTGCCCAGCCCCGCCGTTAACTTTTCCGGAACCGCTCCGGCAAAAGCCTTCTCGGCTTCGGGACTGTAATCGCGTATCCCGCCCCACACGCCGGCTTCATTCTCCACCTGCACCATCAGGACCGTGCGCTGCGCGTCGGCTTCCTTCAAGTGGTGCATCAAAGCGCGAAAAGCACTCTTGTCGGCCTGCAACCGGGCTGGGGAAAACGTCGAAGGCGAATCGATTGTCTTTCCGTCCTTGTCGACCACAAACGGATACTTCGCCTGGTCCAGCTTGATCCACTCCGGCGTGTAGTGCGAGCTGCCGTTCTTCCATGTGCCGAACCACAGCAGCACCAGCCGCAGATGCCGTTCCCGCGCCTGCTTCAGGATCAGGTCCACATTGCTGAAGTCGAAATGGCCCGGCGTCGGCTCGAATTGCTCCCAGTAAATGGGCAGCTCCACGGTGTTCGCGTGCAGTGTTTCGGCCGCTGGCCAAACCTTGTCCAGGTAATCCGGCCATGCCGAGGAATTGTTGGCCTGCACCCCGAGCATCAAGTAAGGTTCCCCATCGACCATCAGGGCAAAGTGCCCGTTCTTCTCCACGATCGCAGGAACGGGCCGCGATGAAGCTGCAGGGGCGCTCTGTGCCCAAACCGCGGGAAGCAGTACGAACGTTCCCAAAACGCTCAACAAACCCGCCGCCCAAACTGCGCTTTTCCTATCGCCCTTCATCCTCTGCATCGATCTCCCTCATTCGTTGGTTGCTGCCCTACTCAAAACTTTGCAGCAGCCAGCTTACCGCTCTGGGCCGTCCTCTATCTACTGAAGATGCTGGGCAGGAGGCTCTACTTGAGCAGTCTTTGACCCTTTCGCGCCGAGGGGAAGCCTGGGACGAGCCAGTTTCTTCACTTCGTTCGTGTCTTCTTTGATCTCGATGTATTGATTCTTGTCCACGCCGGTGAAATGCTGCCGCGTGTTGCTTGCCGGCCACCACACGTCGAGCGCCACGATGCGGGCGTTGTGGCCCAGTCCGATATGCTGCTCCATCGGATTGGCGCCGAACGAGCTGCTCTGGCCCTCCACGCGGTAGATGGTTCGCGGCGTCTGGCCGTCGTCCGAGACTGTGACCATGATCTGTGCCCCCACGCCGGAGCGATTGCTCTTCACGCCCACCAGGTGCACATTGATCCAGTCGTTCTTGTTCCCCGGGTTCTGAAAGACACGCAGGGCGTGCTCATCGCCTGCAACCATCCCGCCCATATTCGCCACAATCGCTTCATTCCCGCTCCGGTCCAGATCGGCAAAAGAGATGCCATGCCCCTTGTGTAATTCCCCGGTTCCCGAGGAAGCCGTGATGTCCACGAAGGACTGTCCGTCCTTGTTGTGGAAGAGTGCGTGCGGCAGCAATGCGGTGTACGACGGGTTACCGTTTCCAAGGTAGATATCGAGGAAACCATCATTGTCCACATCGCCGAAGTTGGCCCCCATGGTCATGAAGACCTTGTTCAGCCCGACCTTCGCCGTAACGTCCTCAAAGGTTCCATCGTGCTTGTTCCGGTAGAGTTTGAGTGTCTCGGTGTTATAGGGCTTGCCCACCTGACTCAATATCTGCTCACCCACCGGCTGATAGAAAGCATTTACCAGCAAATCGGGCCAGCCGTCGTTATCGTAATCGAAGAACCACGTCGAAAAGCTGTACCACGGCGCCTGCACACCCGCCAGCCGGCCTATCTCGGAGAAGGTGCGGTTGCCGTTGTTGTGATAGAGAAAGTTGACGCCGCCAAAGTTCGATACATAGAGATCGACAAAGCCGTCCTGATCGTAGTCGGCCGCCGTCACGCCTTTCGAAAACGCTGTCCGGTCGATGCCCGCCGCATGTGAAATGTCCTCAAACGTGCCGTCGCCTTTGTTCCGAAACAGTTGGGCCGGCGCGTTCTCGTTGCCGATAAAGAGATCCAGAAAGCCATCGTTGTCGATGTCCGCCCACACCGCGGCATTCGTCGCCGTCGCAATGCGCCCCAGGCCGGCCGCCTCCGTCACATCGGTAAAGGTGCCATTGCAGTTATTCCGCATCAGCGACAGCCGCGCCGGATGGTTCCATCCTCCACGCGGGATCAGAATGTCCATGCAGCCGTCGTTGTTAAAGTCAGCCTGCATAATGTTGAGAGCGGCAAACTGGTCGGAGAGTCCGGCCGCAGCCGTTCGGTCGGTGAAGCTCCCATCCCCATTGTTATGGAAGTACATGATGGGATCGCACTCGTCCATGCTCGATGCCACAACATCCAGCAAGCCGTTGTTTTCAAAGTCGTCGACGATCACGCCGCCCGCAGCTCGCATCCCATCCAGACCCACAGCCGGCGCCACGTCGACAAAACGGCCGATGTTCTCCTTCGACTCGAAAAAGCTTTCCGGAATCAGATCTGCCTTTGGAACTCCTGCCGGATATTGTCCCAGATCCCTATAGGCAAGGTTCAATAGCCACTTCACCTCGATAACATCCGGGTCGTGCGCAAGATAGTTGTTGAAGTACTCAATGGCCAGCTTCAAATTCTCTTGTTTCGCAAAACTGGCTTTGGGATCTACTGGAGGAAAGATATCCAGATCGCTCGGGTGGGTAAAGATTCCGTTCTCCATTTCGGAAAGATGAAGATACGCCGCACCTATGCTTTCAAGAAGATTGGGAACCTCCTTGGGCGCATAAGTCTCAGCAATCTCGTTCGCGATCTTCAACTCCTTGATCGACTCCTCCATCTTCCCCTTGTCGGCATACAGTTGGGCAAGATCCATATGCCCCTGCAAAATGTCGGTGGGTTTGAAGGTCGTCGATTGGCCGGGCTTCAGGACCGCCAATGCACTCGTCAGACGCTCCACGCTTTTGGCATACGACAGCTTCCTGAATTCGCAGGTCCCGCGCAAATCGCGCTCCCAGCCCTCCGGCTTGGGATACCGGAGCAGCGACCTGTCCGCCTCAACCGAGCCGTCGAGAAATGCCCCGAAATGAATGATGCCGGAAGCAACCAGGGCTCTGAGCCGGTTGCCGTTCAAATCCTCTTCAGCCGGAGGCTTGGGAAGGATCTTGAAGATGGCAAAACCCGAAGCCACAGGAAGGATGCCGGTTACCTGGCCGGTGGTGTGTGCCGCCAGCGCGTCGCGCTGCTCTTGAGGGAGTTGCGCGGGGCTCACGCGCCCCATGTAGCCCCCCTTGCTGGCCGTATTGTCGATCGATTTTTCCGCCGCCAGTACGCTGAAATCCATTCCCGCATGAAGCTGACGCAGTACCTCCGCTGCCTCTGCTTCGGTGCGTGTAACAATGATGCCCAGATCCACTTGCGTCGGAGAAGCGTCGTCCATTGCATAAAGACGTGGACTGATGCCAGTAAGAAGGACAAGCACGAGCACAAGCAATCCGCTGGAGGATAAAAGTTTAGTAGGAGCGTAAATGTTCATCGTTTCCTCAAAAGCTGCCGCAGACTGCCGGACGGGTTGCAAGCGATCGTCATCTGTTGAAACTTTCCCTTGAATATCGAAGCCCTGGCGCCTTGCGCAGCCGGGGGAATGGGTTGGCCCAGTCGTCCTGGGGCTTTGCAGTTTTTGAGAAGTCCTCGTGCCCCTTTAAACAGGCTTCACGCACATCGCTCCCTGAGCGCAAGGCTCCAAGGCTTGCGCGATCATTCCAGTCAGGCACAACAGGTCCTGGGCAGAACATCTGAAGGCGAGTAGGCAATCACCCTTCTTCAACCCACGCGCGTCCGTTTGTGAATCGCACCCAGAGAGTGACTGCAACGGCATTCCGCAGCAACAAGACACCGCAGAGCATTCCGCACAGATCTCATTCGTGGCCCGCCTTTGATTTGACGAACAACTTTGTCATCCGGCCGCAGCGAAGTGACCATTTCAACCAGTTCCATCGAAAATCTCGGAAAATTCGTCCGAGACTTCCTCCTGAACTGCCACATAGTGAAACGTGGTGCGCTGAGCGGGTGCGTCCTTCGCAGCCATCTTGACCTGCCGTCGGGGCAGACAAAATTTCCGCAGACTTCCTGCCTCGAAAAATGCCGCCCCGATCCGGTAAGCTCTTGGGTATGGAACGAATTTGCAGCCAGTGTCGCGCCGTGCTCGCGCAGCAAACAGAAGAGGACTGGTGTCCGGCCTGCGGCGGTGCTCTTCTCGAGCGAGCCAGCCTCCCGCCTCTCGACCAGCCCACGGGATCCGCTGCGGAAGTTGACCGCCGCGGCATCGTCCTGCCCCGACGTCATGCGGTCGGCGGCGTCATTACCCCGAAGTAAAGCCGTGGGATTCGGGGGAAACCCTACCCCACCGCCTGCACGGTTCCCTTCCCGATCAGCTCTTCCATCCGCTCGATCCAGCCCTTGTCCGCCGCCACGTTCATCCCCGCCGGCTCCAGGATCACCGCGTACTCGCCCTTCTTTTCCAGGTGCAGCATCACCTTGCCCGGTCCCGGCGCCGCTTCCGACGCGCTCTTTAGAGCGGCAAACATCTCTTCGGAGGCGCTCTCCAGGTTGATGCGAATCCGTACCCCCTCCGGCAGCTTCACCTGCACGTCTTCCAACGAGAGGATCGAACTCACTGAAATCTTCGGAGCCGCATCCTCGTCGCCCATCAGCACCCCGCGCACCAGCACCGGAGCTTCCATCTTCAACTGCCCCGACAGCTTCTCGTAATCCCGGGAAAAGCAGATCAGGTCGATCTTCCCTGTCGCATCTTCGAGCGTTGCCATCGCATAGAGCTTCTGGTCGCGCTTGCTCTTCCGCACCTGAAGTCCAAGTATCATACCGGCCACAAGTAATTCATCCGACGGGTCCAACTGCTGTCCCCAACGCTTTTCCGGGGGCTTGCGCTCCAGCGCCTCGGCTGTCGAAATCACCCCGGGCAGATTTCGGATCTTCTCCGCATACTTGTCCAGCGGATGCCCCGACACAAAAAATCCCAGCACTTCCTTTTCGTTGGACAGCCGCTCGCCCTCTTCCCAGTCGGGCACCTTGGGAAGGTCGTCGCCTTTGCGCCCGGCCTTTGGGCCTTCGTCGAAGAGCCCAAACAGTCCGGCTTGCCCGTGCTCGGCGTCCTTCTGCGCCTTCTGCGCCTGCTCCATCGCCCGGTCCACCGCGGCCATCAGCGGTCCGCGTTTGCCCATGGAGTCCAACGCACCGGCCTTGATCAGCGACTCCAGCACCCGCTTGTTCATCACCCGCAGATCGACCTTTTCGCAGAACTCCCAGAGGTTCGCGAACCGCCCGCCCACCTCTTCGCGTGCTTTCATGATCGAGTCGATCGCATTGCCGCCCACGTTCTTCACCGCAGCCAAGCCAAACCGGATCGCGTCTCCATGCGGAGTGAACTGCGACCCGGAGACCTGCACGTCCGGCGGCTCCACGCCGATGCCCAGTTCCTTGCACTCGGCAATGTACTTGACCACATTCTCCGGCTTGGACGTTTCCGACGTGAGCAGCGCCGCCATGAACTCCACCGGGTAGTGCGTCTTCAAATAGCCCGTCTGGTACGAGACCAGCCCGTACGCCGCGGAGTGCGACTTGTTGAAGCCGTAGCCAGCGAACTTTTCCATCTGGTCGAAGACTTCGCCCGCCGTCCCCTCCGGATGCCCCAGCGCCGCCGCTCCGCTCATGAAGCGGTCGCGCTGCTTGGCCATCTCTTCCGGTTTCTTCTTGCCCATCGCCCGGCGCAGCAGATCGGCCTCGCCCAGCGAATAGCTCGCCAGTACGTTGGCAATCTGCATCACCTGCTCCTGGTAGACGATGACGCCAAGCGTCTCCTTCAGCACCTTCTCCATCGGCGGCAGCATGTATTCGACCTTGCGCCGTCCCCACTTGCGCTCGATGAAGTCGTCCGTCATGCCGCCCTGGATCGGGCCCGGCCGGAAAAGCGCCGTCAACGCCGTCAGTTCCTCCAGCCGCTCCGGCTTGTAGCGCCGCAACATATCCCGCATGCCGTTCGACTCGAACTGGAAAACGCCCGACGTCAGCGCCGACTGAAAGATTTTCTTGAACGTCTCCTCGTCGTCCAGCGGAATTTTCTCGATGTCCAGCTTTTCTCCCCGGTACTTCTCGATCAGCTTGAGGCAATCGTCGATCACCGTCAGCGTCGTCAGCCCCAGGAAGTCCATCTTCAGCAGGCCCATCTTGTCCACCGACTTCATGTCGTAGGCGGTCACGATTTCGTCGTTCTTGGTCTTGACCACCGGAACCAGCTCGGTGAGCGGGCGAGGAGCAATGACAACCGCGGAGGCGTGGACCCCCTGCCCGCGTACCAGTCCTTCCAGCTTCTTCGCCGTATCGATCAGCTCCCGGATGTGCTCGTCCGTGTCGTAGACCTTGCGCAGATCCGGCACGTCTTCGAGAGCCTTGTCGATGGTCATGCCCACCGTGGCCGGAATCAGCTTGGCAATCCGGTCCACGTCGCCATAGGGCATGTCCAGCGCCCGCCCGCAATCCTTGATGGCCGCCTTGGCCGCCATGGTGTTGAAGGTGATGATCTGGCTGACCTGCTCGCGCCCGTACTTGCGCACGACATAATCGATCACTTCGCCGCGACGGATCTGGCAGAAGTCCACGTCGATATCGGGCATAGAGACGCGTTCCGGGTTCAGAAAGCGCTCGAAGAGGAGCACGTTCTGCATGGGGTCGATGTTCGTGATGCCCATCGAGTACGCCACCAGCGATCCGGCGCCCGATCCACGGCCTGGGCCCACCGGAATTCCGTTGTCCTTGGCATACTTGATGAAGTCCCAGACGATCAGGAAGTAACCCGAGTACTTCATCTGGCGGATGATGCCGATCTCGTAGTTCAGCCGCGCCTCATACTCGGCCACAGTCGTCTTCAATTGCCCCTGGCTCTCCAGGTGCTTGATCGCCGTCTCCAGCCGCATCTTGAAGCCGTTCCGGCAGATCTCCTCGAAGTAGCTGTCGATGGTGTGCCCCTCGGGCACCGCAAACTGCGGCCAGGGATTGTCCACCTTGTGCAGTTTGAAGTCGCAGCGCTCGGCAATCTCCATGGTCCGCGCCAGAACGCCCGGCGTATCCGGAAACAGCCGCTCCATCTCGTCCGCGCTCTTCACAAAGAACTGGTCACTGTCGAACCGGAACCGGTTCACGTCGTGCACCTTGGAGCCGGTCTGCACGCACAGCATCACGTCGTGAGCATGCGAGTCCTCGCCGCACAGGTAGTGCGAGTCGTTGGTGGCAATCATCGGAATCCCCAGCTCCTTCTCCAAGCGGAAAAGGTCGTTCTGGATCTTCTTCTCTTCCTTGAGCCCCTGGTCCTGGATCTCCAGGTAGTAGTTGCCCTTCCCAAAGATGTCCTGATACTGCAGCGCCACGGCCTTGGCTTTGTCGTAGTGTCCCGCGCCCAGTTCTTCGCACACCTCGCCGCTCAGGCACCCCGACGAGCCAATCAGCCCCGCCGAGTGCGCCGCCAGGAACTCCTTGCTGATCCGCGGCTTGCGGTAGAAACCGTGCAGCGAAGCCTCCGACGTGATGCGGATCAGGTTCCGGTAGCCCTCTTCGTTCTCCGCCAGCACCAGCAGGTGGTTGTAGTGGTCGTTGGGCGTCTCGGCGCGATGGTCCTCGGCCTTGCACACGTACAGCTCGCAGCCCAGGATCGGCTTGATCCCCTTGGCCTTGGCCGCGTCAAAAAAGTGCACCGCCCCGTAGATGTTCCCGTGGTCGGTCATCGCGACCGATTTCTGTCCCAGCGCCGCCACCCGGTCCACGAGCTTTTTAATGTCGCAAGCCCCGTCCAGCAGCGAGTACTCCGTATGCAAATGCAAATGTGTGAATTCAGCCATGGCATCTTCGATTCTAGCCGTCCGCCCATCCCGCCATCCCACCCAATCGGCGGTTGAAATCCCACATACCTGAGGAAAAGCCCCGGGAAATCGGAATCGAGCGTGCAGGCATGAAGGCCCTGCGCAACCAGTCCCTTTACGGCGACAACACGGGTTCAAATTCAGTCGTGGACACCAATAGAATCAATAGCTTAATGATCGCATAGTAATCACTCAGTAAACTTGAAGGGTAATTTTAGGGCAAAGAGACCCTTGGGAGTGTCGTTTGCGCTCCACTCCCTGCTGACGCACTACCTGAGAGCCTAGAGCCCCCCACGCCCCCTAGCGGCAACCCGGCGAAACGCTGGGATACCCCTCCGTCATTCCGGATCACACAAGGAAATTGGGGTATGCCCCAATAACGTAGCGTACTGGTTGAGGATCAAGGCAGAAAGTTCGGTCAAGGCTCAATTCAATATTGAATTTTCAAGATGGAGCAGACGGATTTGATTCAAAATCAAACTTGTGCTATTGTAAGGGCTCCTGTGAGCGCCTATGTTTATCGTGCTCGCAGGACTATCTAGGGACCCCTGCGGGGGTCCCTTACTATTTTTAGAGGACCTCTTCATGAAACGTCACGCCATTTTTGTAGACGCTGGGTATGTTTTTGCCCAAGGCTCCGTATCGCTAATCGGGAGGAATTCCAAGCGAACAGAACTCAAATTAGACGAGGCCGAAATCATCAAGCAATTGAAGTTTTTGGCACTCAGCGAGAGTCCCGGCGTCGAGCTTCTTCGCGTTTACTGGTATGACGGGGCTAGAAATGGCCCGACCATTGATCACTTGGCGATTGCAAACATGCAAGATGTCAAACTCAGGCTTGGGTCGATCAACAATGTTGGTGAGCAAAAAGAAGTAGACTCCCTTCTTGTAACGGACTTAATAGACTTGGCACGGAATCAGTCAATTTGTAATGCAACCGTGATAGCTGGCGACAGCGACGTGCGCATCGCGGTGCAAATCGCTCAAAGCTTTGGGGTTCGTGTTCACCTAGTTGGCCTGGAGCCTAGCCGTATCTCACAGTCTCCGTTGCTCCGGCAAGAAGCGGATACGGTCCACGAGATTTCCAAGGCCGATGTGGCCAGGTTTCTCAAGGTGTTGACACAAACTCCACCCATCGTTGTTCCTGATCCCGCCTCCCCCATCGTAGCCGCTACATTGACACAAGTCGAACTCGCAGCAACGCCTGAAACTGGCGCACAAAACGCCGCAGTTGAGAATACGCATGTACAAACATTTGAAGAGGCGGTACGACGTACATTGGCTACTGCTGGCAACGAGGATATTCAGCGCTTGAGCACCGTTCTCTCTACTTCAAGTGGAGTTCCGCAAGAATATGATGGGCGGCTACTCGGAATCAGCCGAACCCTGCTCACAAGAGACCTAACAGGCGATGAGCGCAGAGAATTAAGGAGCATTTTCAGACGCGAGGTACTTAGGCCAGGGCGTGCGTGACTTCAACCATTTAAGTTCACCAACATTCGCCTGATTTCGCCCATCGTTAGACTTGGCGGCTGACCTACCCTCCCTTACCTCGCCGCCTCTCGATCACGAAAACTGGTGCCCCATCCTTCCCGCGCTTTTTGTGGGAAGGATGGGAAACCACGAACCCCTCATAGATTTGTCATCCTGAGCGACCGGAGCGAAGCGAAGGGAGTCGAAGTATCTGCATTTCGTCTCTGCGCCGCCACCACCACCTCGACCCCTCATCGAAGGCGCAAAAGCTGAAGGAGATGCTCGGATGAAACCCGAAGAGATTGAGATCGTCCGCGGCGGCGGCAATGTCTTCCGCGACCTGGGCCATGCCAGCCCCGACGTCGAGCAGTTGAAAGCCATTCTCGCCGCCGAAATCATCCGGACCCTGGACCGCAAGCAATTGACCGTTCGCGCCGCGCACGCTCAAACACGCATCGCCGCGGCCGATTTCTCCCGCATACGCAACGCCGATCTCGGCAGATTCACGCTGGATCGCCTGGTTTCGATCGTCAACCGTCTCGGCTCCCGCGTCGAAGTCCAGGTCAACTTCCACGTCGTTGAGGCTTGCATTCAGCCCGCCGCCGGCTGCTAGTCAGCTTCAGCGGCTGGGCGCTGGACTAATCGCTCGCGGTGAACGACGAGAAGCCAAAATCCTTCCAATTGCTGTCGTGATCGTCGTAGAAACCTACGCCTGGATTGCTGGAAGTCCAGGGGCCGAACGCAGCATTTCCACCTCCGGCAGCTCCCGTGTCGGTGGCCTGCAGAATCGGCGTGCCGTTCTTGTAGAGAGTGATCACCGTTGGATGCGCGCCGGTCGCGGTCGCCTTGATGACATCGCCGTCTTTGAGGTATGTCTCGCTGCTCCCCGTCTCGAAATTCCAGTAGCTCCCATTGGGGCCATTCCACCGCGCGATGTGGCAATACGGCATGTCGGGCATGACGCTGCAATAGGCTTCGTATCCCGTAATGCTGTTGGAAGAGATGGTCGTTCTCAGCCGCAGTTCGACTTCATGGCAGCAACCGTGCGTCGGTGTCTTCTGGATCTTGACTGTAGCCGTGACGGTCTGTTCAGGTCCCCATGCGCCGGTGAGGATTGCCGTCGGATCGCCGAATTTCGTGGGCTCATCGACGCCGTACGCAAAGCCCGAGGCGGTTTGGACGTTTCCCCAGAGACTCGCTCCTGCGGTGTGTCCTTCGACCCATTTTCCGCCCTCGCTGAGTGGATTTTCTGAGATGGGGAAGGCGGTTTTGTAGGTATGCGCGCCTGTTCCCCGCACCGCGACTTCCCTGACCGCGCCTTTGGCGCTGCCCACGCCCATGCGGCAGCCGCTCAACGCAGCCAGAACGCAGATCAAAAGGATGGCTTGTTGGCTCCAGATGGAGCGTCTTCGAGTGGTCATCTTCACTCCGGGACTCTGTCTTTTGGATGCCTCGGGCCAAGGTACGCCGGAAGCGCGACTTTGTCTACCAGAGATCTCTTCAAACACAAGGTGAGGCGGGCGGCTCACCTTCGTTCTCTTGAAGGCTCTTCTATTTAGAAGATGACCCGCATTCTCATGCCAAGCAGAACGGTCGTATAAGCC
>Ga0224531_1000247_pt1 | contig 30958 bp, 14 predicted proteins | sample CBST100metaG_FD_179876 | JGI IMG/M metagenome (GOLD analysis project Ga0224531, IMG submission 179876) | Peat soil microbial communities from Stordalen Mire, Sweden - C.B.S.T100 | ecosystem: Environmental > Terrestrial > Soil > Wetlands > Peat | place: Sweden: Norrbotten County, Stordalen Mire...
GCTCCCCTTGCCCTGGTCAAAGGCCTCAAGCAGCTTGCGCCGCAAATCATCCGAATAAGGTCGCGCCATAGCATGTGCGCGGAGTATCGCCACTTACACCATACACCATTAAGAGAAATGCTCTAGCGTCTTTGGGAAGGGTAATCTCGACCAGAGTGGAATTCTTTTTCTTGCAGAGCACGATGCCGATGGGGTGGTTCTCCGCTTCGGTTCTGACGTAGCGGTCAAAGTAGTTGACGTACATCTGCATCTGGCCGAGGTCCTGATGTGTGAGCTTGCCTATTTTGAGATCGATGAGCACGTAGGATCGCAACAGCCGGTTATAGAGCACCAGATCGACGACGAAGTGTTCTTCGTCGAAGGTGAACCGCTTCTGCCTGGACTCAAAAAGGAAGCCCTTCCCCAGTTCGAGTAGGAACTTTTCAATGTGGGTGACGATGGCCAACTCCATATCGGACTCAGAGTAACGAGCCTTTTCCTCAAGCCCAAGAAAATCCAGGACGTAGGGGTCTTTAAGCCCTCAGCCTCTTGACAATTCCTACTCAATACGCCTCAGCAAAAACGCCGCGATACGGGCTTCGTTCACCTGCCCGTTCATATTCCGGTCATACGGGTCGAAACGAAGTTCAAACCGATGTACGCCTGTGCGCAGATTGATCTGCAATAGATTGCTCTGCCCCCATTGATCCCAGGCATTTTGTCCTCGCTGCGGCATGACCATGGGGCCTTTCTTCTCTCCATCAACAACAAGCGTCCGAATCGCACACTTGTTGTCTGTGTTGATTGGCCCATTTCCGTTCGCATATTCCACCGAGAAAACATACCGTCCATCCTCTGAAATTGAAGCTTCGATTTGGAGATTGGGATGTGTGAAATCAAGTATGACAAATGCTTTTGTATTCACGCCGACGAAATTCTGGCGCACTGGGATCCGGAGCGGCTGCGGACCAGTTTCCACCGGTTCACTCAGAAAAGACTCATACCCTTCCGCGTTTCGCGCGGCGATCTGCACTTCTCCAGTCGTGTTGCCTGCTGCAACTGGTACAGAAGCAGCAGGCATCAGGTTCATGGTTTGGCCATTCCGCCGTTGCACATAACCAGCAACTCCGGGAATCGGTTGCCACGCAACCTCACCCGGTTTCAAGTGCACCTGTGGTGTTTCCGGAGCGGTGGCATTCTTTACCAGATGTAACACCTGTGCCAGCTCCTGCCGGTTATCAAGAAAGATTTCGACGCGGTGCCGTCCTTGCAGCCGCGGAGACACGAACGGCGCAGATTCCTGCCCGTCGAGCGTGAAGCGTGTGATGCGCGATCCATAACCGTGCACCGTAATGGCCAGCAAAGCCTCTCGGTAGCGCACACCTTCCAGCTTGCGTGTTCCCGCAAGCGATTGCGGAACCACCGGATGAAAGTGCAGACCATCGGGTTCATAACTTATGCCGAAAAGAATGCGATGGAAGATGGCCAGATTCGCCGCAACACTCCAGAGCTGGCGGTCGGAGTTGATCGCCGTGCCTGTGGCGTTGCCCGTATCGGCCACAAAGTTTTCCTTATTGGTCAAGAACAACGCAGCCGCGCGTTCAATCGTCGCAATGCCATACAACACTGCTGCCTGATTTCCGCGACCGGCCGCGGCCAACGTCCAACAGGCCTGCACAAAGGGCCACACTGAACGATTATGATAGGGCTCGATACCGGGCGTCTCGGGATAAACGGTTGGCACGCCATATTCCATCACCGGCTCGCCGCGCAGGATGCGGTTCTGCCGCTCCGAAGGCGCAATGCCAAAAAGCATGGCCAGCGCTTCGCCAAGTGCGTCGGCACGCGGCGAAAGCGACAACCCGATACGGCCATACAAATACTGTCCGTAGTAACCGTGTTCCTCAGACCAGAAGTGACGATTGATCGCCATGCGCAGGGCTTCTGCTTTCTTCTCCCAAAGTAGGCCACTCCCTCCCTGCTCTTTTTCCATGGCCGCGAGAATCTGAAAAACGCGATAGTAAACGGCGTTGGTGCCGAGGTTTTTCGAGCTATAAATGTCGGCCGGTTGCATCCATCGCGGATAGGTTTGTTCGCGCCAGTCCTCGAAAGTCGATTCGCCCCGCATCAGTCCATCGGCGGGATCGAAAACGACGTGCTCGTCGTCTTCGATCGAAGCCCGCAGAACGGCATAACTTTCCTTCAGCCATTCCTGGTCGCCGGTCACCAGATAAATTTCCCAAGCCGCGAGTCCCCATGTCACGCGGTCTGAGGAACACGGCCAGGAACCGCCGGTTCCAGTATCCTGCACGATGCGGCCATCCTTGACTTTTTCGCTCAAGCTGACCTTGGCGCCTTTGGGATCGAGCGCAGCGAGCGACAGCAACGTGCTGTAACTGACGTCTCTAGTCCACACGCCTTCCCAACTGGCGCCGGCGTTATACGCGCCGTCAGAGCGCTTGTCCTGCTGCAGTTCGGAAAGTGAGAGATTGTACAACGCCTCGAGAATCGTCTCTTTCGTCTCAAGCCGCGGATAAGCAGAAAGATTTGCCGTCAAATCCCAATGCCTCGTAGCAGAACCGGGCTTCGCACCATCCGCATCCTTCACGACAAGGACGTGCGCCGAAAGCGCGCGCGCGGTCAAAGCCCCTTCCACGACGCGGTCAGGCCACAATGTATAGTGCGACGCACGGTAGATGGGACTGGAATTTCCCTTATCCGCGCGGTTTTGCTCCGCCGGACACCGCGATGCCCACAGAATCGTCATGCCGACAACAAGAAATCCAAGGAAACATCTGCTTCGCGCTTGCGGCTTCATATATGACAAATGCCTTCTCCCAGGGGCTTTGCGTTTGCATTCATGCTAGATTTGCACCGGACCAGGTTTGTCCGCAGACGGATTCTGGTCCGGCGCAAAGATTGGACTACTCAACTTTCATGTAGACCATGTCCCAATACAGAAGGCTTGGAATCGTAAAGGTGACGTAACTGCCGCCACTATCCGAGCCGGTCGTAAAAGGAAGACTCATGCTTCGCCCGCCGTTGACATCGGGCGAAGCGAAGGTCACGCTCTTCACGGTCTTAATCGCGTAATACTTCACCGTGAGGTTGGTCATTTGTATGGGCGCCGAATGGGCGCTCGTGTACGTGCACCCGCTGCATGCGCCGGTTTGCCAATCGATGCTGGACTGGCCAACCAGGTTGATCAAATGAGCAACTTCATAGGAGTCGTCCGCTTTGCTGAAGGCCCAGATCGTGTTGGGAGTCGCCGAACTTTGCACGGTCTGACCTGTCACGCTTACCGTTTGCCCTGTATTTTTCTGGCCGCCGCGTAGCAGATTTTCGTAGGCGGTTAGAAAGTCGTAGTAGGCGGTCATCGCCGTGGAAAGATCCGTCTCCATCCCGATCGAGTTTGTCGTGAAGTTTTCCTGGTTGAGCATGCGGTTGCCGTCGCCGAGCTCGATGTGCGCGCCACCGCTCGCGAACAAGGTTGCATCCAGCAGCAGAACGTCGGGAAGATGGAAGCCGCTCCCCACGCCCGCGCTGGGATTGTAATCAACATAGGTGGCGGCAACCATGGGCTTCTCGTTTCCAGCCGCGGCACTTTCCTCGCGACCAAGATCGATCGCGTCTTTCAGATTTTGATAGGTAATGAATCCATCGCCATTCGGCCAGAGTTCCGAATAGAGAAAGTCGACCGGGCTCGCGTTGGCCTCGCAGTGCGCATGATCATACGTAACGGGGTTGAAGACGAAATAGTAGCTACCCAGAGCGCTCTTGGCGTAAGTCAGAAACGGCGTGAAGGTCCCGTTGATAAAATTCTCCGAACCAGCGTTGTTATTGAGGACGCTGTTCCCTCCCCAGGTCGATGTGTCGGTAGTACAACTGTCGTTACTCACTCCGGCAGCGGCACCCGTCGATGTGTAATTTACTTGGTTGATGTCGCCAAAGGAATCGGCATGGAAACCGTCGAAGCCGAAGGCTTGAATCACCTTAATCTGCTGATTGAGCAGGTATTGTTGCCAATTCGTATTCGATGGGTCCATGTATTGCCACTGGTAGAAAGACGACTTCGAGCCGTTGACGCCGGCGCTGGTCGTATATAACCCCCAACTCGTCGAAACGCCGCTGCCGTCGTTCCAGTAGGCCGTGGTGCCATAACTTCCGTTGAGCGCCGAATAGATGGAGTTATAGGCCATGGCGGCGATGTTGTTCTGGTGCCCCGCGGAAATTAGACTCTCGATCGCGGCCGCGTAGACGGTTTTACCGCTGCCGTCGTTGGTCCATAATGTGCTCGGGGTCGCTACGGTTCCGGACAACGGAACATGATGCTTCCACTCCCAGTCGTAATACTGGAGTCCGTTGATGTGGTAGCGCGTCAACTGGCTCATGATGCCGATTGCATCCGGCGTCATTGTGCCGAAGGAATTTGAAGTCAAGTAGCCGTAGCGCGGAAATTTTACCCAGGACGAAGAGACGTCCAGCGCGGAGGTTGACTGTCCCAGCGTGTTGCTGTTTCCATCCTGCGCCGTAACGTCGATCAGATAGCCTTGGTAGTCAGTGGGGGGCGTCGTCCAGGTGAAGGTCAGCGACTGCGTTGCTCCGGCTGGTAGTGTGAAGCTCTGCGGCGTCAGTATTTCGGTCACCGCGCCAAGGTACTCAAGCTGCACGGAGAGCTTTCCGGAAACGCTCGACGAAGAGGTGTTGCCCAGGCTGACGGTGATCGTGGCCGTGCTGCCAGGCGCATAGCGCGAAGCATCTGTACCGATCGCTGTGATGAACCCAGGCTCAGGCGTTGCGCTTGTCTCGATGGATTGAGCCGATGTTCCGCCGCTGCCGACGGCGGCTACGGTGTAGTAGTAAGCGGTTCCGTTGGTCAAATTTGTATCGGTATATGATGTACCGGTAATGCCGCTTTGGTAGGCTGTGTTCCCTTCGCTACCGCTGGCGGTCGCGCGATAGATGCTATACGAGGTCGCATTTGCGCTACCGGCCCAGGACAGCATTACCTGATCGTTGCCAGCCGTTGCTGTCAGCGCAGTCGGCGTCGCAGGCGCAGACGCAGGCGCTACTGGCGTTGCGCTCGCCTCGGTGGATTGAGCCGATATTCCCGCGCTGTTGACGGCGGCTACCGTGTAGTAATAAGTGGTTCCGTTGGTCAACCCGGTGTCGGTATACGATGTGCCGGTAATGCCGCTCTGATAGGCCGTGCTCCCTTCGCTCTTCGAAGTGGTCGCGCGATAAATCGAGTAGGAGGTTGCGCCGCTGCCTGTCGCCCAGGAAAGTACGATTTGACCATTGCCTGCCGTTGCCGTAACGCTGGTCGGCACCGACGGAACGGAATCCGGCGTGGTCGAAGAACCTGAATTCGATCCTCCCGAGCAGCCATCGACCGCAAGCATGAACAAGAAGAACAAGAAAACAAAGCTGTGAAACCGCGAAAACGATTCTCGCATGAGCCCTTGGGTGTATCTACGGCCCATGTCAACAGAAATATTTAGATTGCGTCGCAACGCAGAAACCATTTGAATCTCCCGCCAGATAAGTGTGTCGGCCCTACCGTCCGCGCCCAAGATACATCAGGCAAAAGTGGAAAGACGAGGCGGCTGCAATCCACCGCCATACATAAATGTGCTTGCGCAGTGTCGAGCTTCTGGCCGCATGATTCTGCCGCGTCGCGTTCGCACGGTCCCAGGTCCCAAACATGGGACCTGGGACTCCTTGTTGCCATGCAGATTCAAACGATTAAAGACCTAGTAACTGATCTTCAATGCAAACTGAATGTTGCGTGGGCTACCTGTGGTGCCGAAGACTTTGCCAAAGCTCGAAGAAACTCCGATGTAGCCGTACGGCGTGCCGAAGTTGACGTTATTCCATGCATTGAAGCCCTCGGCGCGGAATTCGGCCTTGGTATTGCCGTGAATGTTGAAGGAGCGCAACACACTCAGATCCGTATTTCTCCATCCGGGTGCATGCACGCTGTAGGGGTGGCAGGTGCCGAAGTGTCCGGAGCGATACTGGGAGCCGAGTGCGCTGTCGCTGGTTGGGTTTCCGTAGGCGCTGGGATTGATATAGAAACCGCCGCCACCGGAAACATATTTCTTCGGGTCTTTGGTCGCGCCCGCAAAAGGATCGCTGACGCAATCGGCATAGCCGTCGTGGCCTTGAGCCTGGTCGCCCTGGTCGCCGTAGATTGTAAAGGGATTGCCATTCTGCGCCGTCACGATGGCATTGATCTGCCAGCCAGAGACCACATCCTTAACAACAGGTGTGGCATTCAAGAGTTCCGTTCCACGCCCAATGGGCAGGTTCCACAAGGCGTGCGCCACAAAACGATTGCGCACGTCAAGCGTCGAGTCACTGCGCTCGCCCGCGTGGTTGCGCATCGAGTTCTGGCCGATGTAATTGCCATTAATCGGCACGTTGAAATCTTGAATCGCGTGGCTCAATTGGTAGCTCACACCGAAGGTAATGCCCTTCGTAAGCCGGTGATCGAGCGAAGCCTGCATACTGTTGAAATTGGCGTTGCCGTCGCCGCGCACGTACTCGACCGTTGACGCTGTCGTGAACCAGTGCGGATTCGAGGGACCGACACCGCCCCAATTAATCAGGTTCTGGTAGAGGAAGTACGAACCCTGGAAGTTGCCCTGAGCATCCCACTCGGGAACACCTTCGTTGGCGTTCATGATGCGCCCCATTTTGCGGGCGAAATTGCCGACATAGTCGAGGCTGAAGGTCGTTTTCGGAGCAATCTGCACCTGCGTGCCAAAGCTGGGCTGGCTCACATAAGCGGTTCTCCGATTCGGATCCTGCCAGCGGATCGTCAGCGTATAAAGGGGGGGCAAAACACCGGCTTGCGCCTCCAGTTGCGAGGCCGGAAAGCCGTTCTTCAGTTGAAATACCGGGGTCGTGCTACCGATGCTCTGCGAAAGCGAGGACTGCACCAGATAAGGCGCGTTTAGGCTTGGAACGCCCTCCGAACCATAGCGGTCCGTGTGCTGATAGAAGATTCCATAACCACCGCGAAACACCACGCGCGGCAGAAATTGGTAGGTGAAGCCGAAGCGCGGTGCAAAGTTTAAATCGTCCGGATGCACGAACGACTTCCCGTACCAACTGTCGTCCTTGTGATCGGCCGTAACGATCTCGCCGTTGTTGTTGGGACTGAAAGCAGCGACGTTGTTGTTCCGCTCGAGCAGAGGTGAATAGAGTTCGTAGCGCAGTCCGTAGGTAAGCGTCAACTGGTCGGTTATGCGCCACGTATCCTGCGCGTAGAAGTTGTGGCCTGGCTGGTATTCATGCGGCGTATCGAGCGTCTCGTACGAAGCACTGTTGGCGTCGCCCAGCAGCATATCGGTCGCGCCGAAGCTGGTGCCGTTGGTCGAGTACTGACCGGAAAAGCCGAAAGCGCCCTGCACGTTTTGCAAATCGAGGAAGTTGCTTGTGAAACGGTGATATTGATAGCCGAACTTGAAGGAATGACGCCCCTTCAGCCAACTGAAATCATCGAAGAATTGATAGACCTGCGAAGCATAGTGCTGCGGACGATAGGTCGAATCTCCGAAGGATTGAAGTCCTCCGACCGAAATTGTCGGCAAACCATATGTGTAGGAAGTCACAGGCACGCCGGTCAGGCCAAACTGCGAGGCCGCGGACTGTCCAAGCGCCAGTCCGCTCGGTGGATTGTTCGCGCCCAGGTTGCGCGTATAGCCAACGCGCGCTTCGTTGAGCATGGACGACGAAAGAGTGCGGATGTAGGAAACCACAAAACTCTGGCCGTGATTTTCCGAATCGGCGGCAAAATTTTCCGCGCCGTAGATCGGATTCGCGGTCCATTGCGGATCGTGGCCATTCGAGCGAAAGATGCTGTAGCGGCCATAAATGCGGTTGTTCTCGTTGAGGGTTTGGTCGATCTTTCCATCCGCCGACCATGTGTTATTGGGAACCGAAACAATGTATTTGTAGTTCGGCGTTCCCGGACTGAAGCTGCCCGTCGTTCCCTCTAAAGCCACCTGCGAGGGAATGTTGGGGTCAGGATACCCTTGCAACAGCTTGACACCCACCGAGTCGAGGCAACTTGTTTGAACAATATTGTTTATGACGCAACCCGCCTGCGACGGGACCACAGGATTGAATGTGACGCCGTTGACTTCCCGGAAGTCGTACACACCGGGCTCGCTTGCAGAGGTTCCTTTCATCAGCGGAGTCGGCACGGTCGCCGTCTGCGTGCTCTGCTGACGGATGATCACCTGCTGGAAATCGCTGAAGAAAAAGGTCCGGTTGCGACGAATGGGACCGCCGAAAGTGGCGCCGTACTGATTCTGCTTGTACGGAGTCTTGGCAACGTTGTACCGCGCAGGGCTATTGAAAAAAGAGTTGGCGTCCAGAGCGTCGTTGCGCAGAAAATCCCAGGCGCTGCCGTGAAACTCGTTAGTACCGCTTTTGATCGAGGCGTTGATCACGCCTCCGGCTGCATTGCCAAACTCGGCGCTGTAGGTACGGGTCTGAATTCTGAACTGATCCAACGCATCAGGCGAAGGCTGAATCGCCTGCACCGATCCCTCGATCAGGTTGGCAGAGTTGGAGTTGTTGTCGATGCCATCCAGGGTGAAGTAATTCTGCAATTCCGAGTTGCCGTTGACGCTGAAGCCATCCGACACTTCATTCGGCCCGGCATAATACTTGCCGACGCCGGGTTCGAGCAGAGCCAGTTGCGCATAATTGCGCCCGTTCAGTGGCAACTCGTTTAGGGTCTTGGTATCCACCACGTTGCCTAGGTCGGCCGATTGGGTTTGCAACATTCCCACCGCATCAGCGGTCACCGTTATGCTTTCCGTATCGTCGCCGACTTTTAAGGAAAGGTTAATCGCGATATGCGACTGCACATCGACGCGAATGTTCTTGGCCGCGGAAGGCGCAAATCCCTTCGCCGAGGCACTCACGGTATAAATCCCGGGAATCAGCGGCTGGCTCTGGTACTGGCCTGAGCTGTTAGTTGTGCTCTCGAATTGAATGCCAGTGGCTTGATTGATGACGTGCACGGATGCTCCGCCGAGGACCGCTCCCGATACATCCTGGATCGTTCCCACGATCAATCCCGAGTCGATCTGAGCTCTTGCCACAACCGCACTCATAAATACGAGTACGGCCATTGCAAAAAACAAACCATGAATCTTCATATTCCTCATATTGATACTGCCTCCAAATGTAGGGCCATCGTGCCTGCCCTGTTCAATTTCTGGTGCGATTCTATGAATGCAAATAAACGACTGACCATGGACCATGCCCGATCTTTGCCCGAGGTTTCCACGATGGAGCATGTTGTTTATTTTCAATAATCTACAGACAAGTCGAGACAAGGCTTCCGCCTGGTTCTCCTTCTCACCGTCTCAAGATGCTCCCCCTTGCATGCCCCTTTTCTTGACACGGTGGTCATTTTCGCAGCATGGTTCCGCCCCTGATCGGCCGTCGCAACGATCTGACGGCCCTCAATTGGCCCAATTTAGTCTTTTCAAAACGAGAGATTCCCACCAACAAGTCAAAGCACAGAATTATCGTAAGATACTGTAAACAAACGAATAACTCTCAAAAGTCTGGAAGAAATGATATAGTTAGCCGTAGAATTTACCACTGGAGTGAGGCTGAACTTGCGGGACGATTTTCAGATTGGCAACTGGATCATTCAACCGCAAATCAACTGTATTCGCGACGGCAGGCGTGTCGTTCATCTCGAGCCCAAGGTCATGCAGGTTCTTCTGGCGCTCGCCTCCGACCCCGGCGAGGTTATGACTCATGAGGCCATTCGCTCGCAGGTATGGCCCGGAGTCTTCGTCGGCGAAGATGTACTCATCCGTGCCATTTCCGAGATCCGCCGTTCCTTTCACGACGATACCCGGTCACCTCATACGGTTCAGACTGTGCCCAGAGTGGGCTACCGGCTTATTGCGCCAGTGATCGAACTGCCTAATGAAGGAATTCAGCCTCCGGCAGAAGCAACTTTTTCGCCGAACGAAGTTTCCGGAACAAATCAGGCGCCAGAGCCCGTTCTGACCACTGCGGCGGCCGATTCGCAACCATCACGGAGTTTTTGGCAAACCGGCCGAGGGCGCGGAACTGCTTTACTTTTTCTGCTTCTGGTCGTGGCCGGTCTGTTCATGGCTTTATCTTTGTGGCCCCACCATAGGCACAATGACAGCTATACCAGCCGCCCGCTCACGACCTACCCCGGGTCGGAACTGCAGTCGGCCTTTTCGCCCGACGGCAATACCATCGCCTTCGTCTGGACCAAGCCCGGAGAGCGCGGGCACATCTACGTTCTTTCGCTGAATTCCGATGTTCCAGTCCGGCTTACCAACTCTCCCGACCAAGAATATAGCCCCGCATGGTCACCAGACGGTCGATCCATTGCATATTTTCAGCAATCGAGCGATAAGAGCACGATCAACATCATTCCCGCAATGGGAGGAGCCATTCGTCAGGTCTACACCTTACCAGTCAACTTCGTCTGGGAATACGGCAGCCTGACATGGACGGCAGATGGCATCCACCTGATCTTTCCACAAAAAAACACTCCTACCTCCGCCGCTCAGTTGGTGGAATTGGATCTGCAAGGCCTTGCCATCCATGCACTTACCTCTCTGCCTGCTGGATGGGACGGCGACTGGATGCCGTCTGTCTCTCCGGACGGCAAACTGCTGGCTTTCGTGCGCGGCACAGAGCTTTCGGTACGCGATCTTTACGTGATGGACCTTGCCAGGAACCAGATTCGACAACTCACCCACGATGGCAAATTGATCGTAGGAATCACCTGGACCGAGGACGGAAAGAATCTCATTTTCGCCTCCAACCGCGGCGGATCGCTTTCACTCTGGCGTGTCTCGGCCCGCGGTGGAACGCCCGAGCGCGAACCGGTCGGTGGCGACGATGCCTACGGGCCGACCATTGCACGGCATGGCAACCGGTTGGCCTATTCGCACGGCAGCGCCGACTGGAGCATTGCCAGAATTGGGATTGGATCTGGCACCAAAGATGCGACACGAACTGAAATTCTGGCCTCCAGCGAACAAGACGAAGCCCCGGCAATTTCGCCTTCCGACACGAAGCTGGCTTTTCAGTCTTGGCGCTCCGGCGAGCAGGAGATCTGGCTCTCGAACATCGACGGTTCGAACCCGGTGCAACTAACCAACGACGGAGCTTCGGCAGGTAGCCCATCCTGGTCGCCAAGCAGTGATCGGATTGCCTACGATGCACGCGCCGGTTCTTTCGCGCACATTTTCGTCATGGATGCTAATGGCGGTCATCGCCACGAGCTCACGTCCGGCCGATTCAATGACATTGTCCCTTCTTGGTCGCTCGATGGGCGCTGGATTTACTTCGGCTCTAACCGCGCCGGCATGTGGAATATCTGGCGCATTGCCTCCGACGGATCCAGCGTGCCGCAGCGGGTTACGACCGGCATTGGAGCCATTGCAAAGGAGAGTCTCGACGGCAAATGGCTCTACTATAGCCGCATGAACGAAGCCGGCATTTGGCGTTGTCCCATTTCCGGCGGCTCGGAAGAAAAAGTGCTCAATTTGCCCACGCTCGAATACAGCGGATATTGGTCACCATCCCCTTCCGGCGTCTATGTGATCGCACAGGGCGCGGCAGGGCAATATCAAATTCTCTCTTTCGATCTCGCTGCGCAAAAGAGGACTACGCTCTATACCCTGCAGCATCTACCCACATTGTTTGCCGGTCTTTCGCTCAGTCCCAGTGGACATACCCTCATCTTCTCCGAGATGAAGCGCGCCGAAAGCGACATCAATCTGGTTGAGCACTTTCAATAAGCGATTTCCTCGCAGTGCCATGAGCAATGGGGCGTGGCAATTCTCCAGTTGGTATCAGGCAGGTTCGCCTCCGGTAGGTGTCTTATTCTTAGGGAACAGGACACCTACCGGAGGCAATGTGACGCCACTCAAACTGGAAACCTCAGAAAGCACAATTGAAGATTTAGTTTTTCCCAGACATCTTGTCGATCATCCAGCTATTTTGGACAGCAATGACTCTGGCTACGCTTTGGGACAATTCGCAAGGAAGTGATATAGAGGATCCAATGAGTCTTTCGGATGAATTGAAGCACCTCCTGCGTCTGGGAAAGACAAGCGCGTATGGCGCTGCTGAAGTGCCGCCCGTACCTGGAGACACGACAACAGCGGGCCCCCCCCCAGAGAGCCGGTTTTCTTGGGCGTTAACTAAACTCTCTACGGTTAAGAGTCGGGTTAACTAGTGCTTCACCGAGTTCACTTCGTTGGATTTCGATGGGTTCGTGAAGGAATATGCTGCTTCCGATCACCAGTGCGCCTCGATGAGGTGATCGGGGCCTGACTTACACGCGTATGCCTTAGATAATATGACGTCTAGTCGATAATGCATTCTTGATGAAGAAATGACCGATTAGGTATTGTGAGTACGGGAGAACATCGGCGAACATTCCATATTGGATGAATGGGAAAGAGCACGACAGATGATTTTCAGTACATCACCCCTCCCTGTTTCGCGGCGCACCTTCCTGAAATGTGCGGCGTTGATGAGTGCGGCTCCGTGTTTTCCTGCTTGGTGCTTGGGAAACTCTTTCGAAACCGCAACCGAACCCGTTGCGATACAGACCTCTGAAGGTATTCTGCAGGGCGAACAAAATGACCGGGTGAGGATCTTTCGTGGCGTTCCTTATGCCGAGCCTCCGGTCGGCAAATTACGCTTTCGTCCACCGGTTCCGCTCGCGTCGAGGAGCGGCGTTCGACCTGCCCGAAGCTTTGCCGCAGCAGCCATGCAATCACTCGATACCGACGATCTGCAGAGTGAAGACTGCCTGTACTTAAATGTCTGGGCACCGCGTTCGAAAGGACCTCACCCCGTCTTTGTCTGGGTTCATGGCGGTGGATTTGTCTCAGGTCGTTCTAGTTTTCCGATTCAAGACGGCACAGGATTCGCGCAAGAGGGTGTCGTTGTAGTCACGGTCGGTTACCGTCTTGGGGTCTTTGGCTTTCTGGACGTGTCGCCCATGCTGGACGAGTCGTATCGCAGCAGCGCCAACAATAGCCTGCGTGACCTGATTCAGGCGCTCCAATGGGTGCAAGAAAACATCGGCGCATTTGGCGGCGATCCACATCGAGTCACAGTCGGCGGTCAGTCTGCCGGCGCCAAATTGACGGATCTGTTGCTTTCCTGCGCAGAGGCGCAACCGCTGTTTACGCAAGCGATCTCTGAGAGTGGAGGGGCGGATCGTGCCTTCACTCCAGAGCTTTCGCTGGAAGTATCGCGCAGTTTCAAAGATTGCTGGAAACGGGAAACAGGGCAAGATGCCCGGAACATTTTGGCGGCACCGGCAGAACAACTGATTGCAGTGCAGAAGAAATTCTTGATGTCTGCACCTGTTCCGTTTCCGCTTCGTTGCCAGGTGGATGGTGAACTTCTGCCACGAATTCCCCTGCAGGAAATCGAGCGCAAGTCACATGGCAAACGGTTGCTGATTGGCACCAATCGGGACGAATGCGCTTCGTTCATCGGTGCGAATCCCGTTCATAATCCAGCGGCTGCCAATCTGGGGAACGTGCCTCTGGCCACTTTTCAAGAGGTGTTTGCGCATTATCCAATGATCTACCCGCAGATGACGCCGCCGGAGCGTCGTATCCGCGCACTCACGGCGGAGGAGTATTGGGTTCCCTCGCTACGGGTTGCGGAGGCCTTTGTGCGAGGAGGCGGATCGGCCTGGATGTATAGGCTTGATGATCCATTCAAGACGGGGCCACTTAAAGGGCAGGCGGCGCATACCCATGACGTTCACTTCGTGTGGAACTCCCCTCAGAAATCAGGAGAGGGATCTGAGCAGGATCAGATCCTTGCTCAACAGGTGCATTCGGCATGGGTCGCCTTCCTGGCCGGTGGATCTCCCGCAGCTCCGGGCCTTCCTGCGTGGGAGCCTTATGGCCTTGTGGCACGGTCAACCATGATTCTCAATAGCGCCAGTCAGATGGAGAAGCTTCCCTGGGATGAGGAACGTAGACTCTGGGAAGGTAAGTTGCTTGGGCCTGCCGGTTGGAAACTGGACGAGAGACCTGACCCTCCGGCGGGTCACGCTTCTGACTCGTCCCATCAAAATTCGCTATTGAAAATTCCATTGCCATAGAGAATGGCGTCGACAGTCCAAGATTGGGTCATGTGAGCCGATCCTCCAAGGTTCATCATGTTTCGTATCTGACTGATAAAGCTATTAGATAGCTAATCATCTCGAAGTCACCTAGAAACGAAAAATAGAGCATTGAAGTCTCTGGAGCCATGGTCGGATGGTGTTGTTCGCGAGGCATATTGGACTCCGATTGCCGCGATGACTAGGATTCGCGAGATTGCTCGGTGCAAGGGAACGGCGCCGATGGGAGCTCAGGCAACATTTCATTGAGCGATCTCCTCGATAGGCAAGGCTTCGAGCAGAGATGCCGAGGGCCCCAAACGCTCGCTCCCGCGGTACTACACAGGAATGCGAAAGGCACGCATGAGTTTCTTGAAAGCATCAGCGATCATTTTCATGGCGGCAGCGACCATACTCACCGGCTGCGGATCCGGCAATTCTTCATCGACGCCCGTGACGGAAGCGCCAACCCAACCGACTAACCTTGCTGCGGGTACCGTGACGTCCAGTTCTGTGGCCCTCACATGGACAGCATCCACGTCGAACGCCGGAGTGGCGGGCTACAACATTCTTCGCAATGGGACGAAGGTGGGTACATCGGCCACCACATCCTACACCGACAGCGGATTATCGGTGGCAACCGCCTACACCTACGCCGTGAGCGCTTATGACGCGGCGGGCGATACTTCCGCAACCAGCGCGTCCATCTTCGTCACGACTGCTGCGGCTGTCGTACCGCCAACCGCGCCAACAGGGCTGACTGCCGGCACGGTCACGTCCAGTTCTGCGGCTCTCAGTTGGACAGCATCCACATCGAGCGCCGGAGTGGCGGGCTACAACATCCTTCGCAATGGGACAAAGGTGGGCACGTCAACCACCACTTCTTATACGGACAGCGGATTATCGGCGGCAACCGCCTACACGTATACCGTGAGTGCCTATGACGCGTCGGGCAATACATCTTCTGCCAGCTCATCCATTACCGTCACTACACTCGCAGTCGTTGTGCCTCCAACCGCGCCGACAGGGCTGACTGCCGGCACGATCACGTCCAGTTCCGTGGCTCTCAGTTGGACAGCATCCACATCGAGCGCCGGAGTGGCGGGCTACAACATCCTTCGCAGCGGGGTGAAGGTGGGCACGTCAACCACCACTTCTTATACAGATACCGGGCTGCTGGCCTCTACGTCCTACTCCTATACCGTGACGGCTTTCGACAGCGCGGGAAATACTTCCGCCGCCAGCGCCGCTCTCTCCGTCACGACTCTCGGCGCTACAGGGCAAGTTCCGGCAACACCCACCGGCTTCTCCGCGGTCGAGAATACTGGGTACTGCAACGTTGTCCAGAGCTGGAACGCCGCGGGTCCCGGAGCATCGGCAATCGCCGGCTATCAGATACTTCGCAACGGTGCCCTGCTGGCGACCACCGCCAACCTGACCTATAATGACACCTCCACCGCGCCCAACACTACCTACACCTATGACGTGGCGGCTTATGATGCGAATGGGAGCGTATCGGTTCCTACCAGTACCATCTCCGTCAGCACTGGCGCGTGCACAGCTGCGCAGGCGTTACGGCTCGGCGTGATGTACACGCCTGCACAGTCTACGTTCTCCATCTGGTCGCCGGATAGCTCGAACGTGGTGCTGAATCTTAATGGCACTCAGTACCCGATGTCTCCGGTTGCCGATGCGAACGGATACACCGACGTATATTCGGTAGTCGTAACCGGTGATCAACTGCTTCAGACGTACAATTTCCAGATCAATGGAGTCACCTCGCGCGATCCGTATGGAGTGATGGTGCAGCCCGGCACCAATAACAATATCGTGCTCGATCCAAGCCAGGCGACGCTTCCCGAAGGATGGACGCCGATACCGGATCTGGCGAACCGCGTGGACTCGATTATCTACGAAACGCATGTGCGCGACTTCACTGAAGATCCAAGTTCCGGCATTCCGGCAGACGAGCGCGGCACCTATGAAGGAATGACCCTGGCAGGAACTACAGTGAACGGCGTTGCGGGAGCGCCAAGCACCGGGATTGACCACTTGGTGGACATGGGGGTCACCCATATTCAGCTTATGCCGGTGACAGACTTCAACTCGTGCAATCCCACCGACGTCGCCAGCAATGCGGATTGCTACAACTGGGGATACGACCCTGAGAACTACAATGTTCCGGAAGAGCGCTATTCACAGACTCCCACAGATGCCAGCTTGAAACGCATTGCAGAATTCAAGGCGATGATCGACGGCTTTCACAAGCGCGGCATCCGGGTGATTCTCGATGTTGTGTATAACCACACTGCGGACGAATCCGTCCTGGGCAATATCACTTCGAAGTATTACCTTGGCACCGATATCAGCGGCGTCGGCAATACGCTGGACGGATCGCAGCCCATGGTGGCCCGCATGATTCAGGATTCACTCGAATACTGGGTTACGCAGTACAACGTGGATGGCTTCCGCTTCGACCTGCTGGGTGTGTTCCCTGTCGCGACGGTCGAGGGCTGGGCACAATATCTCACAACGACCTATCCGAATCGTAATCTGCTTCTCTATGGCGAGCCGTGGACGGGCGCCAGCAGCGATCCGAACTGGCCGACACAGCTTGGTTTCAGCACTGTCGGAACCATCGCTTCGTCCCACGTCGGCGTTTTCAATGGCGGCTACCGCGGCGCGCTTAAAGGAACCAACGACAATGCGGGCGGTAACACCGGATTCATCTTCAATCAAGGCACATCCGACAGCTATTTTGGATCCTACGCTGCGGGCAAGTACTGGCCTGGAACCACGCTGGGACTGGGAGCAATCTCAGAAGGCGTCGAAGCGTCGCCGCTGGCCTCGCTTCCTGCGACGGCACTCTCCAGCGAATGGGACGCGAGCTATACGGCCGCGCCCGAGCAGGCAATCAACTACGTCTCGGTGCATGACAATCTTTGCCTAGCGGACAAGGTGGGATTGTGGGCCGATGCGAATGGCCACGGTGGCGATACTGCTCTTCAGGCGCAACTGATTCAGTATGCCGCGAGCATCGTGTTGACGTCGCAGGGCATTCCGTTCCTCTACGGCGGCGATGAGTTCCAGCGGACCAAGCAATACAACTCGAACAGCTATAACGCGTCCGATGCCGTCAACGACTTCAACTGGACGTTTCTTCAGACGTACGCACCTACCTACACCTACGTGAAGGCTTTGATCGCATTGCGAAAAGCACATCCTGGATTCCGATTCACGACCTGGTCCGATATCAATACGAACGTCCTGTCCGATCAACGAAGCGCCTCGCTGGTGTATACGCAGATCAACGCGTCAGCCAATAGCGATACATGGAATACAGCGCTTCTCATCTATAACTCAGGAGCGGCACAGACCATCAACCTTCCGGCGGGCAATTGGCGCGTGGCCGTACAGAACTCGACCGCGCCCAGTGGCTCCGATCCGTCGGTTAGCGGCACCGTGACGGCCGCATCCGCGGCGATAACTCTGCTCTACCAATAAAGGAACGGGCACGGCGAACAACAACAAGGCCCCGCCGCTCGGCGGGGCCTTGTTGTTGTTCGCCGTGCATGTTTGACAGCTTGGAGGTGTAAGTCCTCCTCACGTCCTGATGGGGAGAAGTGAAAGCGAAGCGTAAGGGCGTCGCTGCGACGCGGGGTCTCAAGGAAGCGTGGAGCAAAGCCGCGAGTCGATGGACAAGAATCGGATATGAGGCCTACGGCGCCGGACGAGCTACTGACCGCGAATTTACCACCATCAAGGGTGCTGGTGGAAAATTCGCCGGAGATCTACCATGTGTCTCGGATTCGTGACTGAGGGCATCCTTGACCGCATGGCAGAAGTCAGCAGAGGGCATAGTAGTTCCGTAAGGGACGATGGCCTGAACGATGAGAAGGATCAGTAGGAAAGCGCGTCTCATGCGTGGCCATGCACCAGCCAATCAGCCTTCGGGCTGAGCTTGAGCGAGTTGGGAGCGGGTGAAGCCTGCAAGAGAACTCGACAAGCGGCGAACCCACCATCGGCGGCGCGTTCTTCGAAACTCCGGCCTCTGTCCTATTCGGCAGGGGATCAACTCATCGAACCGCCGGATGCGGGCTCGCTTGTCCAATGGTGTGGGAGAGGTCGCGAGGCCTCCCCCTATCCCGACAGTGGCTTGTGATGCGTGTGAGATGGACCTGGCCGGAGAGCGGCCTGGCTGGCAGCAGTGTCCGTTTAACGGTCCTCAAATGCAGCATCAACCAGTGGAAGAATGCTGTTAGGGCGCACTCACGAACACCGCCGTGGTGAGTGCCGGAACCTGGGCGATGCCGCGTTCGTCGAAGGTGGCCCCGCGCACGACCAGATCGGCGCTGTTGGCCTGCAACGGATGCAGTTGCATGTGAATTCCCTTCAGATCGTCCACGGGAATGGTCTGCTGCATTGGAGTGGCGTTGAAGATGACCAGGATGTGACGGTAAGGTCCATCGGAGGTGCTGCCCGCAGAGAGTTCCATCGCGATCACACCTGGAACTTGCGATTTCCCGGTATTGGCAAAGAGCAGACATGCCTGCACCTCATCCAAGGTTGCCAGCCGGAACAACGGCGAGCCGTAACGAATCTGTAGAAACTCCTTGAATACTGCCGCGGTGTGCTGAATCTCTGCAGGCGTGGGCCTCAGGGCCGCATTCTGCAGAAGCCGCGATTCCATCGCATAGTGGCGGCCATTGTGACGCGCTAGCGGAAGGCCGACTCCCCAGTTGTTACTCTGCGCGCTCCAATCAATTCTGTTGAACCAGTCGCCTGAATCATAGCTGTCGGCGTCCATATCTTTGGATCGCAGAAGATCGTCGCCAGCCATGAAGAAGGGAATGCCCTGGCCAAGCGCTACGACGCTGAGCGCCACCGCCTGACGCCGGGCTCGCTGCGCCGCGGTTTCGTTGTCCGAAACCTTGATCTGAATCGCGTCGAACAGTGATTGGTCGTCGTGTACAGATATGTAATTGACCGCCTCGGAAGGGGTTGCCGTATAACCCGCGGGTCGGCCTTGGTAATCAATTTGCGCGGCTGTCACGAGGGTGCCATCCGCGTTGGTAAACCGGAAGTCGCGAAGATTCCCTGCCAATCCCGCGCGAATCCAGTCTTCGTGATTCAGAAGCGCACTGAGTTGAGCGTCTTTTGAAGTCACGCTGTCGGTGTAACTGTTGTTGCTGGTGAAGAGGCCGGTGGCAAAGCCCTGCAGCTGGGGCGAGGCAGCGGGGGAGCCGCCGCGCACGCCGTCGCGGAGTCGATCATTGAAGCTGCCTACCCCGGTACCGTAAAGATTCAACTGCGTGGCACTTACACCGAGCGTGTTATGGACCATCTCGCCCATCGCCCAACCTTCGCCGTAGAGATAGATCTTCGAGCCATCGACTCCATCCTTGGCCAAAGTTAACTGCGCGAGCGCTGCCTTGATTTGACGAAGATTCTCGACGAATGTGAAGCCCATGAGATCGAACCTAAAGCCGTCGATCTTGTACTTCTTCGCGTTCCACACGATGGCATCCTGCTGCAGCTTTCCCATCATGACGTGTTCGCTGGCGGTGTTGGCGCAACAAGTGCTCGTCAACAGGTTGCCATTGGCGTCGAGGCGGTTGTAGTAGTTCGGCACCACCTTATCGAGTATCGAGTTCGGCGCTTCGCCAAAGCCGCTGGTGTGATTGAACACGACATCCTGAATGACCCGGAGTCCGCTGCGATGCAACGCGAGAACCATGCTTCGGTACTCGCGGACACGGTCGTCGGGGCTCACGGCATATGCGCCTGCCGGGGCCAGATAGTGCACCGGATCGTAGCCCCAGTTGTACGCATCCTCCGACTGGATGGCAGCGATCACGGCCTGCTGCTGCATTCCGTCAGGAGGATACTGCGAGAGATCGCCGGGAGTCTTCCAAGTGCTCTTATCCTCATTCACGCTGTTGAAGTGGAAGGTCGGCAGCAGGTGCACGGCCTTTAGGCCCGCAGCAGATAGCGCTCGCAGATGCTTCATCCCATCGGACTGGGAATCGGTGAAGGCGAGATATGTGCCGCGATGTTTCTCTGGGACCGTCGTATCGGTCGCGCTGAAGTCGCGCACATGAAGTTCATAGATGCTCAGGTCGTTGATCCGAGACAAGGCAGGAGAGCGACCTTCATTCCATCCGTCCGGTTTCGTTTCGGCAGCATCTACATCGGTGAGCCTGCTTTTTGCGCCGTTCAAAGCAAGGTCGATGGAGTAAGGATCGGTGACGATGTTTTCCACGATGGCTTGTCTGCTCGGTGCATAGACCGTTTCATCCAGCAGGTAATAGTGGCCGATCCAGCTCCGATCAAGCACTCCGACCCAGACGCCGCCGTGCTCGTGCATGGGCATGGTCTTTGAAGGCACACTGTCGCCGGCGTTGCGGAACAACTGCAAGCGCAGATTCTGCGCGGTCGGCGCCCACACCTTCACCTTTACATCCCCATCGGAGTCGTCTGCGAAGTCGGACCAATCGTCGCGAGTGTTCGGGTTCCGGATCACAACACCCAGTCTTCCGGAATAAGTGTAGAGGTTGTCCAGCACTCCGGCGTTCTGCACGCCTGTGACATAGGCCGTTGAGCCGTCCTGTCTCTGCACCGACAGAATAAGTTGTCCCCGGAGCAGCGCATGCTTTTCCGCTTCCGTCACCGTGTTTGGGAGGTGCAACACCGAATAGCCCGAGCGCAGTTGCGGAAATCTCGCCAGTTGCGGCGGTGTCATTTGTTCGCCCGGCGTCAGACGAACGGAGACGCCGCCAGTGATCCCGTTGGCGCCAAGTTTCAACTCCGCCTTGGGATCGCTATATAACGCGTATCGCCAGTGAGGCTCGGTGTGACCGGTTGGAATCAAGATGGTTGTGCCATCAATCCAGAATGCCTGCAGCTTGGAGATGGCTGTTTTGAGGTCCGAGACCATTTCATATCCAGATGCCTGGGATGACGCGAAGGCCGCACCGTCTGCGAACCCACAGACGATGAGCAGCGTGGCGAACAATGAACGCAAACGCATTTACTCTCCAAAAGCCGCACCTACAGGTCAAACGATCGTTTTGGTGAACGCATGGGAAGCACGGGAGAGGACTCATCCAGCCCCTCACCGGAAGATCACATCCATGCCCGCAGGATTGTCTGCCGCCTCTGTGAACCACATGGACCCGGACTGCCAGATGGCGACTTTTGCAGCCCCGGCTGTGACCACCTTCTGTGAAGGCGTCCAGCCATAGACTTCAAACCGCAACGATGACCACCACGGAGCGTAATGACCTTCACGCTTGCCGATGTTCACCGTGAGTGATCCATCGCCGTTGGTGTGGCAGGCGAGATGGAGACGCAGGTATTCGCCTGCGCGGAAATTGAAGGTATGGCCATCGTCCAGATAGAGATCACCTTGACAGGCGTCAACCGATGTTGCGCCGGGATAGATGCGCAGAGTTAATGGCCCCTTCGGGCTGACAGAAGTGCTTTGCGCAGCCGGAGCCATGGGCACGATGCTTCCGCCGCGGACATAAACCGGGAGCGAGTCCAACTTTGGAGTGACGCTGAGCGGCTTTTGCCGCAGCACTTCATCACGCTTTTCAAGATCATGCCCCTGCACAGGGCTTTGCCGCTCGATCCGCTCTCCGGTCCAGTAGTCGTACCAGATGCCTGGCGGCAGATGAACTTCATACGGCGCAATCTCGTCGGGCGAGGGATTGGGAACCACGAGCAGATTGGGGCCGAACAGAAATTCACCCGACGCATCCGAATCCATGGGATGGCCGTCGTTGGTCGCGTGCGGGAACTCGACAAACAGTGGGCGCACAATCGGCATTCCGTCGCGGGACATTTCTTCGGCGGTGGTATAGATGTACGGCATCAGCTTATATCGTTCCTCAATGAACCTGCGGCGGATGGCTTCGTGCTCCGGGCCGTCGCTCCACGGCTCGTGGTCGCGCGTGCCTTTCGCCGCGTGGTCGCGGTCGATCGGCTGGAAAGCCGCCACCTCGATCCACTTGGTCAGCAGATCCGGCGAAGGCGACCCGGCAAACCCGCCCACGTCGGCACCGGACATGGCGAAACCGCTCAACCCGAGATTCAGCAACTGAGGCGTCGTCTGGCGCAGATGGTTCCATGTGGATGAATTGTCGCCCGTCCACGTGGAGGCATAGCGCTGTCCGCCCGCGTAGCTGGCGCGCGTGAGCACGAATGGCCGCTCATTGGGAGCGAGTTTCAACAATCCTTCGTAGGTGGCACGGGAGTTCTCCATCCCGTAAACGTTATGAATTTCGGTGTGACTGGCCGTCCTGGTTTTGAAGCCTGGCTCTTCAATCCGGTGCTGCACGTCGTCGGGCATGGTCTTGCTCGGATAACGGAAAACAGCGGGCTCGTTCATATCGTTCCAGAAGCCGGAGATGCCGTCCGCTACGAACTGCCGGTAGAGCGTGCCCCACCATGCTCGCGATTGTGCGCGAGTGAAATCCGGAAAAACAGAAGGGCCGGGCCATACAGAACCTACGTAGGTCGAGCCATCCAGATTCTTCACGAAATGGTCGCCAGCCAAACCGGAGTCGTAAGGCGCATAGCCCTGGCCAAGTGGTTTGGCGATGTGCAGGTCAGTAATGACCACTAGGTGAAACTGTTCGGCGGCCAATTTTTTTACCATCTGGGCAAAATCGGGGAAGCGCTGCTCGTCCACCGTGAACGGCCGGTTTTCGATCTGGTAGTCGATGTCCAGATATAGGGCATCGGCGGGAATGCGATCGGCGCGCAGGCGGTGGGCAACGTCCATGAGCCGCGTCTCGGTCTCATAGCTATAGCGGGACTGCTGAAAGCCAAGGGCCCAGAGCGGCGGCAGCGGCGTGGGCCCCGTCAGCCATGCATAGCTTTGCAGCACCTGCCGGGGCTCGGGGCCATACATCAGGTAGTAATCGATGGGGCCAGCCGGCGCCCCGAAGGAATAGGTAGTCGGGTCTTCATGGCCAAAATCGAAGAACGTGCGCCGGGTGTTGTCGAACAATACGCCTAAAGCCCTCCCGGCGCGAAACTCGATGAAGAATGGAATGCTCTTGTAGATCGGATCTGTCGACTCCTGCCAGCCGAAGCTGTCGGTGTTCCACATCGCGTAGCTCTGGCCGGCGCGATCCAGTGGGCCGGGTTTGTCACCGAGCGCAAAAAAATGATCGTCCGCAGCCATCTTCTTGACTACGCGGAACCGATCGTCATTCCAGTGCACGGGACCCGCATCCTGCTGCAGGACATTCCCCTCAAGGTCCGCCACGGTGATACGAAGATCCGACGAGATGCTCACGCGGAGGCTTTTGGTTCGGAAGCCATCGCTTTTTGCGACGACTGGCACGCGTGCCGAACGGCTGGAAGGCAGCACGGCCCAGGAAGCGTCTTCAGCCAACCGGCCATTATGCCCTTCGCGGACGCGCAGGACGGTGTCACTAAGCGCCACCACATTCAGCACGGTCGAGCCTTGTGTAACCTCCACGCCCGCAGGCAGCGGGTGGAGATGAAGAGAGCCCTCGGACCAACTTGCGACGCAAAAAAGAAGAAAGAGTGCAGACGAAGCCAACTTACTCATGAACATGCATATAAATAAATGCCGGGAGGCTCCTCATCGCAATGCAGCGAGGCAAACTTGTGGATGACTTCTTCTTGACCAGAGAAGCCCTTTGGATTTAGTGATTTGCCCATCTGATCACTCTTAACGCGGGTTCAGGTCAATGGTATAGAGATTGCTGCTGTCGATCTCGGCGTGCGCGAGCGGAACATTATCCGGTGTGATCCCGGCGAAGAAGTACCGGGAGGTACTTCCAGCGGGAAAATTCTTCAAGCTCGCTATTTCTTCAATACGGCCGTCCGGAACGCTGATCCTGCAGATGGGGCCCATCGGAGCCATGTATGCGTGGAAATAAAGCGTCTTGCTGTCGGTTGACCAGACGGGATCTGCCACGGAAGTAGTGGCGAGAGTCTTCCAGCTCCGAGTGGCAACTTCATACAGCATCAACTTCTGCTGGTCCAGGGTGAGGGCAACGATATAGCGCCCATCCGGCGACCATCGAGGGCTGAATAATCCCTGAGAGTGAGCAATCTCGATAATGCGATTGGAAGCGAGTTCCAGAATCTCCAGGGAACGGGGCGTGTGGCCTTGCCCCATCAGGTCTGGAACGCCGCCAAATACTAAATGTTGACCATCTGGAGCGAAGGATGGATCCGCCACGTTACGGTCCTGGCTCATCAGTCGCTCCGGACTGCCTCCGTTCGCACTCAGAAGGAAGATTTGCCACGGCTGTCCCTCGCGTCTGGCCATCAATGCCAACTGGCTTCCGTCCGGCGACCATGTCGCCATGAAAACCCGCAATGACTCGGGGGTAAGCTGAACCTTGTCGGAACCATCGACGTTTGCTCTCCATAACAGCCCCACCGCATCAATCCACACCACGCGCTTTCGGTCGCGCGAAAAGCTGACGCGGTCAGCTTGGGCCAAAAAATTTCGCAAAGGGGTAAATTGCTGTTGCTGCGCATCGTATTTGTCGACCCTTGATCGATAATCGTGGCCAACAAAGAAGATTTGCTGCCCGTTGCGTCCCGCTGCGGGCGCTTCGTAATTCAGAGGGCCGTTCGTGATGCGTACGGGAGTACCGCGGGAGGAGCCGCTCAGTTTCCAGAGATCGTTCCTGCCGTCGGATGTCGCCTGAAAAACAAAGGACTTCCCGTCCGATGTCCAAACTCCGCAGCAATCGTTGGAGGTCTTCCAGTCTTCCAGCACAGGACGTGCCACATGGCGACTGCCGGCGATTTCCCAAAGGGACGCGGTGTGGTCCACGGGATCGATGAGCGTAAAGCGGAGCAGCTTGCCATCAGGCGACCAACGAAGCCAAAAGGCCCGGCCCGGAATGAATGCGAATGCAGTCGATTTTCCGCTATCGAGCGACACGACCGCGAGTTGATTGCCGGAAGCATACAGGATGTTTTTTCCGTCGGGCATCCACGTCGCGTCATGGGCCTGGATGCTCGAAACTCGAAAGGCAGAGCCGCCGTCGACGGGCACTACCCATAATGGCTCCTCGGATGCCGGAGACAGATGGCTCCGCACCAGCAATTTAGTTCCGTCCGGAGAAATGTTGTCGATCTCCGGAGAAACAATCTCATTTGGCAACCGCAGAATCTGGATCTCACCCGTCGAGAGCGAAACTTGGGATAAGACATCGTGCCCGTCTTCGACAGAGGATGTGAACAGGTGTGTACCATCAGTCACCGATGCGGGAAGCGATTCGAACTCGATATCGACCGAGGAGTAAACCCTTCCTTCATGTGTGATCTGCGAGATTCTCGGTACGGTCTGCTGGGGAGACCGTGCGTCCCAGAATCGGAATGCAGCCATTGCCAGCATCACGCCGCAAGCGAACGATAGCGCCGCTGTGACATAGAATGCTGCGCGGCGTGAGGAGGATGTCGCGATTGCCGGGGCAGCTGCCAAGCTGGCGGAGTTCTCGGAAAAATCCATTTCGCGGATAGGCTCAGAAGGCACATCGGGTGCAGTCTGCGGTGGATCCTCAACGACCCCGACCGGCGCAATAAACCGGTATCCCCGCCGGGCCAGGGTTTCAATGAAGCGGGGATTGTCGGCGGCATCTCCTAACGCCTCGCGCAGCTTCTTGATGGCGCTACTCAGAGAATGCTCGAAGTCTACAATGACATCTGGGCCCCAAACACGCACTTGCAATTCTTCGCGCGACACCACCTCGCCGGCATTCTCCAGAAGAACCGTAAGTATCTTAAAAGGCAAGCTTTGAAGCTTTACGCGATATCCCGCCTTCCAGAGTTCGCCTGACTTTAGATCAGCCTCAAAAAGCCCAAAGGTCACCCGAGATTGAGTATGAACGCTAGAAGTCATGGCTACATGGGCTAGCATACCATGGCCCCAAATGCCGGTTAGAAATTTTCCTGGCTGATCATTACTCCGTGCAATCAACTGAAAACACGGAAGATATTTGGTCACAGCTAAACAAGGGAAAAAGGGGCAAAGGACTATTGCAACCATCACGGACCCGGCCGGATAGTCCTGTTCGTAACAAACTCGGGGGTGGGCTTCACCCCGAGAGAATCCATTTGGAGGCAGTATGAATAAGTATTTTGTCAGGCTGTGGACTGGAGTGACTCTGTCTTTATGTGCCCTGTTCTTTGGGCTGACAGTTTCCACCGGTCCGCTGCATGCTCAAACGGACTCTGGAACCGTCAGAGGCACCGTTATGGATAAGACCAGCGCCGTCGTCCAGGGCGCGCAAGTCACACTCACCAGCACGGACACCGGAGCGATTCGGTCGGCCAAAGCAGACGCAGGCGGCGCATTCGACTTCGAGTCAGTGCTGCGTGGCAGCTATATAGTTCAAGTTGAGGCGCCCGGATTCCAGGCTCAGAAACAAGGGTTCGAGCTGCGAGTCTCCCAGATCCAGACGCTCGCGTTCGTACTGGCGCCGGGGTCGGAATCGATCTCGATCACGGTTACGGATGCAGCTCCGGTGGTGGATCTCTCCACCTCCTCAACCGGGCTTGTGGTTGAGGCGGCGCAGATGTCAGACCTGCCCTTGAATGGCAGAAACTTCACCGCCCTGGCGCTTCTCACCCCGGGAGTCACGCGTGGCTCATATGGTAGCTCGGCCAGCGGCGTGGGAGGCAACTCCGAAACGTTCCGATATGGCGAAACCGGCGGCGCTGCTCTTTCGGTGCACGGCCTTCGGCAGTCTGCGAACAACTTCGAGTTGGACGGCCTGGACAACAATGAAATGCTGGTGGGCACCATCGTCTTTTTCCCGCCAGTAGAAGCCACTCGCGAGTTTCGGATCAACACCACCGTAGCGCCCGCGGAACTCGGCGGCGCCGGCGGAGCCATGGTGCAGAGTTCCATCAAGTCAGGGACAAATCAGTATCACGGTTCGGCCTTTTTCTTTGACCGCGATCAGATCTTTGACGCAAATCCCAACTACAACTTCGAAGGCAATGCGCCGGTGCCGGCTCCCACCTTCCATCGCATCCAACTCGGCGGCACCTTGGGAGGCCCCATCTGGCGCAATCGCCTTTTTCTTTTCGGTGATTACCAAGCGCTTCGCCAGCGGCAGCCGCAGGGGCAGTCTTACCTTACGGTTCCTACCGCAAAAATGCGCACCGGCGACTTTTCTGAGTTCCTGGATCCCAGTCTCACACAGGGAAACAGCATCCCCGGTACCGTCAACAGCTTCTGGATTCCCGCCTGCCAGAGTATAGGCGGCACATCCCCGAATACCTTCGGGGCAATCATCAATCCGGAAACCTGCCAGCAGTTCAATTATGGCGGGCAACCCAACGTCATCGATCCGGGCCAGATCAACACGGCGGGCATGAACTACCTGAAAGCGTATCCTCTACCCACGCCGTCCTTGGCCACGAAGACCGTCGTACAGAACTACCAGACCAATCCGTCGCAGACACAACGCTACGACGACTTCGACCTCCGCCTAGATGCCAATATCTCCTCCCACGACACCGCATTTGCGCGGTACAGCTACGGCGAGGACATTCTTCAGATCGATAGCCAACTTCCCGGCCTGCCCGCGGGCTTCGGCGCAGGTTACAACCCTACCCATCCTCGAGGATTAGCGGTTGGTGAAACTCACGTCATCTTAACCAACCTCGTAAATGAGGCGCGGTTCGGCTATACCCGGCCGTACTATGCCTACGTCAACCCGTTCAACAACATTCCGTTGGCGACGCAACTGGGCATTCCGGGAGCAAATACCGCACTTGAGGGCGGCCTCGGTATCATCAGCAGCGGATTCTCGGGCAGCGGCGACGCGGGTCCGTACTACGTACCGCAAAAGACCCTTCAAGGCGTCGACAGCATCTCCTGGACCAAGGGCGCTCATACCATGAAGGCGGGCGTCGATGTCATGTATCACCAGGTGAAGTACTTCCAGATTCCCTCGGCCAAAGGTAACTGGAACTTCGCAAACAACTTCACCGGCTACTCCGGAGCGGATGTGCTGGCAGGCTTCGTGAACGACTTCGAAGCCGGCGTAGGGGTTTCGCAAGGATTCATCGATACACGCAACTGGCACTCCGGCTACTTTGCGGAAGACGATTGGAGAGTTAACCGCCGGCTCACGCTGAATCTTGGTCTGCGTTATGAACTGTTCACGTATCCGATCGAAGTGAACAACAACCAATCGAACTTCGACCTGACCACCCTGACCCTGCACGAAGCCGGAAAGAACGGGTACTCGCGCACCCTGGTTAGCAACAACTACAACAACTTTGGCCCGCGTATAGGATTTGCCTACGACCTCACAGGCAAAGGTACGATGTCATTGCGAGGCGGCTATGGCGTGTTCTACTTCCAGGAACGCGGCGGGGGCGGTAACGGGCTCTGGAGTAACGCGGACTTCAACGGAACTTCCGAGACCGACGACTGGCGTGGTTCGCAGAGTCGCATCAATCTCTCCGGCATGACGCCGACCTGTTCCGCTACAGTCACCACCCATTGCCAGTCTGCGCCAAATTACGACAACAACTCAGCGGACGCGGCCGGGGCATTGCCCTTCCCCAAAACGGGCACTTTGGTTGATCCTTTGAATCCAACCGGCGTGACGCTGATCTCGCAAGACCCTCATGCGCCTACGTCCATGGTTCAGGAATGGAATCTGCAGTTGCAGCGGCAGATCGACCGCGTGACTTCAGTGACGGCGGCCTATGTCGGGACCAAGTCCGATCACCTCTATACCACATTCAACCTGAATGGGCAGGAGATCGGGTATGTGGGCGGGGCACACGTTGCCTACGAGCAGTCGCTGTATCCGAGTTTCTCCACGATCGACAGGATCGTGAATGAGGGAATGGCAAACGACAATGCTCTTGAGGTGTCAATGCAACGCAACATGCTGAACGGGCTGCAACTCACAGGTGCCTACACCTGGTCGCATTCGCTCGATGATGCCGGCGGCATCGAGATCATCAACGGGAACGTGAATCTGGGTTCACACGGAACCTACGGAAACTCTGGCCAGGACATCCGCCATAGCTTCACCTTCAGTGCCCTTGCCGACCTGCCTTTTGGGCATGGAAAAGCCTTCGCACAGCATCTGTCCCCTGTCCTCGAATACGCGGTGGGCGGTTGGCAACTCAATACTATCGTTATGCTGCAGACAGGCACCCCTTTCGATGTAACCACGGGAAAGGGAACCATCGTGGGTGACACCAGCAATGCCTGCGGTTGCGAATGGGCCGTTCCCAACCAACGTACCGACCTCACCGGCAAAATCAAGTACATTAAGAGCACAAAGGAATGGTTCGATACCGCGCAATTTACGCCTCCACCCGCAACCTGGGTGAACGGCGTGGGTAACGGGTATCCGGTGTATGACCGTCAGGGAACGATCGGCCGAAATGCCGTGTACGGACCGGGTTATCGGACTCTCGATGCGTCGATCTTCAAGAACTTTCCGATTCACGACAAAATTACGGGACAGTTCCGCGCCCAGGCATATAACCTGGCCAACACGCCGCAATTTCAAAATCCGAACGGGCAGGTGTCTCCCGGATACAACGTTCCGGTGGCAGGTGCAAACGGATTACCGACCCAGAACACCGGCGATGCAGCTCAAATCGGCGCCGTCCGGCTGCACAGCGAACGGCAACTGGAATTCGCCTTCCGTCTGTCCTTCTAACTCGAATGGGAGGTCTCCTGAAGCCGGAGATCTCCCATTTTTCTATATTCCGCAGGAGAGTGTGTAAAGTTCGATAAAAATGTGGAAACCTTGATTACTCCCGTGGAACGTCTTGAAATCAGTTCTGTTTTCCGATGCAAGGTGGAGAAATGAAGTAACTGTTTTTGTGTTCAACAATCTCTGACGTCATCGTTTTCTCAGTGGACATGCTCTTGATCACTCTTCAAGAAGGTCATTCTGCTGCTCAACTTCCATCGTTGCAGCATCGGGTCGCCCATATGCCGCCGGGCGGCAGACCTTTGACCCAGCACTTGTCTTCCTTGTGCATTTTGTTGACCACAGTCGAAATCCGGTCGGTGCGATGGCGCTGATGTACTTTGCCAAGAGCTACAGCGCGTTCAGCAACTCTTCGCTCAGGCTACCAGAGATTCTCCCGCCGTGAGTTTGCTTGAGATTCGCCCGCAAATAGGGCCCTTTCGAATCGCAAACGCGATAAGCTTTGCAATAAGCTGGTTCTCGGTGCTGTACGAGCTCGCAAGGACTTAAGGCGCCACTTCGGTCTTGTAAGTTATTGAAATGGCTACTGTTGCATCCTTGACACGGAAGAGGTCGCTGGTTAGAATCCAGTCGTGATATAAGTAGCGTATTTTCATCAATATAGAAATGAGTACACCACGCCCGCTGCATCCAACCGTCGGACTTTCAGCGGATCGCAGCATCAGTTGAGGGATCGTGCGCGTGCACATTCTCATACGATATTCCGGTTGGCCATCTTCACATCTTATTGGTAAAAACAAGCTTAGGGAAGCTCTGATTAAGCCAGAGTTTTGCGCGCAAAGAGCGATCACGACGTTTCTCCGGCTTGATTTCTTTCCGTAGCCGAAAAAGACGCTGAGCAGAAGGGTTTGAGTGGTCTCATTTGGTGTGTTCAGGGGCCGTTTCCGGCCTCTGAACACACTACGCCCCTTGCGGGGCCAACCGCTTGCGGTGTTGGTAGAGATTGACCAGGGCGAAGGCCGTCAGATGCCAGTGATGATTCTTCAGGATGCCGCGATAGCGCACCTTGGTATAACCGAAGACACGCTTCAGGATGCGGAAAGGCCACTCC
>Ga0224531_1000248_pt1 | contig 30938 bp, 12 predicted proteins | sample CBST100metaG_FD_179876 | JGI IMG/M metagenome (GOLD analysis project Ga0224531, IMG submission 179876) | Peat soil microbial communities from Stordalen Mire, Sweden - C.B.S.T100 | ecosystem: Environmental > Terrestrial > Soil > Wetlands > Peat | place: Sweden: Norrbotten County, Stordalen Mire...
CCATCCAGATTCTCCTTGATGTGTGCTTGGCGGCTCACCTCTTGGAGTTTCTTGGATGGACTCCCGGAAATGTCAAACTCTTACTGCCACCCCGGCAAAGCCGGGGGAACTCCCGGTTGGATTAGAAGTACCAAAAGAGTAGTTGACGCCAGAAAGCTTTTGCATACAATGAAGTATGCAATATGGAAGGTATGCGGAACGCCATTCTGGCGGTTGATTCGAAAGGAGTATCCCTCACCATGTCCAAGAAACACTTCAAGGGCGCAGTGAATCACCGGACTGCCTGCCAGGATGCTAAACCCATCCCCTCAGAGACCATGCGGTCGGATAGCTTATTGAATAGGCGACATTTCCTCGCCGGCATGGCGGGCGCCGCACTGCTTACGGCTGTCCGCCCATCTGAAACTTTGGCTCAAACCGTCGATGGGCCCATTAATCTGGCGAAGGTCGCGAAACCTTCCAGCCTGTACACATCCGGCGACACCAAGATATCCGCGTTGAACGACGGCAACACTCCAGCCAATTCGAGCGACCAGCTACACGATTCCTACGGCAATTGGCCTAGGACCGACACGCAGTGGGTGCAATACGACTGGAGCAAACCCGTCACCACGAACAAGATCGATGTTTATTGGTGGATAGATCGTCAGGGCATAGCTGCACCGAAAGCCTACCGGATTCTCTACTGGAACGGAAAAGGGTTTGTACCTGTTTCAAACGCCCGTGGATTGGGGGTTGCAGAAGACACCTTTAATACCACCCTTTTTGATGAGGTACACACGGACAAGTTGCGCCTCGAAATCAATTCCGACGGACAGCACTCCACGGGTATTCTCGAATGGCGGGTTTTTAGTTCTGGTGTTGTGCCGGACTTTCCGCCGGCCGTCGATGCAGGTATTGACCGGTCAGTCGTTCTCGGCGGCAATACCTACCTGATGGGCAAGGCTGACTGGCTCAAACCCACCGGGAATAATCACGCGCTCTGGACCAAGGAGACCGGTCCCGGTCACGTACTCTTTACCGACGCTGCCGCACCCAACACGCGAGCTTCCTTCTCTATCCCCGGCGACTATGTACTCAAGTTGACGGCAAGCGGAGACCGCGAACGAGCCACTTCGACTGTCAAAGTCCATGCGGAGGCGGGCCCGCCGAAAGATCGGCTCGATGTCGTCTACACCACAAAGTACGCGATCGATAGTCCGTTATGGAGTGCCCGCGCCAAGACGCTGATCGTCGACTGGATCCCGCATTGCATCGAGTATTGCGAACGCACGGACCTTACACAGGGAGAAGGTGGCCTTGACAATTTCATCGAGGCTGGCAAGGCCCTTCGCGGCGAACCCCACGCTCGTCACAAGGGTTACGTGTTTGCCAACGCCTGGGTCCACCAGACGGTCGAGTCCATGTGTATTGCACTGATGGTCGATCCGCAAGGCGATCCTGACATAATTGCCGCCCAGGCGAAGATGAAGGACACACTCGAGAAATGGATTCCCATTATCCTTGCCGCGCGCGAACCTGACGGCTATCTTCAGACGGCTTACACGCTTGCAGATCGCAAGCGTTGGCCAGAGCGCTGGTCGCCAGCTCAACGCGGGAACCATGAAGGCTATGTGTCCGGTTACTTCATCGAATCTGCCATTAACCATTACACGTTGACCGATGGCCAGGACCTGCGGCTCTATGACGCCGCCAAGAAACTCGCCGATTGCTGGGTTGCGAACATTGGCCCCGGCAAGAAAGAGTGGTTCGACGGACATCAGGAAATGGAGCAAGCTCTCGTACGCTTCGGACGATTCGTCAACGATATGGAAGGCCATGGCCGCGGCGACGCTTACATTCAGCTCGCCAAATTCCTGCTGGACTCACGTCGCGGCGGGCAGGAGTATGACCAGAGCCATCTGCCTCCGGGTCAGCAGTACGAGGCTGTCGGCCACGCGGTGCGCGCAGCATATTTCTATTCTGGAATGGCGGATATCGCGGCGGAAACAGGAGACAAGGATTACCAGAGCGCCGTAGTTTCGCTGTGGGACAACATGGTCAACAAGAAGTACTACGTGACCGGCGGCATAGGCAGCGGCGAATCGGCAGAAGGCTTTGGCCCGAACTATTCGCTTCCCAATGACGCATATTGCGAATCATGCTCCAGTTGCGGGCTGATCTTCTTCCAATACAAGCTCAATCTCGCATATCACGACGCCCGGTATGCCGACCTCTATGAGCAGACTATGTACAACGCTCTCCTTGGCGGGGTTGATCTGGCTGGCAAGAACTTTGCTTACACCAACCCATTAATCAATACCCATCGCACACCCTGGCATGTCTGTCCTTGCTGCGTTGGTAATATTCCACGCACGCTGCTCATGATACCGACGTGGAGTTACGTGAAGGGCGATGGCGCGCTCTACGTCAATATGTTCGTCGGCAGCCGCATCCATGTCGGTAAAGTAGCCGGTACGAATGTTGAGATGGTGCAGAAGACCAACTATCCGTGGAGTGGCAAGGTCGGCATCACGGTCAATCCCGAACAGGCAAAGACCTTTTCGGTATATGTGCGTATTCCTAATCGCGCAACCAGCAAGCTTTACACCGAGACGCCTGCTATCAGCGGTGTGAAGAGTTTTTCCATCAACGGTCAAGAGGTGAAGCCACGGATTGAAAAAGGTTATGCCGTGGTCACGCGCGAATGGAAGGCCGGGGACCACATCGATCTCGAGCTGCCGATGGAGCCGCAGCGCGTCAAGGCAGACAGTCGTATCCATGCCGACGTCGGCATGGTGGCGTTGAAATATGGTCCTCTTGTCTACAACGTTGAGACAGCGGACCAGCACAACATCGAACAAGCGCTGAGCAACGCCTCGCTGAAGATGGAATGGAGATCAAACCTACTCGGCGGAGTGATGGCGATGAGTGGCAAGTGGAAGGACGGCACGCCAATGCTGGCAGTGCCAAACTATGCGCGCATGAATCGCGTCGAGCCGCCGAAGGAGCATGCGGCTGGTGATCCATCTGTCAATTACGCGCCCGGCTCTACGACGAATGCTGGAGCAACTACCGCCGCGTCTGGCAATCTTCGCCGTTATCGTAATAGAACGGTTCAATCCAAGGTTTGGATTAAGGACCAAGTCTAGGGTGGAGTGCTCGGTGCCTTCCCTGTAGGTGGTCAACGCCTTGGGGAAGGCACACAAGCACTTCGATATGCTCGACATTCCGGGTCGGAACTGCGGCGTGAACAATCTCGCCGATGAGCACCATCGCGAGGTTTGTTTCGTTCACAAACCTGCTTTGAGCTGACCCGCCTGACTGAAACAGCATTTTTGAGGTAAGAGGATTTCCGTGAGCTACAACAAACGAGAATACGTATACTTGGGGTTCCTGGCGCTTTTGCTCCTTGGTTCAATCGCGACGCCTGCTCAATACCGGCTGGGACCCGGGCGTTCCATCGGAACTGTCACTACGCAGGGAAACCTCGTCGTACTCACGCTGGACGAGGACGTGCTCGGCAAGGCCAATCTCTTTAACTTGGCTCATCACACGCTGCGTTTTACCCCGCACGGGTCGCAATATACTGTGGAGACAATTCCGTGGCAGTGGGACTCCGAATTCGGCGCTGAAATGCCTGGAAGCAAGGCAACCCTGAAGAGCTTCGCTTTCCCGTTCTCAGGCAAGAGTTGGAGCACGTTCTCCGTAGGCATCACCGGCTCAATGACCTTCGGTGAGTCGCCTCATCCGGCTGGCGGCCGCGCCGAAGCTGCGGAGGCAAATCGGACCGGCGGCCTCTCTGTCGATCGGTTTGCCGAGTTACAGCAAGCCGGACCGGGCTTTATCAATACCGTTCCAGCTATCAGTGTCTTCTTCAAGCCGCGGTTGTCCGGAGCACGCTACCTCAAGGAGTCCACTGACCGCGCGCTCATCACGTGGAGTCTGACCGAGCCGTCTGGCGGCATACAGGACTTTTCCTGGACACCGACCGTAAATCGCTTTCAGGCGGTTCTACACAAAGACGGCACCATCGAATTCAGTTACGACGAAGTTCACGCTGAAGACGCAATCGTGGGCTTGTATCCGATGGTTACCGGAGGAAGCGAAAAGGAAATCGCGGTCGTTGATGCGGGCGTAAATGCGGATGTGGCACCTCACCTCGACATCACTGGAGTTAGACTGGCTGCTGTGGATGGCCTCTTCCTGAAAGCCACCATTGAAACGCGCGGAAAAATCCTGCCGGAGAACGACCCTGCCATCGCGGGAGTTACCTATCGGATCTGTCTCGATCGGAACAAGCCGACAAGCTGCACACAGGATAATTCCACTGTCTGGACAATTCTGGGAGGCGGTGGTCGCAGACGAAACAGACCTGGAACCCCTCATTACTACGCTTTCGGACCCGGCCTGTTGCCCACGGTCAACATCAGCGGGAACACCATCTCCGTGGAAGGTACTCTGCCCTCCGGTTACCTGACCGGCGATTCACTATTCCTGTCCGCCGCTGCACTAACTCCCGGCGTGCCTCCGACCATCGTCGATCAACTGGCGCCGCACACCATTAAGCTTGCCGGCCTTACAAGCCCCTCGGTTCATCTAAGTTCTCTCAGGAAGAGCGACGGTCCATTCTCGATTGTCTACGAAGCATTCCACTACATGAAACCGCCAAGTGCAGCCGACCTGACCTGTTCGGTTATCCGTACTTTGGGCGATAAATTCGATATGCTCGCATACTACTCTGACTTCCGCATCGACAACCCCGAGGCCGGCACGTCGAGCACTGGCCCCCTAGGCGGAGGTCCCGCGGGCGGAGCGGTGACCGGCATCAACGCCGAGCAGAGAAACTTGGCCGGCTACTGCACGCAGGGGCGCTTCCAGTGGCAGTTCATCCAACCTGTGTACGTCGGCGCCAATCAGATGCAGCAATATCCACCCGATGGTTTCAATGACAAGAACACGCGGAATATCGGCGTCTATATGCAACAACTGGCCGAGCGGACTGGAAACGGAAAGATCCCTCCTTACGATTATGCGATGTCGCAAATCGGACATGAGATGGGGCATCGCTGGTCTGCGTTCGTCTCCGCGAAGGTAGGCGACGAGACCATCGAACTTGGTCCCACGCACTGGGCCACGGGCTTGCAGGCCCCGGTGGCATTCCCCTATCAACGGCCTACGGAGGCGTCGGCCATGGGTGGCGGCGTGTGGCAGGACAATTACGACGGCACCTTCACACAGCTTGATGATGACTACTACGTCCCGGCTACGGGTTGGTCGTATCTCGATCTTTACCTCATGGGCTTCATCTCTCCAGCCGAAGTGCCCGACTTCTTCATCCTTCGAAACCTGGTGCATGTGGGCCACGATTCCAACGGTCACGCGATCTTCAAAGCCGACCGAACCAAGATCACCATTCAGGACGTGATCACCGCGGAAGGCCCTCGACTGCCTGCGGTCGACAAGGCGCAGAAAAACTTCAATACCGGCATGGTCATGGTCGTAGAGCACGGTAAGACACCAAGCCCGCAACTGATTGAGAACGTCAATGGCATCCGTGAGCACTGGATTGACTACTGGACCACGACAACCGGTCATCGTTCCACCATGACCGCAGATCCAAGGTGAACAAGGGTTCGCGCCTGCGAATAGTCGGGCCATTTCCTTTCTTTGCGGACAACGGCCGGGATCAACACGTTTAAGGAGAGCAGTTGAATGCAATTGCGTAACGCTCACTTGCTGGGAATGACAATACTGCTATCGTTCTCCCTTGCGCTGGCCTACGCGCAGGCAACATCCCCCTCCGGCGGAAACACTATCCAGCCTGCGCTCTCTGGTGGCGACAGGCTGCTCGGAGGCTATGGGCCTTATCGCGCCAACAATGATTTACTCCATTACCACCTCCATGTCCGGGTGGACCCCGACAAGCAGTTCATCAGTGGAATGAACGCCATTCGCTTTCGTATGTTGGAAGATGGCAATCGTATTCAATTAGACCTCGTCCCCACATTTTCCATTGATGGAATCTCGCTCGAACAAGCTCATGGCACGCCGACACCCCTGACCTATCAACGTGCTGGGGGACGAACAGTTTACGTCGATTTTCCGCGCGTACTGCGCAAAGGTCAGATATATACGGTTGACTTTCACTACTCAGGTCACCCGGTCGAGATGGGACGATTCGGCGGCTTGGTGTTCCGCAAAGATCCCATGGGCAGGCCGCTGGTGAATACCGCTTGTGAAGAGGAAGGGGCAAGCGTGTGGTGGCCGAACAAGGACCAGTGGCGCGACGAAGTCGAATCAATGGATATCAGCGTGGAAGCGCCCAGCAATCTCGTGGAGGTTTCTGGAGGACGATTTCTGGGCAAGACCGACCTGCACGACGGTTTCACTCGTTGGGACTGGAAGGTGCAGTATCCGATCAACAACTATGACGTCTCCCTCAACATCGGAACGTACACCCACTTCAGCGACAGCTATAACGGCCTCAGCCTCGATTACTACGTTTTCCCCGAGGACCTCGAAAAGGCGAGGAAACAGTTCGTGCAGGTAAAGAATATGTTGAGGGCGTATGAACACTTCTTTGGCGACTACCCTTTTCCAAAGGACGGATACAAACTCGTGGAGGCGCTGTACTCAGGGGTTGAGAACCAGACAGCGATCACCTACGGCAATCACTTTGAAAATGGGTATCTGGGCAGGCCCAAAACAGGCATCGGCTCATGGTTCGATTTCATCATCGTCCACGAGAGCGCGCACGAATGGTTTGGCAACAGCATCACGGCCCGCGACCGCTCGGATATGTGGCTTCACGAAGGTTGGGCGAATTACTGCGAAAGCCTGTTCGTCGAATCTATGTGGGGCAAACCGGAGGCGCTGATCTATCTGAACACTGGCAAAGATGGCGTAAAGAACGCTATGCCCGTAATCGCGGAAGAAGGTATCTACGCAACGCCGCCCAAGGATCAGTACAAGAAAGGCGCACTGTTTCTCAACACCGTCCGGAGCGTGATCAACAATGATGCAGTGTGGTTCAAACTGCTTCACGATTACTACCAGCACTTCAAGTATCAGACGATCATGACGACGGATATGGTCTCGTTTTTCAACGCCGAGACAGGCTTGGACTTGACGCCCATGTTTAACCAGTACCTTCGCCACGCCGCAATCCCTACGCTGCAGCTTCAATTCAACGAAGCTGCGCACACTGTTTCGTACCGGTGGGAAGCCGATGAGCCGGGGTTCGCCATGCCCATACGAGTGGGCCGCGGCAGCGACTGGCAGATCGTTCAGCCATCGACAACAGAATGAAAAGTGCTGTCGACTCCATTGAGCAAAGAGGAGTTCGAAGTGGCAACCGGCCTCTACTATGTGAACGTGCGCAAGCTGTAGTGCAAGGCAGCGATACCGGGGGGGCTATCCATATAAAAAATATGCCCCTGGCGTTTCCGATTGCTCCAAGTCATCGCATCGCACATGGAACATCCAGGATCGCCACACCTTTGAGGCCAAACCAGTTCCCTTTCATGTCTACGCCCTGCAAGACCACCACCATCCTTGCGCACAGACCAGCCACATCTGTGCTTATCTGCTAGCTTGGCAATATATAAAGCTGGAAGGAAGAGTCCTCTGGCATTCCAACCTGCGAATCAGTTTGCTTGCGTACTCGCTCCGCCGCTTGGCCTGCAAGCGCTCTTTGAAAACTTTCTACGTTGGCAACCGGTTGCGCCGTGTAGTGCTCGCGATCTGGCCCATACTACTGCCCGTCTTTGCAGGTTGCTGCGTGATGAGGTACCCCAACAAAACAGACGGCCGGATCTCGCGATCCGGCCGTCTGAAACTGCATACTGATTGGAACACGCTCGATTACCTCAAAGAGCCGTTCTCTGTTTGCGCAAATCGGATTAGCGTTTGGGCGCCTTATCCGGGTCTGGCGGGCGCGACGGAAGATTCTTAGGATTGGCCTGAAGCGCCTTCTGTATCTCCGCGATCGCCCGTTCGAGTTGCGGGTCTCGGCCCTCGATGACCGAGGCCGGATCGTTTTCCACCACGATGTCGGGATCGACCCCATGCCCTTCGATCACGTACTTGCCTTCGGTGCTGGCCGTAGCAGACTCAGGCACGAAAACCTCGCCGCCGTCCAACAATGGCCCTCGGCCTGATATGCCCACTACTCCACCCCAGGTGCGCTTGCCGATCAGTGGCCCGAGCCCTGCCTGGCGGAACATGTATGGGAAGATATCGCCGTCGGATGCCGATGTTTCGTTGATCAGGCAAACCTTTGGGCCGTAGAAAACAGAGTCAGGATACGTAGCGGTCTGCCGGTCGACGCGATCAAACTCGGTTCCTAGCAACTGCTGGCTCAACCGTTGGATCACCATCTGCGAGATATTACCGCCGCCATTACCGCGATCATCCACAATCAGCGCCTGTTTGCGAATCTGCGGGTAGTAATACTTGATGAACTCACGAATACCGTTTTCGCCCATGTCCGGGAGGTGGATATAGCCAACCTTGCTGCCGGTAGCCTGCGAAACAACTTCGCGGTTGCGGGTTACCCAGTCGAGGTAGATCAGATTGCTTTCGTTCGTGATGGGGAGATAAGAAATCGTCCGCGAGCCTTCGAGAACGGGCTTCGCGTTGAGCCTCAACTGCACGGCGTGCTCGGACTTGCCGCGCAAAAACTCATACGGATTGTCCTTCGCCGTCAACTCGCGCCCATCGATCGCCAGGATGTAATCGCCCTCCTTAGCGTCTACGCCCACCTCGGTCAGCGGAGAGCGATAGAGCTCCTCATCGTTCTGGCCGCGGAAAATCCTGGCAATTTTGTACCGCCCCGCTGCCGCATCCAGTTCCAAGCGCGCTCCCATGAGCGCCACCGGCGTGCGCTTGGGAATCTCGATATCTCCACCCGAGATGTAACTATGTGAGTTACTGAGCTCGGACACCATCTCGCCCATTACGTAGTTCAGGTCAGAACGGTTAGCCACGTAGTCCACCAGCGGACGGTACTGGTCGCGCAGAGCATTCCAGTCGTAGCCGTTCATATTCACGACGTAGAAGAAATCGCGATAACGCCGGAAGACCTCGTTGAAGATCTCCACCCACTCCTGCTGTGGAACCCGGTCCACGATCAAGTTATCCGTGGAAACCGTCTTTGCGCTCGACTTGCCTTCCGGTTTCACGTCATAGAGCTTGAAGCTGTGGCCTTCACGGACCAGCACCCTGCTGCCATCCTGGGAAACATTGACGGCGTCAATCCTATCCGGCAATTCGTTTTCCATCTCGAAGCCGTCAATCTTCTCCGACAGCGTGGTCTCCTTGCGGTCTTTCAGCGAGTAGAGGACCAATGCAGCCGACGGATAGGAATCGCGGCCGTAGAAATCCGCGCCGGCCTTCACATAGACCAGATAATCCTTGGTCACCGTCAGGTCAAAGTAGTTGTCGTCCTCAACAGGAACACGGCTCACGCGATCCGCAATGCCATCGAAATCGATGCGGATGTACTCCTTCTTCTTCTCTTCCTTCTTGTCGCCGGCCTTATCTTCCGGCTTGCTCTTGTCCACCACGTCCGCGCCCGGCTTGGTGACGGTTACCTCGTCACTTTGCGGCAGAAATGGATTCTTGACGTCCTTGCGCAGAGCCAGCGCCAACAGAGAGCCTCCGCGATTCGTGGCAAAGTTGAATTCGCCTCGGCTCATCTGCGGTTGGTAATTGCGCATGCCGATAAAGTAGAGATAATTGCCCTCTGGATCCCATGCCGGCTGGTCTGAGTCGTGCATCGCGTCGGTGATGCGATGCACCTTTCCGTCGGCAACGCTCCACACATAAATAGAAGTCAAGCCACTGGGTTCATCCATCGTGAAGGCCAGATGCCCTCCGTCCGCCGACCATGGATACGAAGGAATCTGCCCGCGAAGGTTCTGCGCGATCTGCGTGACCTTCTTGTCGTCCAGAGTCAATACGTAGAGCTTGCCGTCCTTGTCGCTGAACGCGATTCGCTTGCCATCCGGCGCCCAACTAGGCTGGTACAGCATGGCGTGCAGGCCGTGCGTCAATTCTTCCGACCTGCCCAACCCGTCCTGGCTGATCCGATAAAGTTCGTCCTCCCCATCCATGTCGGAGATAAAGGCGATCGACTCCCCGTCCGGCGACCAGAGGGCGAATTTGTCGTGAGCGTTTGAGGAGTTGGTCAGATTGCGCGTGGCGCCTTTCTCGATCGGAACGGTAAAGACGTCGCCGCGCGCCACCACCAATGCACGTTCGCCCTTGGGGCTCAGTTCTGACCATTCGATCTGCCCTGCCGCGGAGACCCGCGAAGGACGCATGGCCAGCGCATCAGTGGGAACCTGAATCGCGAGATGAGTCGAAACGCCGGTCGCGATATCGAAGATGTTCAGTTCCCCGCCCTGTTCGTAAACGATCCGCCCTTTATGGTCGCTGCTCGGCCAGCGAAGATCCCATTTCGTGCTCCGGGTCAGTTGCTCGGTCGCCTTGGTCTTTGGATCGTAGGAGTAGAGATTCAGCGTGTCATCCTTGTCCGATGAATAGTAGATCTTGTCCCCGATCCACATGGGATCGCGATGACACCGTGGATCGCTGGTGATCTTTTCCGCGGCGTGCGACTTGAGGTCGAAGATATACAACTGCTGAGCCCAGCCTCCGGAATAGCGCTTCCAGGTGCGGAAGTCACGGAAAAGAGGAGAGTAGACGACCTGCTTGCCGTCCGGTGAAATATCTCCCGCGCCGGATTTGGGCATAGGCAATGCCTGCGGCAGACCGCCCTCCATCGGAACGGTGTACAGGCGAGAATCTCCGGGGTCGAAGTATTCGCGCAGGGAGCGAAAGACGATTGACTTGCCATCGGGCGTCCATCCATAAACCTGGTTGTCATAGCCCCAGCGGGCAGGCAGCGGGCCGTGGGAGGGGTAAAACGTAAGTTGCTTGGGAACCCCGCCCGTCGCCGGAATAACGTACACTTGCTCGTCGCCGTCGTACTGACCGGTGAAGGCGATCCATTTGCCGTCCGGAGAAAACTTGGCAAACAACTCCACACCGGAGTGAGCGGTGAGACGGGTGGCCAACCCGCCGGATGTGGAGGCAGTCCATAGGTCGCCGGCATAAGTGAAAACAACTTTATCCCCGTGGATGTCGGGAAAGCGAAGAAGCTTGGTTTGAGCTGTGGCCCACGAAGCAAAAAATAGAGAAGCGAAAAACCCCAGAAGGACAATCCTCAGTCTTAACCGTTGCATAAATTCTTCCTTTCATCCGATGAGAATCTGAAACAAGGAGGGAGAGAAAATGGAACGAGGCGCGCATTCAGCTCACGAGTGATTCTCACTTTGCTTTCCCGGCCACGATGGAGTATACACCAGGCTACCCCGCTCACAATCTTGTCTAATTGTTACCTGGTAAACCAAGGAAATACCGGCATGAATTCAGTATCGACGCCATAGGCCTCGGAAAGATTCCTCTATTTCCTTGCCATCGCATCAAGCTCGGAGCCGGCGATAAGAAAACCATGCACGTCCTATTACATAACTCGCGGAAGGTTTGAACTTTCCAGGCTGCTCATCGATGGGTTGGATTGATCCAATGTACCCATCCGCATAGACGTGTGCGAGTATTCCGGCTCAGAACCGCCTGACGACCTGCTCAAACTTCTCCCGTTCCAGCTGTTTCAGTAGAGCTTACTTTCCGTCCTATGCGACTCTCTCCTGATTGGAAATGTTGCACTTGTACCATGCAGCCACCGTGCCGTCGATGAGGCGCGTGCTCATAATTATGCTGCGACTGACTGCAGGGCAAGCGCGCAGCAGCCTTGGGGCAAAGGCTGGAATTGATGGGATGGCAGTTGAACCTGGATAGACGAATCGCTCGTCCGTCGTCATGGTAAGCATTGACATGGGATTTCCTGCCTTCTGAGCGTATCGGATTATTTTGATCGTCATTATGATTATTTGGCTTGACATACACTCAATGCTCCACTAAAATTCTCTGCGAATTGGTTCAGCCTGTCAGAACGGCTTGTAAATAGTGTCTCCGCTATTGAAGTGTAAATTTTCGAACTAAAGGAGGATAGAAGGGTGAAGCAAGGAACCGGCAGTGAAGAAGTCAATGCTGGGGGAAAAGCAATGAGGAGGCCCCCCGTGGAATACAAAAGACTGCGTGCGGTCGCTTTGTCGCTCTCACTCCTACTAGCTGGGGTACTGTGGGCACAAAAAGCGCTTTGGGCGCAAACGGCCAAGGGAACCAACGCGGCAATCACAGATATGAAATTGGTCGCTCCCGGTTCAGGCTGGGCGCTCGCCACAGATCGACTGTTTTGGACATCAGATAATGGCCAGAACTGGGATGACATCACGCCTGCGAATACTCAACTGGGAATCAGCAAGGCTTTCTTCCTCGATGCAAAAACCGGTTGGGCAATTCTGCCTCGGAGCGATGGAGCATCCGTGATGGTTGCCTCAACCCGGAATGGGGGCAAGAGTTGGCGGAATGCAGAAGTTGCCCTAGATGCAGCCACGCAAGGAAGGCAACTTGCCGGAGCGGCCTCTGTGTACTTTACAGATGCACAACACGGCTGGCTCATCGTTACTCTCGCCTCGAGTTCGAATTTCAGTATCGGCGCAGCTTTTCATACGGAGGATGGTGGTTCTACATGGACCGCGCTTCCTACTCCACCTGCGGCAGGAAATATTTCATTTACAACCGCTCAGAATGGCTGGATGGTCGGCGGGCCGGCACAAGATCAGATCTGGTTTACGCACGATGGTGGCGCGACTTGGCAGTCGGCGACAATTTCAGTACCTGAAGGGTGCGGCGGCTCGCAAACTGTCTATAACTTGCCTGTCTTTACCGGATCGAATAATGGACAGCTAACGGCATCGCGTGTGAATTCCACCAGCAACTGCACGATCGACTATGTAACGGCGGACGGAGGCCAATCATGGCAGACGGCGCAGGTGAGCAAAAATTCAACGGCCCAGCGTGTCGCCGCAGCCAGCACGGGGACACAAACGCGCCATGCCTACATATCGAACGCAAAAATCACCGTCGAGCAAGATGGCGCTCGTCATCAGGGCACAATTCCCGCGGGCTTGCAGCCCAATGGAAATATTACTCATGCCGAGTTTATTGACGACTCCACTGGCTGGTTGAATTATTCATCCGGTGAGTGTCAGGCATCCAAGGCGAACTGTTCACAGCAGAGCGAACTGTTAGCCACCGTAGACAGCGGTCAAACCTTTACGACCATAACTCCTCATAATGCGGCCTCACAGCAGACTTCCGCCAGCGCGTCCTTGCCACTCTCTCGGAATTCATATGCTTCCATGCTGTTGGGGTCCAGTGTGCGGAACGCTGCAACAGCGGAAGCGGTCCCCGGTTCCGGAACAGTAGTCAGTACGAGTGCGGGGCTGGACATGGCTTGCGCGCCGGAAACAGCCGATATGCAAACGTGGTGGACGCACAGCCCTTACCAGGACTTCGGGGTGTATCTTGGCGGGTGCGATGTGTACTGCGTCTCGCCTGGCGGTCAGGACACCTGCGGCGCCGATTGGCATCCAGGCATATCGAAAACCGTTGATACCAACCTGACTCCGGCTTGGTATACAAATGTCACCAAGATGGGGTGGGGTATTCTGCCTATCTGGGTTGGGCCTCAGTCTCCTTGCATCGCCAATGCCAGCTCTTACTGGACAATTAACAACGCAGACAACTTGTCCACCGGCACATATCAAGCGGATTTGGCCGTTGCAAAGGCAAATGCGCTGGGGATCACAAGCGGCATTATTTATTACGATATAGAAGGCTACACGCCGGACGGTGGAACCTGCTCCGCCGCGGTAGAAACCTTCCTTGAAAGCTGGACATCTGAGCTCCACGCGCAAGGGTTCGCATCCGGTCTGTATGGCGGAATGAGCGCGTTCGAAACAGACTTCATTGATCTGGGAACGGAAGAACCGGACGCTGCCTGGTTTGCGATGTGGGACTCAAACAGCACGGTATTTAACCTTGGAACCCTCTCAAACTCCTACTGGCCCACTCACCAGCGTATTCACCAATGGAATAGCGAGTCGGGTGGAGAAACTTGGGGTGGAACGACTTTCGACAGCATTGATCAGGACACTGTTGATGCGCCTGTTGTAGGGGATTGGCTGGCCACTTCCCCTAGTTTCGCGTTGAGCAATAGTGCCGCTATCACAATCACCACGCTTGGCTCCACTGGAACGTCAACAATTTTTGTGACTCCATCGGCTGGATTTACCGGAGTTGTCAATCTTAGTTGCAGCATTTCTCCCTCCACCGCCATTCGTCCCACCTGCTCGGTTCCATCGTCGGTTACCATCACTGGAACCGCGGCAAGCACTGCAACACTGACCATCACCACCACCGCAGGAACAATAGCCAAGAATTCGTCCCGAAAGAACTTCTTTCTGGGTAGTGGCGGGTCCGTTTTCTTATGTCTTCTACTTTTTGGAATCCCGCGGAGGCGGCTGAATTGGCGAGCGATTCTAGGGGTTTGCGTGCTCGCCGTTAGCATCGGAACAATCGCCGGGTGCTGCAGTGGCAGCGGCACGACCAGTAAAGGAAGCAGTGGCACGAGCAGTGAAGGAACCACCACTGGGACTTATGCAGTCACCGTTATCGGGGTCGACCAGGCTAGCGGGGTAATCAAGTCGAATACGACAGTGGACCTTACCGTAAATTAGACGATTGCTCTATGTAATAAGCAGGCGAGAACTGATACAGCATTCCGCGATATTGATCCTACTTCCACCCCAGCGACTTCTCCGAGTCGCTGGGGGGAAATCTATCGCTCTATGAATTGAGCAAGACTTTAATACAGCAGGTACTTGGCGCGGATCAATTTGAAGCTGTCGATCTCATTGACCCAATCCATCCACACGCGCCTTGGGTCCTGCCCGGCGCTGATCGCCTTCAGGGTGGCATCGTTCAGCATCAAGTTGTCAAGGTTCTTCAGTTCGAACTGCTGCGGATAGAGGGAGTGAAGCGCAGACGCGATCTCAATGCCAAGTTCAGGCGCATCAAGCGCATTCCTATCAGTAACGATAATGTTTACGCCTCCGCATTTTTTCTGTGAGTACACACTGTCGTTGGGGGTAAATTCCGTCGGTACAAAGCGAACTCCGCTAATGGCACGCGCATTCAGATAGGCAGCTAGCTTCACCGACTGAACCCACGGAGCGCCCAGCAGTTCAAAAGGCGTATCGGTACCGCGCCCAACCGAAATATTGGTTGTCTCAAGGATTCCTAGTCCTGGATAGAGAGCGGCTTCTGTAAGGTTACGCATGTTAGGTGAAGGATTGATCCATAGAACTCCGGTCGAATCCAGCCAGTCGCCACGCTGCCAGCCTTCCATGGGGACAACAGTGAGCTTGGAATTAATGCCGCGCTCGGAGTTATAAAAGCGCGCCAGTTCGCCAATCGTCATGCCATGACGAATCGGAACCTGTCCGTAGTTAATGAAGTTTTCACGCCCTTTGTCACTTATGGGGCCTTGAATGTAAGAACCGTTGATGGGATTCGGGCGGTCAAGTACAAAGATTTTCTTGCCCGTCTTTGACGCGGCCTCAAGAAAGTAGCCGAGCGTGGTCTCGTAAGTGTAAAAGCGCGCACCGATGTCTTGAATATCGTAGACGATAACATCCGCTGACTTGAGAATCTCCAGCGATGGATGGCGCTTGGCGCTGGAATCTCCGTAAACGCTGTATACCGGGATCCCCGTCGCAACATCTTTCGAATCGGCAATATCTGTCGTGTCCACAGCTCCGGCAACGCCGTGTTCCGGGCAAAAGATAGCGACAACTTGAATGCCAGGCGCCCTGGCCAGCAGATCGATGGTGCGATTTCCATGCGAGTCCAAGCCCGTCTGGTTGGTGACCAAAGCTACTTTGGTTATTGCTCCACTGCCCTCGTGAAGTTCTGCGAACCCATGTGCCTCAAGCATATCGATACCGTTGCGAACTGAACCATTGCGAGCGGTAAAAAGACGCGCCGAAGACATTGCTTCGTTGTACCCAGTGATTCGTGCCAGGCGCAGTTTTTGATCGTCTGAAACTGAGAGCCCGAGGCTCTCGACGGCCGCGGTGGCGACTCGGGCGCGCAGTGAAATAATCGCCGAGTTATGACCGTGCGGATGAACCGCATTGGTAAGCAGAATCACATAACTATTCGTAACTGGATCGATCCAGATCGATGTTCCCGTGAATCCAGTATGTCCGAAGGAACCGATTGGGTAAAACTCGCCGCGATTGGTGGAATACGGCGAATCAATGTCCCAGCCAAGGCCACGCAGCGAAGCCGCGGTAGGCGGCTGCTGAGGAGTAGACATCTTCTCCACCGTCAAGGGCGTAAGAACATGGAAACCAGTGAGCATATCCTGCGCAAATATTGAAAGATCGTCGGCGGTAGAGAACAATCCCGCGTGTCCGGCGACACCACCCATACGGCGCGTGGTAGGGTCATGCACGGTGCCGCGTAGCATATGCTTGTCTTCGTCGTACTCAGTCGGTGCGATGCGCGGGAGCCATTCAGCGGGCGGCAAATAGCGCGTCTCTTTCATCCCTAGTGGCTCGAACACATTCTTTGCAGAGTATTCATTCAGGCTCATGCCGGAAACTTTTTCAACTAGAAATCCGAGCGATTCAAAGTTAATATCGCTATAGAGAAAGCGCGAACCGGGAGTGAATTCGGGCTTCGCATCCATGACCATCTGGTACGCTACATCGCGTCCCTTCCACGCCGCTTTCAGATCGAGATCCTCAGACAAGCCGGAGAAATGGGTGAGCAATTCACGGACAGTGATATCATGCTTCCCGTTTTTCGCGAACTCCGGCAAGTAGGCCGCTACCGGATCATTGAGACGGACCTTTCCTTCTTGCACCAGCTTCATAACGGAAGTCGTCGTGGCAATGCACTTTGTCAGCGAAGCAAGATCGAAAATAGTATCCGCAGTCATTGCTTCCTTGACCGGTTCTACCGAGCGCTGGCCGTAAGCCTTGCGATAAACCACCTTACCATTGTGCCCAATCAACACGACGCCGCCTGGAATCGCATCATGCGCGATTGAAGCGTTCATGATCTCATCGATGTTGGCAAAGTCCGCTCCGCGAGTGATAACAGCGGCGTTTCCGGAGGGCATTGCATTCTGGGCAAACAATCCGCTAAACGATGCGGTGACGATCAATAGAATCAAGACAAACCGACAAATCGCAGATCCACTTTTCACTCGAATCCCCTTTGCCGGGCCTTTGCCCAGCAACGCATAAAACGAAACGATTAAAGATATGAAGCGGCAGCATGAAGCTGCCGCATACGCCTACTAAGCCAATATCTTCAACCCCAGGCCGGGTCGGGACGGCAAGATCAACTTCCCCTGCCGCACCTTTACGCCTTCGTATGGATCGTTGGCAATCAGCAGATTTCCATCCAAATCGGGATAATCCACGAGAGCAGCCAGATGAGCCGCAGCAGTAACTGTGCACGAACTGGAGACCATACAACCCAGCATCACCTTCATATTCATCGCCCGAGCAAATTTTATCCATCGATAGGCTTCCATGAGGCCACCCGACTTATCAAGCTTCACGTTGACTCCATCGTAAGCTTCCCGGAGCTTGGGTATCATCGCTGCGTCAGTGCAAGCTTCGTCGGCGATGACGGGGATGTGTACCTTGCTGCGCACATACTTTGTCTCTTCAAACATATGCGCGGGCATCGGCTGCTCAATGAGTTCTACGCCCTGCGTCTCCAGCCAGTTGATCTTGCGGATGGCTTCTTCCTTATCAGTCCATCCTTCATTGGCGTCTACGCGCAATGGCTTTTTCGTTACACTGCGAATGGCCTCAATCGTCTCTTCGTCGCTTTTGAGTCCAACCTTCACCTTGAGAACAGGAAAATCGACCGCCTCGCGCGTCTTCTGCCGTGTAATCTCAGGCGTGTCGATGCCAATCGAGAAAGTGGTCACAGGAACGTCCTCTGGATCGAGCCCGAAATACTGGTACAGAGGAATTCCGAGTTTCTTGCCGAGCCAGTCACATACAGCGATGTCCACCGCAGCCATGGCCGCGTGTTGATGGTCGCCGAGCAAACGGCGCACCTCGGCAAGGTACTTATCGAACTTCTGCGGATCGCCCACAGCTATTTTGTCGATGATTGCATCAATGGCTTGTTTGGCTTGCTCTGGGAACTCCTTGTATCGCACAATTGGCGCGCCCTCGCCGATTCCTGTGATGCCATCGCGCACATACTGAACGTGAACCGTGTCACGATAAGCACTGGAAGACATCGTGGTCGTCCAGGTATGGCGCAGTATCAGACGCTTTAGCTCCGTCGTGACAACTGCATTTCCTCCCGCTGCGGAAGCTTTCGCAGCAAACATAGTTGCGGGCATTGCCGCACCCACACCCACGGCACCCGCCACTTTTAACAAATCCCTCCGGTTCATCATTTCACCCTCCGCACTGCTACCAGCAGTTTAGTCCAGGGCATATCGTCCAGCTTACTGATCTGGACCTCCGGATGGGTGTTGGTTGTGTCATGGATAAACTCGCCATTGCCAATGTACATACCAGTATGAGTGATATCGGCGTGACTCCCGCCAAAGAATAGCAAGTCGCCCGGCTGTAAATCCTTGCGCTCCACCGGCGCCACCCCGCTCCAGCTTGCCTGCACACCGGCGTCCCGCGGCATAACAATCCCACGTTGGCGGACCAGCATCTGCGTAAAGCCAGAGCAGTCATAACCATAACTTGAAACACCACCCCATGTATAAGTGATGCCAAGAAACCTGCGCGCGAGTTGAATCATCTGATCGATGGTAAGTGGCGCGACATTCGAACTTACGTTGCCTTGTTCAACGTATGCCGTCTGGCCATTTACGAGCCTGACCTGGAGCCAGCGCCCGCCTTTGTCCACCTTGCCAGGAGCTACTTCCAGTCGTGCCTCCCACGGCAAGTTCAGCACAGGAGCGTGTTTGGTTACGTCGGGTTCGCGGTATAGGTTCGCACTCAGTTGCACAACGCGAACCGCCTTACCGTCAGGAGCATAGCCACCCTGCTGAGCCGTAATGTCAGCCGCTGCCACCCAACCTGTGTAGTCATCTCCGGTGCGAATTTGAATCCACCCACTCTTTTTCTCCAACGAAAGAACGCCTGCGCCATAGAGCGCCTGCGACACAATTTCGCTGTCAGCGGAAGCGGCGAAGTACATATTGATAACCGGCTTGGATACGAAAGAGTCCGGCTTAACAACCGACTGCTGGGCACCCGCAACAACTCCCAAGAGAGTCACACAGAGGACCAATGCACAGCGAACCAGCGGAAGTGCGACCTTACTACTCATCTTCATCTTGCTTCTCCCATGGCGTAGGCCATCCAACCCATCATTGCCGTTGCAGCGGGGCACGATACTTGCCACGCCAATGTTACTAATTGCGAGTCCAAGGGATGGCACGCTCCTGCCTTCCCCACTTCGGTTACTTATCCTTCTTTACTCCAGAGGAATCAGCGTGAATCGCAGATGACGCAACAGACGGAACAGGCAAGCCAACTTCTTCCGGCTTGGGAAGTATATGCGTCTGACGATACTGTGAACTTGCCTCGTTGAAGCGATTGGCGCGCTGAATCCACAATTGCATACTGAGATCATAACGCGCCATGACATTATCTAGCCAATACGGGCGATTCTCTTGGAGCCATGCATGACGATAGAGTTCACGCGTCAGTCCATACCCCTCGCGCAGATCCTGACATTGACCATTCACCCCTGTAATCGCACCTAACTCACGACCAACAGAGCGTTTGCCGACAGGATCGTTTTGATCCTGATACGCGCGTCCGTATCCCTCGGCAATTTCCTGTGCAACCTCAAATTTATACCCAATAAAGTCTATTCGCCGTGCGCCCATTTCCATTGCATCCAACGCATCCGGCTCGCGCAACGTCCCCGAGCCGCGCGCCTGTTCGATCAATATTATGGCTTGCTCGGCATGTACTCGCATGGCATGAGCGACCGGGAGCAACTTGGCGGAAAGCTGCTGTCCTTCCGCGCTCCACGGATCGACCCAGAATAAGTTGTCAGTAGCGGCGCCGAGTCCCGCATCTTTCAGAGTCGTCTGCGCGGCCATCAATTCCACTTGCGCCTGGTTGATTTTGCCGGTGAGATCGCCGTGAAAAACCTGGCCATAGCTATTCTGGAATTGAGGAATACTGCTTGTTCCAGATTGCCAGCCGGCAGCCGCGCCATAGAGTGCACCGTACCAATCCATGTTGAACAGCCCCTCACCTAGATCGTTCCATACGGTGTTCAACTCGCCGGTAGAACCGAGCCGCTGGCCATCGCTGACAAACCTCTGGATGTTATTAAGACCGGCGTTAAAATTTGGATAGACAACCCTCCAGTTATTGATTCCCGGAGCTACCCAAGTCTCCATTCCAGCGTCTGCATACGGTAATAGCCATTTGTCATAACCACTGGGATTCGGATTGTACTCCCACGCGACGGCAATCATATCCTTGGGCAGTGTCTTAACCAGTTTGGGACTGTCCATGGCGATGTCTCCCCAAAACAATAGTTTTCGGTGCAAAGGGCTAAGTTTCGAATGAATTTGCGTAAGAAAGTCAACATAGACGGCGCTCAATCCTTCTTGAGTCACACGAGCTTTGGTCTGCCCTCTTCCCAGTTCAAAGGTTTCGTCCGCGCCGATATGAAGAAAGGAACCCGGAAAAATTGAAGCCATTTCCGTGAACCATTGGCGGATTAAATCAAGCGACCCAGGCTGTCCCGGGGCCAGAACAGAACCATGGGGCGTCTCCGCCAGTTGGGAATAGATGTCGAACATTAGGACGCGATGCAGGTGTCCAAAAGCTTCTTGATCGGGAATGACGGTAACGTGATACTGGTTCGCGTAGCGCACCAACTCGACAACATCGGCGCGAGTCATCGCACCGCCGGGAAGCGCAGGCAAAGGGTTGGACGTATACATCAGCGTGTTTTCAAAGTAAGGAGAGTAAATATTCACCTTGTACTCGGAAAGCACGCGGATCTGATGTTTCTGGAACTCAAGCGTGGGCACAGGGCCGCGCGATAAATCGTCGCTCAGACCGCGATACTTCATGGCCGGCCAGTCACGCGCAACAACTCCGTGCAAAACGGCATGCGCTCCACTGCCCATAACCAATTGCTTGATGGTTTGCGCGCCGTAATAGATTCCAGCGCTTGTGGCTGCAATGTCGTACGTGATGTCTCCGTCGGTTACGAGGACGTACCCTTCGTCGCGCATCGCTGAATCAAACTCTATGTGGGCGCGCAAGAGAATATCCGCCACCTTCTTCGTATCCTGTTTCGTATTCTGACGAAGAAGCACAATCTTGATCTTGCCCTTCTTACCAGCCTGCGCGGCGATGCCGCGTTCCTTGAGCGAGCTGACAAGGTCTTCGGCAGCGTACTTGTCTTCGGGGTCATTGCTCGCGGCAAGGATACCAACGCCCTGCGTCAGCGGCATATCTTTGACTTCGCGGATTTCGCGTGGCATGGGAATCAAGGCTAATTTCGGGGCATCAGGCGGCGCTACAGAAGAGTGTGAAATATCCTGCGCAAGCAAGGCTGTTTGCGGCAACAAAAAAGCGCTCATTACAAGGCAGGTGGTTACGCAGGAACTAACAGCAGGAATCAGCAGGCGTTTGAGTAAATGAGAGGACCTGGGCATTCTTTTTACCTCACAATGCGCTGCGGCTGGCTGCGGCATCATCGTGCAAGTTGTCAAGCGAGAGCAATTATAGCAAAACGGCGCCAGCCGAAGCCGGCGCCGCTCAGGTTAAATGCTAGAGAGAGTTAGAAGGTGAACTTACCCGCGATTTGCATAATGCGGTTATCGCGTGCACCGGTGATTTGGCCGAACGTCGAAGACGACGCCGAAGCATTAGGCGAACCCAGGTTGGTGTGGTTGAGGACGTTAAAGGCCTCACCGCGAATCTGGACATCCATTCCTTCGTGAATCTTTATGTTGCGGAACAATCCCAGATCGACGCGATCAAAACCAGGAGCACTGACTACGCCGCGCTTTTCGTTACCGACCATACCGCCGGTATTGCTGGCAACCGGGGTGGCAAACGCACCCTCATAGAACCATTGGTAGCGGTTGTGGATCTTCGTTCCATAGCCGTTATTGGGGTTGCCAATCTGGTTGGGCCGGAGGCCGGCGTTGGTGTTTCCCAGGACGCCAATTCCGGCAGCATCCGTGACGTAGTTGCCGTTATTCTGGTTATTGATCGGGTTGGTGTACGCGGCGCCGTTGTACATATAGTTGATGGTGTACGCCGAACTTTCCGAGATGGTGAGCGGCAGTCCAGAGTTCACGGCCCAGATGCCTGAGATCTCCCATCCACCAACAGCGTGACCCAGAACTCCGCGTTGATCCTTCATCCAAGGCAGCTCATAGATGCCGTCCACCATCAGAACCGATTTCCGGTCGTCGGCGGCGCGGCCATATTCGGCTGCGATGTTGGAGGTTTGCTGCGGCTCGGTCGTGTAGTCGTTCTGGGCGTCGGTCAGATCGCGCGACCAGGTATAGTTCACGTCAATCATGCTCTTGCCTGCGAACTTCTTGGTGGTCTTGACCTGCAGCCCGTTGTAGTTGGAGTTGAAGATTGACTCGACCGCGTCAATCGCGAAGTAGCCGGGATACGGCTTGATGCTGTTCAGGACGCGATCCGTGGTGGAGTTGAGGAATGACGGGACACAGGTAGCTCCAGCGGTCCCAGGATAGCAGTACTGCGGATTAGCGTTGCTAGTAGCATTCTGCGGCGATACCTTCCCCACCCACGCATTCGGCAGTGGCTCATTGATGTCCATCATGCCGAGCAGATGCGTGCCGTGGGTACCGAAGTAGCCTACGTCAAGCATGAAGGTCGGCGTGAAGACATGCTGAATATCCAGCGAGAACTGCTGAATATACGGCGTATTATAGTTGACCGGAGAGGCCACAATGCGGCCCGGTGTCGTCGAAGCAGCGGTCGTGGTACCCGAACCAGTCGCCGGGCTGTCAAATACCGCAGTCGAAAGCGAGTAGCTGGTCACCGCGGGAGGGTTGTTAAAGACCTGCGTCTCGTAGTAGCTGACTGCAGAGGAATCGAATGCCCAGCCGTAGCCACCGCGGACCGAGGTTTTGCCATCGCCAAAGAGATCATAAGCGAAGCCGAAGCGCGGCGCGAAGTTGTAGTTGTCCGCCTGGCCTACCTTGTTACCGAACGGAGAGTCATGGCCGGAGACACCTGAACCGTTTTGGAAGATCATGCCGTTGATGTAGTTGATGCCGGTATAGTCGGCATTCGTATTGGCCGTGACGCTTCCGCCCTCACCCGGGAAGACAGGGTTGGTTGCCGTCTGGTTCGTGTTGTTGCACGTACCCTTCAGGCACATCAAGCCGCTGTTCATAATGGCCGGAGTCTTGGTTTGGTCGAAGGTTAGCGGGTCGAAGCTGTTCATGCGATTATGGCCGTCGGTCGGCTGGCCATAGTAGCCATAACGCACGCCCAAGTTGATCGACAAGCGTGGCGAAACCTTCCAGTTGTCTTGAACGAACGCTTCGAAATCGTTTTCGAGGATGTCGGCGGTGATGGCAATCGATGCCTGGCTGAATCCGCCATTGGCGTTGCCAAGCAGGAAGTTGGACATTGCAATGGACGACGCGTACGCCGCGTTGAAATTTCCACCTGCCGGATTCGCCGTGGTGGGAATTCCGGTCTGCGTGACAAAGCTAAAGGAGCCCTGATTGCCTCCGGTGGAGTTCTCCTGCTTCCGGAAGTGGTTGTAGGTCGCACCCGCAATGATGGTGTGGCGGCCCAAGGTCTTGGTGACATTGCCAAAGAGGTTGCGGTTGAAATCGTAGTCGTTATACACGCCTGTGCTGCCCAAGCCAGTCAGGCTCGCGATCGAAATCGTTGGAACCACGCCCAGCGTGTTGGTGTAGGGCAGGGTTGGATTAATATCGGTGGAGACTGAGGATCTGAGGGCGCCTAGGGGGGTGGTCAGAATCGAGTTGGCGGAGTACGCAAATCCGGCGTCCGCAAGCAACGTGGGCGAGAAGACATAGGTGATGTGCCCCAACTGCTCGGTTCCCGGATTCGTCGTGATGGTGTTGGAAAGTCCAGGAATCGGCGTAGTGTTGAAGGTCCCAGTGCCGGAGTTAATCGGGAATGTGTCGTGGATGTAGCGATAGAAGAGGTTCAACTGCTGCCCAAACGACTGGTCAATACGGAAGAGTATCTGATTGTTGTTGTATGTGTTGGGCACGGTGGCAGCCAGAGAGTGCGGATCCAGACCGGCGGCAATGTCAGCCGCGCTGGGAGGCACCGGAACTAGGCTAAAGATGTCCTTGAGGTAGGCTTTTGCTACCGGATCAATGTTCGGAACGCTATCGCCAAATGCTGTGCAGACGCCATTGGCCGGGTTATAGGCCGTGCAGACCGCAACTGGACCCTGTGTCCAGGTTTTAGTTACGGGGGCCTGATACCAACTGTTGGAGAAGTCGCCCGCACGCTCAGCGGCTGTGGGGACGAGAGCCGTGCCGGAGGTGTACTGCACCAGGCGGCGGGTTTCATCAGAGAAGAAGAAGAAGGTCTTGTCGTGTCCGTTGTAGATGTGGGGAATCCAGACCGGACCGCCAACGCTTTCGCCGAAATCGTTGTAGCGAAGGATGGAGCGGGGCTGAACAGGCTGATTCAACTTGTTGCCCCATAGATTTGCATTGAGGATATTGTTGCGCCAGAACTCGTAAGCGCTGCCGTGGAAGTTATTGGTTCCCGACTTCGTAACGACGTCGATCTGGCCCGAGGCGCTCCGCCCGAACTCGGCAGAATACTGGCCGCGCAAGGTCTTCACTTCGGCGATAGCGTCCGCGCTAGGATAGGTGAGCAGAGTCAGGTTGGCGCCGCGATCCACGTTGTCAGCGCCGTCAATAGTCCAGTTATTGGAGGTATTGCGGCCGCCGTTGACGGAGAAGTTGACCGTGTTCGACATTCCACCAGGAGCCGTCGATCCGACATATAGCTGATCTGTCGAGCCGCCGTAAACGACGCCAGGCTGCAACTGAAGGAACTGCTCGTAGTTGCGGTTATTCAGCACGAGTTCGTTCATCTGATCGCCGCTGATGAGGCCCGAAGACGTGGAGTCTTCCAGATTCAACTGTGCCTGAGCCGCAGTAACAGTGATTGATTCGCTCGTACTTCCGGCGACCAGCGTCCGGTTCACCGTCAGAGAGTCGGCCGCGTGCAGCTGGAGCCCGGTTACGGTCTCCGTCTTAAATCCCGGATCCGTCACCTTCACCGTGTAGGTGCCAAGCGGGAGCGATGTCGCGGTGTAAAAACCGTTGGAATTAGTTGTCAGGGTGCGAAGATCCTGACCACGGTCCGTGTTAGTGATGGTAACCGTGGCGCCGACAATAACAGCTCCAGTCGGGTCGGCCACAGTGCCGCTGATGCTGCCCGTCAAAGCACCTTGCGCCCAGGCGCCAGGACTTATGATACCGACAAGCACGGCCAGAACCACACTGCCTAGCATTCGCTTACATAGGTTCATTTCCAAGCCTCCAAAAAGATTTTCCCATGAAATTGCTGATCATTACTTCGTTCTTCTCCAAAAGTTGTTCATCGTTAACTCGCGGCGGCAAAGACTGTCGATGGCCTATTGGAAACAACAGAGTGACCATTCGACAAGCCGCCAGGAACAGCACTGGCTTATTTTCGCCTCAAGATGTGCCCGCGTTCACCTTTGCATTCCAGGAGCGTCAGCACTCCCTCCCTTTCTGGCAGATGGTTCACACTGAACTGTGAATCTCAACAAGCCGCGCGTTCGTAGACGCGCTCTTCCAAGCCGGGAAGCCGGGCACAAGCCGCCCTTGCGGCATTGTACCGATCCGCCGAGAATCGTAGTCGACGGATTGGTTGGCTGTCAAGCAAAATAATCATAAAACTGACTAAAACAGCCTAATGCGCTCAAGTAAATACGGAAAATCAACGCTTCTTGAGCGAGAAAACAGGACTACCGTCCACAACAGCATCAACCGCGACTCCATGAACTTAAAAGCAAACACCAGAGTGAAAATGCCCTACTTGAGAGTTTATGTGGTGGCTGTTTCTTGAGAAAAAAGCCACTTGAAGACATTGTCTCTGGGTACAACTACTCCGGTTTTGCTCCAACTTCTCGCTGGCTGAAGGCGGGGAATCCGCGTTTTGAGAAATAGTGTTGAATTTCAGCGATTTGCGTCTGCGCGTTACGGCCGCGGTGCGGCACAGATGAAAAGGCCGGAGCGTGTGCGCTCCGGCCTTTAGTCGATCAGGTTTTTTGGAAGCGGTTAGAAGTCGAGCCGCAGGCCGAATTGCATACGGCGGTAAGTAGAGAGGGGTGCGTCGTAGGTACCAAGGAGTGGGCTGCCTGTGTCGAGGTGAAGTCCGTCGGGACTGGAGTCAAAACGGACTGTGTTGGAGACGTTGTAGACTTCGGCGGCAAACTTGAGTCTCATCCTGTCTGGCAGGTTCCAGGCCTTGGTGAGCGAGGAATCGATGTCCAAGTAGCCGTCTCCGCGGAAGTTGTTGCGCTGTCCAGCCTCTCCGGCGTAAGGGAGCCGCACGGGGGTCCCGGAGTAGATGCCGTTGCCAATGGCGCTGGAGGTTGCCGTGGAGAAGGCGTGGGGGATTCCGGCGGTGATGTTTCTGTGGGTCTTGACACCACCGACGTTAAACGCCATGGACGGGTTGTTGTAGTTGGTGGGGTATGCGGGCGATTCGAGGGAGAAGGGCAGTCCGCTCGTCCAGCGGGCTAGTCCGGCCCATTGCCATCCGCCGATCAAGGCGTCAGCTATGCGATTCTCGCTGCCCAGCACGGCTTTGCCACGGCCAACAGGCAACTGATAGGACCAGTCGGTGGTGATCAGGCTGCGGGTGTCAAAGTCCGATGGCCCTTTATTGAGCTTGGGATTCCAGGTGTTCTGGATGGCCGTGTTGGTGAAGGAGCCGTCCACATTGCTCATGATGTTTGCGCGCTCAGTCTCCGAACTTATATCCAGAGATTTGGAGAGGGTGTAGTTGAAGTCGACCGTCAAGCCATGAGATGCAGGATGGCGGAGGGTGAACTGCAGCGCGTTGTAGGAGCTTGTGCCGATAGAGGCCAGCGCAAACAGGGAGGAGAACTGGCTGCTCCAGAAAGTTGACCCTTGAGAGCCGGAACTATAGTTGGGGCTGCCAGGGAATCTGCCGAAGACGTCCGCAATGGCGAGGGAGAAGGTTTCGCCGTTGGTGTAGCGTTCGTGCGACCAGGCGTTGTTAAACATGGACTGCGTGGCGTTTTCTCCCTCGTAGTCCTGCCCTGCCATGTAGGAAAAGACATGCTCGAAGTACGGGATGGCCGCGACATTATGGTTGATTTTTTGACGCGATCCCGCATACCACCCCTGCGTTTCAATACCGAACGGAGCAGCGTCGACCTCTTTGGAGAGGGTAGCGGCGGCGCTGAAGTAGTCGCCTCCTCCCTGGGGGTCTACATAGTTAACCGGCTCTGCCAGATCGAGTTCATCAAGAAGGTGGCGTCCGAGTCGGCCGACATAGGCAGTCTCGAGGGTGAAGCCGGCGGGCAGTTCGCGCTGGATGGAGAGGTTGAAGGACTCGGCGTAGGGTGTCTTGAGGTGGTTGTCTATGCCCCAATCGATATCAAAGCCGCCGGCTTCCGGTGTGAAGGGAAAGGTCTGCTTGGCTGAAAAGGGAGGCATGGGGATATTGGGCAGGTTGTGGGGGCCAGTGAAGCGGGGCGAGTTCTCGAAACCCAGTTGGTTTGCGATGTTGGTGATCCCGGCGGTGAGACCGTAAGAGCCATCCTGGTCAAAGGTGTTTACGAGGGCCTCGCCGTAGTGGTCATAGTAGAAGCCGGCGCTGGCGCGGATGGATGTCTTTGCGTCGAGGGCGTAGACGACGCCGAGGCGCGGGGCAAAGTCCTTCTTTTGCTCGGGCCAGTAGCCGGGTGCATGGTTGGCCTTGCCGGAGGGCGCCAGCGAAATCAGAGGCTCATAGATTTGGCCCTGCTGTGCCTTTGATTCGCGCTCCTGATACCACTTGTCGGTGTCGATGGTGGGCGAGATCTGCTGACCATTGGTCTCATAAGGAGTCTGCAGAAGAGTGTAGCGCACGCCGTAAGTAATGGTGAGGTTGCGGCGGGGGTGCCAAGTGTCCTGCACGTAGCCCTCAAACTCGTTGGAGTGGAAGTTCTTGGTGACCCAAGCGCCCTCGGCCATGGCCGTGCCGGTGGTTAGGCCGGTGATCGTGTAGTTATACACGTCATAGAGCTGCGGGATGACACCCATGAGATCCGCGTAGTCCAGTTGCCAGGCGTCCGTAAAGCCGCCGGACATATCTGGCTGGCTGGGCAGATCGCCCGTGTTGGCATAGAGCGGGGTGGTGTCCGCGCCGTCGTAGGAGTTGGTATCGCTGCTGTGGTGGTTGGTGATGCCGCGCCAGTTGCCGCCAAAGTCAAAGGTGTGCGTGCCCCGGTTCCAACTCAGAGAATCGGCGATATTGTGCACTGGCACGTGGAGAAGGGAGCTACCAGTCTCCGCTTGAGGCTGCGTAAGCTGAGAGACGTAAACCCATGCAGCCGGGGCGATGCCTCCGTTCTGCCAGCCCTGGCGGATAAAGCCATAGCGCAGGTCGTTGACGATGTGGCTGGTTGGAACCCAGGTATAGCCAGCCGAAATGCCCTTGGTGTTGTCGTCGTTGAAGCTGGCGGAGGGCTGTCCAGGAAGGTTCTCATCTCCCTTGGCGGTGTCCTTCTGCAGGTTTCCACGGGCAAACACGTGGTGCTTGCTACTCGGGTTGTAGTCGATTTTGAGGATGCTGGTGTTGTACGTTTTTGGTGCCGGGGAGGTGAAGTAGTAGGAGCCCGTGTTGAGGCCGCCGTCGCCCAGGACTGTGCCTGTCGCGGTAGGAACGTTGGCGTAGTAGGAGAGAATGGCGGCATTGGCTCCGGGACCGTTGGGGCAAACTGGCTCGCCGTTAAAGGTGTTGTTGAGGCAGGGTGAATCCATCGTCTTAACCTGCGCGGGAGTCAGGGATTGGGTGTTGCCGCTAGTGTCGGTATACTCCATTCCGCCCTGCATGAATGTGGTGGTAGGCAGAATGGCTCCAACGACATCGGAAATGGCCTGGCGCTTGCCTTCGTAATTGAAGAAGTAAAAGAGCTTGTCTTTCTTGATAGGGGCGCTGACGCTGCCTCCGAAGGTGTTCAGAATGTACTTCTGGGGGATGTTCGGTTTGCCCTCGGCCAACTCGTCGTACTTGTTGAAGAAAGAGTTGGCGACGGTGTTGGTGGGGCGGTGGTACTCATAGAGCGAACCATGGTACGAGTTGGTTCCGCTCTTGGTGACAAGGTTGACCTGAGCGCCGGAGGAGCGACCTGAAGCTGCTGTGCCGTTCGAAGTGGTGACGCGGAATTCCTCGGTAGAGTCGAGGGTAGAACGAAGGATGCCGGTAAAAGCAGTACCACCAATCTGGTCGTTGTCGTCGAGTCCATCGAGAGTGACGTTGCCCTGGTCGGAGCGTCCACCGGCCACGGAGCCTTGGCGGCTGTCGGTGATCTCATTGCCGACGTAGAGAACGCCGGGTTGCAGGCTGAGCAGGTTGACGGGATCGCGACCTTCCATCGGCAGCGTCTCGATGGTAGCGTTTTCGACGGCGTTGCCAATCGTAGCATCAGTAAGGTTGAGAGCCGCCGTAACGGCACTGACGTCTACAGTGACCGTCTCCGCCTTTACGCTAAGAGTGAAGTTGATAGTGGCCGGCTGGTCAACGAGCAGCGCGGCGGTCACAGTCTGTGTAGCAAAGCCACCGGAGTTCACAGTGATGAGATAGCGCGCGGGAGGGATGATTGGAAAGATGTAATAGCCGGAGGCATTCGAAACCGCGTGATGGGAACTGCCGGTAGCTTTATTGGAAAGGGTAACGGAAGCGCCAGGGACAAGCGCGCCAGTGGAATCTGTTACGACACCGCGCAGAGAGGTTGTGGCGGATTGACTGAAGGCTAAGGTGGTGCAGAGGATGGAGAGAATACAGCACAACATCCCTGCCCACAGGAATCGTTTCATGACTGGTTCCTCCGAAAAGTCTTATGTTGTGCGCTCGTAAGACGCCGTTGTGGCGTTGAGCGGGTTGATGACCTGTGGGCCTCGTTGGGCCTACTGCGGACAGAATTCTCCCCAGCAAAGGCTAACTTCGCAGAAGCTGATTCCGACCATCAGGCGTTGTCTATATTCCTTCCGACAGCAGAAAGACAGGCAGAAATCGCACTCGCAGCCTAAACCAAGCAGGTTAGCTGAGAACTTTATACGAAGTGTAGTTGGCTGTCAAGAAAAATTGCCATATAGGCAGCGCTGTCAAATATGTTTAACCGGGCGCGAAAGATCAATATGAATGCTTCAAGTATGAAGAAATTGTGCAGCCTCCGTGCGGTCTCACCACGGCTCGATGAACTTCAGCCTCTTCCAGCGAAGGCTGCCGCGCACCTGTCTTGCCGTTTGTATCGTTGTTTACAACCAACTCGCATCCTCTCCACGTCCACGCGAGTGCGAAGCCACGCGGACGCATAGCATGACCTGGCGGCGAAACCCCGTCGATCATGCCGACGGACAATCCGGCCTTCTTGGGATGCAACAGCGCACCCCACCCTTGCCGCAAAAACCAGTACGCGGCGTGGATGGAGCAACTAGTCTTGTTTAATTATCAGAATCTGGATCGATAACGGAAGGTGTTCCGCTTGGCGAGATGCCTGTCTAGAGCAAAGCCACAGTAGCTGTATCCCGGTATCCGCAGAAACGGAACCAAGCAGAGGCGTTGTATGGAGTGATGGTTTTGAGAGCCTCGGTGATGGCATGGTCCAAGGCTTCGGCGGTACGC
>Ga0224531_1000249_pt1 | contig 30674 bp, 20 predicted proteins | sample CBST100metaG_FD_179876 | JGI IMG/M metagenome (GOLD analysis project Ga0224531, IMG submission 179876) | Peat soil microbial communities from Stordalen Mire, Sweden - C.B.S.T100 | ecosystem: Environmental > Terrestrial > Soil > Wetlands > Peat | place: Sweden: Norrbotten County, Stordalen Mire...
TTCCTCGGTAGACATGCCAGCCTGGATGTTGGCTTCGATCTGCTGATCCAGGTGGAATCTCACTTCTTCATCCACTTCGCCGTGGCTCCTGCCGACGATAAAGAAGCGCAGGCGTGTCAGAAACTCTTTGAGCACGTTGCCTCCTAACCTTGCTCAAGCACCAGCGCAATTGCACCGGCCAGACGACCCCAGCTTTCGATCTCCGCTTCCAATTGCTTCTTGCCCGTGCGCGTCAAAGCGTAATATTTCGCCTTCCGATTGTTCTCTGACGCCTTCCAGTCGGCCTGAATCCAGCCCTTGTATTCCAGCCGGTGAAGGGCTGGGTAAAGCGATCCCTGGCCTATCTGAAAGGTGTTTTGCGAGGACTGCTGAATCCGCTGGGCGATCCCCCAACCGTGCATAGGCTCAAGCAGCAGCGTTCTCAGTATGAGCAGGTCGAGTGTTCCTTGCAGAAGATCGGTAGGCTGCGGCATATACTTCCCTCGACGTTCTACAAGAGAATGCCCCGATGTCCTGTCGGATGTCAAGAGGAAAATACCAAGCACGATTCTGACGCTCGCGTTGCTCGATCCAGAAGCTCAGCTTGCGTATAATCGCCGAGGAACTAAAATCGGAACCGGTAGGATAATCCTGTTCCCGCATAGTACGAGTCTTCTGCCCCTGAGGATTGGGCTCCAAATATACCGATCTTGCGTTCGGGAGAGCACGGTAAGGTCCGCGAAGGATTAATTGCGTTCTATCGGATCGCTTTATTGCGCTTCAGTTTGCGCCCACGTTTTCAGGGTGATTCGCCAGCATTGGTTATCGGTCAACATAGGCTGGTTTCTCATTCCATATCGTCTTTTTTGCAAGCAAATCCTCGATAAGCGCATTGGCCTTCTCATGGAAGGCCAATGCACGTTTCCAGGTCTCAAATGACGCACTGGCACACCAATTTTTGCAGTCGGTGAATTGCCGGAATCATTCTTGCTGGCGTGATCTCAGCAAACATGCCCAAATATAATGGATCATGTAGGGATACTTGGCGCATCGCGTTCCAAACAGGCGCGTGCCAGAATAGTTTTAAGCCCGTCACAGCCTTTTGCTACTTGTTCAACCTATTGTTCAAAGTAATATGAAGCGATCACTACAGGAGCATCTTGCATTGCGGAATCACGAGATTTTCCTCGGCTGCCTTGCCTCAAAGCCGTGTAGAACTGCCGGCGAGATTGCCCGTACAATTACGAGCGCATTTTGTTTGCCCGCTGTAGCAATTTTCTTCTGCTCCACGGTAAGCGCTGCGGCGCAGCAATCGACGTCTTCCTCTACAACTCAATACCAGCCGGCGACGGCACCCAAACCATCGGGAAATACTCCGACTACCGCCACATCGGATATCAGGTTCGACAATACGATCACAACATCGAAGATCGCTTTCACGCTCAGAAACAGCGTCAGCGCGCAGAGATATTCCATTGAGACCATGACTGGCGGTATAGCGGTATTCGATTACAACAACGATGGGTTATTGGACATCTTCTTCACCAATGGCGCCGAGATTCCGTCGTTGGAGAAGACAAATCCAAGCTACTACAATCGCCTCTTTCGCAATAATGGCGACGGAACCTTCATAGATGTCACGAAGAACGCGGGCTTACAGGGCATAGGCTACTCGATGGGAGTAGCCGCAGGCGACTACAACAACGATGGCTTTGTGGATCTATACGTCACGGGCGTCAATCGCAACCAGCTTTTTCATAACAACGGCGATGGAACCTTTACTGACGTAACTGTAAAAGCGGGTGTGACCGGAGTATTTCCTAGTTTATGGAAGCCATGGTCCGTAACCGCCGGCTGGTTCGACTACAACAACGATGGCCTTCTCGATCTTTTTGTCGTCAACTATCTCGACTACGATGTAGGTACCGCAGCCCTATGCAATATGGAAGGAACGCCAGCCTACTGTTCGCCAAACGGATTTAGGGGAACTTCTAATATGCTGTGCCGCAACAATGGCGACGGAACGTTTACCGATGTCTCCGCACAGTCTCATATCTCTCAGTACGTCGGCAAAGGAATGGGTGTAGCTTTTGCCGACTACGATAATGACGGCTTTACTGATATCTTCGTCTCGAACGACACTTTCCAAAACTATCTTCTTCACAACAACGGCGACGGAACCTTCACCGACATGGCAATGGAGACCGGAGTAGCATTTACCGGAAACGGTAAGACCGTGGCCGGAATGGGTGCAGATTTTCGCGACCTAGACAACGACGGGAAACCGGATATCTTTCATACCGCCATGTTCGGCGATTCCTTTTCACTTTATCGTAATTTAGGGCGCGGTCAATTCGACGATGCCACTGGGAAGGAAGGCCTGACGGCCTTGACCAGCCGTTTCACCGCTTGGGGAACCGGTGCCTTCGATTTCGATAACGATGGCCGAAAGGACTTATTTGCGGCTACTTCCGACATTCTCGACAATGCGGACGCCGTTGTGCACCGGCCCTATGTGCTTCCGAACCTACTACTCCGCAACAAGGGCAATCTGATCTTCGAGGATGTCAGTGCAAAGGCGGGCTATGGATTCTCCGTGCCCGCTGCGCACCGTGGAGCAGCATTCGGCGATTTCAACAACGATGGGGAAATCGATATTGTCGTCACCGTGCTCAACGGCCCCCCTGAACTGCTTATGAATCGCACTAAAGGCCAAAATCACTGGGTCATTCTAAAGTTGATCGGCGTCAAGTCAAATCGCGATGGCTTAGGAGCACGGGTAAAGGTAACAACCACCCATGGCGATCAGTACAATGAAGCGACAACCGCAGTAGGATATAACTCATCCAGCGATAAGCGGGTGCACTTTGGTCTCGGCAACGACGCCGTTATTGATAAGATCGAATTGGCGTGGCCCAGCGGCCTAAAGCAGACATTGACCAGTGTTAAGGCGGACCAAGTACTTACCGTAACGGAAGGACGACAGTAAAAGACACCGCTAGGGATTGGGATTGCCCGACAATCGCTGCGCGAGAGTAGATTCTTCGTTGCGACCGAGCAGATCGAGGAGAGAGCGCATTGTTTCCGGTTCATTCCGTGTATACGATGCCATCACTTCAGCGGTAAGTTCGGCGTCTTTCGTCTTGCCTAGATGGAAGAACGAATCGCAGAGCATGTACAGGTTCATGGGGTTACTCGTGCGGGAGCTCTCGAACAGATCCGCCGCCTCCGCCCACCGCTTCTGCCGGTAGCGCACCTCGCCTAACCCCGCTATTGCGGGCAGGTAATTTCTGTCGTTCGCAAGCTCATCTTTGAATTCTTTTTCCGCCTCTTGCAGATCACCCGATTGAAGCGCGGCCAAGCCCGCATAGGTGTGCGCTCCGCGCACTCTTGGCTCTATTTCCCATGCGCGGCGCAGATTGCGCAGGGCGTTCCTGGCGTCGCCCATAGCGAGATAGAGCGATCCGATAAATACATAGGGGTCTCTGGAAGTTCGGGAAGGATCTTTGGAGGCTTTCTGAAACAGTTTAAGCGCCTCCTCCTCTTGCCGCTCGACCAGTAACTTCCTGGCTTGGTCCCAAGTAGACGTGTTTCCTTCACTGCCGAGTTCGGGTTGCGCGATAGACATCTGGTCAAGCCTGCGGTGCAGTTCCGCCTCGTGCCGCGCTTCCGCCATCTTGCCCAATCCCGCATAGGCTCGTGACAGATAGAAATGTGACTGCGCCTGGGTTGAATCCACCTGCAAAACGCGCTGCAACGTAGTGATCGCCTCCCCATATTGTTTGAGCTCAAGCTCGCACTCGCCGAGTCCGAGCAAGGCCTTTTCATCGTTCGTCTTGATGGCAAGTATGCGTTCAAATACTCCCCGTGCATCCTGCCACTGCGACAACTTAACCTCAGCGGAAGCAAGCAGCGTCAGCACGCCCCTGTCGCCGGGCTGCTTGTCGGCCGCCCGCGCCAAATACTTGGCGGCACTCAAAACATCCATTGTTTTTAGATAGGCAGTTCCTATGTCCAGGTCGATTCTATCCAGTGTGGGATCGAGTTGCCGCGCGTTCAGTAGAAGCCGCAGGCAGGCTTCGTTGTCTTTGGAGGTGCAGGTCATTTCCCCGTATTTCTGCCAGCCTTGCGCATTGTGCGGCGCGACCTTCACAGATTCGCGAATCGCATTCAGCGCCAGGTTGTTCTGTCCGTTCAGATGATATGCCTGGGCAAGATAGAAGAGTGCATTGCCGTCTCGGGGTTGGATTGTCAAGTAGCGGGAAAACAGTTGAACCGACTGGACGTTGTCGCCAGTTGCCAGTCGCAAGACTGCAAATTCGAAAAGCAGGCGGGGATCTCTGGGCGCGAGTTTCAAAGCTCTTTCATAAACTCTCGATGCTTCGGCGTTACGCCCCGATTCTTCTAGCAACATGCCTTTCAATTTTAGTGCGGGAACGAAAGATGGATGTTGCTGCAACAGCGCATCGGCGAGATCTAGTGCTTGCGGCTTATCCCCGTGTTCGGCTACTGCGATGGCGCGATTCAGTTCTCTTGTTGAGCCGGATTCGGCGAGATGCGAGGTCGTTTGCGCTCCGGCCGATGCGATGGCACATCCGAAAAGGACACAGGCGCGCAATGCGGCTCGTATCGCTCTCGGTTTGAGCATGCACGTATTTTCGCCGGCCAATTCTATCTCGCGCCTTGTCGATTCGCTGTCGGGCATATATTTTGAGACTAGCATCAGATTTGCGAACTGCTCGATTCTCCGCGTGCCCATACCAATTAAAACCGTTCTCGAGATATTTGCACGCGGAGAGACTTCGTTATCTATATCGATCACCGGCGGGATCGAGCGATACGAAGGTTGGTAGGTTCCTGTCTGCCTTCAACTGCCCGTCCTGCTCCGTCAGTTCTACGACCTGAATCACAGATCGATTCGCGGACTCCGGCCTATTGGGAATGATATCTGCCCCTTGCTGCTGTACAAAGTAGAAGAGAAAGGCGTGCCCCCTGCTGATTGCAACATCGGCATGGTGCCCTTCCGAGCGGTCCGTCGGAAGCAGCCCGGCACCGACGAGAAGATTATCCTTTTGCGGCGTCCAGTGCAAGGCATCGGTTGATCGGTATACCCCCAATCCGGCCCATGGATCGACTATCAGCCAGATGCTTCCCTTCCAGCGAAATACAATGGCTCCTTCACAAGGGCGGTCGCTGACCGCAACGCCTCCCTTAGTCCACTGATAGAGGTCTGGACTGTTCACATAATGGATGTGGCTTTGATCCGCTTCATCCTTGTACCAGAGACGCCAAGTGCCATCATCGAGCTTGAGGATGTACGGATCGATGGTGCGATTCGAGGACAGAGGCAACTTTGACTCAAATCTCCACACCGCCAAATCCTTGCTTGTGAGGTGAATGATTTCGCGCGGCGCATTCCAATCGTGGAAGATGCCTGGCACAACGACAACAAACATATGATACTGGCCATGATCCCAAATCAGGTCAGGCGCCCAGAAAGTGTAATCGGGTTTCCCGTAAGGGATCTTAGCTGTGCCCGCATACGTCCAGGTTGTACCGCCATCCTTCGATTCGGCTATTCCAATCTGTGTGCCGTGGACCCACGCAACATCCTTGGGATCGGAACTCGACAGGTCAGCTCGCCGATTGGTGTAGAACATCATCCATTTCTTTTCTGCGCGATTCCAGATCAGTGACGGATCGGCAGCTCCATCGTGGATTGGATCGCGATATAAGGGCTTGGGGGCTTCCTTGTCAGACTTTGCTGTGTTCAGATCATCTGCGTTGCATGGCGCTACTGCGCTGATCATAGTCAGCAGCGGAATGAGTGCGCAAACAACAAGCCGAAAAGGCACACGGAATCTACGGTTCAACATCCTTCCCTCCAGAAGCTTCGTTTACACATACAGGAACGTCAGAAAAAGCACTGGGTCGGTCACGCGATCAAGAGGACAGCGTGACCGGCCCAGAGGTTTTTAAAATGAATATTTCAGCCCAAACTGCACAATGCGCCCTGTTGTGGCCGAAGTGATCCTGCCAACGTTACTATCGGACAGGCCAGCATCCGGATTGTTTAGATTGGCGTGGTTGAAAGCATTGAACAATTCCGCGCGGAATTGCACCGTATGCGCCCGGTAGAGTGGGAAGAGTCTGAAGAACGACAGGTCGGCGTTCCAGTATCCAGGCCCAACAAGGAAGTTGCGTCCGATGCCGCCATAACCGCCGGTATCCGCCGCGGCAAAGGCAGCGGGGTTGAAGTACTCGGCGATCTTCTCCTGTCGGGAACCAGAACGGTGAGGATTACCAACTAGATTTGGGCGGTCATTCCAAACGTTGTCGGCGTTGCTATCCTTTCCCGAAGTTATATTGATCGGAGTTCCAGTGCGCACTTGGACAATTGCGTTCGCCTGCCATCCGCTCAACGCATAGTTACCGATCCTGCCCATGTTCCGCACTTTGGGCGTTTCGTACGTTCCGGAAAAGTTGAAGATGTGGTGAGCCAGTCCGTCGCTCGGTCCCTTGTCCCGGCCGGGGTTGCTGGAGTCCGTAAAGCCGAGCGAACCATTGTAATTGTCTCCAGAAACAACGTCGATTCCCCTGGCAAACGAATAGTTGGCATTAAAGCTCATACCATGCGACATGCGTTGAGTTGCTACAACCTGCAGCCCGTTGTAGCTTGCATTGAATCCCGTTACATATGTTCCGATCGACTGAAGCGTTCCGGGCAAAATGGGGCGCCGCGAATCGACATTGGAGGATGTTGCTCCCGCGCTGTAGACCGGGTTGTTCCTGTCGACGTTGCCGCTCATCTTGCGCGAAAGTGTTCCTACATAAGCCACTTGCAGGCTCGTGTTCTTCATAATCTGGCGCTGCACGGTCAGATTCATCTGGTTCAGATAGGGCGTCGCTGAGTGCTTGTCGAAGACGATCAGGCTCATGGGGGTTTGGAATGTGGCACTTGTTCCTGTAGGCACCGTGTACGGGAATGGATTCCCTCCCGTATAGTTTATCCACGGATTGACCAGACTTGTATCGCCGTTGATGTCTACAGTAAGCACAAATGGCTGCGGCGCACGAATTCCGTCTCCATAGGCTGCCAGATAGTAGATGCCATACCCGGCGCGGATCGAGGTCTTGCCGTCGCCGAATGGATCGATGGCGATACCCAGCCGGGGCGCAATGTTGTTCCAGTCGTTGGGCCTGCCGGCGCGCGTCACGCCCTTGTCGCCGTAGAAAAGAAGACCTTTGGGGGCATTGGGATAGACCGTGGACTGCACATCCTTTTCAAACGACGAGATGTAGTTCACCGTCCACACCAGGGGTGTGGTAATTTCATAGCGCACGCCAGCGGTGAAAGTGATGCGCGGATTGATCTGCCACGTATCCTGTGCATAGAGATGCCAGTACTTGGCGCTTTCGTCCGGATGATCGCCGCTGTCCTCGGAGAAGGTCGTCGAATGACCCAACATAAAGTCTGCCAGTGGGTTGCCGGTAAGATCGCCACCCTCGTAAATGGAACCTCCGCCCGCGCTGGCTCCAACCTCGCTATAGTAACCGGCCATGACGAACGTGCCTATCTTGATATTGTGCTTACCTTTGATCCAGGTAACAGAGTCCGATCCGCCGATGGAGTGATCGAGACCGTCGGCATCCCATGCGCCAGTCGAAAATCTGCCGTTAATCTGGATACGGGGGGCTACAGACTTAATGGCACCTTGGTTGAAGTTGCTTCCATAGTCGGAGAGAGTTTTTCCGTCGACCATATTCCATGGAGTTTCGCGGCGCATGATGTTGAAACGCGCTTCATTGAAGAAGTTGTTAGTGGCAGTCCAGGTGTGATTGACAACCAGATTGTGTTGCTTCACCCCGTCTACGCGCTGTCCGAACCCAGGGAAATCGTTGAAGTAGGCAAATGGATTGTTCTGGACCGTATTCATCTGGAACCAGCTCACGGTGAACTTTTGCTGCTTTGTGAACTGGTAATCGCCCTTCAGCAAATATTGCCACTCGTTGACGGGGGTACCCGCCGACGCGGTATAGGTCCCATCCGAGTTGTTGCCGGCAGGTAAGGCGTTGGTGATCGCTACGCCAACCGCATCCATGCCAGTGAGTTGATCGTTCTCGTATCTTTTTCCAGTCGCGGGGTTGATAGGCTTGGTTGTGGCCTCGGAAAAGTCTCCCTTGCGCTCCAGTTCAGTCGGAACGGCAAGAGAGTTTACTTGGGAGGATGTTCTTTGCTTGAGCTCTTCCCATGATCCGAAGAGAAACACTTTGTTCTTCAATACCGGTCCGCCGGCGGTGAAGCCATACTGGTTTTGCTTGAGCGGCGTGACGCTCGATTGAAAGTAGGTCCTTGCGTCGAGGGCATCGTTTCGCAAGAACTCAAAAGCGCTTCCGTGGTAAGAGTTGGTGCCGGATTTTGTGATGATGTTCATGAACGCACCTGGCATGCGGCCAAACTCGACGTCGGAGTTGGAACTGAGTAGCCTGAACTCCTGCACGGAATCAGGGCCCGGTGGTGTGCTGCAATTGTTACGCCAAATATCGTTGTTGAAGCCGCCATCGATGAAACAGGAGTTGGTGGTGGAGCGGCCGCCATTGACAACAAAAGTGTTATTGTCGCGAGTGGGAACGGTCTGAGCGTTGATAGAAGAGGCTCCAGGAAGCGTTACCAGGAGACTGTATACGTTTCTTCCGTTGAGCGGCAGATCGGCAATCTTCTTCGAGTCGACAAGTTCGCCCAACTCTGGGGTATACGTGTTTACCTGCACGGTGTCGGCATGGATTTCGACCGATTCGCTGTTTTGGCCGAGTTCAAGGATTAGATCGACACGGTCTTCCTGGTTCACCGTGAGGGTGATCCCATCGCGCACAGTGTGCTTGAAGCCGGCTGCTTGAGTCTCGACACGGTAGACTCCGACGGAGAGATGAGGAATGACGTACTGGCCTTGCTCATTCGTGTTGATGGCGTGAGTTTCACCGGTCAGTGTGTTGGTCACGGTGACCAGAGTTTTGGAGATTGCGGCTCCAGAGGGATCGGTCACCTGTCCCTGGATGGTTCCTGTTGTTGACTGCGCCAGCAGCATCGAAGTGCCGAACAAGCACAGCAGTACTGTTAATAGCAATGATTTGAAGGTGCGTCTCATACTTTCCTCCTAGAGATTTGTGGCTCATACAATCTGTGTGGAAAAGTTGGTTAAGACTGGAAAGACACTTTGCAGATTGTCTGTCCAGGTTGCGCGGAATCCGTGGCGAGTGTGTTGGCCTCGGCAGCAACAGCCCCGGATGGTTCGCAGTAGCAGGTTGGTAACGGGGCGAGCGTGAAACCTGTGGTCACCTGGACAATGGGACCGATTGAGCTTTGTCCCCATCGATTGAAGACGACGTCCGCCATAGGGTCACGAGCACTGTCTGTTTTTTTGTTGCCAGTCCTTTCTAAGGCATGAATTTTTCCTCATGGGCACCTCGCCTTTAGAAAACGTATTCTCTCGCGCCGACATCAATCTGCCTAAGCGGACAAAACAGGTTTCCCCAACCTGAATTTGGTGCCGCTTGATGTCCAGCCTGAAAAACGTGACCATCTGAGCACTTGTGCCATAAACGCGGAATGTATGTAACGGTATGTTGGGGTGTATCCTGTATGTAAACTATTATTTACCAATAATATATGCCCGTAACGACTAGAGAGAGGATACGTTCAAATAGGTGCTTTCTCTGCTATGATTGGCGTCGAGGATGAGGTGAACCTGGAGGATGGCGACTTCCCAGCCAACTTGGAAAGGCAGTAAACTCACTTCCGAGCAGATCGCTTTAGTGCGTTATCACCTGAAGCTGGTGTTGGAGAGTCCCTTGTTCGCGGGAAGTAAACGTGCTCAGGATTTCCTTCAGTTGGTTGTTGGACACGCCCTCCAAGGTCAGGTCGATTTTCTGCGCGAGCGGATGATTGGGGCCGAGATGTTCGGGCGTCCAGTCGATTACGACACAGGAAACGATCCGGTGGTCCGCGTCAAAGCCGGCGAAGTGCGGAAGAAGCTGGCCCAGTACTACTCTGAAACAAAAGGTGAGCCCGCTGTCCGCATCGAACTTCCAAGCGGGCACTATGTGCCGAGGTTCCACTTCGCGGTTTTGGCTACAGTGGAGCCGTTGCAGCCTGAACCCGTCTCGCCATCTCCCGCAGAACAGCCCGCGATTCAGGGGGACAGACGATCCGGAGAGAGGCTTGAGACGGCAGTCGCCGAGGTGCCTCCTCTCCTCCCGCAAAAAACGCGCCGACTATCGCGCATTTTTGCTGGCATCGTGGTGGGGTTGTCTTTTTTGGCTTTTGCCGGTTACCTGGGCTTCAAAAGGGGGCATAGCGCCGCAATTGCAGTGCCAGAGATTCGCTCCATCGCGATATTGCCGCTCAAAAACCTCTCAGGCGATGCCGGGCAAGATTACTTCGCCGACGGAATGACGGAAGAGTTGATCAACTCTCTGGGGCAGGTTTCCACGCTACGCGTCATTTCTCTGACCTCAACTATGAGTTACAAGGGGACCAAGAAGAAGCTGCCCGAGATCGCTCGCGAGTTGAACGTGGATGGCGTGGTCGAGGGAGCCGTGCAGCGCGATGGGAACTTGGTGCGGATCAGCACCCAGTTGATCGATGCCACGACAGATCGCCCCATCTGGGCCAACTCCTATGTCCGCGACCTGACCAATGTGCTGAGCCTGCAGAGTGACGTGGCGCAAGCGATTGCCAATGAAGTAAGCATGAAGGAGAGTTCTTCTCGCCATGTCAGCGTTGCCCGCCGAGGCCCCGTCGATGCGGATGCAGAGAACCTGTACTTGCAGGGAATGTCGCGCTTGAACGGAGGCGATGTTAATGGCTCTATCGATTTTTTCCAACGGGCCATTGTCGCTGACCCAAACTTCGCACAGGGGCACGCCGCATTGGCTACTTGTTATGGCGTGATGGGGGAAAATGGCTATCTATCGTACGGTGTAGCTTTTTCCCAGCAGAAGACGGAAGCCGCCAGGGCTATTGCGCTGGATAAATCGTTGCCTACAGGTCATGTCGAGCTTGCCAACGCGGCCATGAACCTGAACTGGGATTGGACTACCGCCGAAAGGGAGTTTCATCATGCCCTGGAACTCAACCGCAACTCCTCCTCCACCCACCAAAGATATGCGGTCTATCTAGAGAGAACGGGGAAACTGTCCGAGGCTATCGCCGAGATGGAAACTGCGGTGAAACTCGATCCCCTTTCCGCTAGTTTGTGGAGAAATGCGGAATTCACTTACTATTTCTCCCGTCAGTACGATCAAGCACTCGCAATGATGCGAAAGGCACAAATGCTGAATATTGATCCTTTCGACGGGGACTTTCTCTTGGGCGATGTATACGCGGAGAAGGGTATGTTCGCCAAATCTATCGAGAAATTCGGAAAAATGGGCGACAGCCCACACGCTCTCGGCCACTTGGGCAATGCCTTGGCCCGGTCGGGTCAGACGGACGCGGCACGCAGGGTTATCGTGCGCCTGCAGGAACATGCACGGCAAAACGGCGTTGGGATGTACGAAATCGCGTTGGTGTATGCCGGTTTAGGTAACAAGAACGACGCATTTAGATGGTTAGAAGAGTCTTATAAAACACATAATGAAGGACTCACTAATCTCAAGATTGATCCGTGTCTTGACCCCCTGCGCTCCGATCCGCGCTTCAGCGACTTGGTACGGCGCGTTGGCCTCACTCCATAAAGGCTGGATACTGTGAGCCGGACGGCCTTCTGCATCCGGATTGGCACGTGCTGCAAGACTCGCGTGAAGATTTTCGCGTGTGCGCTCAAAGGCGAACTGAAGCGGCTGGCCGAGACTGTAGCGGAAATAGGGTCTTCAGCGATCCTCGTGGCGGCGATCCATGAACGGGAGCAGCAACTAGATTACCGACAAGCTTCTCGCTGGCGGGTGCTTCTATGCCGTTTCGGCAACAGCGCGCAACTCATTGAAACTGCATGGTACGGACCGCACCCTACACCACGCATTACACCGCTTTTTCTCCTTATTGGACCTCGACAGAACCTCTGAATCCTAACCTCTCAGGTCAGTAAATACAGTCGACTATCGTTACCAATCGCAATCGCGACTTCTAGATCTTCCAGAAACCGGCCAGATAGGTAAGACGGCAACCTGGAAGCTTGGAAGGCAGAGGGTTTTCCATTGGATACGGATTTCGCCGTCTCCCTCCTGGAGTTGAAACGCCTTGGCGTTGAAATGTTTCCGTCACCGTGGACTGCATCCCATGAGGAGATCCTGCCCACGCCAAGCTAGTGTCATAGAATTGCGTCAGTAGCCAAACAATGGACAATGTGCCCGTACCAACAGTTGAAACGGTGGTGAAGCGTTACGAAGCGCTGTTGCGCATGTCAGCGTCTCAGACTCTGCAAACTCCGCAAGACATAGCGCAAAAACTGGCGAACGAGCTCCATTCCCTGCTTGATTTCGACTTCTTCGAAGTACTCGTCTTCGAGCAGAACACGTGCGAGGTGCTCTGGCGCTGTATGGACATGGACCAGAGGCCCTGGCTGGATGAGCGCATGGAAGAGACTCCTGCCTGGTGGGTGCACCAGAACCAGCAGCGGCTGATCATTACCGATTGGGACGCGGACGATCGCTTCTCGTGGCTACGGGATGGACTGCGGGAGCACGGCGTCGAGGTTTGCTCAATTTGCTCACTTCCTCTCACCACGCCGCAGCGCAGTCTTGGAGTACTCTTTGTTGCCAACCGGACCCACAAAGAATATTCCGAAGAAGAGATCCACTTCCTTTCGTTTTTGGCGGATGGACTGGCGTTCGCTCTGGGCAATGCGTTCAATTACGAGGCGTCCTGTCGGGCGCAAGCGGAATTGGAACTCCAGAATTCCCACCAGAAACTCCTGCTGGAATTGACGAATCGGGTGGCATCCAATCTCGATTTGCGCGAATTGCTGAGGGCGATCTCGGCGAGCGTACGCCAGACGATGGATTGCGATTTAGCAGGAGTGTCCTTGCTCGATTCCGTAAGTGGTCAATTCCAAATCTATGCCATCGATTCCCCCGATAGCCGTGGTTTTCTCCAAGAAGAAACTACGTCGCCTGTTGAAGGACCTGCTGCCATAGCTTTCGAAACGTTTCGACCGGTTATCAAGAACAGTTTTAGCCCGGCTGAGCCGGAGTCAACGATGTACCAGCGGGCTGTTGCCGAAGGGATCAAGTCAACCTGCCTGGTTCCGTTGGTCAGCCGGGGGCGCGCGCTTGGTATCCTCGCGCTTGGGCGTCGGATGGAGAGCCTATTCAAGGAAGAGGATGCCGAGTTTCTCATGCAGGTTGGGGGACAACTCGCGCTCGCCATCGAAAATGCGCTTGCCTATCGCGAGATCGCCGATTTGAAAGACAAGCTGGCGCAAGAAAAGCTCTATCTGGAAGAAGAGATTCGCACCGACAAGAACTTTGAGCAGATTATCGGCAAGAGCGCGCCGCTGCGGCACGTGCTGCAAATGGTGGAGACAGTTGCCCCGAGCGACTCGACCGCACTGTTGCTGGGCGAGACCGGAACCGGGAAGGAGTTGATCGCACGCGCCATTCACGATCACAGCCCGCGCAAAGGTCGCACGTTCGTCCGCATCAACTGTGCTGCTATTCCGGCGGGACTGCTTGAAAGCGAATTATTCGGGCACGAGAAAGGCGCTTTCACAGGAGCCATTAGCCAGAAGATTGGGAGGCTGGAACTGGCAGACCAGGGCACCTTGTTTCTTGACGAAGTCGGCGACATTCCCCTGGAGATGCAGCCGAAGCTTTTGCGCGTATTGCAGGAGCGAGAGTTTGAACGCCTGGGCAGCACCCACACCCGCAAGGTGAACGTTCGCTTGGTGGCCGCCACCAATCGCGACCTGGAAGCAATGATCGCGGCCCGGGAGTTTCGTAGCGACCTCTTCTATCGCCTCAATGTCTTTCCCATTCACATTCCTCCGCTGCGCGAACGCCGTGAAGACATTCCGCTGTTGGTGCGTTACTTCGTTGAGAAGTTCGCCCGACGGATGCAGAAGCGGATCGACACGATTCCCGCTGCCGCCATGAAGAAGCTAACCGGTTGGGAGTGGCCGGGAAACATCCGGGAGCTGGAGAACTTCATCGAGCGTGCGGTGATCCTGACGCGGGGCAAGACTCTGGAAGTGCCTCTAGGCGAGGTCCGTCGCGCGCTGAAGGACCCGCTGACCAGCCGTTCCACGCCGCAGCAACGGGAAGAGATCGCCCGCATTGTGCGCGAGACCATCGGCGAGTTAAACATGTCGGCAAACAGCGGCAGCGAGTACGACAAGAAGCCGCGTCGGGAGATTGTCCACACTACGCGAGAGACCGCGAACGAGTTGAACGGCGGCATCGTGGCAAACCGCGGCACAGAATACGACGAGAAGCGGCGGCAGGAAATTACGCGCATTCTGATCGAGACCAAAGGACGCGTCGGCGGTCCTCATGGAGCTGCTGCCCGTGCTGGTCTCCATCGCACTACGTTGCTTTCGCGGATGAGGAAGCTTGGCATCGATCCAAAAGACTATTCCTCTTGAATAAACAATGATCGAAGCTTGTTTGATACCTGCTGAGCCCTTCCACAGGTGAATCTCCCTTTCATACAACCTGAATCAAGCGGCGTCGCCCGCGTCCAACTGTCGAGATCGACAGTTAAGACGATTCAGACACTTCGTCACATTAGACACATCCTGCCGACCTTCCTTTTATTTTCAATACTTTAAATAGTCATCCGGTTTGGCCATCGTGTTGCATCTCTCTGATCGTCGAAGGGAATGCACGATGTTAAAGATCTCAGTCATTGACAGCCGAACCCAGCGCCGCGTGGTCCTCGAGGGCACACTTGTCGAGCCATGGATGGCGGAACTGCGGAACTCATGGCAAGCAGCCAAAGCAGATCTGCAGGGTCGCAAGCTGGTTCTCGACTTGAAGAACGTAACCAGAATCGGCGAAGAAGGCGAAAGCGCGCTCTCGGAATTGGTAAAGGAGAGTGCCAGTATTTGCTCGAGTGGTGTGCTCACCAAATACCTGCTCCAGCAACTGGCGCGCAGGAACAAGGAGAGTGCGAGACCGGCAAGTATCCCGACGTATTCCGGCGCGAATCGGGAGAAGGAATGAATATGGGCATCCGACTCATCCCCCAGCGCAGCAAACAGATGCAAGACCGATACGCGACGGCAGACGACTTCCGCAAGCTCTTCGCAGAAGACATGACAAGCCTGCATTTGCTGGCATTTCTATTAACCGGGAGTTACGAGACTGCGGAGCAGTGCTTCGTTTCCGGCATTGAAGACTGTGCGCAGGGGAGTTCTGTGTTTCAGCAGTGGGCACGGTCCTGGGCTCGGCGAGTCATCATCCAGAACGCAGTCCGAATGATCGCGCCGCATCCGCATTTTCGGGATGAATTGATACCTGAATCCCCATCCGCAGTGGTTCGCAACGAGCGGAAACTGGATCAGGACGCAGCGTGGGCCGGAGTTCTCGCACTCGAGAACTTCGAGAGGTTTGTATTCGTCATCTCCGTTCTTGAGGGCTATGGAGATCGAGAGTGCGCCGCTCTGCTTGGATGCGCGGTACTTGAGGTTGGCCAGGCGCGGATGCGAGCTTCACAACAAATTGCAGATTTTGGCAGAACAAGTATCCAGTCGGTGAATGAACTTTCAAGAATGGCGGTGGGTTAGGTGTTGGTGATCAATCAGGTCTTTCAGTTCCTCTCGAACAAAAGTGCAGTGTTGCTGGTTGTGCTTGGCTGCGTCATCGCCGCAGTCGCGGTGGTTCGATCCGCGCGCCGACGCTGGCCGCAGAAGCGCCGGCTGGCTGCTGTGCTGGCCTCGGTGTCACTGCTCCTGGCGGTAGTCGGCGCCAGCGCTCAGGCGCCGTCGAGCGGTTCCGCTGCTACATCGTCCCTCATCTCGGGTAGCGTGCCAAGTGGTTTGGCGACCGGCGAAGAGCTGCGCCTCACTCTGCGCGATTCCATCAACATGGCCCTGCGATACAATCTGGGAGCCGAGGAGAGCGGAGAGAACAGCCGCAGCGCACGCGGTCAGCGTCTGCTGGCGCTGAGCCATCTGCTTCCGCAGGTGAGCGCGAGCGCACAAGAAAATGTCAGCCAGTATAGCATGGCAACGCTTGGCCTTAAACTGCCAAGCATACCAAGCGTTATCGGGCCTTACAGCTATACCAGTGCAACTGTGAGCGCCAGCCAAACCCTGTTCAGTCTGGAAGCTGTCCAGCGTTTGCGCGCGGCTCGCACCGCCGAACAAGCAGCTCAACTCGATTACAAAGACACGCTCGACGTGGTCACGCTGACGGTTGGCAACGCCTATCTGCAAGTGCTACAGGCAGCCTCTCGAATCCAGGTACAGGAGGCTCAGGTGCGCAATGCCAAGGCACTCAATGACCAGGCTGTTGCAGGTTACGAGGCGGGCACACGCCCGCGCATAGACGCTACGCGCACAGAGGTTCAACTCCGCAGCGAGCAATACAACCTGATTGTTGTGCGGAACGAATTGGCGATTGCCAAGCTCACGCTGGCCCGCGCCATCGGACTCCCTTTGGGACAGAACTTCGAGGCTGCCGACACGCTTCCGTATGCGGCCATCAACCCACCCACGCTTGACGATGCACTGAAGATGGCCTACGCCTCACGCAGCGATTATGCGGCCGCCCTCAACTCAGAAAAAGCGGCGGAGCGAAGCCTCTCGGCTGCGAAGAGCGAGCGTCTGCCGGTCCTGTCCACATCGGGGAACTACGAAGATGTGGGAACCACACTCGGTCACTCGCACGGAACCTTTGGCTTCCAAGCCGGAGTCAGTGTTCCTCTCTTCACCGGCGGACGCATCAAAGGCGAAATCACGCAAGCAGACGCAGCCCTGCGACAGCGGAAGGCGGAAAGCGAAAACGTTAGAGGGCAAATCGACTACGACGTGCGCGCAGCGTATCTAAATCTTGCCGCAGCCAAAGAGCAGGTTGAAGTGGCAGAGCACAACGTGGCACTGGCCAACGAAAACCTTGCACGCTCCAGGGATCGCTTCACATCAGGCGTGGCCGACAGTGTCGAAGTCGTGCAGGCAGAGCAATCGCTAGCCAGCGCCAACGACCAATCCATCACCAGCGCCTACAACCACAATCTCGCCAAACTCGCATTGGCCCGCGCCCTTGGCGTGGCACGAACCAGCTATGACCAGTATTTGGGAGGAAAGTAATGTCGAACAACCAATACAGTTCCACTGCTGTTCTTGACGAGGAAGTGCTCGCCACTCCGGACCAGCTCTCGAAAACTGATCGCGCAAAGAACATGTTACGCAGCAATCCTGGGAAGATTATCGTCGGATTGGTCGTTCTTGCAATCGCTCTGGTTGTTGGCGGCAAGTTTCTTCTCAGTGCCTATCTGCATGAAAGCACCGACGATGCACAGATCGATGGCCACATCATGCCGTTGAGTTCCCGCATCAATGGGCAGGTGATGGAAGTGCGCGTGCAGCAGGGCGAGTTTGTCCATGCTGGCGACGTACTGGCCGTCATTGACCCTGCGGACTATAAAATTGCCGTGGCCCAAGCCCAAGCAAGGTTGGCGGATGCGGAAGCCAATGCAGCAAGTTCTCACTTCAATGTTCCGATCACCTTTGCAACGGCTGGCGGCAATCTCGATTCCGCAAGGGTCGGCGTGATCAATGCCGATGCGGGCATCAAAGCCGCAGAACGAAATCTGGAGTCGGCCCAGGCAACGCTGGAAGAGGTCGAGGCCAATGCAGCGAAATCCGACGCAGACCTGGTTCGTTACAAGGCGCTGGTGGCTAAGGAAGATATTTCTCGCCAGCAATATGACCAAGCGGTAGCTGCAGCCAAAGCCAATCGCGCCGCTGTGGCATCGGCCAAGGCTGGTGCGCTCGCAGCTGAGCAGAACGTACGTCAGGCGCAGGGCCGCCAACTACAAGCGAAGGCCGATTTGCGCAGCGCGAGAACAGCGCCGGAACAGGTTTCCACCACCCATGCCAAGGCGGAATCGGCCGACGCCCAGGTGCGAGAGCACGCCGCGGAACTCGACCAGGCCCAACTCAATCTGAGCTATACGGTGGTGCGTTCTCCCGTCACAGGCATCGTTGGAAAGAAATCGGTGGAATCGCAGCAGAACGTTAGCGTGGGGCAGGAACTCTTTTCGGTTGTTCCTTTGGACGACATTTGGGTTACCGCGAACTTCAAAGAGACCCAACTCGCCCACATGCGGGCGGGACAAGAAGTCGAGATCAAGATTGACGCATACGGTCACACACGGACGGGACATCTCAGCAATCTGGGCGGCGGTACCGGTTCGATATTCAGCCTCCTGCCTCCAGAGAACGCCACAGGCAACTACGTGAAGGTGGTGCAGCGCGTGCCGGTGCGCATCGATTTCGATCGCGATCAGAACGGCAGCTTTAACGCCGATGGATTGCTGAGGCCAGGCATGAGCGTCGAGGCGAGCGCGAGGGTGCGATGAACGGCGAAACTACCTCTACTGCCGAACAGACCGTCTGGCGTCCCCGCGTCAATCCCTGGATCATTGGGATCGTGGTGGCGCTGGCGGCCTTCATGGAGGTGCTCGATACGAGCATTGCCAACGTGGCCCTGCCCCATATTGCAGGAGACCTGGGCGCCAGTAACAATGAGAGCACCTGGGTTCTTACCAGCTATCTGGTTGCCAACGCCATCATCCTGCCCGCAAGCGGATGGCTCGTCAGCGTGTTTGGGCGCAAGCGACTCTTCATGGTCTGCATCGCCTTCTTCACGCTCAGTTCGTTCCTGTGCGGAGTTTCGTCCAGCCTTGGTTTTCTGCTGCTGGCTCGCATTCTGCAGGGAGCGTTCGGAGGAGGCTTGCAGCCCATGGCGCAAGCCGTGCTGGCGGACTCGTTCCCTCCTGAAAAGCGAGGCCTGGCCTTTTCAATCTACGGCGTCACCGCTGTTTGTGCACCAGCCATTGGCCCGACACTGGGCGGATGGATTACGGACAGTTTCTCCTGGCGCTGGATTTTTTTCATCAACATCCCGGTCGGTATTCTGGCTTTGGTGCTGGTCTACCTGCTGCTCGAAGATCCGCCGTATCTGAAAGAACTGAAGAGAGGATTTGCCAGCTTTGATGCCATTGGATTCTCCTTGCTGGTCCTGGGCGTTGGCGCTCTGCAGATTCTGCTCGACAAGGGGCAGGAAGACGACTGGCTCGGATCGCGCTTCATCATCACTCTGATGGCCGTGTCTGCCGTCAGTTTCGTTTCACTCGTGATTTGGGAGTGGCATCACAAGGAACCTATTGTTGACGTGCGCCTCTTCAAGAACTTCAGCTTCGCTATCGGCAACATTATGTTTCTCATGCTTGGCATCAGTCTGATGGCCTCGACTGTACTGATGCCCCAGTTCCTGCAGACTCTCATGGGGTATACGGCGCAGCAAGCAGGAATGGTACTTACCAGTGGTGCGCTGGTTGTGCTGCTGACGATCCCGATCGTGGGCATACTGACCACGAAAGTCCAGGCGCGCTACCTCATCGCCTTCGGATGGATCACAATGGCGGCCAGCCTATTCATCTCCTGTAGAGAGAACAGCCTGGCAATGAGTTTTAACGGCGCATCCTGGTTGCGAATATTGCAATCGATTCCGATGGGGTTCCTCTTCATCCCTATCACTCTCGCTGGATATGTTGGTCTAGCAGCCAGCAAGAACAATGCTGCTTCCGGCATCATGAACTTCATGCGCAATATCGGCCAAAGCATTGGCACATCTACTGTCACCACGTTGATTGCACGGCGCACACAGCACCATCAAACCGTTCTGGCGCAACACACGTCCTCAGGGCAGTTCCAGGTTATGATCAGCGGTCTTGGGTCGAAACTTTCCAGTGCCGGTCTCAATACTCATGCCGCTCATCGGCAAGCAGTCGCCAGGCTCTATAACATGCTTCAAGCCCAGGCAATGGCACTTTCCTACGTCGATGTCTATTGGATACTCGGCATCGGATCGGCGCTCATGGTCTTCCTTTCCTTCATGATGCGGAAGAATGAACTGGGCAAAACTGAAGGCATTGCTGTCCACTAGTCGATCATCACAAATGCGAACCTCATGGAGGTCACGCTCCATGCGGCGGCGCAACCTGTGCTCCTGCGGAGTGGCCTAAAGACGCATTACTGACCCTCCTTATTTTCTTAAGCCGGGATCGTCGAGACAGGTCTTGCACAGCAAGCTGTATGGGAGAGATTGTAAGGATGTAAACCAGGGTGACCAGCATGACGACCATTTTGCATGTGCTTTCTATTGGATCCATGGAATCGCGCGACGCTGTTCGTGACGCCCTCCTGCTGCGCCGCAGGTGTCGTCTATTTGCCGCGGAATCCTACCGTGATCTTTGTGCTGTTCCAGCAAGTGAAAGTTTCGATATCGCCGTTCTTCACCCGGCACGATCCGAGCACGAACTGCGCATCTCGTTGGAGTATGTGCGTCGCAACTGGCCACGCACTAGGATTCTCATGGTTAGTGCGAACGCAGAGAATGTCGACGACCCGCTATATGACGAACGGGTATCGCCCGATATGTCTCAGGACGAATTCCTGTCGGTAATCGAGCGGCTTGCGATGGACGCGAGGCGAGAAAAGCGTCAATCGTTATCGGGACAATCGCGCAGCTGTGAGCAACGAAAGTTGGGAGTTCATGATTGAGAATGAGACGAGCTTGCACGAACCGCGCCTCCGACCTGACGAAGAACTGGTTGCTGCGGCGAAGAACGGAGAACCTATCACGCCAAGCATTTTTCTCTACCAAAGCAGGATTTGGGTGGACGGAATTGATTTTGCGGTAACCAGAAAGGAAGTGCAATCGGGCAAGAATCCGTCGTTCTGGATATCAATGCAGTTATCCATCACATGAACACGGAGATGAGTGGTTTCTGGCTGCCGGAACAAAACCGGAACGAGATAAAGGTTCGTATTGGCGGCACGGCAGCAATGACGATTGACTACGGGACATATCGAATCGTTTCCAGACAATAGCGCCCGTGGTCTCGGAACTGCGCTGAGATGCGCCAAACAGTATGGGTAGCGTGTTGACAGTGGTTTTGCAGAAGCTGTGTGCGCTGGTCAACAAGATGGAAAGAGGAGGAGACACTTGGTACAGCCAACGAAGCTCAGAGCAGTAATGGAGAGTATTTCCGGGGTGGAGGATCTTGCTGAACTGGCGCTCGATATGCGGTGGTCCTGGAGCCACGCAACCGACGAGCTCTGGGGAAAGATCGACCCGGAATTGTGGGAGATTACACATAACCCGTGGGTTGTTTTTCAGACAGCGTCGCCCGCAAAGCTAAGACAGCTTTTCAAGGAGAAGAGCTTTCGGGCAGAAGTGGATCGCCTTCGGGCCCGTCAACTAAGCGAGAGCGACACCGCAGTTGGCGGTGCATCGGCAACATGGTTTCAGAAGGCTTATCCCAGTTCCAAGCTGAAAACAGTAGCGTACTTCAGCATGGAATTTGGGTTGAGCGAGGCATTGCCTATCTACTCGGGCGGGCTCGGTAATGTTGCCGGGGATCAGTTGAAGTCAGCCAGCGACCTTGGCGTTCCGGTCGTTGGAGTTGGGCTTCTCTATCAGCAGGGATACTTCCGGCAGGTTATCGAGGCAGACGGTTCGCAGCAAGCGGTCTATCCATATAACGATCCTTCGCAACTGCCAATTCTGCCGCTCCGAGACAGCACAGGCGAGTGGCTTCGTATCCGCGTTCAGTTGCCTGGGTGTGCGGTGTGGCTGCGCACCTGGGAAGCCAGAGTGGGAAGAGTACGACTTCTCCTGCTTGACAGCAACGATCCAGCGAATCCTCCTGCCTATCGCGGCGTGACCAGTGAACTGTATGGCGGTGGCACGGAGATGCGCCTTCAGCAAGAGCTTATTCTTGGCGTTATCGGCTATCGCATGCTCCATACGCTTGGGATACGGCCGGACGTTTGCCATTTGAACGAAGGGCACGCTGGATTTGCCGTATGGGAGCGTGCGCGCCTCTTCATGGAGGAAGCAGGGCAGCCTTTCGATGTGGCGCTCCTAGCTACCCGCGCCGGAAACCTCTTCACGACGCACACGCCGGTCGACGCCGGCATTGACCGCTTCCCAGCATATTTGATCGAGCCCTATCTCCGCGAGTACTCTGCCGAACTGCATGTAAAAGTTGAAGATCTGTTAGCCATGGGGAGGAAAAACCCTAACGATCCAAACGAACCATTCAACATGGCCTATCTCGGTATTCGTGGCTGCGGTGCCGTAAATGGCGTCAGTCAGTTACATGCTCAGGTAAGCAGAAAGATGTTCGGCAACCTGTTCCAGCGCTGGCCGGTCGCAGAAGTCCCTGTCGGCTGCGTCACCAATGGCGTGCATGTTCCGAGTTGGGATTCGAGTGAGTCCGATGCATTGTGGCATCAAGCTTGCGGCTCCGACCGCTGGAGGAACGATCTCGATAAACTTGACGAGCAGATTCGCGCAACGTCGGATGAGGAACTCTGGAGGATGCGCTGCGCCAATCGCGTACATCTGGTCGATGCGGTCAGAAGCAGGAACGAAAGACAGGAGAGTTCCATCGGTTCCAGGTTTGCAACTGGCTATGGGGAAACGAACATCTTCGATCCGAATATATTGACCCTGGGCTTTGCCCGCCGCTTTGCGACGTATAAGCGCCCCAATCTCCTGCTCCGCAATCCAGAGCGCCTGATCCGTATTCTGACGAACCCGGACCATCCCGTGCAATTGGTGGTTGCGGGAAAGGCACATCCGCAAGATCGCGACGGCCAAAGGATGATTCAGGAATGGGTGCAGTTTTCCCGGTGGCAGGAAGTTCAAGGTCGCGTAGTCTTCCTGAGCGACTACGACATGAGCCTGGCCGAACAACTGGTGCAAGGAGTGGATGTATGGATCAATACTCCGCGCCGCCCATGGGAGGCCTGCGGCACGAGTGGCATGAAAGTTCTTGTGAACGGCGGGCTAAACCTTTCATCCCTCGATGGCTGGTGGGCCGAAGCGTACGACGCGTCTCTCGGCTGGAAGGTAGGAGACCATCAAAACTATCCGACTGAAGCGGCACAGGATGCTGAGGAGGCTGAACAGTTGTACTCCGTTTTGGAAAACGAGGTGATTCCTCTTTTCTATCAGCGCGAAGCTTCTGGAGTTCCTTCCGATTGGGTTGCCATGATGCGGGAGAGCATGGCTCGGCTCACCGGGCAATACTCTGCCAACCGGAGCGTACGCGAGTACACGGAACGCTTTTATCTGCCAGCCGCTGAGGCATACACAAAGCGAGCTGAGGACCATGCCAGTCGCGCGGTCCAGATTCGAAAGTGGCAAATTGAACTGCAAATGCACTGGTCTGAAATTCACTTTCACGAACTTGATGTGAGTCAGGGAGAAAACGAATATCTCATTCAAGCTCGTATCTATTTAGGCGCCATTTGCCCAGAGCATATTCGAGTCGAGACCTTCTCGGATAACCCCGAAGGCGCGCCGTTCATTGCTGTAATGCGGCAGACAAACGTTTTGGTCGGCGTACAAGGCGGCCTTGTATTTGAAGCAAAGGTGCCTGCCAACCGACCGGCAAGCAACTACACGGTGCGCATAGTCGCGGCTCTTGATACGTTGTCGGTTCCGCTCGAAGAACCGCTGATTATGTGGCAACGGTAGACACCCGGTATCTCGCTCCAGTACCGACGCGGGGAGTAAAAACATGATCTTGGAAATTCTCAAATTCGTTCATGCCGTTTCCGGCGCAGTTGGGGTTTGCGCCGGAGCCCAGCTGGTGCTTGGCATTCTAACCGGCAAACCGCTTAAGAGGTGGCCTACCATCTTCCTCAAAAGCGCCCTTGTCGCAAGCGCCACCGGGTTTCTTTTTCCTTTTCATCACTTCCTGCCCACGCATTGGGCTGCCATGGCCGCAGTGTATGTCTCCGGGGCCGCTGTCCTTGCATGGCGCAAGTATCATCTGGCTGGCGTCTGGGCTCTGCTCTTCGCTCTGAGCACCATGCTGGTTTTCTGTCTGGACATCCTGACCGTGATCGCACATGCCTTCGAGATGTTGATTCCAGCGCAACCCAAACCGCTATTCCTCGTTACGGAGTTAATGACCATGCTTCTCTTTGTCGGTTTTGGTCTGTTCACCGTGAGGAGGTATCACAATCAGTCGGCCCGTTCAGCGGGTCGGCCACAGGTGAATGGATGCAATTGAATTCGAACTGCCTTGCTGCATATTTAGCCGCAATCATTACCTTATCTCTGGTTTCGGCGCAGTTGCAGGCTCAGCAATCGACCGCGCTAACAGCCACAGCTTTACTCCCGGAGGCTCCTCAGCCGCAGTTTGAGCCGGCAGAATCTTTGGTGGAACTGAGTTCCAGTCAACGAAGCCAGGACTCTCAACCATCCTCTTCGGTTGCTACGCCGCAGGAGACGGGAAACATTAGCGGCACAGTAACTGACGCATACGGAGATGTCATCGCCGGTGCCACCGTGACCTTAAATGGCCAAGTTCCTTCTGATCACCATCAGAGCGTAGCAAACGATACTGGCGGCTTCGCGTTCGACGGTCTTCGCGGAAATACATCGTACCGGATCACCGTCAGTCGCGGAGGTTTTGTAACCTGGACCTCTGCCGCGATAGCCCTTCCGCCGGGTCAATACGTGCTCCTAAAGGGTGTTGAACTCAAGATTGAAGGAGAACAGACATCGGTTACGGTCTATGGTTCGACTGAGCAAATCGCTGTCGAGCAGGTTCATATTGCGGAGCAACAACGTGTTCTTGGGATCATCCCAAACTTTTATGTCGTTTACGATTCCAAGAATGCAGTGCCGCTTACGACCAAATTGAAATTTAAACTTGCAATGCGTGTGTCAGCTGATCCGGTCAGCATAGCAGGTGTGCTATTCATGGCCGGCATTAAACAGGCAGCCAATACTCCCGATTACGTTCAGGGAGCGAAAGGATATGGCCAGCGGGTTGGCGCGATCTCTGCCGATAGTTTTTCAGATATTCTGATTGGCGGAGCCGTGCTGCCGTCGCTTCTGCATCAAGATCCACGTTACTTCTACCAAGGCACAGGCACAACAAAGTCGCGAATACGTCATGCGCTTTCTAGTCCCTTCATCTGTCGGGGGGACAATGGACAGTTGCAGCCGAACTACTCTAGTTTAGGCGGGGATATGGCCTCAAGCGCTCTCTCGAATGCATACTATTCGCAGACGAATCGCGGCACGGGCTTGGTGTTTGAAAACTTCGCTATCGGTACTGTCGAACGCATGGCAAGCGGTTTTGCGCAGGAGTTTATCTTGCCACGGCTGACACCAAGTGTAAAACGGCAGCATCAACAATGATGAGATTTCACTGCTATTTGAGTTTTCGTCGAACTGAAGTTGGCTGAACGACCATCACAAAAAAGGTGGCGGGTTTGTGTTGCGATTGAAAGTCACCAATGCGGCTAAGGCCGACCGAAACGCTGCGCGTTTGGCAGTTTCAAGGTGCGACCAGACTCAACTCACCTCGGCTGACCTAAGCGTTGGCTATTTCAAGCAATTGGCTATACATAAAGATCGTTGTTGCCTATTGCTCTGAAGTAAACGAACCCGATGGAAGGCCAGCAGGGTTGTAGAAATAGGCGGTGACCGTTCCAGACTAACCATACCGAATGAACTTTGGAGCGCTGACCGCCTGACTGCTAACTACAATTGTGCTTCCTTCAATCTGGCCTGGTGTAGGAACAAACTTAGGATAGTCTCCGGCAACTTCAAAGTCGCAAAGAGGCTTTCCTTTCGTATTCAAGCCATCAGCATGAGTGAGCCAGACACGGATGATAGTTCCTTCGGTTAAAGCCTGCTGGAAAACTGGCGAGATATGTATTCAATCGACTTCCCATATGCGATGGCCTCGGCGGGAGTGCAAGGCGATGTACCACAGTTTGCTTGTCGCCAGATGTCGCCACGCTCGTTGGGGTATCTGCATATCGGCGAGGGGCGGACGTCATGTCTGGAAAGTAGTTTGTTCTGCGCATCGATGTTGAAGCGTAGAGCACTGGCTGCTCTCTGTTGACGCGCAATCAGACCATCATCGACGTACACGGAATGCAAGTTTGCGTGGGCGATGCCTTGGGGGTGTGCGTTGTCAGGTTCTTGGCACGGAAGGGTTCAACTCGTGGAGGCACCAGCTGATCGGAGAAGAATTCGAAGTGGATTCAACCCCAATCTCAACTGGTCGGGATAGACCTTCTGACATCCCGACCAGTCCCGGCTGGCAAACCTCGCTACTTACATGTGAAGTTCTTGTCGTCTTCTGGATCACCAGAACCATTGTAGGAAGCGTAGTGCGGATAAGCGCATAGCGGCCTGATTCGCTGCGGAAAGGAGTGCCCGGTGGCGCTGATGCGTTCGGGAGCTATTCCGCTCTCCACCCATTTTTCCAGCGCAACCAGCGAATCAAATTCGTCGGTTGCTGGGCCTCCAGAGCAATGATTCATCCCGGGAATCAGAAACAGGCGGGCGGTAGTTCTAGCTTTTTCCATACCGCCGTTGTCGTCGGCATAGCGGCTGTAGTAATCGATAATGTCGCTGGCAGAAAAGACAGGATCGCTAATGCCCTGGTAGATGACTAGCCGTCCCCCACGTGCAGTGAACGTCGAGACATCGGTGCTGGTTGGATCGTTGATTTCTTGCGTTTCCTCCACCTGCGCGGCAACCTTGTCGAAATCCAGATGCGCTGGATCGACATTGGCTATGTAGGGATGGATAAAATAGTCTCCGAATGTGCGTGCTCCCACGAGCACATTGATTGCATTAGACTCCGCAGTTTCGGACGTGCCCAGCTTCCAGATCCTCCATCCCATGTCGCCAATGCCGGCGTCATAGGGCCAGCCAGCGTAGATCTGGCCTCCCTTGGAGTCGCGCGCACCGCCAAATGAGTGCTTCAATGCGCTCACCTGTTCATGGCTCAGGCACTCCGGAGTCTTCGCGCCCTTGCACTCCAGCCCGGATGGATCGAAGGTGCAGGCTGCAACATTGTTGATTTCGCCGTCCTTCAATCCATCCAGCGCATCACACTTCTCCAACACCGCCTTGGAGAGCAGATTCAGGTCTTCAGGCGTGAATGCTCTGCTTAGGATCGGTCGCTGCTGCGCATCTGTGGGTGCGATTGCGCTATATGCGGCGGTGTCCCATGCTTCGCCGATGGCAGCATGAGAAAGGCGGAAACCGGGATCGCCCGCCACCACACCATCGAACTCCAGCGGAAAGCGCTGCGCGGCCATCATGGCCTGCCGGCCGCCATTCGAGCAACCAACGAAATAGGAGTGCTGCACCGGCTTTTGGTAATACACGCTCAGGAGTTTCTTGGCCGCTCGTGTCACTTCGCCAATGGCATTCTGTGCATAGTCCAAACGCGCTTGCTGCTCGCGTCCGAACGAGGTGTCCATGCCGCCTTGATGGCCAGCATCGGTGGAGACGACTGCATAGCCGCGAGAGAGTGCGGGAAGTGCAGTCAGGCCCACCATTCCATCTGTGCCCCCGCCGCCCTGGAACAGGAATTTGCCATTCCAATTGGAGGGTAAACGCAACTCAAACTGAATCTCGTAATGCTTCCCATCCGCGCCAGTGCGGGGATGGATGGCGCCTTCGACCTGACAATACTCTGGATAGGTCCAGGAAGACGGGGGCGGTGGAGCATAGGGGGAGGCATCGCGTGACGCGCTCCCGCTTGCTTTCATTTCCGCATTCCGAATCACTGTGTCGTCGAGAGCTACCTTCTTTAGGCTTCCGCAGAGGTCGGATTGCGCGATGGCGGTTGAGGAGAAAAATGGCAGCGCACACGCTGCCAGAAGGAACGGTAAAGTGATGCTGCGCATGGCTGTAAACACCTTTCTGCTTTTGTTGCGAGACAGTTGTTGTCTGCGCACTGGCGATGGCGACAAACCGGGATCAAGGGACAATCCCTTAATTGGCAAGAGGAATTGCAGTTTGACGATATTGGCACGGTTCGCCGTTCAAAAAGTCGGCCGTTAATTGGTTCGGAGGACAAGCAACAATATCCTCGCGACCGACTCCTACGTTCTGAATCAGGCTGATGCTGGCAAACTCATCCACAACCAGCTTCGGATAGGTTGGACCCGTATCACGATAGGTGCGCATCTGATCCAGGTGATCGTTCTGAAAACACACCGTCTTCATGGGCTCTTCGGCAATCCAGCGAGGGAAGAAAATGACGCCATGAATCTTCATCTCGTCAAAGTTGTAAGAGAGGCTCACAGCGGTTCCAGTCGGTTCGTCCCAGGATATCTTGTAGGTGTCTTTGGCGATGCGGACGATGAACACCTTTTGGTCTTTCACCCATCTTCCGCCGACCATTCCGCTATGAATGCGGTAATCGATGGCCTCCGCGTTCTTGACGTACATTTCGTATTTCCAGCCGTTATCGTAGACGTACAAAATACGCCGTTCGTGAGCGGTATGCAAACAACATCTTGTGGATCTCTGCTTTTGACATGATTCTGATGTCATGGAACGTTACAGAGAAGAAGACTTGTTGCGATGGCGGGATGTTGTATCGGAGCAAGAAGGCAGCGGCAAGAGCGTGGCAGCGTTTTGTCGTGAACGCGGGTTGCGAGAGTGGCAGCTGTATGAGTGGAAGAAGCGCTTGCGTAGGTCGGAAGCAATACCATTTGTCGCTGTCGAGGTGGCAGCTTCATCGGCACCGGCGCCAGCATCTATGCGATCAGCGGGGATCGAGCTTCGTCATCGCCGCGGCTGGAGCTTGATGGTAGAGCCGGGTTTTGATGCGGCTCACCTGCACCGGCTTCTATCTGTGCTGGAGCAGGAGTCGTGATCGGCCTTCCGAGTCTTCGTGAGTTGGATGGTGCACCGGGGCCGCGGATCTGGCTTGCGGCCGAAGCTACGGACATGCGCTGCGGGTTCGATCGTCTTGCCGAACGCGTGCAGGCGGTGATTGGCCAGGATCCTCTGAGCGGCCATCTGTTTCTTTTCCGATCGCGCAACGGCAACCGATTGAAGATCCTTACCTGGGATCGGGATGGTTACGTGTTGTGGTACAAACGCCTCGAAGTTGGTGTGTTCAAGCTACCCCGGATCGTGCCGGGCAGTAACTCGATTGAGCTGCGTGCAAGCGAGTTGGCGATGTTGCTTGATGGGATCGACATGGCCAAGTTAAAGTGCGTTCCGCGCTATGAGCGCCTGTCGAAGGATAGTATAAAAAATCAGAAAAGAGTGGTTGCATGAAGCGACTTACAGCAGGTTGAAACCGTCTATTTCTATAAGTGTCGAAGAGCGATTTCAACGCGTTTGAGTTGCCGGAAGACAGCACATCGTTGCACTCGCTTGTGCTCGAACTGCTGTCGAAAAGTGATGCACAGCGCAAGCAGACGGAGCAACTGCAGGTCGAGCTTGTCCGTGTGAAGCTTGAGTTGGAACGCTACAAGAAGTGGTATTACGGTCCACGCGCGGATCGTTTGCAGTCCGACCATGATGTAGCGCAGATGCTGCTGAACTTCGCCGAAGCGGCAGATCAAAAACCGATTAACGGAGACGACCTTCCGCATCCGGCGGAGCCAGCCGAGGAGTTGCGCCGCGTGAAGCGTCGCAAGGGCAGACGCAATCTTGCCAACTTCGAAAATCTTCCTGTCACGACGCATGTCTACGAGCTGAGCGAAGCGGAACGCGCCTGCCCCTGCTGTGGCCTGACGCGCAAGGAGATCGGCACGGATGAAAGCTGGCAGGTTGAGTATCTTCCCGGCCACTTCGAACGTCTGCATCATGTGCGCAAAAAGTATGCCTGCACACGCTGTGAGATGAATGGCAAAAAACCCAATATCCATGCGGCGAAGAAGCCGGAGACAGCTATCGATAAAGGTCTCGCCGGTCCGGGGCTGCTGGCTTACATCGTAACCAGCAAATTTAGCGACTACCTCCCTCTCTACAGACTTGAAGACATCTTCACACGGCAGGGCTTCGAGATCTCGCGGGCCACGCAGTCGGTCTGGTGCGGCGATGTGGCAGACCTGGTGGAGCCGCTTTATGCGCTGATGGCCGATCGCGTGCGATTCTCGCATGTCGTGGCCACCGATGACACCATCATGCCCATGCAGAGCAAAGACAAAGTCGCGAATGCGCGGATGTGGGTCTATGTTGGCGACCAGGATCATCCGTACAATATCTTCGACTTCACCATGGACCGATGTCGCAATGGGCCGACGCGGTTTCTGAAAGATTACAATCAGGTTTTGTTAGCGGATGGCTATGCCGGCTACAACGGTGTCGTTGTCGGCAATGCGATCACGCGTGCCGGATGCTGGGCACATATGAAAAGGAAGTTGGTCGAGGCGGAGAAATCCGCGCCCGAGATCGCACGCGAAGCTGTCGAACGAGTGCGTGCGCTTTATGCTGTCGAGCGCATGGCCAAGGAAGCTTCTGCTGAAACTCGCCTGCAATTACGCGGCGAGAAGTCTCAACCGCTGCTGGCCGAGTTGCATGACCGACTTCTCGAGTGGAAAGCCTTGGGGGTCACCCAAATCCGGCCATAGAGGGTCAGCTGAAAACCGGCCATAGAGAATGACCTGAGACATGAACTCCGGCTGAGGAATATAGCCTCGGTTGGCATGGGAAATGTCTTGGATAAA
>Ga0224531_1000252_pt1 | contig 30570 bp, 28 predicted proteins | sample CBST100metaG_FD_179876 | JGI IMG/M metagenome (GOLD analysis project Ga0224531, IMG submission 179876) | Peat soil microbial communities from Stordalen Mire, Sweden - C.B.S.T100 | ecosystem: Environmental > Terrestrial > Soil > Wetlands > Peat | place: Sweden: Norrbotten County, Stordalen Mire...
TCCACAAAGTTACCGACCTACGCCGAAGAATCCATCGTCATCGAGCACGCCGACTCTGTCTTCACCTTTGCCGCAGACGGCACTGGATTTCAGGACCATTCCATCGTTGCCCACGTCCAGTCCGACGCTGCTGTCCGCACCCTGGGTGTACTTTCCGTCGGATACGCCGCTAACTCCCAACAAGTCGAGTTTCTTTACGCCCGCGTTCGTCACCCAGACGGAACCGTCGTCGAAACCCCGCCCGCCGATGCCATCGAGATGCCCGAGCCTGTCACCCGTGAGGCCCCTTTATATAGCGACCTCAAAGAGAAGCAGCTCCCCATCCGCAGCCTGCATGTTGGCGACACCCTCGAATGGAAGACTCGCATCACCACAACAAAGTCCCAGGCACCCGGTCAGTTCTGGGGCCAGGAGAGCTTCACCGACGACGCCGTCGTCCTCTCCGAGACCCTCGAACTCCGCGTCCCTGTTGGTGTCTCCGTCAACGTCTGGAGCCCAGCCACAAAACCCGCCGAGTCGACCTCGGATGGTCAGCACGTCTATCGCTGGAGTACATCTCAGCTCAAGCCAGCCGCAGGCAAAGAAGCCGATGCAGCTACTGAAGCCAAGAAAAAAGTTGTCTGGACCGCCGATCAGGAACTCGACTCCGATCAGGGCAAGCTTCCCTCGGTTGTATGGACGACGTTCAAGAGTTGGGAGGAGGTGGGAGCCTGGTACCGCAGCCTCGAAGTCGACCGCGCCACGCCCAACCCTGAGATCAAAGCCAAGGTCGCCGAGCTCATCGCGGGCAAATCCACCGACGAAGATAAAGCCCGAGCTCTTTACAATTATGTAGCCACCCAGATTCGCTACATCGGCGTTGACTTTGGTATTGGTAGATACCAGCCGCATACCGCAGCGGAGATACTCAGCAATCAGTATGGCGATTGCAAAGACAAGCACACTCTGCTTGCCGCCATGCTCTCGGCCGCTGATATCCAGTCCGACGCGGTGCTGGTCGGCGCGGGCGTCCGCTTCAATGCCGCCGTGCCCTCGCCCGCCGCCTTCAACCACGTCATTACTCACCTCACCCTCGCCGGACAGACTGTCTGGCTGGACACTACGACCGAGATCGCTCCCTGGCGCATGCTCGTCCCCATCGTTCGCGACAAACAGGCTCTCGTCGTTCCCAGCACTGCCGCCGCTCACCTCGACCGCACTCCAGCCGATCCGCCCTTCGCCAGCTTCCAGACCATGGATGCCGTCGGCACCCTCGACAAGGATGGCGTCTCTCACTCCCGCCTAACCCTAGTTGTTCGCGGCGACGTCGAACTCACCTTGCGTGCTGCCTTTCACCTGACCGCTCCCGCGCAGTACAACGACCTCGTCCAGCAGATCGTCCACAACATTGGATACGCAGGAACCACCAGCAACCCGGAGATCACACGGCCCGATGACACCATCCAGCCCTTTAAGTTCAGCTTCGACTACGAACGAGAGAAGGCTGGCGACTGGGAGCACTACAAGATCATCCCGCAGATAGCTCCGGTCAGCCTGCCACGCTTCGGCGACACCGACCCTCTGGTGCGCATCCTTGACCTGGGCTACCCCCGTGTTGAGACCTCCAAATCGGCCATGAAGCTTCCCGATGGATGGGGGGCCATCCTGCCTGAGGCAGTCCACTATAAATGCTCTTACACCACCTACGACGAAACCTATCGATTCGAAAACGGAACCGTTTACGCCGAACGCCGAATAGAGGTTCTCAAGCAGAAGGTTCCCACCGCCGACCTCGCCAGCTATAAGAAATGGGCCAACGACGCCGATCTCGGCAATGAATCCTATATCCAGCTCACTCGCACTTCGGCATCAGTGCCTGAGCCTTCCGCTTCAGCGTTGCCGCAACCCGGCGCGTCCACTCCCACCCCCACCGCTGGCCCACCTATCGTCTCGCCGGGAAGCGAGGAGGTTGCGACGCTCCTCCAAAAGGCCATCGAACTCTATCAACAGCAGGACTACGATGGCGTCGCGAAGCTCCTCGATAAAATCAAGGCGATCAATCCGCAACAGCCCTATCTTTGGTTCACATATGGGGAGATGGCCGTAATGCACGGCCAGTTCTTCGAGGCGATCGACGACCTAAAGAAAGAGATCAAGCTTCATCCCGAGTCACTTGCCGCCTATCGTTTACTCACTGAACTACAGAAGAACCGAGGTCTGAAAAAGGACGCGATTATCACACTTCGCGCATGGGCCGCCGCCGATCCCTCCAACCCTGATGCGGCAGCGAGACTGATGAACATGCTCCTGGACGATGGAGATGCCACATCCGCGCTGACTGCCGGCGAGTCTGCGCTTGCCCACCTTTCCGAAACCTCCCAGAAAGACGAGGCGTTCCAACTCGCCCTCGGCCGTGCGCAACTCAAAGCCGGAAATAAGGACAAGGGAACTGCGACTCTTCAGGCGCTCCTTAAGAGCTCGCAGACTCCTACGACCCTTAGCGCCGCCTCGAACACACTTGCAGACGCCTCGATCGATCTGCCAGAGGCAGAGAGAACTGACCGCGCTACTCTCGACAAGCTCACTGAAGACAGTAACAACCTGACTCTCGACGGCACCCCGGCGAAGTTTAAAGAGCAACGTCACCTAATTGCAGCCGCCTGGGACAGCTTGGGATGGACTCTCTTTCGAGAAGGCAAGTCAGCCGAAGCCGAGAGCTACCTCAGGGCATCGTGGATAGCCGAGGTTAACCCGGAGACCAGCAAGCATCTCTCAGAGGTTGCATCAGCTCAAGGGCACAAACCGGAACTCGATGAATCGCGTAAGCTCCCCCTTGGCAGCGCCCACGGTCGCAACGGTGTCGCCGAATACCGGATTCTGGTTAGGAGCGGTAAGTTTATAGACATCAAGCCAACGGGAGACAAGACGATCCCAGAAGCTCAGGACCTGATTGGAGCAGAATATACCGGACTCTTTCCCGCGGGTTCTCAAGTCACCCTCGTATATCTTGGCTTTATCAACTGCCACTCCGGTGTCTGCGAACTCATTCTCGAGCCCTGAGATCCAAGATTGCCGTAAATGGGCTTATATCGCCAATCGCCCCTTCCCCGTATAATGCTCGCAAATCGGCGTTATTGGTAACTTCGATTGCTCCAGAGTTCAAACTGACCCTCCACCTGGTGGTCCGGTCGGGTTTACAGCGCGGCGGGAGATTCGCTACACTTAAGGGGTTCCAGTGGCCGGGTGATTCATCTGGCCTCAGTGTGTTCCTCATCGCCGGCAACGCCAATCCATAAAACGATGGCTTAGCGAACCGTCTATCGCCGGATAGGCCATGCCTGCTATGGCAGGCGCGGCTGGGTGTGGGCGCGCAAACTTACTCGCTCAAACGCGAACAACTGTAGTACCGACCCACGGCAGAAGCCGGGTCGAAGGAGACTCCACCATGCGTCACCGCAATGCAGGATTCAAGTTAGGCCGCAACACCAGCCACCGCCGCGCCGTTCTGCGCAACCTCGTCACGTCCGTTATTTTGATGGACCGCATCGAGACCACAATCACCAAGTGCAAGGCCGCCCAGCCGCTGGTGGAGAAGATGATTACGCTGGGCAAGCGGGGCACTGTACACACGCGGCGGCAGGCGCTGAGCTACCTGATGACGCCGGAGAGTGTGGACCGGCTGTTCAACGTGGTGGCGCCGCGCTATGGCGACCGCAACGGCGGATACACGCGCATTACGCGCAGCTATGTTCGCCAAGGCGATGCCGCAGAGATGGCGTATATCGAGCTGCTGGGCGCGGAACAGGAACTCGATGCCAAGCGGCAGAAGCGTGAGGCGGCCCGCACCAAGAAGCGCGAGGAGATCGCCAAGCAGATGGAAGAGCAGAATCCGCCGGAAGCTGGCGAGGCTCCCGCGGCCAAGGATGAACCCAAAGCCGAGGAGTAGACACCAGGCTGTCGATTCAGGATTGATTTACAGGAGTGCCCAGGTCTCGATTGCGAGGCTTGGGCATTTTTGCTTTTTCGGTCGGCGAAGCTGCGTTTGCATCACGCGTGCAACGCCGGTTTTGCACGCCGGAGGAAGAGCTTAGAATCTCAGGGGACTGGTTGGATTCTGGTTCAAAGGGGCGAGATGAGACGACGCGAGATGTTGAAGTCCGGATTTGCCGCGGGTGCGGTTGCCGGGATGGCGTTGCAGGGGTTGGTGACGAGCGGTGCGCAGTCGTCCGGCAGTGCGCAGGCTGGTGGGTTTACGGAAGACCGCGCCAGTTGGGTGGCAATGCTGGATCGCATATGCCGTCCGCTGTTGGGGGCACTGAGCGAGCGGCGGCTGAAGGCGGCGATGCCGGTGGAGGCGTATGCCGGGGAGCAGCAGCATCGGCGGCAGACGACGTATCTTGAGGCGCTGGGGCGCGCGCTGGCGGGCATGGCTCCGTGGCTGGAGCATGGGCCGGCGACGGGCGCGGAAGGAGAGCTGCGGGCCCGCTACTGTACGCTGGCGCGGGCGGGGATTGCGGCGGCAGTGGATAAGGCGTCGCCGGATTATATGGACTTCGGCGGCGACCGGCAGACGATTGTGGACAGCGCATTCCTGTCTTTGGCGATCTTGCGCGCTCCGCATCAGTTGCGCGAAGAGCTGCCGGGCGCGGTCCGTGCGCAGCTTGCGGATGCGCTGCGGGCAACGCGCGCCATGCTGCCGAACTACAACAACTGGCTGCTGTTCTCGGCGATGATCGAGGCGTGCCTGTTTGCGCTGGGCGAGCCGTGGGACCGCGTGCGCGTGGATTATGCGCTGCGCGAGCACGCTGCATGGTATATCGGCGATGGAGTCTACGGGGACGGGCCGAACTTCCACCAGGACTACTACAACTCGTTTGTGATCCAGCCGTTTCTGCTGACGCTGATGGACGCGGTGGGCAAGCAGGAGGCGGCGTGGGGCGCGATGGCGGCGGAGATCCGGGCGCGAGCGGCGCGCTATGCGGCGATCCAGGAGCGGACGATCGCGCCGGACGGGTCGTACCCGGTGGTGGGGCGTTCGATTGCGTATCGCAGCGGCGCGTTCCAACTGTTGGCGGACGCGGCGCTGCGCGGGATGCTGCCGCCGGGGATTGCGCCGGAGCAGGTGCGCGGGGCGCTGGCGGCGGTGATCCGCAGAACGCTGGGCGCGCCGGGAACGTTCGACGAGAAGGGATGGCTGCGCATCGGGCTCGCCGGACACCAGCCGTCGATTGGCGAGGTGTATATCTCGACCGGGAGCCTGTACCTCTGCACGACGGCGTTTCTGCCGTTGGGGCTGCCGGTGGGCGACCGGTTCTGGAGCGGCGTGGCGATGCCATGGAGTTCGGCGAAGGTGTGGGCGGGCGCGGATTTCAAGGCCGACCACGCGCTGGAGGGGAGGCAGGCTAGCGATCTGGAGCCTGTTGTGCGGTAGGGCGCGGCGAGCTGGGTGGTGCGGGTACGCGGCGAAGTTATTCCGCGGTGTGCGGGGCGAGGGCGGCGCGGAGCTGGGCGGCGGTGAGGCCAACGATGCGCAGGGACTTGTCGCGGCCGGCGGCTCCGGTGAGCAGAGTGACGCGGGCGCGCGGGATGTGAAGCTCGCCGGCGAGGAAGGCGATGAGGGACTGGTTGGCGCGGCCATCGGTGGGCGGCGTGGTGAGGGAGACTTTGAGCGCGCCGTCGTGGATCCCGTCGATGGCGTTGCGCCGCGCTCCGGGATGCACGCGGACGGGGAGGGTGCAGCCGTCGGAGATGTCGCGAATTGCGAGGGGAGGGGTCAATCGTTCAGGCCAGCGTTCTTCTTCAACTCGTCGAGAGTGATGGTGTCGTCTGGATGGAGGAGGTACTCTTTGGCGGCAGCAACATCATGCAAATCTTCGAGATGCAAGCGAATGGCTTCGCGCAGAAAAACATCTCGGCTCTCTCCGGTGCGTCGTGCTCCCAACTCGATCAAGTTCTCAAGCTCATCGGGGATTTGGATGGTGGCCATAGGAACCTCCGTGATTGGAGTATAGCGAATCATGGGCTCCTGAAGGGCCAAGCGCCCAGGCCTCTGAGCGAGACTTGGGCGCCTGGTCTCTCTGTGCGGCGGGTTACTTGATCTCGGAGCTTGGACGGGGGACGTTTTCCAGGCGGTTCGCTCCCTGGAACGGAAGCATCCAACCGGGATACTCTGGCGGCAGGGCGCTTACTTCGTCGAGCTGCTTCAGCTCCTCCGGCGCGAGCTTGAGGTCCGCGGCGGCGAGGTTGTCTTGCAGTTGGTCGAGCCGCTTGGCCCCGATGATGATCGAGGTGACGAAGGGTTTGGCCAGCACGTAGGCCAGCGCGACGGTGGCCGCCGAGACATTGTGCGACTTTGCAATGGGGACCAGCACGTCGATGATCTTCCAGGTCCGTTCCTTGTCGACGATGGGGAAGTCAAAGGCGGAGCGGCGAGAGTTCTCGGGCTTCTGGTTCTTGCGCGTGAACTTGCCGGAGAGCAGGCCGCCGGCGAGCGGACTCCAGACGAGCAAGCCGGTTTTCTCGGCTTCGAGCAGGGGGACGATCTCGCGCTCCAGATCGCGCCCGGCGAGGGAGTAGTAAGCCTGTAGCGTGTCGAAGCGGGCGAGACTCCTGAACTGGGAGATGGCGAGCGCCTTGGCGATCTTCCAGGTCTGCCAGTTGGAGACGCCGATGTAGCGAACTTTTCCTGAAGTGACCAGCGTGTCGAGCGCGCGGAGGGTCTCTTCGATGGGGGTGACGGCGTCGTTGCCGTGGATCTGGTAGAGGTCGATGTAATCGGTCTGAAGGCGGCGCAGGCTGGCATCGACGGCGTCCAAAATGTGTCCGCGCGAGGCGCCAACGTCGTTGCGTCCAGGGCCGGTGCGGCCATAGACCTTGGTGGCGAGAACCACATCCTTGCGGGCGATGTTGAGGTTTTTGAGGGAGCGGCCGACGGTGATTTCGGACCTGCCATCGGAGTACACGTCTGCGGTGTCGAGGAAGTTGACGCCTGCTTCGATGGAGGCCTGGATGAGGGCGTCTGCGCCCGCCTGACCGACGTTGCCGATGGCCTTCCAGATACTGCCATTTTCAGCGGGAGCAGCGGGATCGTCGCCGGCGAAGGTCATGGTGCCGAGGCATATCCGCGACACGAGGAGTCCGGTGTCGCCAAGAGTCTTGTATTGCATGGTGTGTCCTTTGGGCCGAAAGCATCGGCGCACAACCATTGGACGCAAAAACCAACTACAGCGACTCAAGATTGGCCTGCGGCAAGCGGAGACGACTTTATCGTCCGTGGTCTTCGAGGAACTTTTCGGCTTCGAGGGCGGCCATGCAGCCGGAGGCGGCGGCGGTGATGGCCTGGCGGTAGCGGCGGTCCTGGATGTCTCCGCAGGCGAAGACGCCGGGGACATCCTTGCCGTCGCGGGTAACGAAGACGTTGCCGTGAGTGAGGATGTATCCGTCGGGGTCGAGGTCGAGCTGGCCGTGGAAGGGCTTGGCGTTGGGCGTGTGGCCGATGCCGAGGAACATGAAGGAGACGGGGAGGGTGGAGAGTTCGCCGGTCTTGGTGTTGCGCAGGCGGAGTGCGCGGACATCCTTCTCGTCGACGCCGAAGACCTCTTCGACGACCGTGCTGGGGAGGAGCTGGATGCTGGGGTGGGCGATGGCGCGCTCCATCATGATGCGGCTGGCGCGGAAGCGGTCGGTGCGGTTGATGAGCGTGACCTTGGTGGCGAAGCGGGTGAGGAAGAGGGCCTCTTCCATGGCGGAGTCGCCGCCGCCGATGACGGCGATCTCCTTGCCGGAGGCGAAGAAGCCGTCGCAGGTGGCGCAGGAGCTGACGCCATGGCCGATGAGCGCCTGCTCGGAGGGCAGGCCGAGCCAACGGGCGCTGGCCCCGCTGGCGATGATGAGGGTGCGGGCGTGGATGGGTTCCTTGCCCGCGCCGAGGTTCAACTCATATGGGTGCTTCGTGAGGTCGGCGGAGACGAGCTGGGCCATCTTGAGTTCGGCGCCGAAGCGGACCGCCTGCTGCTTCATGTTCTCGATCAGCTCGGGGCCTTGGACGCCTTCGGGCCAGCCGGGAAAGTTCTCCACCAGCGTGGTGATGGAGAGCTGGCCGCCGGGCTCGTGGCCCTCCAGGACGAGCGGCTTGAGGTTGGCGCGCGCGGCGTAGATGGCGGCGGTGAGGCCGGCGCAGCCGGAGCCGAGGATGACGGTGTCGCGGGTTAGAGTGTCGGGCATAAGGATTGGATTCGATTCTTTGGGTTGGGTTGCGCGGGCTACATCTTGCCGGAGCCGATGTCGGCGGCAGCGGCGGCGGGGTTGTCGGCGTCGAGGAAGGTAGCGATGGCGGAGTCGAGCTTGCCCTGGGCGGCGAGGATGAACTCGATGGCGTCGCGTCCCGCGCCCTGGCCGCCGGGGTTGGGGGTGATGTAGTGGGCCTCGGCCTTGGCCTGGGGGCGGGCGTTGGCTGTGGCGATGGCCAGGCCGCAGGCGCGCATGACGGGCAGATCGACGACGTCGTCGCCGACGAAGGCGAGTTCGGCGAGGGTGCAACCGGCCTTGGCGACGATCTGCTGGGCGGCGGCGAGCTTGTGCGACTGGCCCTGGTAGACGAACTCGAGCTTGAGGTCGCGTGCGCGCAGGGCGACGGTGGCGGACTCGCGCTTGGTGATGAGGCCGACGCGCAGGCCGCCGAGACGGGCAAGCGTGATGCCGAGGCCATCGTGCGCGGTGAATCCCTTGACTTCGACGCCTTTCAGCTTGCCGTCGAGGCCGTTTTCGGGGATGAAGAAGAGTTGGCCGTCGGTGAGGACTCCATCGACGTCGAAGAGCAGGACTTGGATGCGGCGGGCGCGGTCTTCCGCGGATAAGGTCATGATTAAGAATGATACCTTGACGGGCCGCGGGTCTTCCATCGCTCCGGTATTGGGTCAGATTGGCGGCACAACAAGCTCGCATCCCTTGATCGCATCGCGATCAAGGGATGCGAGCTTTGAAATAGAGCGCGATCTTCGGCATGGCTGAGGCCATGCCCTTGCGAATCAATCTGAAATTCACGCGTTGAACCGTGCCTTTCGGACCAAGCGGTATCTGCTAGCGCCATCGGCCTGGGTGCCAGACGTGGCCGCCGCGCTCGGCACGCCACTCACCGGGGACCCAGACGGCTCCACGATGCGGCGGACGGCGGTACTCGCCGGGAACCCAGACATAGCCATGGCCATCCCAGCGATGATAGCCGGGAACCCACACCCAGTTGCGGTGCACGGGTTGCGGCTCGGGGATGACTTCGACAGGGCGCGGAGGCGGCGGCCCGATGCGGATCACGATCTGCGCGTTGGCCACGCCGACAGTGAGAAAGAGTGCGCAGGCTGCGGTGAGGATTTGTTTCTTCATCGTTTTGCTCTCCTTGGAACTGCTTTCGATTAGGACGCGAATTCGGGGAGGAAAGTTGTTGTGGCGCGCAGGAGAACGCGTGGGGCGGTCCTTCGCTCTTTGTGAAGGGCCGGTACAACGATTCCTATGGCAGATGGATCAAACCCGGTAGAGGTATTAATTTTATGCGTACTATTACATCGTTTGCGTTGGCCGCGGTTGCAGGAATCGCTATGGCGGCGGCGCCCATGGCACAGGCCCAGATCAGTGTCAGCATCGGAGTCGAACCAGCCTGTCCTTATGGTTACTACGACTACGCGCCATACCGCTGTAGTCCTTACGGCTACTACGGGCCGCAGTACTTCAACGGGGGAGCGTTCATTGGGGTGGGGCCGTGGTTCCATGGCGCGAACGAGTTTCATGGCACGGTGAACAACCGGTACGATCCGCAGCATGGGTACAAGGGCGCGATGCCGAATGTCGGCGATCGATATGCCCCTCCGGCCAAAGGGCACGCCTTCAAGGGCAACGAAGAGCGCGATGGACGCGGCAACACAACCGGCGGCAAGGGCGGCAAACGGTAGGGCAGAAGTCTCCACTGGCTTGAATGGGGACGGACGATGTTCTAGCGGAAGAGGCCCGGCGGAATGCAGGGCCTCTTCGTTTGTCTTGAGTTATCTTTGCCGAAAGTTCTGCTGGGGGGAAACTGGGCGGGTTGAAGCGAGTCCATCCCCCTTCGCTAGTACTACAGTTGTAGATCGCGGATTTCGGAGGGAGCCGGGGGCTTCAGCCCCCGGAAAGAGCGCGAATTTGCAGGGCCTTCAGGCCCGGGCCTTTGTCGTTCTTCCAGAGTCTGAAGGAAGTACAACTGTAGTACTAGACACCGCGCAGGGGCAAAGGTTCCCGCGCTTGATGGGTCAAGGTCCAGCGCGCGAGCGGTAAAAGTTCGCGCGCGAACGGCAGCGGATGAGCGATGATGGATGGCCTATGGAATCCACCGCCAAGCCGGCCCCACAGCGAGTTTTGTCAGTCGATGTACTGCGCGGGCTGACCATTGCGTTGATGATCCTGGTGAACGATCCGGGAGACTGGGGCCATGTGTATGCGCAGCTCGACCACGCGGCCTGGAACGGTTTTACGCTGACGGACCTGGTGTTTCCCAACTTTCTATTTTTGGTTGGCGCGTCGATTATTTTCTCGCTGGAGGGCCGCATCGCGCGGGGCGAATCGCGGCGCACTCTGGCGGGACACATGCTGCGTCGGGCGGCCACGCTGTTTGCGATCAAGATGGCTCTCAGCGCGTTTCCGCACTTTCACTGGACCCACCTGCGTCTGTTCGGAGTGCTGACGCGGATTGCAGTCTGCTATCTGGCGGCGGGGCTGATCTGCCTGCTCACGCGGCGGGCACGCGCGCTGGCCGCGATTGCCGCCGGGCTGCTGGTTGGCTACTGGGCGATGATGCGATTCGTTCCCGTGCCGGGCTTTGGCGTGCCGACACACGCAATGCCGATTCTCGATCCGGACCGCAATCTTGCCGCGTGGATCGACCGGGGGTTTACGGCGTTCACGCAGCGGACGATCCACACGGGGACTCTCTACAACCGCACGTGCGACCCGGAGGGGCTGCTGAGTACGCTGCCAGCGATTGCGACCACGCTGATCGGCGCGGTGGCTGGGCTGTGGATACGGCGGGTTGGAGACACGAAGGAGTCTGGCGTCTTTGGCAGCAAGCCGCGAGCACGCTGCCTGAGCGGGCTGGTTGTCGCGGGGATTGGCGGTCTTGCCGCGGGGCTGGCTTGGAGTCGCTGGTTTCCGATCAATAAAAATTTGTGGACCAGCTCTTATGTGCTCTACGCGGCTGGCTGGTCGCTGGTGCCGCTTGCGCTGTGCTATTGGCTCATCGACATTCGGCGGATGAACGAGAGGCCGGCGGGGAGAACAGTGCTGTGGCCCTGGCTGGTCTTCGGGTCGAACGCGATTACGGCGTTTGTGCTGTCGAACTTTCTGGTGGAGGCGATGCTGTGGATCAAGGTGCCCGCAGGCGCGATGGTTGGGACAGCAGCGGTCAACGCCGTGGCATCGGCGAGTTCCATCAGCGCATGGCTGTGGGTCTATCAACATGGGTTCGCGCACGGGGACTCGACGGAGGTCACATCGCTGGCGTTTGCTCTGGCGTTTACGGCGATCTGTTTTGTTCCGAACTGGGTTCTGTGGCGCAGGAAGATTTTTCTGAAGATCTGATGATTTGAAGATCTGATGATTTAAGTTCGACCCGAACTTAAGCTCGACCCGTTACCATGGAAGACGCCTCGGCTGGTCCGAGGCAGGAGCGCGCACATGGCCTATACCGATCTACGCGACTGGATCCGGCAACTCGACAAGGCAGGTGAACTGCGGCGCATCCGCGAAATGGTGAGCCCGTATCTGGAGATGGCGGAGATCGCCGGCCGCGCGGCCAAGCTGGGCAAGGGGACGGCCAAGGCAGGCGGGCCGGCGCTGCTGTTTGAGAACGTCACGGGTTTTCCTGGGGCGAAGGTGTTGATGAACCAATTCGGCTCCGATCGGCGCATGAGGCTGGCGCTGGAGGTGGACTCGCTGGACGAGATTGCGGGGCGGATTCGCACGCTGGTGCATCCCGAGACGCCGACCAGTTGGATGGACAAGCTGAAGCTGCTGCCGAAGCTGGCCGAGGTTGGGAGCTTCTTTCCCAAGGTGATCTCCGCGAAAGACGCGGCTTGCAAGCAGGTGATTCATCGTACGGTGGAAGATGGCGGGCAGGGGATCGACCTGCGGAAGCTGCCGGTGCTGACGACCTGGCCTGAAGACGGCGGGCCGTTCATCACGCTGCCGTGTGTCGTCACACGCGATGCGAAGTCCAGCAAGCGCAATGTGGGAATGTATCGCATGCAGGTGTACGACGGCGAGACCACGGGGATGCACTGGCAGCGGCAGAAAAACGCGGCGGAACAACTGCGCGACCGCCTGCGCGGGGCGACTGAGGGCGGTGGGAACGACTTAGCTGCGCGCGTGGAGTTGATGGCGCAGACGGCGGGCGGAACTGTAGCTGCGGAGAATGCTGCGACGATTCCGGCGACTACACTGACCAAGATGCGCGAGGAGCGGATGGAGGTTGCGGTGGCGATTGGCACCGATCCGGCAACGACGTTTGCGGCGATTGTTCCCGCGCCGCCCGATGTCGAGGAGTACCTGGTCGCGGGATTTTTGCGCGGCAAGCCGGTGGAACTGGTGAAGTGCGAGACGGTCGATCTCGAGGTGCCTGCGCACGCGGAGTATGTGCTGGAGGGCTACGTGAACCTCGGCGAACTGCGGACGGAGGGGCCGTTCGGCGACCACACCGGCTTCTACACCATGCAGGACGAGTATCCGGTCTTCCACGTCACGTGCATGACGCACCGCAACGATCCGATCTACGCGGCGACGGTTGTCGGCAAGCCCCCGATGGAGGACGCCTGGATGGGCAAGGCCGTGGAGCGCATCTTCCTGCCGCTGATGCAGTTGACGCTGCCGGAGATTGTCGATGTGTGCCTGCCGCCCGAGGCTGTGTTCCACAACCTGATGATTGTCGCGATCAAGAAGTCTTACGCGGGGCACGCGCGCAAGGTGATGAACGGCATCTGGGCGATGGGGCAGGCGATGACGACCAAGTGCGTTGTGGTGGTGGATGAGGATTGCGACGTGCAGGACCTGGCCGAGGTGACGCTGCGCGTGGCCAACAACATCGACCCCGAGCGCGACATTCAGTTCACGCTGGGGCCGGTGGACACGCTCGACCACGCCAGCCGGTTGCCCAACTACGGATCGAAGATGGGGATCGACGCGACGCGCAAGTGGGCGGCCGAAGGGTTCACGCGTCCGTGGCCGCAGATGCTGAAGATGGAGCCGAGGGTGGTTGCACGGATCGACTCCATCTGGAAAAAACTCGGGATTGAGTGAGTGTGCGCGATTCGAGCTTGCCCATTGGGAAGGATTCATTCATACTTGAGGTATGAAATTCCAGTCCAAGGTCGGCGAACGCGGCCAGGTCGTCATTCCCAAGGCGATCCGGGACAATCTCGGTCTTAATAAACACTCCGCGATCGAATTCGAGTTGAAGGGCACCACGGTCGTTCTCAAAACAAAGGATGACCTCACCGATTTTGAAGCGGCGCTCAAGCGGTATGGCGGTTCCTTGCGCAAGCAGTTCCTGGCCAAGGGCTACAAATCCGTAGACCAATATGTGGATGAGATGCGCGGAAGAGATGAGACGCGCGACTGATGGTTACTGCCATTGACGCAAATATCTTTCTCGATCTTCTAACCGGCTCGTTCGCGGATGTTAAGGGCGCTCACGCAGCGCTGGCCGCCGCAAAGAAGTCTGGATCGCTCGTCGTCTCGATGGTTTGCTATGCCGAAATCTCCCGCAACTTCTCATCGACGGACGAAACGGATGAGTTCTTCGCCCTCCTGTCTTGCAGGGTGGACAAGATTGAGCAGAATGCTGCGTTTCTTGCGGGACAGTTCTTCGAGCAATACAAGCGGCGCGGGGGTACGCGCACGCGCATCCTGCCAGACTTCCTCATCGCCGCTCACGCGCAACTTAACGCCGACCGCATCCTCAGCCGGGATACCCGCTTCTTCGGTCCGAATTTCCCGCGTCTGAAAGCCGTCTCGCCCGCCGATCTGATTTGACAGGAAGGCTCCCGGCCCTACGCCGACATCTTGCCGGAGGGGGAGATGAGGTAGAAGGTGACGCTGGCTGCGGTGGCGCGGCGGTGCGGTGTGCCGCGCGGGATGGTGAGGATGTCGCCTTTGTTCAGGGTCAGCTTGGTTGCACCGTCGGAGGCTGGGGCGAGCTGTTCTCCGGGCTTGGTGGTGCGCGCGTTCTTCAGCGTTCCGCCGACCTCGTAGACGGTGCTGCCGTCGATGATCTGAAGGATGTGGTCGCGGCCCTCGTGCTGCTCGAACTCCGGGGCGGTCTTGGCGATCTCGGTGGTCATCACGATGGCGCAGGTAAATCCCGCCGAGGCGGCGGCGACCAGGTTGTTGTTGCCCCCCTTGGCTGCTAGTGCCTTGGCGTCGTTGGCGAGCTGCTGTGCGGTGAAGACCTGAAATGGAGCGGCGCTCTGCGTTGTCGCGGGAGCTTGTGCGGCGAAGAGCAGTTTGTCGGTGAGGGCGATGCTGGCAGCAGCGGCTACGGGAGCCGTGCGCAGGAAGTTGCGGCGAGATGTGTTCTTGGCCATGGGTGGAAGTGAATCACATCCGGGCATGTTCTGCCAAGGGGCATCGCCGGGCGGCGGCTTATTCCACGGTCTTCAGCACGATGGCCGAGAGGTTTCGCACCCAGCGCTGGGGCTTCTTGTCATCGGTGGAGATGAGCTTCAGCTCGCCGTCCGCGCCCAGGCTGTGGCCGTCCACGGAGAGTGCCACAATCACGTCGCCGGTGTGTTCGGTGGGCTCGACCTCGGTGAGCGAATAGATGACCCAGTATTTGTCGGTGCCCTCGGCGCGGATGGTGCTGTGCAACATCTTTTGCTGCATGGTCTTGTCCGCCACGAAGCCGGCCTTGGCCAGCAGATCGCTCAGGGGGACGCCGGAGTAGCTCTCGTCGGCGTTGCTGTGCGCGTTGTGGACCTTGACGGTCTTCCGTGGCATGGCGGCAAGCTCGGCCACCGAGAACGTTGTTGACCTGCCATCGACGGTCAGCGTGAGGCTGGTGGATGGGACCGCCGCGGGCTTGGGCTGGGCCATTCCGCCCATCGGCGTTACAGCCTGCGCGAACGCACCGAGCGGGTTGATGGTCAATACTGCGGCAGCAATCGCAATGGCCGCGATCGGGCAGAAGAGGGATGCGTGCGGTCGTTTCATGCATTTCAGCCTATAGCGGCCCCGTCGTATACTCAAGCCATGTCGATCGTGAAAAATGCCGCTGCGATTGCCAAGGGGATGAGCATCACCCTGGGGCAGATCTTCCAGCCGACCGAGGTGGAGAACTATCCCGACGGCAAGGGGCCGATGCGCGGCGCGCAGTTTCAGGAGCGCTTCCGCGGCAAGCACCAGTTGCAGCGCGACGAGAACGGCCTGGAGAAGTGCGTTGCGTGCTTTCTGTGCGCGGCTGCCTGCCCGGCCAACTGCATCTACATCGAGGCGGCGGATAACACCGATGAGAAGCGCATCTCGTCGTCCGAGCGCTACGCGAAGGTGTACAACATCGACTACAACCGGTGCATCTTCTGCGGCTACTGCGTGGAGGCCTGCCCGACCGACGCCATCACGCATGGGCACGGCTTCGAGCTTGCTTCGCTGAACGCGACTTCGCTGGTGATGCGCAAGGAAGACCTGCTGGTCCCCGCGCACGGCCTGCCCGATGCGGTTGCGTCGGAGACGGACGAGGCGGAGATTCTCGCCTGAGCATGCGCGCTGACGGCGATTCGCGCGGGTGAGATTAACGCATTTTCACTATTGTTATTGAGGAATAAGGATTGTCATTCTGAGCGAAGCGAAGAATCCCCGCATTTTGCTCGTAGAGCGACACTCTACACCATTGGTGAAAATGCTATAGGAAATTGACGGGAGATGGCTGCGATAATAGAGGTGTGAAGACCGCACCCAAGCCGCCGCTGCCGCCGCTACAGGACGCGCTCGACCGCATCACCGAGAACACGCGCGCGCTGGTGCAGGCCGACCGGCTGGCCGTCTCCGAGCATGCAAGCGAAGAACTTTTTGAATCGGGGATTGAAGACCGCATCCTGCGCGTGGGCGCGGCGATGCCGGAGTTCACGCTGCCCGACGCGCTGACCGGCAAGCCCGTCTGCTCCGCCGATCTGCTGGCGCTGGGGCCGCTGGTGGTCAAGTTCTTTCGCGGGCGGTGGTGTCCCTACTGCGTCACCGAGCTGGAACGCTGGCGCGACCTGCACGACGAGGTGCGCGCGCTGGGCGCGTTCCTGGTGGCGATCTCGCCGCAGACGCTGCGCCAGAATGACTTCACGCTACAGCAGCACGGGCTGCCGTTTCCCATCCTCTCGGACGCGGGGGCAGCGCTGGCTGAACGATTTGGCATTGCGTACAGCGTACCGGAGGAGCACCGCAGCTACTACGAGGGGATTCTGGTGAACATTCCGTTTGTCAACTCCGGCGGCACATACGCGAATGCGAGCGAAGAGAGCTGGCGGCTGCCGCTGCCCGCGGTCTTCGTGGTGAGGCAGGATGGGACGATTGCGTTCAGCGAGGGCTATGCCGACTTCCGCGTGCGGCCCGAGCCGAGCGACGCGATGGAAGCGCTGGCGGCTCTCGTACCTTCATCCCACCCATCGCGATAAAACCACGATGAATGGGGCACCCGGCATATACTTGCTGCGACGGGGAAGCCAAAATGGAAATCCCGGTCAACGGGGAACGATCATGAACCGTGAACAAATCTTGGAAGTAGTTCTGACGATGCTCGCCGCAGTATTGCTGTTCATTGCAGCGGTCGGCAAGTTCCTGAGGACGAAGGACAATAAAGACTATGAGTTGGTTCAACAGTTCTAAGAAAAATGAATCTGGGATGTCCAAGCTCTCGAAGAAAGTTTTTGAGATGTCTCTTTTGTGTGCGGAAGCCCTGAAGCCGGATTTAGAAAAGAAGTTCGGAAAAGGCAGTAAAACATTCAACTCTAAATATATTCCAGTTTTGTTTGAGTTTATGTACTTTTTCCTTTGCTTGACAGACAGGTATGCTTTTGACCAGCTTGGGCAGGAAAGGCGAAACAAATTATATGACGAGTTGGTTCCTACAACTATTGATGCCATGATCAAAAATTCTTTCGGTCACTCCTGTCCAAAGAATATAAGAGATGGGATAGAGAAGGATTTTTACAGCAATTTGAACAACGCACAAATGGATTATGGTAGTTGCAAAGAATTACTGCTAGACCCAAAAGACGACACTCGGACGCTGGAAAAACTTATGTCAGGCGCGAAGAGCAAATCGATGGTCGGGCAACTCACTGACAATCTTTCGCAGATAATAGAGGGCGAAATAAATTGTAATGCATTTTTTCCAATGTTGATTTGGGGACTTGTTATAGAAAGCCTAAAAAAGAAAGAACTTCAGACCTTGGTTTCCGAAGCTTCTAAAGAAATCGAATAAATTGTCTCTAGATGCTGGAACGGTAGCGGCGAATGAGGCTGGTGGTGGATCGTATGGACATGACAAAAGCCTTGGTAGAATTAGAAGTCCTTCGAGGATTTATCGATTTTGTGAACCGTCAAATAGGGGTCTATTGTGATTGTCTTTCTAGCTTCCAAGGTAACAAAGTTCGCATTGAACGTCAGGTTGCTCGTGTGTCGCGCCCAGTGTTACGGCGTATAGAGAATGGTCAGACAATTATTATGCGGGCCAGCTTGGAAGACCCCACCCTTCCTGACGTAATACATCAACGAATCATTCGTGCCGATGAATTTATCACGGCAAATTCGGAAGCCGGATTCAACGAGCAGCAAGTGTGCTGGTCCATCATTGTGTTTATCTTCGCATATTGGGACGAAGAAATCCGCCCGCAGATTGCAAAGATCAGGGATGTAGAAAATGACGAGGTAAAAATCAATGTATTCGGCGACCTACGGATTCTTCGGAGACACATTGTGCATAATGGCGGAGTATTGAGGGCGGCTGAACACGCCAAGCTCAAGGTTCTTAATGGTATATGCCAAGCGGACGCAAGAATTTCTTTGACGCATGACCAAATGCATAAAATATTTGTTGCAATAAAGAGTGCAATCGGGAGCCTGATACTGGAATACACCGCCCACCTTCCTGGAGCGCCAAAACCCGAAGACATAGTAGACATAGCGGTTCAAAATACTGGCCGGCGAGTGTCCCAGGTCTTATAGAGCGGGCTTTCAGCCCTTTGTGGTTTGACTGTGCTTTCAACCTTGGGCTACGCCCAAGGCTGGTATAGATCGCGCCTTCGGCGCTACCTTGGGCTACGCGCAGATGCGGGTTGCCCACCCACGCCGCTGACATGCTGAGATTCCGGGTATACATCCCTCAACGCGTCTACCAGACGCGGCGACAGGTTCTCATCGAACAGAAGCTTCACGCCGCCAGAGTCTCCGACTTGCGCTCACGGTCGGCAGCGAACGCAAGGCACGCACGAATGTCCTCTTCCGTCAGGTAGGGAAAATCGCTTAGTATCTCCGCGTGCGTCATCCCCGACGCCAGGTATCCGAGCACATCCCCCACGGTGATGCGCAGTCCGCGAATGCACGGCTTGCCGCTCCGCTTGCCCGGCTCCATCGTGATGATCTGCGAATAGTCCATAGTCGAAGACTAAGCCATTGTTGGGCCTCAGGTAAAGGGAAATACGGCGGATGGCCAAGGCCTTATAGCGCGGGCTTTCAGCCCTTGGTGGTTTGACTGGGCCTTCAACCTTGGGCTGCGCCCAAGGCTGGTATAGATCGCGCCTTCGGCGCTACATTGGGCTACGCATGGAGTTTAGGCTACGCCAGAGATGACGAACAAGAGATAGAAGCAGATTCCCTCCGGGAATGACAAACAAAGGGCAACAGCAACGCTATTTGCTGGCGCGGTAGCGGCGGATGAGGCTGGTGGTTGAGGTGTCGTGCGACATTGCGGGCTCGGTGGGGCTTTCCAGTTCGGCGAGGATTTTTGTGGCGAGGACCTTGCCGAGTTCCACGCCCCACTGGTCGAAGCAGTCGATGTTCCAGATGGTGCCTTGTGTGAAAACTGCGTGCTCGTAGAGGGCGACGAGCTGGCCGAGGACTTCGGGGGTGAGCGCGTCGGCGAGGATGATGTTCGACGGGCGGTTGCCCTCGAAGACGCGGTGCGGGACGAGCCATTCGGGCGTGCCCTCGGCGCGGACCTGCTCGGCGGACTTGCCGAAGGCGAGCGCCTTGGCCTGGGCGAAGACGTTGGCCATGAGCATGTCGTGATGGCGGCCGAGCGGGTTGAGGGACTTGGAGAAGCCAATGAAATCGCAGGGAATCAGGCGCGTGCCCTGGTGGATGAGCTGGTAGAAGGAGTGCTGGCCGTTGGTTCCCGGCTCGCCCCAGAAGACGGGGCCGGTCTGGGCGGTGACGGGTTTGCCGGCGAGCGTTACATGCTTGCCGTTCGACTCCATGGTGAGCTGCTGGAGGTAGGCGGGGAAGCGCTTGAGGTACTGCTCGTAGGGCAGGACGGCGACGGATTGCGCGTCGAAGAAGTCGGTGTACCAGAGGGTGAGCAGGCCGAGCAGGACGGGGAGATTCTTTTCAAACGGCGCGGTGCGGAAGTGGACGTCCATGGCGTGGAAGCCGGAGAGCAGGTCGCGGAAGTTGTCGGGGCCGATGGCGATGCTGGTGGAGAGGCCGATGGCGGAGTCCATCGAGTAGCGGCCGCCGACCCAGTCCCAGAAGCCGAACATGTTTTCGGTGTCGATGCCGAAGGCGGCGACTTTTTCCGCGTTGGTTGAGATGGCGACGAAGTGTTTGGCGACGGCGGACTGGTCGCCGCCCAGACCGGAGAGAAGCCAGGCGCGCGCGGAGTTGGCGTTGGTCATCGTCTCCTGCGTGGTGAAGGTTTTGGAGGCGACGAGGAAGAGCGTCTCTTCGGGGCTGAGGTCGCGGACAGCTTCGGCGAAGTCCGTGCCGTCTACGTTGGAGATGAAGCGGAAGGTGAGGTTGCGCTGCGAGTAGTGCCGGAGCGCCTCGTAGGCCATGACGGGGCCGAGGTCCGAGCCGCCGATGCCGATGTTGACGACGTTGCGGATGGGCTTGCCGGTGTGGCCTTTCCACTCGCCGGAGCGGATGCGGTTGGCGAAGGAGGCCATCTTGTCGAGCACCGCGTGGACGCCGGGGATGACGTCTTCTCCATCGACGAGGATGCGCTCGCTCTTGGGCGCGCGCAGCGCGACGTGCAGCACGGCGCGGTTCTCCGTGAGGTTGATCTTCTCGCCCGTGAACATGGCGTCGATTTTGGCGCGCAGGCCGGACTCTTCGGCGAGGGCGACGAGCAGGCGGAGAGTCTCGTCGGTGACGCGGTTCTTGGAGTAGTCGAGGAAGAGGCCGCCGGCCTCGGCGGTGAATCGTTGGCCGCGCGCGGGATCGTCGGCGAAGAGATCGCGCAGATGCTTTGTGGCAATCGACGGAAAGTGGTTTTGCAGCGCCTTCCATGCGGGGCGTTGGTTGAGCGGCAGGCGGGTTGAGTCTTTGGGGTCCATAGGCGTCAATTTTCTCACAGCACTTTCTCACGGCAAGGAGATTGGCCTGCGCAACTGCGAATGTTCTTCAGGCCTGTTTGGTTCGATGCACTTTCAGCCTTTCCGTAGCAATCTTGCGGTGGGGACTCTGTGCGTTTATCGTATGGACAGTCCGGCTATCGCACTCTTGACCCTTGAGCCAGTTCGCTCCCGGATTCAGGTTGGGCCACGGCACGCCCGGCGATCCGATTGCCGGAGAACGAGAAGGAACCTCGATGAGCATTGCTTCCCGGCGTCCCGCTGCCGGTTCTCTTTCGGCCAATGCATCGGCTGCCACAAAGGAGCGATCCGCAGGTCTGGCATCCGCGCGCACAGCGCCGGTGGCGGCAGCGACTACAGCCGCGAACGCAGCCAAATCCACAAGCGGCTCGGCCCTGGACGGCTTTGCCGGCGATCCCAACTTCATGACCTCTCTGGCGCGCGGGCTGCTTGTGATCCAGGCGTTCACGCCGCAGACGCCGCAGATGACCATCTCGCAGCTTGCGGTGAAGACGGGCATCTCGCGCGCCGCGGTACGGCGCTGCCTGTATACATTGGCGAAGCTGGGATTTGCCGGCGCGGAGGAGGGGTCGCGCTACGCGCTGCGACCGCACATGCTGGCGCTCTCCAACTGCTACTCGACCAGCAACTCGCTGTCGACCGCGGCCCAGCCCATCCTGGAACGCATGTCCGCCGCGCTGCACGAGAGTTTTTCGGTGGCCACGCTGGACGGCGACGAGATTGTCTATATCGCGCGCTCCGCCGTGTCTCGCGTGATGAGCGACGACCTGCACATCGGCAGCCGCCTGCCAGCCTACTGCACCAGCATCGGGCGCGTGCTGCTGGCCTATATGCCCGCCGAACAACTGGAGCCGTATCTTGCGCGCGTGGTGCTGACGCCGCACACGGCGCGCACGGTGAGCAGCGTGGAGAAGTTGCGCCTTGCGCTGCGCAACGTCCGCCGCCACGGCTACGCGCTAGTGGACCAGGAGTTCGAGGTCGGGCTGCGCTCGCTTGCCGTGCCCGTCTACTCGCCCACGGGGCGCGTGGTGGCCACCATCAACCTGAGCGGAAGCGCGCCGCGAATCTCGCTCTACGAGATGCAGACCCGCTTTCTGCCCCACCTGCGCAACGCCGCGACGGAGCTGGGCGCATTCCTGCGGTAGGGCTTTCGATCTTTCTCCCGCGTATTCACACCGCCTCTGTCTTTTGCTCGTCCCCATCGCACCAATTACCGACTACCGGCAACCACAGCCATGGCACTCCGGTGCGGCTGCGGTGCGGGCTTTTGCTCCGGCGCTGTTGCCGAGCGCGGGATCGAGCACTTTGTCCAGGCCCTTCACGTTGATGCGCTGGGCCAGCGGCGTTGCTCCACCCACTCGGGGCGCCGTTCCCATCAGGACGATGTAGACGAGCGCGGCCACGGCGAAGCCGACGAACCACGCATAGTCGTAGACGAAGCGCAGCTCAGGCACGGCCAGTCCGATGAGCGCGGCGAAGACTCCGGCGGCGAGCGCGACGAGAGCGCGTGGATTGACGCCCTTGCTGTACTCATACTGCCCCTCGCGGCGGTAGAGCGACTCGGTATCCAGCCGCGTGCCGCGGACCAGGAAGTAGTCGGCGATCATGATCCCAGCCACCGGGCCGAGCAGTCCCGAGTAGCTGACCAGCCATTGAATGTAGTCGGTGTGGCTGGCCATCAGCCTCCAGGGCATGATGGCAAGGCCAAGGAAGCCGGTGATGAGGCCGCCGGTTCGGAAGCTGATATGCTTCGGAGCGAGGTGGGAGAAGTCGTTCGAGGGGCTGACCACGTTGGCCCCGATGTTGAGGTTGAGCGTGGCGATCAGAATGCTGATGAGCGCGAGGAAGGCGACGACGGGCTGATGGAAGAGGCCGAGCAGCGTGATTGGGTTCCAGATGGCGTGGCCGAAGACAACCATGGAGGCCGAGGTGCACGCGATCCCGATAAAGCTGAACAAGACCATTGCAACCGGCAGGCCGAAGGACTGGCCGGCGATCTGCGATTCCTGCGACTTTGCGTAGCGCGTGAAGTCGGGAATGTTGAGCGAGAGCGTGGCCCAGTAGCCGACGATGCCGGTGAGCGAGAGGAAGAAAAAGTGCAGGAAGCTGGAATGCGTGTGGAACTGGCTTGGCGCGCTGAGCATGGGGCCGAAGCCGCCCGCCTTGTGCGTCATGAAGCCGAGCAGCACCAGCGACATGACGAGCAGAAACGGCGCGGAAAAACTTTGCAGAAAGCGAATCGATTCCACTCCGCGCCAGACCACGGCCATGTTCAGCAGCCAGAAGCCGAGAAAGCAGGCCCAGAGAACGGAAGGCATCGCCGTGGACGCGGGCCACAGCACATTGAGCATTGCGTAGATGGCCTGGCCGCCGATCCAGGTCTGGATGCCGAACCATCCGCAGGCCACCAGAGCGCGCAGCATGGCGGGAATGTTTGCGCCGCGCACGCCAAACGAGGCGCGCACAAAGACCGGGAAGGGGATGCCGTACTTGGCGCCCGCGTGCGCGTTCAGCAGCATGGGAACCAGAACGACAAGATTGCCCAGCAGGATGGTTGCGAGCGCCTGCGCGCAGTTCATGCCTCCAGCGATGAGACTGGAGGCAAGCATGTAGGCCGTCACCCCCATCGACATGGAGAACCAGAGCGCGATGTAGCTGTATGTGCCCCAGGTGCGCTGCTCGGGAGTGGTGGGGGCAAGGTCCGCGTTGTAGAGCGTTGGGTCGGCGCGCAGGCCGTAGGCATCGGTCAGACTGGTCGGCCCCTCGGGGTAAAGGGTCATCGCGCGGCAACCTCATGATGCAGCGACGGGGCGCGTCCCGCCGTTGCGATCAAGCTTCCGGCCTCGACCACAGGTTCACCGCGCGGGAAGGCAGGGCGCGCGTTGACGGCGACTTTACAGCCTTCGAAGATGGAGGAAATGGGGCGCATATTCTGGGACGCTGCCTAATCGTATACTTCGCCAACGGGGTTCCACAGCAGAATATCCGCACCGGAACCGGCGGCCACAATCCCCTTCTTCGCAACCCCGGTAAGTTTCCCAGCCGCGGTACGCCGCATCGAAGTCGCGCCGGAACTGCCCGCTGCTGCTTTACGGTTTAACCAGATCGCCGTAGAGGTCCGGCCTGCGGTCGCGATAGAAGGGCCATGCGCGGCGGACCTCGGCGATCAAGTCGAGGTCGAGATCGGCGGTGACGATCTCGTCCCGGTTGCGCGAGGCTTCGGCGATAATCTTGCCGCGCGGATTACAGAAGTAGCTCTGGCCGAAAAACTCGCCCAGGTTCCAGGGTGCTTCCGTCCCGACGCGATTGATGGCAGCGACAAAATATCCATTCGCCACGGCCAGCGCGGGCGGCTCGATCTTCCAAAGAATGTCGTTGGGGCCGGCGATGACCGCCGACGGATTGAAGACGATCTCCGCGCCGTTCAGGCCCATCGCGCGCGCGCCCTCGGGGAAGTGACGGTCGTAGCAGAGATAGACGCCGATCCTGCAGAAGCCCAGATCGAAGACGGGAAAGCCGAGGTTGCCGGGGCGGAAGTAGAACTTCTCCCAAAAGCCCGGCGCGGCGTTCGGAATGTGTGCCTTGCGATACTTGCCGATGAACGCGCCGTCGCGGCCGATCACGGCGGCGGAGTTGTAGAAGATTTTGGCGCCCTCTGCCTCCCCGTCCTCCACTTCCCCGTCCTCCACTTCATAGATGGGAACGATGAGCGCGATGCCAAGCTCTCTGGCCAGCGAGATCATGAGTTGCACGGTGGGGCCGTCGGGAACGCGCTCGGCGAAGCTGTGCCAGCGCACGGTCTGCTCGGCGCAGAAGTAGGGGCCGTTGAAGATCTCCTGCAGGCAGACGATCTGGGCGCCATCGGCCGCGGCCGCGCGGACCATTGCGACGTGCTTCACGATCATCGCCTGCTTGATTGCGGCCAGCGACGCACCCGCGCCGTCGATGTCCGCGGGGACTACGTTCTTCGCCTGGACCAGGGAACATCGCACCACTCTCGCCATCGTTCTCCGCCGCCTTCCGCTTCCTGAGCTGCAACCGCTTTCTCAAGTCAAGCTGTCTTGCGAATGCGTGTCAAGGCACTGCGGTTTGTATCGGGTGCGTTTCCGGGGACTGCTTCGGCGCAAGGCAGCCAGCGGTTGCATTCAGGGTGCGTTGGCTGAAATACCGAATCCTGCTTCCACTCGCATGGCCGGAAGGGGTAAAATATAGACAGATATATCGTTCTGCATGTGTGCTTCCCCTTGTTGTTCCTGAAGCAGCACCATAAGACCCCCGAAAGAATCCTGTCAACCATGGCAACAGCGACACTCCAGCCAACTCCCGATCCAACGATGGACTGTTCTGACAGTCGGCTCAGTCGACGATCCAGGATGCGTCTTCTGCTGATGGTTGCCGCGGCGTGGGCGTTGCGCATGGTGGTGGTGGCCGCGGTCTTCCGCGATGTGGCCGACCCGGTGCGGTACTACGAGCAGTTCGGCAACGAGGTGGGCTGGATCGCGCGCTCGATCGCGCAGCATCAGGGCTTCTCCTCGCCGTTCTTCACGCTCACTGGGCCCACGGCGCTGCTGCCGCCGGTTTATCCATTTATTCTCTCGGTCATCTTCAGGGTCTTCGGCATCTACTCGGTGAAGTCCGCGCTGACCATTCTGACGCTGAACAGCATCTTCTCCGCGCTTACCTGCGTGCCGATCTATCTGGCGACGCGGCTCTCGGTGAATGCGCGCGTTGCAATGTTTGCGGGATGGGGCTGGGCGATTTATCCCTTCGCCATCTACTTCTCCGCTGGGCGCGTGTGGGAGTATTCCCTCACATCGCTGCTGCTGACGACGTGCTTCTGGCTGGCTCTCAGCCTGCATCTCGATGCGCGGCCCGCGCGCTGGCTGGGCTTTGGGGCACTCTACGGACTGGCCGGCCTCTGCAACCCAGCCGTCTTCTCGCTCTTCCCGGTCCTGCTGCTGCTTCCGCTATGGAGGCTGTGGAAGCTGCGCCGCGCTTCTGGTGCCGGGTTCTTCGGCGGGCTGTTCTCCCGCGACGTGCTGCGCAGCGGCCTGTTCGCGGCAGTTGGACTCTTTGTTGTGCTGACGCCGTGGACCGTGCGCAACTATCGCACCATGCACATACTGTGCCCGGTGCGCGACGGCTTCTGGTATGAGTTCTGGTCGGCCAACAACGGCGACAGCTCCAACCCCACGCTGGCCTGGACGCATCCGGCCAGCAATCCCGTCGAGATGCAGATCTACCAATCGCAGGGCGAGAGCGCCTACATCGCGCAGAAGCGCGTCATGGCGAGGGACTACGTCAGCCACCACCCCGGCTTCTTCGTCCGCATCACGCTGCGCCGCGTGGCCTACTATTGGACCGGCTTCTGGAGCCTCTCGCAGGAGTATAGGGAGCAGGAGCCGTTCCAGTTGCCCAACGTCTTCTACTGCACCAGCCTGACCCTGCTGCTGCTCATCGGCGCGCGCGACTGGTGGCGCAGGGACCGCGACGCCGCACTGCCCTACCTGCTTGCCATCGCCATCTTCCCCATCGCCTACTACATCTCGCACTCGCTGATGGATTATCGCCAGCCGATTGAGCCGGAGATTGTCATTCTGGTGGTTGTTGGACTGCATGCCGTCAAGGCGCGAATCGGCGAGAGGTCCGCGGTGACCAGCGAGATGCGCGAAAGCGAAGCCGCGCGGATCTTCGCCCAGAGCAGCACCCCCGCAGGCGCCCCGATGGAAGACTCCTTCGCCGCCTCCGACTCTTCCTCCGCCGAATGCACTGCCTCCAGCCCCGCCGGCGGACTACTGCAAGACGCGCGGTAACATGGCGACAGAAGAGAAGTCACGATCGCGATTGGATGTGATTTCGCCGTGGTTGGCCCTGGCCGTTCTTTCGCTTACGACGCTTGGAGTTGTGTTTACACCGGCTTCTCTGAAATGGGTCGGTCCACTCGCGCCAAATGATCAGTTTCTCTTCCGGCTCTATTCGATCCTCGCGGGCGGTTTTCTGGCGGCATTTTGCCTTGTTCCCACACTGGCTTCCCCTGTACATTTTTTTCGTCAGCGCTGGCGCAACGGGTATAGCTACGGCGCGCTGTTGGGGATTTGCGCGTTTCTGTGGACGTTTCTAATTCACGCGGGACGTTGGCAGTTTGGCGGCTACGATATGAGCGTCCTGATCGAGATGGGATGGCGACAGATTCAGGGGCAGAATCCGTATATCGATTTTCCAACCACTACTCCTCCCGGATTCAATCTCGGTATCAAGTACGCCTATCAACTTTTCGGCGTTACCTGGGACGCTAACCTCTACTTCAGCGCGATCTTTGCGTGTTTAACGTTCCTGTGGATGTACTGGCTGATGGTTCGGCTGTCGCTGGGGCGGCTGGCTGCGGCGGCGATATCGTTCGCGATTGAATGTGCTGGGATTCTGACGCTCTGCTTCTGGTGGTACAACGACAGCGTTCTGATACTGGCTGCGGTATTTTTTCTCTCCTGTCTGGCATATGCGGGCAGGCCACGAGCTGCGTCTGTGCAAGTCTCTTACGTTGTTTCGCTGACGCTGCTTTCGTTGATGAAACCGAATATCGCAGGCGTGACTATCTCAGGCGGAGTGGTTCTGCTCTTTCTCGTAACGGACCGGAAGATACGACTGGTTCTATTGACGCTGGCAGCAATGGCGGCAGCGGTCGGAGTGCTTCTGCTCAACCATGTCTCCATCCCTGCCATGCTGGCCAGCTACATTTCGGTGGCGAAGGAACATGGGAGCGTGCGAAACGGGTTCGGCTTTCAACAGATTACCGGCTTCGATAGATACTCTGCGCTCTTCTGGATTGCCGTTCTTTCGGTTCCGTTGCTTGGCCTTGTGCCAAAAATCTTCCATCTGGCGGGTGAGCGGAATTGGAAGGGGATCATCAACTGTCTTTTCTTTCCGTTGGCGCTGATGATTGCGTTGTATGGACTAGCTACAAACGGTGAGTACCGGGACGTGGATTGCACGGTACTGTTAGCTGCGGGCGCGGTGTTGACCTTTGGCTTGCGCTGGAATGGCCCCCTTCTTCGTCGCGTTTATATCGCGATCCTCTTCAGCTCGATCACGGGCGATCTGTACTATGGGGCCGAGCGTGTGCGAGTGAATGGGATCGGGCCGCATGTGTTCTTCGAGTGGCAGGACAACCAGCATCGCATCGAAGGCGGCTACCTGAAGAACATGCGCGTGAGTTCGACCATGATCGAGGTAGAGCAAGAAATCAAGCTCGCAACCGAAGCAAATCCCGGTCCATATTTCTTCGGACCGCGCCTGGACTTCAACTACGCCGTGCTTGGATTGCCCTCGCCCAAGCACTCTCCGGTGTGGTGGGCACCGGGAACCGCCTTTGCGGTCGCAGACCAGGCGCGTCTCATTCAGGTATGGCAACAGCACAGGTTTCAAACCTTGATCTTTCTGAATGCCGACTATGCGTATGGCACCTTAGCGGATTTTTTCGAATATACCTTCTACCCCAAAGAGTTTCTCGACATAATCGACCGCGATTATGTGAGGGATGAGAGCTACCCGTTCATCACGGTTTACCATCGACGCGCGGAATTGAGCCAATCGTCCGAATGAGGTGAAGTGGATCGAGTGTTTTGCCGTCGAGCCCTCCGCTACCGCAGGCTGACCGCCTCGCCCTTGCCCGCTGTCATTCTGTAGAGTGAGTGGTGGGAACGGTGCGTTCAATTTGACGCGCGCAGGAGGGGTTGCGCTTTGGAGCGATTGCTGGGGGCATACATCTCGGTGCCGTTCTGCCGGGCGAAGTGCAGCTACTGCAACTTTGCTTCGGGAGTTCTTGGGGCGGGTGCGTCTGGGGCCGGGGCGCGCATGAACGGGGTGTCCGCTCCAGACCGCATGGAGCGGTATGTGGAGCGGGTGTGCGCGGAGATTCGCTCGGCGCGGGCGCGGGCGGCGGAGTCGCGGGCAGAGTTGCCGGGACGCGTGGATACGGTCTACTTCGGTGGCGGAACGCCGAGCCTGTTGGGTGCGGAGCAGTTGCGGCGGATCTTTGCGGCGCTGCGTGGCGAGTTCGAGGTGACGAAGGATGCGGAGATCACTATCGAGTGCGCGCCGGGGCAGTTGGGCGACGTGACGCTCGACGAGCTGCTGCGTCTGGGGATGAACCGGGTGAGCTTCGGGGTGCAGTCGTTTGTGGATGCGGAGGCGCGCGCGGTGGGGCGGATGCACACGCGCGAGATGTGCCTCGGCGAGCTGGCGCGGATGCGCGCGGCAGGCGTGGAGGAGATCAACATTGACCTGATTGCCGGGCTGCCGCGGCAGACATCTGCGAGCTGGCGTGAGTCGGTCGAGGCGGCGATTGAGTGCGGCGTTCCGCATGTGAGCGCGTACATGCTGGAGGTGGATGAGGATTCGCGGCTGGGCCGCGAGATGCTGGCGCACGGCACACGATACGGCGCGGAGTCGGTGGCCTCGGAGGACGAGACGGCGGAACGGTACGCGGCGGCGTGCGAGTGGCTGGAGGCTGGCGGTGTGATGCAGTACGAGATCTCCAACTTCGCGCGCAAGGGACATGAGTCGCGGCACAATGTGAAGTACTGGCGGCGCGAGCCGTATGTGGGCTTCGGGCTGGACGCGCACTCGATGTTGCGCTGCGGCGAGGGCGCGGTGCGCTGGGGGAATACGGATGATCTGGGCAGATACGAGGGTCAAGGTTCGAGGTCCGAGGCGGGAAGCCCTGAAGTGGAACGGATCGGCGCGGAGAAGGGATTTGAGGAGGCGATGTTTCTGGGGCTGCGGATGAACCAGGGGGTCGATCTGGGGGCGATACGGGCGGAGTTTGGCGAGGAGTTAGTGCAGGGCGCGGTGGCTGCGCTGAGCGATGTGGAGGAGGCGGGGCTGGTGGAACGCGAAGGGAGCTGGGTGCGGCTGACGGCGCGGGGACGTATGGTTTCAAATGAGGTATTCAGCAGGTTGCTGGTGGTAAGTTGCTAGGAGAGGAATGGCGATGATCGATCTGCGTAGCGATACGGTGACGCGGCCGACGGCGAAGATGCGGGCGGCGATGGCGGCGGCCGAGGTGGGCGACGATGTGTACGGCGAAGACCCGACGGTGAACCGGCTGGAGGCGCGAGCGGCTGAGGTCTTTGGGCGCGAGGCGGGGCTGTTTGTGCCCAGCGGAACGATGGGCAACCAGGTGGCGATCCGGCTGCACACCGAGCATGGGCAGGAGGTGGTGTGCGAGGCGCGCGCGCATGTGCTGGACTGGGAGATGGGGACGGCGGCGGCGTTCTCCGGCTGCACGATGCGGCCGGTGGCGGCGGAGCGCGGGATCCTGACCTGGGAGTTGGTGCGCGGGGCGATCTATCGCAACGTTGCGTTCCATGCTTCGACGGGGCTGATCTGCGTGGAGAACACGCACAATATGGCGGGCGGGACGGTGATGCCGGTGGCGACGGCGCGGGAGATCTGCGCGGGCGCGCACGCGATGGGGCTGCCGGTGCATCTGGATGGGGCGCGCATCTTCCATGCGGCGCTGGCGCTGGGGGTTGGAGTGCGGGAGCTGACGGCGGGCTTCGATACGGTGATGTTCTGCCTGTCGAAGGGGTTGGGCGCTCCGGTGGGGTCGATGCTGGTGGGTTCGGCGGAGGCGATGGCGCGGGCGCGGCTCTTCCGCAAGGCGATGGGCGGCGGGATGCGTCAGGCAGGCGTGCTGGCGGCGGCGGGGCTGATTGCGCTGGAGGAGATGCCGGCGCGGCTGGGCGAGGACCACGCCAATGCGCGGCTTCTGGCGGCGGCGGTTGCGGAGCAGGCGGCTGCGGAGATCGATATGGAGACGGTGCAGACGAATATTGTGATCTTCAAGTTGCGCGGGGGTGGGGACGCGGCTGCGTTCTGCGCGGCGTTGCGTGCCAAGGGCGTGCTGGCCAGCGGGATTGGGCCGCGGGCGGTGCGGTTTGTGACGCACTTCGATGTGAGCAGGGAGGCGTGCGAGCGGGCGGCGAAGGTGGTTGGGGAG
>Ga0224531_1000254_pt1 | contig 30443 bp, 21 predicted proteins | sample CBST100metaG_FD_179876 | JGI IMG/M metagenome (GOLD analysis project Ga0224531, IMG submission 179876) | Peat soil microbial communities from Stordalen Mire, Sweden - C.B.S.T100 | ecosystem: Environmental > Terrestrial > Soil > Wetlands > Peat | place: Sweden: Norrbotten County, Stordalen Mire...
AGCGCATCCGAAAGCTGCGCCGGGCCAAAGGCTGGCGGCAGATCGATCTTGCCGAGCATTCAGGCGTCCATGAGGTCCACATTTCCGACCTGGAGCGGGGAACCCGCGAGCCGGGCTTGCGGACACTCAGTAAGATTGTAAGCGCGCTGGGGACAACCCTGTCTGAAATGTTGAGGGGACTGTGACTCCGGCGCGGGCCGTCGAGCGGATCGCCGAGGGCTGAGAGCGAACTTGCGGGGCCGCTGCCACTCGGAGAACTATGCCGCTTGCGGTACCGCTTGTAATCGTTGAAGCTGGCAAATCATAGCCGGGCGAAGGAGACGGATCGGACGGTGCGCTCCTACATCGACAGGTCTTGGCCGATGGAAACGTCATCGAATTCCACGCCGGAGGGCCCAGAGTGTTCGTTGCTCAACTGATTGAAGGACTCGGTCAATTGGTTCAACTCGCCGGGTTGGAGTGCAGTGGAATGAGAAGTGTCCTTGCCTAGTTCACGGCCAAGAGATTCGGCGTCGTTGGTGAAGATCTGAGCGTCAAAGCGGGCACGGGAAACAGCTACATAGGCCATGCGGCTGTTGATCAGACCTTTGTGGGCGTGCTCGGCGTCCACGTGAATCAGAACGTTGTCGGCTGTCTCGCCCTGGCTGCTGTGGCTGGTCACGGCATAGCCGTAATCAAGATGCGGATGCTGGTGGAGATTGAAATCGACCGTGCGCCCGGAATCCATCTGCAATTTCAGATTGCCCGCTTCGTCCAAAGCGGCAATTGTTCCCAGTTCGCGATTGGCGATCTTCTGCGGATGAAACGCAGTGGTGAACTGGATGCGGTCGCCCTCGGCAAAGCTCCTTTCCGCCTCCTGGTATACCGTGACGCCATTCACCTTCCGAGGGTCGTAGGTGATGAATTCTCCATTCTCCCGCTCCACCGTAATCAGATTCTCGTGGTCGTCGGTGGCACTGACCCAAACCATTTCCCGCGCGGCAACATCGATGGACTGATTGCCTCGCGTGTAACGCAGAACGTCGCCGGGTTCGTAGTTCTGCGCCCATAGCCGGTCCTCACTGGTGATGTTCTGGCGCGCCACAAGCACCGTCACCGCCTGTTCTTCCTGGCTGACCTTGCCAAGTTTCTGCATCTCGGCATGGATGGAGGTTGCGATCTCCAAGCGGGAAGCGTTGTCCGGGGAAATGACGAGTGTGTTTTCCGGCTGCTCGACGTATGCACGGGCAATCGCTTGAATGCGCTCCTCGCGCTCCGTGTACTCGTGGACACGGCCCTGGACGGCCAGACTACGAATTGCGCCCTCCACATCGCCCACAGATAGCTGCTCGACAGTGGCCTTGAGCGCGGTGTCCTGCTGCCGGATGATTTCGGTGAGTTGTGCGGTTTGCATTCCGGCTTCTTGCAGTTGCGCGTAGGGACGGCCGGCGTCCACTGCTTCATGCTGCCGGGTATCGCCAACGAACAGCACACGGTCCTCGGCTTGGATGCTTTTCAGGAAACCGTGCATCTGCCGGGTGCTGGCCATGCTCGATTCATCGACGATGTAGAGGCAAGGTGAGCCGGACGTTTCGCGCTGGCCCTCAGTCAAATGGCGCGCCATAGTCTTCGTCTCGATGCCAGCGCTTTCGAGATTCTGTGCCGCGCGGGATGTTGGCGCAAGGCCCTCAACCTCGAAGCCTGCCTGTTTAGCAGCGTCACAGACGGCTTCAAGCGCCGTGGTCTTGCCGGTTCCGGCTGCGCCTTCCAGCCCCATGACTTGATCGCGGTTGCTGAGAATCGCCCTGACGACAAACTGCTGGGATTCGTTAAGGTGCGCGTGGGAAGCAAGGGCCGCGTTCTGGATGCTGTCTGGCGCAAGAGACTGATACTTGTCGCGGCCTTCGCTCCAATGCCGGAGAACGTCGGCTTCAAGCTCTTTCATCTCGGGCGTGGTGTAGGCATGGCCCGCGCTTCCGGGCCGCGCGGCAACTTCAATCAGATGTCCGTCCTCGATGCTCTTGGCAAACTCGGCGTGAGCTTCATCGGCGCGCAAGCTCCCCATTCCATGGCGGAGTGCGTCGGCCAGAATCGCACGCTCGTCAACTACTGCATCGCGCTCCATGTTCCGGTTGACGGCGGTTTGAATGGCTCTCTCGCCGGGCTCCGGTGTAATGCGTTCAACTCGTTCGGAGTTCCCACTCTGGAGCGCGCGCGCAACGACCTCTTGCGGCTGGTTTCCATACTTCTCCGCCATCGCCTGATGCTGGGCGAGAACCTCCTCGCGCGACTGATCTTGCTTCTTCTCGCGCGTCTGGTACGCGGCAATCTGGGCGGCCTCCGCGCCAGAGACGTTGTGTTCCTCCATGTGCTTCTCAATCTGTGTGCGGCGCGGGCTGGAGGCTTCAAGGTATTCCTGCGAATACCCCTTGATCTCCGGACTGCCATGCTCGCCGCGCTCGATCTCGTAGCCGAGATCCTGGAGACGAACGGCTAACTCGGCGCGATATACGGCGGTTGCGTATCTCTGCGTTCGAAAGAGTTCCTGTGGCTGGAGGGCATGAGAAACTCCGTCCGGCGTCTCGGTGATGTTGAAGATGACGGCGTGGGTATGAAGTTGAGGGGCAGAATATCCGTTTACGGGCCGACTGGAGTCGTGCTCGAATCGTGCCGCAATCCACTCGCCCGTCGTCTCGGCGGGCAGAGTGCCTCCAATGCGCGCCTGAACGTATCGCTCCATCTTGTCGAGCGCAATGCTTACACTCTCCCGGTGCGCAATCCGAATACGTTCATCGCCGCCGGGAAGCGCGGTCAGTGAGACACTCTTCGGCGCGGAGAAAGTCGCGTCCCATCCGGCGCGGTGCTCCATCGTCCTGACCTGTTCGCCGTCTGGCCTGACGTATTCTCGCGGAGTCTGGTGATGTACAAGCTGCTCGCCCGTGTGCGGATGTTGGCCCTCGCTCAAGCGGGCAAAATGCGCCTCGTTCACTTCTCCCTTCAGACCCCACCGTTCGGCAAGACGGCCATGCCATTCGCCTCGAACACGGTCCTCCTCGGTGTAATAGTTGTCTTTCGCGTTGGCAAACTCCGCGCGATGGTACTCCTGCGCCTGACTGGCGCTGATGGGCTTGGAAATCGTCAGCATCGCTGCTCCCTACTCAAAGAACAGACCTTGGCTATTGTGGGGTCCGGAGTCCGGCACTGCCGAACCGGCATCCGCCGCAACTTCCGCGCTGGATTCAGCGCAAGGCGGGCGCTTGATGAACTTCTCCGAGCGGTGTGGGAGCTGAATGTAGCACGTGGTGAGTTGGACGACCAGATTGCCAAGCTTCATGTAACCTTGCAGCCTGGACAGTCCGGCAATCTTTGAGTAGGAAATCAGAGGCTCCGAGCGTGGGGGATCAATCGTCTCGCTCAACTGATTCCGTCCATCCGCTCCTGTGGACCAGGTCTCCCGCAGGTGCTCGACGGATACCATACCGATTGCTCTCTCGATCCATTCGGCGGCATCCGGTTCGCCGGTCTTGAGATAGATGCGCGTACTGGGCTGCGAGAGTACGGTCTTGGCCAATCGTCCGTAGAACATCTCAACCTGATCCTTGCCTTGAAAGCCAAGCACCATCGGGTTGTTTGACTTGCGGTTTTGTGTGATGGCCTTTGCAAGCTGAGGCACGTGCTGCAAGTCCGCCGCCTCATCCAACGCAAACCATATTGGAGGCTTGTCCGTATGGCCTTCGTTCATCAGTCGAAGCATCAACAGGTCGAGCCACATGGTAACGAGCGGCTGCACACGTTCCTTCACCGTCGCCGGGGCCGTAATGAAGATCCATCCCTTTCTGTGTTTTGACCATTCCAGCGCACTCCAACGTTGCCGAGTCTCCTTCTCGCCTGGCAGCAACTTCAATGCGCTAGCGGCCATGTTCAATGAACCAAGGACGCCTGCCCGTTGCGGACCCGCATGGGGATCGATCATCGCTTCCAATTCCGTGCCTTTGACGCGGAGATCAATCTCCTTGACATGGCACATCCAATTGATCAACGTATCGGGTGCCGGTTTCAGGCTGACCAAGTGGGCAAAGAGCCGCCGGGAAGCGTCTGAGAAGAATCGGTTGTGCTCACTTTGTTCGGGGAACATGCTTGTGGCGACAGTCAAGGCCTCCGCCTCGTCTTCAATCTCGAATGCCGGTGACCAGTAGGGCGCGCGCGCGTCGAGCGGGTTCAGGATGATGTCTCCGCGCCGCGCGTCATAGAATTGCGGCAGGTATTCCATCGCCGGGTCGTAGACAATTGCGGCCTCTCCGCGCGCACGAATCTGCATAAGCAACTGGCGGAAGAGCGCGCTCTTGCCGGAACCGGTGTCTCCGACGATCATGATGTGGTATCTCTCCATCTCTCGCGGAATGCGAACCTGCATGACGCTTTTCCTGCGCAAACGGCTGAACCAGCCCGGATCGATGTGATCGAAACCAACTCCATCCGACGGTGTGCGACGGTTGAACTCTGCCGCGCTGACCAATTCCGGGCCGTCAACGACTCGGCCATATCGGCGGATACGCGCGCGGGCAGAATCCTTGGGAACGGCAACCAAGAGCCCATAAATGAATACGATCAGCGCGCCATACGCGGGGCGCTGAATGTAGTCCCAAGCGGTTTGGTCCTGGTAAATGTAGTGGGCAAGCTGGGCGTGAAGCTGCTGGCTGTTCAGAACCACATCCAATGTTTCGAGCTTGACGTAGCCTCTGGCTGTGGCCAGATCGGTTAGGGCGTACGATTGCCTGCCGTCCGCAATGGTGACAGATTCCAACTCCCCATCGAGGGCAAATCGCCAGGTTCCACTCGCCTTTTCCACTGCGAGGAGTCTGTACCTCGCAGTGCTGTTGATCGACTGGCTCTGCCACCACGAATTTGCATACAGGCGGAGGTAAAGACGCTGGACGAAAGTTGTCTGTATCTCGTATGTCAGCCAGACAAGCGAGAAGAAGACCGAAATGGTGATGAGGCAGACACTGATCGTCCACACCTGAAACCTGCTCGGAAAATCGCCGCTACTATTCATGTTCATCTCCTGTCTTTGCTAACGTGGCGTCGCTCAGTCGCTGTCGTGCTTTTGTGGCTTTGTCCTGGTCGGAGCGTTGAATCAACTCGCGCATCTCCTGCTCAGTGAGCTTCTCTCCGGCATTGGACCGAAACGCCAGATTGAGCATGATCGAGCGGAGCGCAAGAACTTCGGCAAGCAGTGCCTCGTGTTCGGCGGAAGATCGCGGGCGCTGGATTTCGCGGAGCAGACACTCGCGCACCCATTCACTGATGTTGCGATTGCTTCCTGCGGTGAGTTGCTCAATGTCGGCGAACTCTTGTTCCGTGATCTTGGCAGTCACTGAGCGCGATAGGCGGGTCAACCGCATAGTCTCCTCTTCGGGATGTGTTTCAATGCGAGTTGGGCAGGTTGCTCCAGAGATACTTTCGGTATCCCTGCGGCAACCCTGTCAGGGGTGGAGTGTCACCCCCCTCATGGCCTTTGACGACCGGCAATCCGCCGCTGAATCCAGCCGGACACTTCGTCCTCGACCCAACCGACGGCACGCTGTCCAACAGGTACCGCGCCGGGGAACTGACCGCGTGAGGCGTATGCATAGATGGTGCTTCGTGACAGGCCTGTGCGCCTTTGTACCTCGGGCAAGCGCAGGATTGCGACTTGTCCGGCATGTAGATTTGATTCGGGCGAAGAAGCTTTCATGGGCTGTATCGTGTCAAAGCCGAAGGCGAGAAACAAGTCTACAAGAACAGAAAATTCAATCCGCGCTTTGCACACAGTTTTGGGTCCAGTTGGATGTCCGTGCATCGCCCAATGCAGAGTTCTTGTTTGAAGGTCGGGCAGGCCTTACAAGGGTGAGCGGATTCCGCAGGGATCGGATTCTGGACGGAAGAGATTCACAGCGGTTGGGAAAGTCCGCTTTCGTGGTCAAACCTCAGAGTGCCTTTACAGATTGGGTACAATCCGTAACCTATCGAAGCAAAGACAAGATTTGGTTCGCAACAATCCGCGCGACGCTGTATCGCTGGGGGCAACGATGGGGGCAACCGTCGATACTCTATTTCAACATTGCTTTTATTATCAGCGATTTGCAGATACTATTCGGTAGCCGCCGCCTCCACCATTTTTTCCTCTATTAAACCCAATATTTGTATTCAGACGCCGACTTGGGAGCAATCCTGGACCACGCCTATTACTCTGCCTGGCAAACGAGCGGGATGAGCTATTTTGACCGCTATTCCCTTGCAAAATAAAAAGTTATCTTTGTTCCCCCTATTCGCATTGCAACTCTTATACTGAAGGTGCGTCCAATGCGATCTACGTGACGCGGAGTTTGACTGCTGCTGGAAGCGCGAGTTGATGATTCATCAAAGAGCGCAACCGGTTTGCAATTTGCAGCGCACTGGGAAATTTGATACGCTCAGGCCATCTTGAAGCTGAGCGAAAGGAGAATTTTCATCATGGCAGAGGAAAACAAGATCAACGGTCTAGCGTGGTTTGTAGCTGGATTGGGTGTCGGCGCGCTGGTGGGGATTCTTTACGCCCCCAAGGCTGGCCGCGAGACTCGGGAAGACCTGATTACCGGCGCCCGGGAGGGAACCGAGTATCTGCGCGCTCGCACACGGCAAGCCGCCGAACAGGTAGCCGACCTAGTGGACAAGGGCAAGGAGCATGTGGGCGAGTACGTGGATCGCGGTCGCGCGCAATGGGAAGAGTTTGTGGAGCGCGGCAAGAACCTGGTTACCGAACAGACCGGCCGGGTGAATGCAGCGGTTGAAGCCGGAGAGCAGGCATACAAAACGCCTCCCGTTCCCGGCGAACCCGCGGAGATTTAAGCTGACGTTTCCCCACTGGGCCCGATTCCGATCGGGCCCAGTGACGTTCGATTATCCGCCGAAGCCATGCGCGCATGATAGGTTGCGACCCAAGCGCAGGCTCCGGAGGCACCGATCTAACCTTGTTTGAAGAGCGCATAAGAGAAGAGAACCCGAGCCCTCAGATCTATTGAGCGAGATCATTACAATGCAAATACTGGACAATCAAACTATCCTGCTCGCCTTTGTTGTTGTAATTGGGCTGGCTGTGCTGCTGCAGGCGATCCTGCTGCTGATCATCTTCATCACCTTGCGCAGGGCGGCCAGCTTCATCCATGAAGAAGTAGAGAACCTGCGTTCCTCGCTGATGCCCGTCCTCTACGATACGCGGGATGTTCTTGCCAGTTCGCGGGAAACCCTTGCCAACGCGCAGGAGTTCCTCACCAACGCACAGGGGTTTCTTGCCCGCGTTTCGCCCAAGATTGAGGCGACCGCCGGCGACTTGGCGGAGATTACGCACGGGCTACGCGCCCAGGTCTCGCAGATGCAATCCTCGGCCATGGAGATCATGGATGACGTGCAGGGCCAAAGCAATCGCCTGAATCACATGATCTCTGGCCTTCTGGACACCGTCGACCGGGCCGGAAACTTTGTGACCAACGTCGTCAGCCGGCCGGTGCAACAGGCCTCGAGCATATTAAGGATGGTCAAGGCGATCGTCGAATCGCTGCGCGGGTCCTCCGCACAGCACCGGTAGGACGTCTCAGAGGGGTTCTCCAATTACCGTGGCGTTTGCGGCATTGCCCGCTTCCGGGCTGGCTTGCCGCGGCGATGCGACAGCCTTACAGAATCCATCCGCCGCCAACTACCTCGTCGCCGTCATAGAAGACGGCAGACTGACCGGGGGTAACGGCGCGTTGCGGTTCGTCAAAGGTGGCGAGAACCTCATCTGTAGCAGTTGGCTCCAGTGTGGCCCAGGCCGGCTCGTGACGGTGGCGAATCTTGATCCGCACACGCATGGGCGCAGTCAACTCAGGAATTGAAATCCAGTTCAGGTCCCGGGCGCGCAAGGTGAGGGTCGCCAACTCGGCGTCGCTGCCGACGGTGACCTGATGACTCGCAGGGTCAATCCGCAAGACATAAAGCGGCAAAGGTGAGCTGACGCCCAAGCCCTTGCGCTGCCCGACGGTGAAGTTAAAGATGCCCTCGTGGCGGCCCAGCACCTCGCCGCTGGAAGCCACCAGTTCGCCATCCGTCTCCGGCAACCGCTCGCCCTGCTCTTCGAGATAAGCCGTCAAAAACTGCTTGTAGTCGCCGCCGGGGATGAAGCAGATCTCCTGCGAGTCAGGCTTTTCAGCCAGAGACAGACCATGTTGCCGGGCGATCTCGCGCACCTCGGGCTTGGTCAGGCGACCGAGCGGAAAAAGCGTATGGGCGAGCTGCTCCTGCGTGAGGCCAAAGAGAAAGTAGGTCTGGTCCTTGGCCAGATCGGTGGCCTGCTTGAGAATCCATCGGCCACGCGCGGAATCATATTCGTTCACCGCATAATGGCCGGTGGCGATTCGGCTGGCGCCGATACTTTGCGCGGTCTTCAAAAGCTGGTCGAACTTCAGGTGGTTATTGCAGAGCGAGCAAGGGATGGGCGTGCGCCCTGCCAGGTACTCGGCGACAAAGGGCCGGACAACATCCTGCTCGAAGCGCTCCTGCTGGTTGACGACATAGAAAGGGATGCCCAAGTGCTCGGCCACGCGGCGCGCGTCATAGACATCGTCGAGCGAACAACAACGGCCGACTTTGGGAAGATCGGCAATGCCGTGCTTTCCGGCCAGCCGCCTCTGATCCCACAACTGAAGCGTCAGCCCCACAACCGCCTCGCCCGAGTGAGCGAGCAACGCCGCAACCGTCGAAGAGTCAACCCCTCCGGACATGGCGACGGCAATGGCGGCGCGTTCGGTCATGATCTTTCTGGTGAAGCGGAGTTAGCGCGGTTAGCGTTATTAGCGAAGTTAGTAAACCTTCGAGCAACTCGATGCTTTGTAACAGGACACAACATAGTCCGCATCAGTTCTTATCCCAGCGTTCCGACGGCCACCGGCGAGGTTGCCCGGAGGTGTTCAACGGCCTCGGAAACCACCTTCAAAGCGTAGTCCACATCGGCCTCGGTTGCCGTCTTGAGCAGGCTGAGGCGCAGGCTTGCGCGGGCGCGGGTCTTGTCCAGGCCCATGGCCATCAGCACATGGCTGGGCTCGGTGGTCCCGGCATGGCAGGCCGACCCGCCTGAGACGGCGACGCCTTTCAGGTCCATCGCAATGACCAGCGCCTCGCCTTCCAAATTGTTGAACCAGATATTGGTCGTGTTAGCCACGCGGGGAACGGGTTTGTCGCCATCCCAGGCCCCGTTGACGCCGGTACCGGGAATCTGCAGAATCCCCGCTTCCAGCCGGTCGCGCAGAGCGGCTAGCCGGTCGAGAGCACCCGTTTCCAGCGAGTGCATGGCCAGTTCCGCTGCTTTGGCCAAGCCCGCGATGCCGGGTACGTTTTCAGTTCCGGCGCGACGGCGGCGCTCATGGCTTCCGCCCACCAGCAACGCCTCGACCGGAGTTCCGCTGCGGATGAACATGGCTCCGATGCCTTTGGGGCCGTTCATCTTGTGCGCGCTGATGGAGAGCAGGTGACAGCCGAAGCGGCGAACGTCGAACTTGACTTTGCCCGCGCCCTGCACCGCGTCGATGTGAAAGAAGACACCTGTGTCCGCGGCGATCTTGCCGATGGCTTCCACAGGCTGCAAGACACCAGTTTCGTTATTGGCAAGCATGACGCTGATCAGCCGCGTCTCTGGCCGGATGGCGCGCAGAATATCCATGGGATCGATGAGGCCGCTGGGCTTAGGCGCGACGAAAGTCGTCTTTACTCCCTGCTGCGCCATGCGCTTGGCCGCCTCCAGAATCGCGGAGTGCTCGATTGAAGTGGTGATGAAATGGTCGCCGCGGTGCAATAGGCCGAAGATGGCGGTGTTATCGCCCTCCGTGCCGCCGGAGTTGAAAACCACCTCTGCGTCATGGCAGTTAAAAAACTCGGCCATCGTTGCGCGGCCACAATCTACGGCAGTATGGGCCTGCTGGCCGTCGAGGTGAATCGAGGAAGCGTTGCCGAAGTGTTCCATCCAATACGGGCGCATAGCCTCCATCACCTCCGGCAGTAGAGGTGTAGTGGCATTGGCGTCCATATAGACTCGTTTCATCGGTTAGTCTCCTTTTCTTTTGATTGTACTGATTCTACGGGGAATCGGAATTTGGCGCGTCCCGTTGGCGCTCAATGGGCAATTGAGAAGGCTCGGCTGTGAAGAATGGGTGCTGAGTGGAGAGTCGAGGCGTAGCTCATGGAGTGGGCTCAGTTTGCGTCGCGCTCCGTATAGTTCTGCCTGATCCAATCGAGATAAGCGCCGCCGCGCACACTCTCAACCCACGCAGGATGGTCGAGGTACCAGCGCACAGTCTTGCGCAGTCCGCTTGCAAAGCCTTCAGCGGGACGCCAGCCAAGTTCACGCGCGCAGCAGCGAGGCCACGCGCTGCGCGTCGCAGATGTCGCCGGGGACGAGCAGATAGCGCCGATTCCCCTGGAGCGAGGCTAGGTTGGCGGGATTCCCCGCATACGTCAACAGGTCGAGGTTGACCACGGAACGAGGGAGTCCTTTTTATCTAGTCCAGAATAAAGTTCGAGCCGATAAATCCAGCCCCGCCCGTGACGAGTATCGTGTCTTGCACCGCTGCTCCCTACTTTTCGCTGTCCAAGGCCCGCATTTGGACCGCATCGTAGCGGGTTCCCGCTACGGCCTCGGCCGGAACCGCCGCCTCAATGGCCGCAATCTCGTCGGCTGCGAACTCGACCGAAAGCGCGCCCAGGCTCTCAGCCAGTTGTGCCCGCGTGCGCGCGCCCACCACCGGAACGATAAAGCTGCGCTTGGCCAGCACCCAAGCCACGGCCAACTGCACGGGCGTTATCCCTTTGCTGTAGGCGATTTCCTTGAGTTTATCCGCCAGTTTCCGGTTACGCCCCAGGTTGTCGCCGGTGAAGCGCGGCAGGTGAGCACGGAAGTCATCGGCAGCGGCCGGCTGCGAACCCGAAAGCAGCCCCCTCGACAGTGCGCCATAGGTCGTGGCGCCAATACCCAACTCCGCAAGCACGGGAAATATCCGGGCCTCCGGAGTGCGGCTAACCAGGGAGTATTCAATTTGCACGTCAACGATGGGATGCACCGCCGCCGCGCGCCGAATCGTCTCCGGGCCCACTTCGGAGAGGCCGATCCAGCGCACATAGCCGGCCTTGACCATCTCCGCAATGGCCCCGACGGTCTCTTCGATGGGCACTGCGGGGTCAAGGCGCGAAGGCCGGTAGATGTCGAGATAGTCCACGCCCAACCGCTTCAGCGAGTAGGCCAGGGCGGTCTTCACTGCCGCGGGCCGGGCATCAAAACCCAGCCAGGCGCCGTTCGGGGCTCGCTGCGCACCGAACTTCACCGAAAGCACCACCTCTTCACGCAGAAAGCGCAACGCTCCGCCGAGCAGCATTTCATTGTGGCCCATGCCGTAGAAATCGCCTGTATCCAGCAGGTTGACGCCCGCATCGAGGGCCGCGTGGATGGTGGCAATGCTCTCAGAGTCGTCCGCCGGGCCGTAGATCCCGCTCATGCCCATACAACCCAGGGCGATGGGAAATACCTCGGGGCCGGTCAAGCCTAGTTTGCGTTGCAGCGTAGCCGTTGCCGTCATGGTTTGCTTCCTTCCATCCAGCATCGTAGGATGCGAGCCTCAATCAGGCAAGAGCGACCCCGGTTTGCAGCCTCGGCAGCATTTACCATTCAGGCGATCATCGCATTAAACCAATGAATATAGATGGGTTAGTGACGGATTTTTCAGCCGCAATGCTAGACGATCCGCTTTTTCTGTTTCCTTCGCGTCCCCACATCTGTCATACTTGATTGTGCCCATCAGGGACGTCCAATCCAAACAGTCCAGTCAAGAGGTTGCATTTATGTCGGCAAAGTATGTCTTTGTGACGGGCGGAGTTGTGTCCAGTTTAGGTAAGGGTTTGGCGGCTGCCTCCATCGGCTGCCTGCTTGAAAGCCGCGGCCTACGCGTGAATATGATGAAGTTCGACCCTTACCTCAACGTCGATCCAGGCACCATGTCGCCCTTTCAGCACGGCGAGGTCTTTGTCACCGACGACGGCGCCGAGACCGACCTCGACCTGGGCCACTACGAGCGATTTACCCACGCGCCGCTCTCCCGCGAGAACAACCTCACCACTGGCCGCATCTACGAGCAGATCATCCTCAAAGAGCGCCGCGGCGACTACCTGGGCAAGACCGTCCAGGTCATTCCGCATGTGACAAATGAAATTAAAAACGCCATGCGCAAAGTATCAGCCAATGGCGCCGACGTGACCATCGTCGAAATCGGCGGCACGGTGGGCGACATCGAGTCCCTGCCCTTTCTGGAGGCCATCCGCCAAATGCGCCAGGAACTGGGCCGCGAAAATACGGTCTTTGTGCACCTGACGCTGGTACCATGGATCGCCGCCGCCAAGGAGCTGAAGACCAAGCCGACCCAGCACTCCGTCAAGGAACTGCTCAGCATCGGCATTCAGGCCGATATTCTGCTCTGCCGTTCGGACCGTACCCTGAGCCGGGAGATCAAGCAAAAGATTGCCGCCTTCTGCAATGTCGAGGAACGGGCCGTTATCGGAGACACAACCGTACCCTCCATCTACGAGGTGCCGCTGTGTTTTGCCCAGGAGGGCGTGGACACGCTCATTCTCAAATACCTGCACAAGGACGCACCCGAAGCCAACCTGACCGAGTGGAAGGAGTTGGTTGACCGCTGTTACAACCCCAGGGACGAAGTCCACATCGCCATCGTTGGCAAATATGTCGAGTATGAGGACAGCTATAAGTCGCTCAAGGAAGCACTAACTCACGGAGCGGTCTTGCAGCACCTCAAGCTCAAGGTAACATGGATTGAAGCTGAGGGCCTGGAGTCGAAGACGCCCGAGGATAGAAGTTACGAATTGCAGTTAGCTGGATTCGACGGCATCCTGGTTCCCGGCGGCTTCGGCAAGCGCGGCATTGAGGGTATGTTGAACGCCATCCGCTACGCCCGCGAAAAGCAGATTCCCTACTTTGGAATTTGTTTGGGAATGCAGACCGCCTGCATCGAGTTTGCGCGCAACGTCTGCGGTCTCAAGGACGCCAATTCCAGCGAGTTCGACCCTGCCAGCCAGCACCGCATTATCTACAAGCTGCGCGAACTGCTGGGAGTGGAAGAGATGGGCGGAACAATGAGACTCGGCGCATGGACCTGCGTCCTGCAAGAAGATTCGCTGGCTGCGCGCGCCTATGGAGCGACGGAAATCAGCGAGCGCCACCGCCATCGCTACGAGTTTAACCGCGAGTACGAGGCCTTGCTCACGGGCGGCGGTATGCGCCTGAGCGGCAGCACTCCCGACGCCACTTATGTCGAGATTATCGAGCTTCCCGGTCACCCGTTCTTTCTGGCCTGCCAGTTCCACCCCGAGTTCAAGTCCAAGCCATTAGAGCCCCATCCTCTCTTCCGCGAGTTTATTACCGCGAGTTACAAGAATCGGAAGATGCGGCTGGCATCCGAGTCCAGCGAAGCTCTAACACCAGAGCCCATTTCATAAATGCCAGCCAGTCTGCACAAAGCACTTCGCAGGGGTTAAAACCCCAGGTTTTGATTGGATATTTTGCGGTACGGCTAAGGCCGTGCCCTTTCAAAATATCAATGACCATCTGTATGGCAGGTACAACTAGTATTACCTGGAAATGGCCGATCCACCCACTGTATTCTCTTCGACAATCGCAAGATCCCATGGCGCCAGTATCAACTCTGTGGCCTTAGTGACTGGCTTGCCATCGAGCAGGTTGTTTCCCGCGCCATAGGCGTAACTTACTTTTACCTCGGCGCTTGAGTAATTGAAATAGTAGTGCAGATGCTTGCCCAGACGGTTGACGCCATGCTGGACATGGACTGAAGGTGGAAGCAGTTGGTCGGGACCGGTGAGTCCAGCTTTCTCAAGAGCGCTCTTGAGAACAACGGTTTGCAACTTATTGGAGAGGTATGTGCCCTCATAGAGCAGGGTTCCGGCACCAAACTCGTTTTCTGTGATGGCCGGCCATCTTCCGTAGAAGGGGTGGTCATAGTAGGCAATTGCTTTCGCGTGCTCGGGCACGAGGAATTCAGCCCAATACTGAACTTGATTCTCTGTGCCGACGTGGAAAGGATCGTCTTTGAGCATCAGCGGGTGTTCCAGATTGGAAAACTCCTGATAGCTGAAGCCAGCAGCTTCGCGGAGCGGGCCGGGCGCACGTACCCAGCGGACCGCGGAGTTTTCGTTGGCAAATCCGCTCTTGAAGGTCATCACAACATGACCGCCGTTCTTCACATAATCGGCAATACGTTGGAGCAGGGCGTCGTCGGCAATGTAGAGGGCGGGGACGATCAGCAGCTTGTAGGCGGAAAGATCGACAGTGTCTGGAAAGACAAAGTCCGAACCAATGTTGAGGTCATATAGGGATTTGTGAATCTGCCGGACCAGCGTGGAATAGTCGACAGTGGGAGGGCCAAAGCTCCATTGCCCACCGGAAGAGGTGAAAGGCATGAAGCCGATAGCGTTGGCCGAGTCGCGGCTCCAGAGGATGGCAACCTGGTTGTGAATCTTGAGGCCGACGAGATGGGGACCAATCTTTCCGAGTTCGTGTGCCGTCCGGCTGACCTCGGTGTAGGCGCGATTCGGTTCCAGATCGTGCGAAAGAATACCCTTCCAGTAAGTCTCCTGGTTGGCGGCACTCGATGCCCAGTGCCAATATTCCACCATGTCTGCGCCGTTTGATAGATGCGTATAAACGTCCTGTCGCAATTGGCCATCATAGGGTGGAAAGAGATAGGAAGAGACCCAGTCAGTGGTCTGGGCATTGGTCTCGGTAACGAGGAAATTGTTCTGTTTGAGCGAGCGGGTGAAGTCTTCCTGGATAGATTGCGCGGCACCGTCGAAATGGTCTTGTGTTCCGTGGTAGACGTTGACAGAGGGGATATCGAGGGCCTCTGCAACGGTTTCTTCGTTTACATCGCTGTGCATCATGCCAGCATAGTCAGTGGTGACGAACTGGCGGGGCGAAGCCGACTCGCGGACCAACGCGGCCTGCCAGTGAAGGTAATCAGTGACCCGGATCTGGCTCCAACGGGTCCACTCCAGTTTGTATCCGGTGCTTTGTGCACCATCGCGAGTGGGCAAATCTTCCCAAGTGTGCAGGTTCTCACCCCAGTAGTTGAGAAACCAGGCCTTGCTGAGGGCTTCAGGAGTGACGAACTTCTTTTCGAGATAGTGCTGGAAGCCGATGAAGACGTCGGGATTGACGGCGTCGTTACTGGAAGTTTCGTTGTCGAGCTGCCAGCCGATGACGTTGGGGTTGTCTTTGTAGTGCGCGGCGATGTGGCGGATAAGTCGCTCGGCATAGAAGCGGAAGGCCGGCGAATCTGTATCCATGTTCTGCCTCATGCCGTAGACACTCTGCACGGGAGGGCCGCCAAAGACGCTGGTATTGAGGTGCTGAGACAGAATCTCAGGGTGCTGGTGGGCCATCCATGCGGGAATGGAATAGGTAGGTGTTCCCAGAATTACTTTGATGCCGGCCTTGCCCATGGCATCAACGACGCGGTCCATCCAGGAATACTCGAATTTACCGTCCTCTGGCTCCCACAGGCTCCACGTGGACTCGCCCATGCGCACCACGTTGAAGCCGGCGGCCTTCATCATTGCTACATCCTTATCCAGCCGCTCGTAGGGCATGTATTCGTTGTAGTAGGCCGTTCCGTAGAGCACGGTGGGAAAGTCCACATTTGCGTTTGCAGATGCAGCGGCCGTGACCGGAGCGCTCTGCTGAGCACCAGCCGCGGCACCCCACGCCAGAAGTGCTATTGCCAGAAGATCCGGAAGACGCTTACAAAACGGCTGCATGGAGATTTGCTTTCCTAATTCATCACTCACTTGAGAATGGTCATGTACAACTACTTACTGCCGCCGCAGTTCGAAATGGTGCGGCATCGGGTCAAGGTCTTTGCGGACCTTCGCGACCAGTTCGTCCTGCACCTGTTGCAGCGTGGACTCCGCGATGGCCGAGGTTGGACTCTTCTCTTCCCTTACGCTGAGGATAAAGCGCGCCTGATCAAGTGTGACTCGCTGGTCTTCCTGCGAATCGATTTCACGCGCCTGGTCGAGCATTGGCGTCTTAAAGAGCGCTAGATTGACTCCGCGTTGCAACTCTTCGCGCGAGAAAGTGGCCACGGCGTTGCCGTCAATGGAAAGCTCATATTGTCCTGGTTTGAGTGATTCGATGCGCAGGATCATCTGATTGAGCTGTGCGATGTCTGAGATCTTCAGCAGCATGGAGGTCATGGCATTGTTGAAATCGAGCGGAAGAGGAAGCGCATCGTCGATTTGCGTCCACTTGAGGCCGTCCCCCAGCCTCTCCAGATTCGTAACTGTGGTCCGGTCCTTACTTATCACTTCTGCGCTGCCCGCATTCAGCGCCAGACGGCTCACTATCGGGTTGATATGCCATGCAGACATGAGCGACGCAGCCATGATCCAGTGGCCGGTTTCGCTGGGGTGAATGCGGTCCGGGATGATAAGCGGCGCAAGCTGCGGAAACTGCGTCTTCGCGCGCTCCAGTAAGCCTGTCAAGGGACGATGGAAATCCGCCAGCAGAACGGTCTTGTCACCCGACGCTTGTAACTCGGCGCACATACGGGAAACATCGTCCGCAAACTCGTCAATCACGCGCGAGTAGCCGGGAAACTCCGTACCATGCGTGATCTCGTCGTAAGGCGTTGGGGCGATCAGCGTGAGAGCCGCGCCAGGGGCGGCTTTGTGAAGCGCATCCAACAACGAGTGATAGCCCATTTGGAAGGTCGCATCGATCTGCGGAGATCCTTGTCCCCATCCCCCGTCGTTCATGCCCAGCATTACGGTGATCATGGCCGGCTGCAACGGCGCAACATCGCGTTGAACGCGCTCCGCCATCGCGCCCGCGTAGCCACCTTGCACCGTATCCCCTGGAACGCCCGCGTTTACAAAGCGCAGGTGCAGCTTGGGATAGCGCGTAAGCAGAAACTCCTCAACATATTTTGTGTAGAGACGCTGCGCCGTGATGCTATCACCGTAAAACACAACGGTGTCGCCATCCTTCAGAGCAAACTGCTGGCAGCGTGCCGTTGTGGTGCAAGCAGCCAGCGCAAGAGCGCACAAGCAAGTTAATATAATCAATCGTATCTGAACCATCGAACGTGTCATCATCGCCATCCCATTTCTTTCGCGTCTATTGCCTTATCCATTGCAGGATCATTACTTCACCTCGGAGGCTGATGTTGATTGTATGGCGGCGAAGTGCGGGGCACCGAGCCGCGTGCGGACTGCGCGGCCCAGAACTGCGGCGTTCTGGAAACCGCGCCATTGCTCAAGCAGACGGCCATCAGCCGTCAGCAGGCGGAGGGCGCCAGAGTGTTTACCGTCGCGATCGAATCGGATCAAGGCAGCGTCCAGGTCGATGAGAGCATTGGCTTGCGCAGCAAGCTCTTCCGCCGAGGAGTTTGCTGCAACGTGAAGATGCACGGTTACGGCCAATGCCGCGGGGCTATATTGCGCGGCCAGACTGCGCAACACCACTAACTGAGCGCGCAGACCAGGCGCAAGTAGGCCGTCCGCATCAAGAGTGAAATCGACATCGGCATCCAGGCGCAGAGGAGTTGCGCTCTGCGCAGGCGCTACTCCTTGATATAGTTTGGATTCCAGGGTGCTGTCCGATTCGATATGAGCGGCTTGAAGAGCGGCAAGCGTAACTTCGTGCCACTTGCCGAGCGTAAACCGCGCATCACCGTCGCCGACGTAGCTATAGGTATTCGCCGAGGGTGCAAATTGCGCGTTGCTGCGATAGAAAAGCGGCGCAGACGACTCGATCTTATTGCCGATAAATGCCACCGGAGCGCCATCAATCGTTGCGTCATTCACAATTGCGGAAGCAGTAGCAACAGGCGGATTCCACAGAATGATGTTGTGCTCCATGCGCAGGCCGCGGAGCACGCCGTCACCCCATGTATGCAAGTAGACCGCTCCTTGCAGAACCGAGAGTCGCGGGCTCAGCCCATTGTCAATGCACAGGTTGTCGCGCACAACGCTCTGGCTGGTCACATAACCGGCCGCAAAGACTGCTATGCAGTAGCCCTGGGTATCATGGGCATAGTTGCGCTCGACCGTGTTACGGGTGTTGTCCCAATCGATGTCATACGCGCCGCCGTCCACTCCGGGGCTATCTGTAAGGAAAGCCTCGTTATCCCGCACCGTGCAATCAGAGCAGGTCCAGGTCCAAATGGCGTTGGGCGTGCCGATGTCTTGCGTGGGCTGCATTCCAGTCTGCCATGCGGTGCTTGTCTCGATGAGCCCATCGGAGTCGCGGAAGAGGATGATTCCGTCGCCGAAAACATCCTGTACGCTGGAATTGCGCACCGTGATGTGGCTGTTGAGCGGAATATCAGGCGGATAGTTATACGGTCCCCCGCCGATGAGAATACCGGCCCACTGATTGGTATGCGCGGCATCCACTCCATCCACCAGAATGTCGCTGAAGACCGCATGGGCGCTGCTCGGCCCCACCACAACCAAGCCATTGTCCTTATTCTTCATCGCGCCGCCCTGGATATCGTGGACGGAGAGATTCTTGAGATAGATGTGGTGCAGCGTGCCATGGTCTCCACTTACAAAAACTCCGTAAGTGTTGGCGCCGGAGAGGTCGAGCGAGTCAATCTGCCAATACTCTTGATTGAACAGGCCCAGCACCTGCCGGTCACTTGCGGTGGCAACAATCCGCGGGCGCGGTCCATGGCCGTAGGCAGTTAGGCGGATCGGGCGGTCCTCTGTGCCCGAGCCTTGCGGAGAAAAGCTGCCGCGGCAGACCGTGCCGCGCGCCAGCGCGATGCTGTCCCCGGCAACAAAGGAATGAGCCTGAGCCAAGGACAGGCTGTTCCACGGATGGGCAGGGGAACCATCACCAGCGATGTTCTGCGAACAATCGACAAATGAGCGAACCCCTGTCGACTGCCCGCCTGCCCAACGGCCCGCAAACAGCACAATCGCAACCAGCGCAAAGAATACTGGCCGCTTTCCAGGCTTACCCAAACGAATCAAAGCCAGCTTAAAAATCTCGGTTGTCACAACTCTCCATCATATCTGCGGGGTAGGAACTATTGCCCCTACCCCACAGACGCAACATAGATCATATCTCCGGAGGCGCTTCGCTAGAAGTCCAGCCGAATCGCAAATTGTCCCTGTCGTGGATTATCCACGACGCCAAGGATCTCACCGAAGTTATCCGCTCCGGGTGTGGTGGATTGGCCCGAGCAACCTAGGATGTCATAAGAGTGACGGTTGAACAGGTTGTAGAAATCCATGCGGACAGAGAGCCTGTATTTTGCATCAGGCCCCACTCTTTCGTTCTTCATCAGGCTGGAATTCTCATTGGCCGATCCTGGACAACGGAGACGCGAAGTATATGGCGACGGCGGAAGCACTCCCGGCTGCGGATTGCTGACCGCGGTTGTCGGCATATAGAAGTCGGCTGCCGGAATAGTCGTGGAGCCGGCTGGGATAGGCACATAGTTTTTGGGGTTATTGGGGCCTTTGTACCCGGTGAGATTAAATTGCGGATAGATATTTCCCCAGAGTGGCCAGTATGGGTTGTTAGCGCCTACCCGGAACGGTTGGCCTGTGTAGTAGCTAACCAATCCAGTCACTGTCCATCCACTTACAATTTCATTCACTATCCGATTTTGCCCCGCCAGCCATTGCTGTCCCTTGCCTAACGGCAGTTGGTAGCTCGCAAAGCCCTTCACCACGTGGGCCAGGTCATAGCCGGTAAGCGCATGGGCGGCTTGGCGCATGCCGTGTTTGCTGAAATCCTCAACGCCGGTGTAGTAGTTATTGCCGTCTTGTTGCGCAGACCATGAGTTACCTTCCTGGCGCGACCAATCCCAACTCATGTCCATGGTCAGGCCGCGTCCCGCGCGCTTCACCACGTCCACCACCATCGAGTCATAGAAACTCTGGCCCAACGGCAAACCCACATACAGCAGGTTGGCATACCAATCGTTCATCTCTGCCGAGGCCATCTGCGGCATGGGCGCCAGCGCTGCCAGGGCGGTGCCGCAGAAACTCGCATAAGGAGCCGAAATGCCAGGAACACTCATTCCCCATGCGGGGCATACATATTGGTTCCAGCCCCATGGATTGTAGCCCGGATATTGTTGTATCAGGCTAAGGAAGTTGGAAGTGCTGGTTTCATTCCACGCCAGCGTTGTATCGGAGAGGCGGTGGCCACGATTACCGACATAAGAGACTTCCAGCCTGGTGTTGGGTGTCAGTTGCTGCTGTATGCCGAAGTTGAAGGCTTCGCTGTAGCCCAGGCGAAGGGCGCGCGGGTCCACGCTCACCGGGTACGGTTGCATTGTGGTGGGGTCTGTACTGGTAGTTGCCTTGGTAAAGACGCCGGGGTAATTGCCTCCGCCGCCGGGAGTATCCCAACTGAAGTTGCTCGCCGTGCTGGATCCCAACTGAGGAGCAAACCCGTCGGGAACACCGTTGAAGAACGCTACACCCACGGGGTTGAAGACCATGCCATAGGAGGCGTGCATTACGGTTTTCGACAGCAACTGGTAAGAGATTCCGAGTGTGGGTCCAAAGTTCATATAATATTCGTTTTTCTCAAAGCTATCGCCGCCATTCTTCGCGAAGACCAGCTTCCCGGGATAGCCATAATTCGGATCGATTTGGTTCTGGTCGAAGTTGGCCCAGTTGCCGTATTTTTCATGAAACCTGGTGTTGTAGTTCCAACGCAAGCCCATATTCACGGTGAGTTTGGGGCTCACCTTATAACTGTCTTGCGCAAATAATGCGAGTGTCTTTCGCCGGCCATACAGGTTGTACGGCACGTTTTCTTTAGCCTGACTGACCAACCCCAACTGGTACGTGGCAAACGCAAAGCCGTCGTATGAATCGCCCGCGCAAATACCGGTTTGGCAGGCTGTATTTCTGTTGTTGAAAGTGAAGGAATATGCGCCAGAACCCGCGCGGCTGTTGACCTGATGGGCGTTGAAGTCTCCACCGAAGTTTAGGTTGTGGCGCCCTTTGGTCCAGGTGACGCTGTCTCCGGTGGTGATGTTCGTCCCCGAGAAATCTCCCTGCCAGGTGCTGCCAATATATGTCTCGTTGTGACCAGTCGACTCATTATCAGAGAAGGAGATCAGAGGAAAACTTGTCGCTCCAGTATCAGAAAATCCAAGTTTTGAATTCCAGTCCGCAGGAACAGTCGTAAGACTGGCGTTGTAGTCGAAGTTGTAAGTAAAATTGGCAACATTCAACAGGTGCGGAGTGAAAGTGTGGCTCTCGCTGAGCCGCGCTTGATGCTCCCAGTACATCTGCGTACGGGCATTGGTAAGCACACCGCCGTCTTGGGTTCCCGCCTGCCATACCCCACCGCTATCGTCTTTAGTCAGAGGTCTGCGGTCAAATATCCATGATCCCGAGAGACGATCCTGGTCCCGCAGGATGTGATCCACCTTGATTACAAACTGATTGGCGGTCTGCTTCGGAACATTAGAGAGAAGTGTTCTTTCGTTGTTATCGATTCCACCAAGCTCCGGAGCATAGTTTGCGTAGTAGGCATCTACCTTTTGAGCAATTCCGCTGATCCGCCCTGAAGGAATGACGTTGCCAGTAAACTGATTCCCCGTTACCGGATCGTAAATCATACCTATCTGCGCCGGGACTGAAGTTCCAGCGTTATTCGTCACGTTGAACGGCGTTCCGGCGTCACCAAACTGGTTAACAAACCCGTCGCACGGACCTACGTTGCCATTTGTATCGTTGCAAAGCGCCCCTGCCAGCAGAGCGCTGAAGTCTCCGCTCAGGAATGCAGGAGTGGGAACAGTCGCGCCGCCTCCGTTAAGCCGGAAGTCTTGCATTTGATATCTCTCGAAGGTGCCAAAGATGAAGGTTTTATTTTTATGGATTGGGCCGCCCAAGCTGAAACCGTAGTCCCAGGCACGGCGCTTTCCTTTTTCCGTCCCCTGGCTATCGTTCGTCCAACTATTGGCGTCAAACAGTTCGTTGGCTCCGTATAGGAAGCTCGACCCGTGGATCTTATTGGTTCCCGATTTCAGGTTGAACGTCATCACGCCGCCGCCGGTAATGCTACTTTGAGCATCCAGGCCGCTGGTCTGCGCTTGCAGCTCTTCCACGGCTTCCATGCTGGGGCCGCCGTCCATCGAGTCGCCGCGGATGTTCGCTGTGCCCGAGGTTCCGTCGATGGTGTAGTCCTTGGTAAACCATTGGCCGCCGTTCACCACTGCACCATACGGAGAACTGATCGGCGAATAGCCGGGGGTAATGGCGACCGCGAAGTCTTCAACAAACCGTCCTCCGCCGTAGATATTCAGCGGCAGGTCGGTTATCTGATCGCTCTTCATGTTCGTGCCCATGGATGCGGTGTCCAAATCGAGCACGGGAGTGTCGCTTGTGACAGTAACCGTGGCACTCACTGAACCCACCTGGAGCATGGTATCAATACGCGCTACTTCAGTAGAGTTCAGGGTGACAGACGAGCGCAGAACAGTCTCGAAGCCGTTCTTTTTGAACTCGACCGAGTACGGGCCTGGAACCAGGTTCGGAAGCACGTAAATCCCGTCGTGATTCGAGACGGTTTTGGTGGGCACATTCGTGCCGGTGTTCATAGCGGTGATCGCCACGTCCGGCACTACCGCGCCGGTTGAATCGGTTACGGTTCCGGTGATCGTCGCGCGGTTTACCTGAGTCCAGGCAGCCGGACTGGTCAACATGATCAGCGCTGCGAGAAGAAACAAGCAACACTCACCCAATCTCAATGTTCGTTGCATAAAACCTCCTAAGTTTTGTCGATTAGCGTAATCGACTGATCCGGTTAGCGGCCTGCCGGCCACGCTGAATTCACAAAATTCATTTCGACTGGATCGCAAAGCATCTGGACCGTTTTGTCGAGACTGCCTTTTTTGAAACGCTCCTTCAGAACACGTACTTCGCTGCAAACTGCATTTTCCTCGGTTGGGCGCTGATCTGCATGGTGCGGCCGGAATTGAAGAGAACAGCCATATTCGAGATAGGATTGCCAAAATCGAGTTTCCTTATCTCTCCTGCACATCGGCGCTACCAACCCTTTTCAACTGGACCTCGACCAAACCAACCGCTCCGGGGGTCAGCGTAACGCCGTACCCATCGGCGCGCGTTCCCGCAATCTTCTCATTAGCGGTGTAAAAAAGCGTGAAGACGTCCTTTCCTTCCTCGATCAGGCCAAGCGGAGTACGGACATCGTTGGACCATATCCCATCTCCTTTCTGCACCACCAGATGCTGGCCGGCCGACCAATGAATTCCGTCGACAGAAAACGTATAGCCGATAGAGTTCTCCCGCTCGACGTCATATACGGCCACGTAAGTCCCGTCAGCCAGCCTGGTAACAATGGGATTCTCGATGAACCGCGTTTCCATCTTCAGCGGATTCCACTGTGTGCTGCGCGTCCAAGGTCCGGCAAGTTCCGGCGCTGAAGCCAGGCCGACCTGCCATGATGAAATTGGGAGACTCTCCGTATGAGCGGTGCCATAGAATGCACACCATGTGTTGCCAGTGTTGTAAGGAAAGAACGAATCTGTCCCCTGCAAACCCTCCCACGAGTCGGAGTCTCTTCCGCGTTGCAGAATGATACCAACATCCTCGTACGGTCCGTCGATGCCATTGGGGCCGGGGGTCTTCGAAACCGCGCGCCAAATTCGTCCTTCGTGGTTGGTCAGCCATTCCCGCGAGGTGTCGGGAGCGGCCTGGTATGCAACGTAAAACAGGTTCCACCGGTTTTCTTTCGCGTTATAGACCGGCATCGGCGACCACAGAGCAGCACGCGGGTCTTTCCCCGTGAAGTCGCCGCTGGACTCAAAAAGAGTGCTCAGTCTTTGCCAGTGCACACGATCAGTGCTGACCCAGTGCGCCAGCCTCATCTTGACCCAGTGCGGGTCGCCAACCATCTCTGACGTGAATAAATGGTAGGCGCCTTTGATCTTGAGCACCCTACCACCTTCAAAACCGTACTTGTTCCCTTCGGCGCCGCTGGAGCGGATGGTCAATATCGGGCTATCGAATTGCCGGGTAACCACCAGTTCCAGGTCCGATGCAGCCGCAAAGCCCTGGAGTGGGCCAAGAACCAGGATTGCGAGACTGAGCGGCAGCATCTTCCACAAGGGCATCATTCGCTAACTCCCAAGACCAGCAATCGGCTCGGCTTGATTCCAATCGAATCAGCCACCGACTGCTTCCAGCTTCTGTTTGTAAGCGTCGGCGCAAAGCGTTTCTAGGTAATAGCGGTTATATATGCGGTTATGCGGGGTATTCAGCTGCCGTTATGACATATGAGACCTCTGCCCGACGCCGAGTTCATGGAGTTTCCGCCGGACAGACACCTTTTGTTCGCCTCTCTGAAGCCCGCGCACCCATGAACCTGCTGCCGGACGCACGAACTGAATCTCCAATTGCATGGGGTTGACGGTTGTTAACGGTAATTTGCCAATCTACTCTATCTGGAAATAACCGCGATTAACGGGTGTGTTTACCGTTAGTGCCGTAGGGGATGGCGTCGGCAGCGGGACTTGACGATAACTGACGGGCGGTGCTACCGTTTGGCGTGGTGGAACGCCGCCATCAGTCCTCCGGCGACACCTGATCGAGTTCTTGCTCTCGAATTGGAATCTCCGTTGACCTCTCAGCACAGCGCTTCGCCCCTCCCCATCTCTCTCTTCGAGAAACGCGAGGAACTGCGGCGAGTCTTGGAGAGCAAGCACTTTGCCAGAGCCCCGAAAAAGACCCGTTTTCTTGAGTTCGTCTCCGAACAGGCATTTTTGGGCAACGGCGACAGCCTGAATGAGTATCTGATAGGCGTGGAAGTCTACGGCCGCGGATCAGGTTTCAATGCCCAAGAAGACCCCATTGTGCGCGTCCAAGCGCACGAGATCCGCCGGTCGCTGAAACAGTACTACAAGGAAGACGGCAAAGACAGTCTCATCCGCATCGACCTGCCCGCTGGCCATTATGTTCCCATTTTTGACAGAAATGCAGCGGAAGAGACAACCGAGACGGAACTTCTGGCCGGGCAGTCACCGTCAAAGCCACGATTCTGGATGCGGCTGCACTTCGCGCTCACATTGGCTTTGGCAGTAACCTGCTTGCTGCTTGTATTTTTTCTCGTTGCGCATGGACGACCGAACCACCAAGCCGCGCAGCCGGTTACGGCCTTGCCAGATGACCTTGAGTGGTTTTGGAGTCCGTTTCTTCCTCCGGCAAATAGCCCTGTGATCGTCATCCCCAACCATCCGCTGTTGCGCGCAGCACACGATGGGGACAGCCCCCAAACCCTGGCCAGTGGCCATGAAATACCCAAAGCTAGTCTGCCCGAGTTTCGCGATACCATCCATTTTCGAGAGTTGAAAAGATTCCTGTTTGTCCCGTCGCTCACCGACTTTACTTCCGTCGGGGAGACCTTAGGCGTAGTCCGCTTGTGCAAGATGTTCTACCGTGTCGGCCAGAACTGCAATGTGCAGCAGTCGCGTTTAGTAAATTTCGAGGAAATTAAGGGTGAAAACGCCATCCTGCTCGGAGGCAGTCAGGCCTGGAGCGGGCGTGTCTTTCTCAACGTTGAGGGCTTTCAGTTGCAAAGCGGTGTGATCCTCAACCGCAATCCGCAACCGGGGGAGAAACCCGTGTACAGACCGGAATTCGACTCGGTGACGAACCAACTAACTCAAGACTACGCCCTCGTGCTTATGCTCCCGAATGAGAAGAAAGAGAATCGTGTTCTCTTGATCTATGGTATTTACACTCAGGGCTCCCAGGCTGCTATCGAATATCTCACTGACCCCGAACATATGCGAGAACTCCACAAGGCCTTAATCGGCCTTGCTCCCGACCACAAAACTGTCCCACCGTATTTTCAGGCATTGATCGCAACCACGGTTGAGAACTCCGTGCCCGGTACTTCAAAACTGGTTGCCGTCCGGGCGATTCCCAACTGATCAGAGAAACTATGGGACTACGAAACGCTTGTGATCCTGCCTGATTGCGAGTTACAAATCATTGCATCGCTACAGCGATGATGAGTATCCCCATTGTCCGGACATCTCCAAAGCAGTATCATTCTTCGCAGAGTAAGTACAAAGTGAAGGGCGGTTGAAAAGGATGAGGTTGTGGACGCGCAGTTGTCTTTTGCTTCTGCTAGGGGGTGCTTCTTTACCCCTTTACGGAGCTATTCACCTTCCTGCGCTCTTTGCAAATCACATGGTCATCCAGAGAGATGAGCCGGTGCATGTGTGGGGAGATGCAGCGGCAGGCGAGACAGTTACAGTAGCCTTTCGGGGAATACAACAGATATCGACCGCTGATTCGTTGGGCCGCTGGACGGTGCAACTTCCTCCTGGAGGACCCGGCGGACCCTTTGTTCTTTCCATCCACGGAACCAATGCAATCACATTGACCGATGTGCTCGTTGGAGATGTGTGGGTTGCTTCGGGGCAGTCGAACATGGGCTTCCCGTTGAGAGATGCTCAGAATGCAAAACAGGAGATAGCTGGAGCATCTCTGCCGCAGGTGCGGCTTCTGAATGTCAAGCAACGCTATGCCGACTATCCGCAAGAAGACCTGGCCGTAACAACGCCGTGGAGCGTTTGCTCCCCCGAGTCAACAGGCGACTTTTCGGCAGTTGCATTCTTTTTCGCTCGTGAACTTATGCATCGGGAACATATTCCCATCGGGATCATCGAGTCGGCGTGGGGCGGAACACCTGCCGAGGCATGGACCAGTATGCACGCGTTGTCACAAGATGCATCCCTGATGCCGGTGTTCTCGTCCTGGGCTGTCATGGCGGATGAGGAATCCGCGACTTTGCGCACAGAAAATGCAGAGCGCAAGAAGATCGAGGAGGAGAGCGGCGCAGGTGGAGATGAGAATCTCAGACTGCCATGGCACCCCGTCTTCAATGCCTGGGCGCCTGCGGCTCTCTACAACGGCATGATTGCTCCGCTGACACACTTTCCTATCCGAGGAGTCATCTGGTACCAAGGCGAGTCGAACGCGGATTCACTCCGATACCCCGTGTACGGGCGCCTCTTTCAAACGCTTATACAGGATTGGAGAACGGCCTGGTCGGAAGGCGATTTCCCGTTTCTCTTTGTGCAAATTGCCAACTACCACGCAGACGCGGAGGATCACTGGCCGGAAATTCGCGAGGCCCAGCGTGGGGCGCTGGCGCTGGCGAATACCGCAATGGCCGTGACCATCGACATTGGCGATTCGCAAAATATCCATCCGACGAATAAACAGGATGTGGGGTTCAGGCTGGCGCTCGCGGCAAGAGCCATGGTCTATCGAGAGCCGATTGAAACTTCAGGCCCGCTCTACCGCTCGATGAGCCGTGAGGGTAACGTGTTGCGTTTGTACTTTGAACACGCGGATGAGGGACTCGCGGCCAAAGGAAAACAGCTTCAGGGATTTGAGATCGCCGGAGAGGATAGAAAATTCGTTCCCGCCCAGGCCGATATCGACGGAGCAACGGTTACCTTGACGAACCCGAGCGTTCCATCTCCGACTCAGGCTCGTTATGGTTGGTCAGACGATCCTGTGTGCAATCTATTCAACAAAGCGGGGCTGCCTGCCTCACCGTTCCGCACCTCTCACCCTTAGTAGTTTGTTGAAATTCGCCATATCGCCGCGAGAGGCTTGGGGATTTGCGCTTCCGCCGGGTTGAACTCTGTTTGAATTGTGAATTTGGCCAGTATTCATGGGGCTTTGATGGGTTCCGGGGGGCTTTGCCGGAACTTGCAACTGGCTGAACAGATTGTCTGGCGCATATGCACAAAATATGCACCAGATGAAAATGGCCTCCCGCAGAGGGGAGACCATATCAAACATAACTTATTGCAATTGTTGATCTTAAGATGGAGCCGAAAGTCGGACTCGAACCGACGACCTGCTGATTACGAATCAGCTGCTCTACCAACTGAGCTACTTCGGCCTTCCTTTTGAGATTGTACCGTTGCGCCCGTCATCGGTAAAGTTTTGCGCTTTAACCCGCGCTTTCGGCTCCCCGAGATGACCATCCCGGCAAGGCTTATACCGCAGCGGGGGCAAGCACTTCGAAGTGAATCACGGGCGGATGGAGCAGTGTATTGTGAATCAGGCAATGGTGAACTGCCTGGTCAACGCCGGCCCGGTCCGCTTCGCTGAGCGCCAACGGAATCTTGACCTCGATCTTGAAGTTGTCAAGCCGCGCGGGAGGTCCAGCCTTCTCCGCCGTAGCCCGTATCTCGACTCCCTCGCGCGACAACCCTTTCTTTTTGAGGTAGGCCGAGGCGTAAAAGGCCGCGCAAGAGCCCAAAGACGCCAGAAGGAGTTCCGGAGGCGTCATACCCTCATCGGTGCCGCCGTGCTCTGTCGGCTGGTCACACAGTAGCGAGTGATTCCGCGCTTCGACCTCAAACTTCACATCTCCCCGGAGTTTTACATTCACTTCCATCGTTTCTTCCTTTCAAAATCAATCGAATTTTTACTTCATAGCAGAACGTGGGCTACCGACCGGGACGGCACAGCATCCTCCGCGCCGCGGACGGTTCCATGGCATCCGGGCCAGCACTTCGCCCATGGGACAAAAACCCGTGCATCCGGCAAAGACCAATCCGCAACCCACGAATCCCGGCAGAAGCAGCCACCACCGCGAGATGACAACCACAAGCAAAACGCCCATGGCCACCAGCAGACCAGCAGCCAGCCGCACCTGCCGCTCCAACGCCCAGCGGGAGGCCGTGGAGTGCACGACCGGGTACCCAGCCTGGAGCCAGGCCTGGGTTCCCCCTTCCAGCACAACCAGATCTTTTCCGCTTGCCGTCAGCAAGGCGCTCGCCATCCGTGCGCGTGTACCCGTCTGGCAGACCAGCACTACTGGCACGTTGGCCTCCAGGTCAGCCGTTCGCCGCTCAACCTGCTCCAGCGGAATGTTGAGGGCGCCGGGCAGATGCGCCGTGGCAAACTCCGTTGCCGAGCGAACATCCACGAGTTGAGCCGGCCTTCCTGCCGCCTGCCAATCTTTCCAGGTTTCGATGCCGATGGTACGTGCCGCCGTTCCAGACATTTTTCTCCTCTATAAGGTAGAGCGCCGATCTGCACTAAAGGATTCGCCCAGGAGGGATTATCTTTGCCACTGGCTCCTTGAAGAGAGTACCAAGTGCCCCAGCGGAGAGCGCAAGTACCCTTTACAATCGAATCCGTGAGCCAATCCTTTGAAATCGGTCCGGTCCATGTGGGCGGGGGCCAGCTATTTCTGATCGCCGGCCCCTGCGTCATCGAGTCCGAAGCGCATGTGCGCCGGATGGCCGAGGCCATTCAGCGCATCGCTGCGGACCTTGGCATTCCTTACATCTTCAAAGCCAGCTACGACAAGGCCAACCGCACCAGCGTGAAAAGCTTCCGCGGACCCGGACTGATTGAGGGCACGCGCATTCTGGGCCGCCTGGCCAAGGACACAGGCCTTCCGGTGCTGACCGACGTACACGAGCCGGCGCACTGCGCAGTGGTCGCCGAGGCCGTGGACGTGCTGCAGATTCCGGCGTTCCTTTGCCGCCAAACCGACCTGCTGGTGGCCGCGGGCAAGACTGGCCGCGCCATCAACATCAAGAAGGGCCAGTTCGTGGCCCCTTGGGACATGACGCATCCGGTCGAAAAGGTCCGCTCGACGGGCAATGAGCGCGTCTTCCTGACTGAGCGCGGAGCCTGCTTCGGCTACAACACGCTGGTGGTGGATTACCGCTCGCTGCCGGTGATGCGGCGGCTCGCGCCGGTGGTCTTTGACGCGACACACTCCGTGCAACAACCCTCGGCAGCCGATGGAGTGAGCGGTGGCCAGCCGGAGTTCATTCCGCTGCTGGCGCGGGCCGCGGTGGCCGCGGGCATCGACGGCCTCTTTTTAGAAGTGCACGACGACCCAGCCAACGCCAAGTCCGACGGCGCGAATGCACTGGATTTGAAGCTGCTGAAGCCGCTGCTGGAAAAGCTGTTGGCGATACAGAAGGCGGCAGGTGCGGATTGAGTGCGGGTTCGTGGTTTTCCACTCTTGCGCTAGAAAGATTTCGTATGAATGGGCATCCGACTCCTAACTTAGATGTTTCCAGCCTCGAATATGTTTCTGAGTGTATGTCTGCCAATCAAGGGGTGGCCGACGGCTATTTTCGCGCTCGAGAATGTTTGCGAGGTCAATGAACCAACGCCGAAGTAAGGAATCGGTTGCGAAATCATCCGTACCACCATGTTTGGGCGGGTATATCATTCCTCTGCCCAAGACAAGAATGCGATCTATCAGGCTAGGCTCACATTCTTCTGTCTCCGCGACTGCCCTTACCCGATTCCATTCCTTCATAAGCCAATCCTTACCCTTA
>Ga0224531_1000256_pt1 | contig 30072 bp, 27 predicted proteins | sample CBST100metaG_FD_179876 | JGI IMG/M metagenome (GOLD analysis project Ga0224531, IMG submission 179876) | Peat soil microbial communities from Stordalen Mire, Sweden - C.B.S.T100 | ecosystem: Environmental > Terrestrial > Soil > Wetlands > Peat | place: Sweden: Norrbotten County, Stordalen Mire...
TGGGGCTGCCTGCCCCAGCGAGCAAGCTCGCCGGGGACCCCGTTCGCCCCATGCTGGTATAGGGCGCGCCGTTGGCGCTTTTGCGGTCCTGCCTGAGCAGACTGGATAATCATCTACGGAGATTCTGGCTACGCCAGAATGACGAACTGCGGGGGCTGCGCTAGAATGGCGACGCGAAGGGCTGCGCCAGAATGATGACTCGTGGCGAAGGAAGGTCCAGGGCTAAAGCCCTTTCTCATGGGGGCGATTATTCGCAGGGCTGAAGCCCTGCGCTCCCTCCAGAAATGCAACGGCAAGGACAGAAGCAGATTTCTCCGCTGCGCTGCGGAATGACAAACGAAAAGGACAGGCAACGGCAACGGCCAATGCGGGGATTCTTCGCTGCGCTCAGAATGACAACTCGCGCGGCTACGCCAGAATGACAACTCGCGCGGCTACGCCAGAATGACAACTCGCGGGGCTACGCCAGAATGACAACTCGCGGGGCTACGCCAGAATGACGAACCGCGGGGCTGCGCTAGAATGGCGACGCGAAGATGGAGCACTGGGCTGGCCGTTGAGTATTGAGGGCTGCATTTTTCCGGGGATGCGGTATGGTGGAGAGATGGGCGTTGGAACGGGGATGCGGCGGCAACTGCCACCTTGGGCGATGGGGCTGGCGATTGCGCCACTGGGGTTCTACTACGGGTTTATCTCGACGGCGCTGCCGATCCTGCTGCGGGCGCGGGGCGTGTCGGTGGGCGAGATAGCGTGGGTGTCGGCGGTGGGGTTCTCGCCGACGTTCTGGGCGTTTCTGCTGTGCCCCATCCTGGATGTGCGGTTCAGCAAGCGGGCGTATGCGCTGACGTTCGCGGCAGTGGCCGCTGTTTGCCTGGGCGTGTCGACGATGCTGACGGGGAACCTGGTGGCATTCACCGCGGTGGTGACGGCGGGATGCGCGGCGACAGTCTTGTTTGGCAATACGCACGGCGGATGGATGCCGGACGTGATCGAGGACAAACACTACTCGCAGGTGGGCGGGGTGAGCCAGGTGGCGAACCTGGGCGCGGCGGGACTGTTTGCGACGCTGGTGGTGGTGCTGGTGAGGACGCTTCATGCGCCGGTGGCGGCGGGGTTGCTGGGGCTGACCGTGATGGCGCCGACCGTGCTGCTGTTCTTTATCCCGCTGCCGAAGAAGGCGCGGCGGGGCGCGCGGGAGACGTTCAGCCACTTCTTCGGCGATCTGTACCGGGTGTGCCGGCGGCCGGGATGCGTGCTGGGGCTGATCTGCTTTGTATCGCCGACGGCGTGCTTCGCGTTGACCAATTTGTTTTCGGGCGTGGGTTCGGACTTCCATACGCCGGAGCGGTGGGTGACGGCGCTGAATGGGCCGGGGATGGCGGTTGCCGCCTCGCTGGGCTGCCTGGCGGGGATATGGATTTGCGGACGATTTGTGCGGCGGACGGTGTATGTGGTGAGCGGGTTCGGCGGGGCGGCGGCAGCGCTGGGGCTGATCCGGGTGCCGCATACGCTGCTGTTCTTTGCCGTGGGAGTGCTGGTGTACGGATTTTTTACGGGGATCAACTACACGTCGTTCACATCGCTGGAGTATGAGATTGTGGGGCCGGGAAACCCGCTGGCTTCAACCCAGATGGCGCTGATGTCGGCGGCGGCGAACCTTCCGATCAGCTATATGACGGCGGTGGATGGGCACTTCCACACGACGCATGGGCTGGGCGGGATGCTGGCGGTGGATGCGCTGTCGAGCGTGGTGGTGGGGACGGTGCTGCTGGTGGTCTTCCACAGGATGGGGCATCTGGGGAAGAAGCCGGAGGTTGCGGTTGCGGGCTAGGGATGGATTGTGTGGGGCCAGGTAGTGGGTCTGTTTGCCTGTGACTTTCCCTCGGGGACTAAAGTCCCCCATGATTTGTGGGCGTTACGGAGGAGCTGAAGCTCCTCCCTTTCAAAACAGCGACTTATTCAGAGACCCCCTAAGTGACGCGTAGCGTGAGGCGGAATTTGCGTGGTGCGCGTTGACTCGGAATGGGGTGGTGGGATATTCTGGAAGCTCGCGCAGTCCCGCTTCTGCACGATAGCGGTAGGCTATGCCCGGAGATGGGCGTGGTTTGCCGCGTGGATGCAGCAGGATGGGACTACCGTGGTGGATGTTCCGGGAGCAGCTTGCAAGAGCAGATTCCTGGAACGCACTCACAACCACAGGCAATGCTTGCATAGGCAATGCGCGACTTCCAGGCGGTGAAGGGGTATCCGCGTTTGCGCAGGGAGCTGTAGTTTGGCTCAGGGCTGCTATTTGGCTCAGGGCTGCTATTTGGCTCAGGGCTGTAGTACGGCTCCGATCTGCGTTACGCAGTGCTGTTTGCGCTGGAGCAATGAGATTGGCGTTCCGCCGCGAGATTTGGCGGAGTGCATGGAAGTCTAACGCAGGACGCAGTCATCTCTTCCGTACGATGCCGGGCTGGCCGGGCACTCTAAAAACAGAGAGCACGGCAACAAGGAAGACGGCAGAACCAGGGAGTAACTCGGCACTATGAATAACACGACGACGATTCCGAGCGGCAAGGACATCCAGCGCAAGTGGTATCTGCTGGACGCCGCGGGCAAGACGCTGGGCCGGCTTTCGACGCAGGCGGCGTCGATATTGGCTGGGAAGAACAATGTGCTGTATACGCCGTACATCGATATGGGCGACCACGTGATCGTGGTGAACTGCGAGAAGATCGTGCTGACCGGGCTGAAGGCGAACAAGAAACTGTATCGCCGGTACACGGGTTTCCCCGGCGGGCTGCGGGAAGAGTCGTTTCTGAAGCTGCTGGCACGGCGGCCCGAGGCGATTGTGGAAGAGTCGATCAAGGGGATGCTGCCGAAGTCGAAGATGGGGCGTCAGATGGCGACCAAGCTGAAGGTATACAAGGGGCCTCACCATCCGCACCTGGCACAGCAGCCGATCGCGCTTGAAGGCAAAGCGTAAAGAATTCTCAGCGTGGGGCGTGAACCCATGCGCGGCCTATGGCCGACACAGCAAGTTCTAAGGAGCAACATGGCGGATTTGGTTCAATACTACGGAACGGGGCGGCGCAAGTCGTCGATTGCGCGCGTGTTTCTGCGTCCCGGCAGCGGCAAGTTCACGGTGAACAAGAAGGAATGCGATGTGTACTTTGTGACCCCGCAGCAGCGGGCGGCGGCACGGCGGTCGCTGGGGATTGCCGACATTGGCGAGACGTTCGACGTGATTACCACGGTGCGCGGCGGCGGCGTGATGGGCCAGGCCGACGCGGTGAAGCTGGGCATTGCGCGGGCGCTGATGGTGTTCAACCCGGAGTTGCGCAAGACGCTGAAGGCCGAGGGCCTGGTGACCCGCGACTCGCGCGGCAAGGAACGCAAGAAGTACGGACAGAAGGGCGCGAGAGCGCGGTTCCAGTTCTCGAAGAGATAGTGGTAAGTGGTCAGTGGTCAGTGGTAAGTGGTAAGTGAGCATCAACCCCGGACTGGAGACGGTCCGGGGCACGGAGTTCAATCTCCCGTACGCGGGATAAATCCAGGCACCAGGGCTGGCTATTATTCGAACATCTTCACTAGGGGCGTAGAGGTGTTGCGCTCCGATCAAAATACGGGGATTCTTCGCTGCGCTTAGAATGACAGCATTTTTTTTCCGGTCGTATTGGTGAAAATGCAAAAAAGCCCGTCGCTGGCTGTCTTTACTAAGGAGCTAACTTGGCAAATATCACGATGAAGGAACTGCTCGAAGCTGGAGTTCACTTCGGGCATCAGACGAAGCGGTGGAACCCGAAGATGAAGGAGTACATCTTCGGCGAGCGCAATGGGATTTACATTATCGACCTGCAGAAGACGCTGAAGCTGTTCAAAGAGGCGTCGAAGTTCATCACCGAGCTGACCAGCACGGGCAAGCTGGTGCTGTTTGTGGGGACCAAGCGGCAGGCGCAGGACGCGGTGGCCGAAGAGGCGAAGCGCTGCGGGATGCCGTACATCAACTCGCGCTGGCTGGGCGGGCTGCTGACGAACTGGGTGACGGTGCAGAAGTCTGTGAAGCGCTTGCAGGAGCTGGACGACATGTCGACCGACGGGCGCTATGAGCTGCTGACCAAGAAAGAGGTCATCAAGCTGGAGCGCGAACGCAAGCACCTGTCGGTGAACCTGTCGGGCATCAAGACGATGAAGCGGCTGCCGGACGCTCTGTTTGTGGTGGACTCGAACAACGAGGCCATTGCCGTGGCGGAGGCGCGCAAGCTGGGGATTCCAGTGGTTGCGGTGGTGGACACGAACTGCGACCCGACGCTGGTGGACTATGTGATTCCGGGCAACGACGACGCTCTGAGGGCGATCCGGCTGTTCACGTCGAAGATCGCGGACTCGGCCGCCGAGGGCGTGCAACTGGTTTCGGAGAAGGCGTTCGAGAGCGAGGTTGCGGACGTGCAGCAGGTTGAGGTTGCGCCGGAGCTGGTTGGCGAAGAGGGCGAAGAGGTTGTGGATGAGACAGTCGCTGACGTACACGAGTCGGCGGGCGTGGCGGCGGATTCGGTCGAAGACGAAGACGTGGTGGACGACGAGAACGTCGATCTGAACGCGGTGCTGGGCGGAAACGTTCGCAAGGCGCCGTCGGCTGCCACCGAGCCGGAGGCAGAGACGGTGCCGGAGCACATCGCGACCGGCGCATAGGACTTCATCTTCTCATCAGGAGAGCGTGGGGGCCGGCGAGAGCGCTCCACGCTCTTGCTGCGTGAGGGCTGGGACGAGCGGCAGGATTATTTACGGGATTTGTTGGATCGGGAGAGAAGAAGAAAATGACGACTGGAGCAACTGTGAAGATCGATGCGAAGCAGGTGAAGGAACTGCGCGAGAAGTCTGGCGCGCCGATGGGCGACTGCCTGAAGGCGCTGCAAGAGGCGAAGGGCGAGATGGAGGCGGCGTTCGTGGTGCTGCGCAAGCGCGGCATGGCGTCGGCGGCGAAGAAAGCCAGCCGGACGACCAACGAAGGCGCGGTGGGAACGTACATCCACGCGGGCGGAAAGATCGGCGTGCTGGTGGAGCTGGACTGCGAGTCGGACTTTGTGGCGCGCACCGACGACTTCAAGGAGCTGCTGCGCGACGTGGCGATGCACATTGCGGCGGCCGACCCGAGATTTATGGGGCGGGATGAGGTGACCGCGGCGGACATCGAGCGCGAGAAGGACGTGTACCGCGCGCAGGCCGCGGCGACTGGCAAACCGGCGGCGGTGATCGAGAAGATTCTGGAGGGCAAGCTGGCGAAGTTCTACGAGGAGTTCTGCCTGCTGGACCAGCCGTTCATCAAGGACCAGACACAGACGATCGCGCAGATTGTGGCGGCGAAGGTGGCGAAGCTGGGCGAGAACATCTCCGTGCGGCGGTTCGCGCGCTTCAAGGTTGGCGCGTCGGAGTGGACCGTGGCACAGACCAAGGCGGCAGAGGCGCAGCAGGGGTAAGGCTCTCGGAGAATTGAGCAAAATGTTGGGCCCGGGCGAACCAGTCCGGGCCTTACTGTTTTCATGCGCGATTCAATTTAGGATTTGCGCGTAAGGCGGTGCGTGGGGTACTGTTGGCGCATCTGAGAAACAGGCACACCGAATTGGCGTGTTCGGCAAAGGAGAACAGACAAAGGCAAATACGGAGAGATGATTATGCAGTTAGCTGCGGCGCTCATGCCGCAAGGCCCAAAAATCGAGCGGATGCGCGGGCGTGGCCCTATCGGCCGGGCTTTCAGCCCTCGATTTTCGCCTCCCGAGCCTTCATGGGGCTGCCTGCCCCAGCGAGCAAGCTCGCCGGGGACCCCGTTCGCCCCATGCTGGTATAGGGCGCGCCGTTGGCGCTTTTGCGGTCCTGCCTGAGCAGACTGGATAATCATCTACAGAGATTCTGGCTGTGCCAGAATGACGAACGACAGAGTCGAGGAGGATGCATGGAACTGGGGATGGTTGGGCTGGGGCGGATGGGGGCGAGCATGGTGCGGCGGCTGGCGCAGGCGGGGCATCGGTGCGTGGTGTATGACATGTCGGCGGAGGCCGTGGCGTCGGTGGCGAAGGAGACGGGCGCGGTGGGCACGGGGTCACTGGCTGAGTTTGTGAAGACGCTGGCGAGGCCGCGCACGGTGTGGCTGATGATCCCGGCGGGGATCGTGGATGAGACGCTGAAGAAGCTGGCGCCGCTGCTGGAGACGGACGACGTCGTCATCGATGGCGGGAACTCGTATTATCACGACGACGTTCGGCGGGCCTTGGAGCTGAAGGCGAAGGGCATTCACTATGTGGACACGGGGACGAGCGGCGGAGTGTGGGGCGCGGACCGCGGGTACTGCCTGATGATCGGCGGCGAGAAGGAGGTGGTGAGACGGCTGGACCCGATCTTCCGCAGCCTGTCTCCGGGGATAGGCGGGATTGCGCAGACGGCGGGGCGCGAGAAGCTGCACGGGACGGCGGACCAGGGCTATCTGCACTGCGGACCGAGCGGCGCGGGACACTTTGTGAAGATGGTGCACAACGGGATCGAGTACGGGATGATGGCGGCGTACGCGGAGGGGTTGAACATTCTGCGCCACGCCAACGCGGGCACTCAGACGCACGCGCTGGATGCGGAGACGACCCCGATGCGCAATCCTGAGTTCTATCAGTATGAGCTGAACCTGCCGGATGTGGCCGAGGTGTGGCGGCGGGGAAGCGTGATCTCGTCGTGGCTGCTGGACCTGGCGGCGCAGGCGCTGATCGACAGCCCGGACCTGGCGAAGTTTGCCGGGCGGGTTTCGGACTCGGGCGAGGGGCGGTGGACGATCCGCGCGGCGATTGACGAGGCAGTACCGGTTCCGGTGCTGAGCGCGGCGCTGTATGAGCGGTTCAGCTCGCGGGGCGAGGACGACTTCGCGGACAGGATGCTGTCGGCGCTGCGCTACCAGTTCGGCGGGCATCTGGAAAAAACCGGCGACGAGAAGGAGAAGAGTTGATGACAGGACCGCGTTCGGACGCGCTGGTGGTCTTCGGAGTGACGGGGGACCTGGCGCATAAGCAGATCTTTCCCGCGCTGTATGCGATGGAGAAACGCGGGGCACTGAATGCGGAGGTGATCGGCGTGGCGTTTCCGCAGTGGAGCGTGGAGCGACTGCGGCGACGCGTGGCTGACAGCATCCGTCATGCGGCGGGCGGGGAACCGAAGAACAACGGCGACCGGCGCGCGCTGGATTCGTTGCTGGCGCGGATTAAATATGTGAGCGGGGACTACACGGAGCCGGCGACGTTTGCGGCGATCAAGCAGGCGCTGAATGGAGCGCGGCGGCCAGCACACTACCTGGCGATTCCACCGGCGCTGTTTGCGACGGTGATCCGCGGACTGGGTGCGGCGGGGCTGGCGAAGGACGCGCGCGTGATTGTGGAGAAGCCGTTCGGGCGCGACCTGGCGTCGGCGCGCGAGCTGAACCGGGTGGCGCACGCGGCGTTTGCGGAGGACTCGATCTTCCGCATCGACCACTTCCTGGGCAAGGAGGCGATTATGAACATTCTGTACTACCGGTTCGCCAACTCGTTCCTGGAGCCGATCTGGAACCGGAATTATGTGGCGAGCGTGCAGATCACGATGGCGGAGGACTTCGGGGTGAAGAAGCGCGGCGCGTTCTACGAGACGGCGGGCTGTTTGCGCGACGTGATCGAGAACCACCTGTTCCAGATTGTGGCGCTGCTGGCGATGGAGGCGCCGTCGACGCGGGACTATGGAGCGGTGCAGGCGGAGAAGGCCAAGGTCTTCGAGGCGATGCTTCCGCTGAAGCCGGAGGACCTGGTGCGCGGACAGTACGCGGGCTATCGCAAGGAGGCTGACGTGGCGCGCGACTCGGATGTGGAGACGTTCTGCGCGCTGCGGCTGTTTATCGACTCGTGGCGATGGGCTGGCGTGCCGTGGTTTCTGCGCTCCGGCAAGTGCATGGCGACGACGGCGACGGAGATCCTGGTGGAGTTTAAGCCGGCGCCGCAGCGGCTGTTTGCGGACTCGCTGCCGAAGCATGGGCGGGCAAACTACCTGCGGTTCAGGCTATCGCCGGACGCGGCAATTGCGCTGGCGACTCGGGTGAAGACTCCGGGAAAAGAGTTCGTAGGAGAGCAGCAGGAGCTGTTCCTTTGCGAGGAACTGGCAGGGCAGGAGATGCCCTACGAGCGGCTGCTGGGCGACGCCATGCGCGGCAATGGAGCGCTGTTCACGCGGCAGGACGCGGTGGAGGCAGCGTGGGCGGCGGTCGATCCGGTGCTGAAGAAGCACGGCCGGGCGCATGGTTACAAGCAAGGAAGCTGGGGACCGAAGACGGCCGACGCGCTGCTTGGGCCGGGCGGGAGTTGGCACAATCCGGTGCGGGATGAATGCGGATGCTGATTCAGTAGCGGTGCTCTAACTGGCGGCGACGAGGCGGCCGGCGCGGCTGACGATGGAGAGGCGCTCGCTGCTGAGGATGCTCTTGGCCTGCGACTTGGCGTGGTTGGCCCAGGGACCGACGGGGTCCAGGCGGACGTAGGTGAGCCAGTGGCGCAGCGAACGGCGGCGATGGCCCTGGCGCTCGTAGGCGAGGGCGAGGTTGTAGTGCGCGTCGGCGTACTGGGGGACGAGGGCGATGGCGCGCTGGTAGGCGGCGATGGCGTCGTTGAGGCGCTTCATCTCGTCGAGCACATTGCCGAGATCGAAGAAGGCGAGGGCGTACTCGGGGTCGGCCTCGGTGGCGCGGCGGTAGAATTGCTCGGCGAGGGTGAACTCGCGCTGGTTGTAGTGGATGGTGCCGAGGTTGATGGCGGCGGCGGCGTAGTTTGGGCGCATGGCGAGGATCTGGCGATAGAGATCGGCGGCCTGGGAGATGGTGGCGGGCGTTTCCTCGAAACGGACCGCGCGCTGGAAGAGTTCCTGCAGGTCGGGCTCGGGGCCGGAGGCTTGGGACTCGGAGCCGACGATGCTGAGCTGGCGCCTGGAGCCGGCCTCGAAGTCAAAGGCGAGCTGGCGGGTGACGGGATCGACCAGCGCTCCGTTGTGGCGGAAGCTGAGGTGAGTGCCGCAGCCTACCGCGCTGGCTTCGGTGAAGGGGTTGCCCATGCCGGCGGCCTTGCGCATGGCTTCGACCGACTCGCGAATGCTTTTGGCGGAGATGCGCGTGGCACGCAGCGCGCGCAGAGTGCGCAACTGGGCGAGGTCTTCAAAGGAGTAATTTTCGTTGGCGGGAATCAGTCCTGCCTGCTCCCACGCGGTCAACTGGCGCGCTCGCAGGTGCAGGATTCGAAGAACGTCTTGACGGCTGTATCGGGTCACGTGTTGGTCTCGACGGGAACCGTTCCCATGCATCTGATGCGAGTATGCGGGCTGCGCGCGCGACAGGCAAGGGGGTTCACGGTAAGTTCATCAAAAACTCGTGGATATCGCGTACCAAACGAGGTTCCTCCGGCAATGAGCTGTGGATTTCGTTGGCTGGGGAAGGGGACAAGCAAGTGCAAGTGCGAAATACAGAGATTCTGGCTACGCCAGAATGACGATTTCAGTGGGCTACGCCAGAATGACGATCTCGGGGGTGGGGTAACGGCGCTGAATTATGTGCTTGACAGATTATGGTTGGCAGTGCAAACTAGTTTGCGTATATGGAAAGAGGCCCGGTGATGCAGGAGCATGACGAAGTAACCAAGATGAATCAGATCGAAAGTCTAATGAAACGGCCGGTTCTCTATAACAACATTGATGGCGTAGGCGAGCTTGGTATGGGTTTCATGCTTCTCGGATTTGCGCTGTTGAGCTGGCTACAGGCCAACTCGCCGCGAAATGCCATCTGGCACCGGATGGACGTGTGCGCCGTGTGGGTTGGGCTAATGCTCCTGGGCATCCACTACGGAAGCAAGGCGATCAAGACGCACATCACCTATCCGCGCACCGGCTTCGTCGAGTACCGAAAGCAGAAGGCCAGGGGGTGGTTGGCATTCGTGCAGGGCGGTGTTACGGCGCTGGTCGCAGCGGGGCTCGCCTTCGCCGCACGCTCGCACTGGGATATCGACGGTTCGCACTGGGGCATTACGACGCCTGTCGCTCTCATGGGGTTAGTTTTTGTATTGTTCTACATGTTGCATATCGCCAGAGCGGTGCCTTGGAAGTGGGCTGTGGCTTCGGCCATGGTGATCTGCTCCGTTGTGATTGCCATGCTTCCAGCGGGCGTGGTCGGAGAAGTAGGGGGGAGCACATCAGCCGTCGCCACGCTTTCCGAAAGAAGCTTCGGAGCATGGCTGCTTTTCATCACGATGTACGGCGCGATTTTTCTGATTTCGGGTGGAATCAGCTTCGTGCTCTACCTGCGGCATACGCAACCTGCGGCGGAGACGGCGGAATGAACCTGAAGACACGCAGGATTGCGGAGCTCGACCGCGTGATTCATGAGCCGGGGCGGCTGATGATCGTTGCGCTGCTCTCTGCCGTGGAGCAGGCGGACTTTCTCTATCTGCAACACGAGACAGAGATGAACAAGGGAACACTGTCGAGCCATCTCTCGCGGCTGGAGGAGGCGAAATACATTGAGGTGGTAAAGACTTATCGCGGCAAGATTCCGCAGACGCTGCTGAGTCTGACCGCGGAGGGGCGGCTGGCGTTTGCTCAGTACCGGCGCAGGATGAAAGAGGCGCTGTAGAAAATCTCACCATTGGATGTAGTTTCATGCTCCATACAAAATGCGGGGATTCTTCGCTGCGCTCAGAATGACAACTTTCAGGGGGCGAATCACAGTGGGGCGAATCAGCCTTTGTAGAACTCGCTGCGCTTGCGGCTGTAGAGGACGTAGATGACTAGGCCGATGGCGAGCCAGATGAAGAAGCGGAGCCAGGTTTTGGCGGGGAGGCCGGCCATCAGCAGGATGCAGAAGAGGACGCTGAGGACGGGAATGACGGGGCCGAAGGGGACGCGGAAACCGCGCGGGCGCGTCGGGTCCTTGTAGCGCAGGACAACGACTCCGGCGGAGACAAGGACGAAGGCGAAGAGAGTGCCGATGTTCGACATCTCGGCGAAGGTGCCCACGTCGAAGAGGCCGGAGGGGATGGCGACCAGGAAACCGGCGACCCAGGTGGCGAAGGCGGGCGTGCGGAAGCGCGGGTGGACGCGGCTGAAGATGTCGGGGAGGAGGCGGTCGCGCGACATGGAGAACCAGACGCGGGCCTGGCCGAGTTGAAAGACCAGGATCGACGAGACCATTCCGACCAGCGCGCCGAGCAGCACGGCGAGGCGGACGAAGTGGAGGCGATGTCCGCCGGGTAGAAGCGAGACGCGGCGGAGGGCGTTGACGACGGGAGCGCCATCGCCCGCGAGGGAGCGCCACGGGACGATTCCGGTGAGGACTACGGCGACGCCGACGTAGAGAATGGTGCAGACGATGAGTGTGGCGAGGATTCCGATGGGGACGTCGCGGCGCGGGTTCTTGCACTCCTCGCTGGCGGTGGAGACGGAATCGAATCCGATGTAGGTGAAGAAGATGATGGAGCCGCCGGCGAGGACTCCGGTCCATCCGTTGGGCGAGAAGGGATGGTAGTTCGAGGGATGGATGAAGCTGGCGCCGAAGGAGATGAAGAGCAGAATGGCGGCGATTTTAATCAGCACCATGATGTTGTTGGTGCGCGCGGATTCGCGGATGCCGCGGACTAACACGACCGTCAACAGAAGGACGACGAGGAAGGCGGGGATGTCGAAGCCGGCGTGCCAGCCGGGAGCGTAGATGGTGTTGCCGGCGAGGTCTTGCAGGCCGAGCGGAAGGTAGGCGGGCGAGAGCCACTTGGGGGAGAGATGCAGACCGAGCCAGTCGAGCAGATCGACGATGTGCGCGGCGAAGCCGACGCTGACGCTCATGTTGGAGAAGGCGTACTCGAGGATGAGGTCCCAGCCGATGATCCATGCGACGAGCTCGCCCATGGTGGCGTAGGTGTAGGTGTAGGCGGAGCCGGCGATGGGAATCATGCTGGCCAGCTCGGCGTAGCAGAGGCCGGTGAGCGCGCAGACGATGGCGACCAGGACGAGCGAGAGCGCGATGGCTGGACCCGCGCCGGGACGGCCGGCGACGGCGCCGCTGGAGTGGTGCAGCAGGCCGAGGATGAGATCGACAACGGGCGAGTCCGCCCACTTGGCCAGCGCGGCGGGGTTGCCGCCAATGGCGACGCCGATGACGGTGAAGATGCCCGAGCCGATGACGGCGCCGATACCGAGGGCGGTGATCGATATCGGGCCGAGAGATTTGCGCAGTGCGCGATCGGGCCGCTCTGAATCGGCGATCAGCTTGTCGATAGACTTAGTAGCGAAAAGCTGGGATTTGGTGGTGAAGATTTGCCTGGGCAGAGGCGAACTCCTGAATAAAGCGCAGCCAGAGGATCAGGTGCATTTGCAGATACAACAACTCTCCCGGTTCTGCGTGGGCAGGGCCGGGAGAGCTTGATCTTTGAACCTGTGACCTGAAGGGGAGAGACTCTACGAACAAAATACGGAGATTCTGGCTTCGCCAGAATGACGACACATACGGAGTCTCGTCAGAAGGACGGTTTCAAATTTCCCGCTCTATCCCAACAGGTGAACTGTGCTAGCGCTTGGTCTTGCCGCGCGCTGCCTTCTTGACCTTAGCTTTGTTTTCGCCGCGCGCGCCGGTGCGCGGACCCTTGGGCGGAGCGGCCTTGCGTGCTGCGCGCTTGATCTTCTTGCGCTCGACTTTATCGGTGATGCTGGATGTATCTGCCATGAGTGGTGTGCTTTCCTGAAGATAGGTTCGGGGCGATGAACTCCAGACGATGTGGCTAGAGAGCTTCGAGCTGGGCGAACTTTTCGACCAGCTTTTTTACGCCGTGCTGTTGAAATTGTACTGTAATCTTCGCGTCATCCCCATCTCCCTCGCGGCGAAAGACGGTGCCGACGCCGTATTTGGGATGGCGGACGCGCGATCCTTTCTGTAGTCCGGTCTTGCCGGTAGGCTCGGGGACAGCAAGTTTTGAGCGCGATTCGTGCAGGCTGGGCGGAATCTTCTGTCCGCGGGCGGCGAAGAAACTGGCGATGTTGTCGATGGATCTGCCGGTGGAGACGGGGTGTGCGATGGGACGCGAACCGGGAGCGATGCGCGTGGTGGAGAACCTGGTTGCGGCGGCGCGTGGGCTTGTGCTGCCTGAGGCTGTCTGGTCTTCGTCCTCGTAGCTGTAGTGGCGATCGCCTGCTTCGTCGCCGGAGTGGTTGTGGTGGCCGAAGCGGCTGCGCTGCGGGTAGGGCGTGGAGTAGACGGAGCCGGAGAACTGCGAGGTGGAGAATTGCGGCTGTGCGGCGGGGCTGCCGAGGTCTTCGACGAGGCGCGCGGGGACCTCATCGAGGAAGCGCGAAGGGATGCTGGCTTCGGGCATCTCGGAGCCGTATCGGCGGCGGTAGCGGGCGCGGGTGAGGACGAGCGTGTCCATGGCGCGGGTCATGCCGACGTAGCAGAGGCGGCGTTCCTCTTCGAGGCCGGTGGGATCGAGCAGCGAGCGCGAGTTGGGGAAGAGGCCTTCTTCCAACCCAGTGAGAAAGACAAGGGGAAACTCGAGGCCCTTGGCGGCGTGCAGCGTCATCAGGGTGACGCGGGCGTCGGAGCTGTAGGAGTCGGTGTCGGAGACGAGGGCGGCGTGGTCGAGGAAGTCGGAGAGGGATTCGCCGCGCTCCTCGGCGTCCTGCGCGGCGTTGGCGAGTTCGCGGAGGTTCTCGATGCGGGAGAAGGACTCTGGCGTGGCCTCGTCCTCGAGGGCGCGGATGTAGCCGCTGCGGTCGTTGAGGAACTTGATGAGTTCGGGGAGGGTCGCGGCGTCGCCGGGTGCGCGGAATCCTTCGCGGATGGCGGACGAGGCTTCGCCATGGCTGTCCATAATGATTTCGGCGGCGCGGTCCGCGGGGTCTTGCGTGGCGCTTACGGCGGCGCGGGGCTTGCGCGCGGCGGATTTTTTCAGGACGACTGGGGCGAAGGGGTTGAAGTGGGCAGAGTCGATTGCTTGGGCTGCGTCTAAATCGGTTGCGCTGTCGGCAGCAATCGCGGAGATCTCTTCGCTTGGATTTAAGTCGAAGCCGAAGTTGAAGCTGGTGTCTGGCTCGGTTTGCGGGGCGATTGCTTCATTTGTAATTGGTCCAGTTGCAAATTCAGAGGCGGCGTTGTCTTCGGGCGCGAGGTCGGCGGCGAGTTTGGCGGCGAAATCGGGGCCGAGCATGGCACGGGCGTCTTCGATGAGGCGGCGGAATTTGGCGAGGGCCTGAAGCGCGCGCGCTGGCAGGAGTTGGTCTTCGGTTGCGCGGGAGATGGCGTCCCACGAGCTGATGCCGGTGGTGAGCGCGATACGCTCGATGACCTCCATCGTGGTTTTGCCGATGCCGCGCGGGGGCGAGTTGACAACGCGGCCGAGGGCGATGGAGTCGTGCGGGTTGAGGACGAGCTTCATGTAGCTGAGGATGTCTTTGACTTCGGCGCGGTCGTAGAAGGAGAAGCCGCCGACCATGTGGTATTGAATTTGATAGCGGCGCAGGGCCTCTTCAACCAGGCGCGACTGGGCGTTGGTGCGGTAGAGGACGGCGCAACGGGGCGCGTTTTCACTGGGGCTGCTGTCGGCGGCGCGGAGGTACTGCTGGATGCGGTCGGCGATGAAGAGGGCTTCGTTTTCGCCGTCTGGGGCCTCGTAGAAGCCAATCATGGAGCCGCCCTCGCGCGTGGTGAAGAGCGTCTTGCCCTTGCGCAGGGTGTTGTTGGCGACGACGGCGGAGGCGCCTTCGAGGATGATCTGGGTGGAGCGGTAGTTCTGCTCGAGGCGGATGGTGCGGACGTTGGGGAAGTCTTTTTCGAACTCAAGGATGTTCTTGATGTCGGCGCCGCGCCAACTGTAGATGGACTGGTCCTCGTCGCCGACGACGCAGACGTTACGCGCAGGACCGGCGAGGAGTTTCATCAGCTCGTACTGCGGACGGTTGGTGTCCTGGTACTCGTCGATGAGGATGTACTTGTAGCGGCGGTTATACCGCTCGCGGACCTCGGGGACGGCCTTGAGCAGGCGCACGGCCTCGAGCAGGAGGTCGTCGAAGTCGAGCGCGTTGGCCTTGAGAAGCTCCTTGCGGTAGATCTCGAAGATGTGCGCGATCTTCTCTTCCAACGGGTTGGTGGAGGCGAGGAAGTACTCTTGCGGGTCAATCATGTGGCTCTTGGCCCAGGAGATTTTGCCGAGGGCGACGGAGGGCTTTAGCTGTTTGTTATCAATGCCGAGGCGCTTGAGGGCGGTCTTGACGACGGCCTGCTGGTCAACTTCGTCGTAGATGGCGAAGTTGCGGGTGAGGCCCGTGCCGTTGATGCGCAGGGCCTCGATGTCGCGGCGCAGGACGCGCACGCAGAAGCTGTGGAAGGTGGAGAGCAGGGGCTTGGCGAGCGAACTGGAGCCGAGGAGTTTGTCGACGCGCTCGGACATCTCCGCGGCGGCCTTGTTGGTGAAGGTGACGGCGAGGATCTGGTCGGCTGGAACTCCGCGTTCTTCAATGAGATAGGCGATGCGGTGGGTGATGACGCGCGTCTTGCCGGAGCCTGCGCCGGCGAGCAGAAGGACGGGGCCATCGACGGCCTGAATGCCTTCCTGCTGCTGCGGGTTCATGTTGTCGAGAAGGCGGGACACGGCGGGACTCCAAAGTCTATGTTAATCGGGTCTCCGGTGGATAGCGAATTGCACTGGGTACGGATGAATTTTATTTGCGATTTAGTGGAACAGAAGCAGAGAGGGACGCGTAGAGTTGAGTGCGGCGAGATTTCCATGCAACATGGATGGGAATTCGGCCACCAACTTGAAATACGAGGTCACACAATGCAGAGGATCACACGCACTATCGCTAGTTCGATCGCTGTTCTTCTTGTTGCAGGAGCCATGGTTCCGGTTACCGCCAACGCCTGGCCGTTGGGCAAAAAAGCTAACTCGAACGCAGCCGCGACGCAGACTCAAGAGACGCGCATCAGCGTCCAAGTCCACAACAAGAGCAAGCAGAACCAGAGCCTGAAGGTGGAAGGCCAGATCTACACCGTGCCGGCGCACCAGACGCTGACCATCAAGGCCCCGCTGGGCACGGCCGTCTACGCCGACAGCGTATGCAAAGGACACGCTAAGGGCGACCAATTGTTCTCGTTCACGAAGGAGATGAAGGACGCAACGTTCTCCATCGACTGAACCAATTTCTCTCGACTGAACTGACGGCGCTCAGGGTGGCATAATCATAGATATGCCACCCCTGAGCGCTGTTTCCGCGAACGCCGTGTCTGCAACGAACGTATCCACGATTAAAAATGTTGCTGTTTTTTGCGCGTCGGCCGATGGGGCCGATGCGGTGTACCGTGCCGCCGCGGATGAGCTTGGGCGAAAGCTGGCCGAGCGCGGGATTGGCGTGGTGTATGGCGGGGCGAAGGTGGGGCTGATGCAGGCGGTCGCCGAGGGCGCGCTGGCAGCCGGCGGGCGCGTGGTGGGCGTGATTCCGACCGTTCTGGTGGACCTGGAAGTGGCGCACGAGGGGCTGACCGAGCTGCATGTGGTGGATACCATGCACACGCGCAAGGCAATGATCGGCGCGCGCGGGGATGCGTTCATCGCGCTGCCGGGAGGATTCGGGACCTTCGAGGAGATGTTCGAGGCGCTGGCATGGCAGACGCTGAAGCTGCACTCGAAGCCCGTTCTGCTGCTGAATACGAATGGATTTTACGACACGCTGCTGAAGTTTCTGGACGAGTGCGTGGAGCAGGGAATGCTGACTGCCGAGAAGCGGGAGATCGTGCTGGTGGCACGGACGGTGGATGAGGCGCTGGGGCTGCTGGGAATCTAGCCGCGCGGGGGATTGCAGAGGGGGCACTGGCAGACGCTGCGCAGATAGGTCCAGGAGTAGATGCCGGACTGGTGGCCGTCGTTCCATTTGAAGCTGAGGGCATAGCGGCCGACGGGAGTGACCTCGTCGGGGCGCGGCGGGGCCTGATAGAGGGTGAGCGGATCGTGCGGCTTGGGCTTGGGCTCGCCCGGGGCGCGGCCGGTGGTCTCGCGCTCGGCGTTGCATGTGGCGCAGGGACAGGCGTCGCGCAGCCAACGGAAGTTCCAGGAGCTTTGGTGGCCGTCGCGCCAGTCGATCTCGACGCCGGCTCCTTCGGATTTTTTGACGCGGACCTTGAGCGGCGTGACTGCGTCGGCGGAGAGGCTCTCGCCCTGGTGGGCGGCGGCCTGCGCGGAGTCGCGCAATACTTCTTCGGCGCTGATGAATCGGATTCCTTCGTGGCTCATGGGTGGATTTCCTCGGTTGGGTGACGGTCGAACCGCAGCTTGAGAAAGACGATGCTCATGGAGAGAAACAGGTTGGCGGCGTTGCACACGATGATGGGCATGCAGCCGGTGTAGATGCCGTAGAGCAGCCAGAGAAAGACGCCGATGGCAAACAGAAGAAAGGTGGGGAGCGAGATGTCTCGTGCCGAGCGCAGGCGAATGACGCGCACCAGTTGCGGGACGTAGGCAGCGGTGGTGAGCAGGGCGGCGGCGTAGCCCAGGTCGTCGATGCGCGCGCTGGTGAGGTGGGTGAGGGCGGATTGCAGGATGAGGCTCATTGCGGACTCCAAACGAAACTTAGTGCGGATTGCAAACGAAACTTAGGAAGGTCTCCAGAAGAAGTATGCGGCCATGGTGCAGCCGATGATGACGACGATGGCGCGCAGCATGTCGGGGTTCATGCGGCGGGCGTACTGCGCTCCAGTGTATCCGCCGATTCCGGCGAAGACCATGGAGACCAGGCAGTAGTGCCAGACGATGGCCCCGCCGCAGATGAAGGTGAGGACGGCGCAGAAGTTGGATAGACAGGCGCAAAGGTTCTTCAGCGTGTTCAGGGCGTTCATGTCCTCGACCCCGAACAGAGCCAGCGCGCTCATCGTCAGGAAGCCCGCGCCTGCGCCGAAGTAGCCGATGTAGAAGCAGACGACCAGAAGCGTGAGGAAGAGAGGCACGATCGACGGAGTGCGCTCGGCGTGCGGCGCATCCGAGCGACGGCGCAACCAGCGCGAGACCGGGCCGCTGATCCAGAAGAGAAGCGACGCGATGAGCAGCAGCCAGGGGACCATGTGCATGAAGGTCCGCGGGCGCGTGTGCAGTAGAACTTCGGCTCCGCCGATGCCGCCCAGTACTGAGGCGGCGACGACGACGGCGACCAGATCGCGGCGGAGGTCATTGCGCAGAGTCCAGACCGAGATGAGCTGGCCCGGCCAGAGGGCGACGGTGTTGGTGGCGTTGGCCTGGATGGGCGGGACGCCGATGGCGAGCATCGCGGGGAAGGAGATAAAGGAGCCGCCGCCGGCCATCGCGTTCATCCCGCCCGCGATCAATGAGGCCGTGACCAGCCAGAGGTAGGGAAGATGCGCGCTGAGGCTGGGAATCATGCTCTGTTCATTGTAGCGAGTTAGTGGCGGACGGCATCCTGGGGGTGGCGGCGATGAGCTGGCGGGTGTAGGGGTTGAGCGGCGAGTCGCAGACCTGGATGCAGTCGCCCAGCTCGACCAGGCGGCCGCGCTGCATGACGGCGACGCGGTCGCATAGGTAGCGCACAAGGGGCATGGAGTGCGAGATGAAGAGATAGGTAAGGCCAAGCGTGCGTTGCAGGTTGCGCAGCAGATTGACGATCTGCGCGCCGACCGAGACATCGAGCGCGCTGACCGGCTCGTCGAGGACGAGGAGGCGCGGGCGCAGGGCAAGGGCGCGTGCGATGTTGATGCGCTGGCGCTGGCCGCCGGAGAACTCGTGCGGGTAGCGCGGGAGGACGGACGGGTCGAGGCCGACGGAGTGGAGCAGTTCGGCGAGGCGCGCGGACAGGCCCTCCGGCGGCGGTTCGTGGTGGATGGCGAAGGGTTCGGCGAGGATCTGACTGATCGTCATGCGCGGATTGAGCGCGGCGTAAGGGTCCTGGAAGACGATCTGCATGCGGCGGCGAAGGGCGCGCATGGCAGCGGAGGAGGCGGGCGGCAGCGGCTGGCCTTCGAAGAGGACAACGCCTGAGGTGGGTTCGATGAGGCGCAGAAGGATGCGGGCGACGGTGGTCTTGCCGCAACCGGATTCGCCGACCAGACCGAGGGTTTCGCCGGGCTGGATGGCGAAGGAGACGCCGTCGACGACGCGGGTGACGGCGTTGTGGCGGGCGTATTCCTTGACGAGGCCGCGCGCTTCGACGAGCGGGAGCGGCGGCGCTGACTCGCTGGGGTGTGCGGTGGCGATGGCGCAGGGAGTCATAGGCAAAATGGTAGCATTCCTATGGCGCTGAGCAGCGATTTGCGGATGCGGCTACATTATTAGTTCAGAGAGGTGCAGCGATGCCAGATGCGACCAGCCTTGAGGGAAAGAGCGTACTTATCACCGGAGCCAGCTCGGGGATCGGCTGGGCGACGGCGCTTGCGTTCGCGGCGAAGGGCGCGAATGTGGTGGTGACGGCTCGGCGCGAAGAGCGGCTGCGCGAGCTGTGCGAGAGGATCAAGAAGTCCGGCGGCGAGGCTGTGTTTATCGCGGGCGACGCAAGCGACGAGGCGACGGCCGAGGACTGCGTGGCGCTGGCGGTGAGCGAGTTCGGGCGGCTGGATATCCTGATCAACAACGCCGGGGCGGGGAACTACCGCGATCTGGTGGACACCAGCGTGGAGGAGTACGACTCGCTGATGGACTCGAATATGAAGAGCAGCTTCCTGTTCGCGCGAGCCGCCGCGCCGGGAATGATCGCGCAGAAGGGCGGGGAGATTCTGTTCATCTCGTCGGTGGCGGGGTTGCAGGGCTGCGCGGGCGAGTCGGTGTACAGCGCCAGCAAGTTCGCGCAGATCGGCTTTGCGCAGTCGCTGGACGCCGAGCTTCGCAAGCACAACATCAAGGTGGGAACGATCTGCCCGGGCGGCGTGAAGACGGAGTTTGCCGTGGGCCACGGGCGCACCGAAGAGGGCGTGCAGAACTCGCACATGATGGAGCCGTCGGAGGTCGCGGACACGATTGTCTTCGCCTGCTCGCAGCCGCCGAATGCGCGCATTTTGCAGATGACCGTGCGGCATATGGGCGGCGCGGCGAAGTAGTGAAGGGTGGTGTAGAGTGTTGCGTCGCGAACGAAATGCGGGGATTCTTCGCTACGCTCAGAATGACAATTCATTTACCTCTATACAAATAGTGAAAGTGCATTAAGTTCAGCCGAGGCTAGATGTCCTGAGTCTTAAGTTCGTTGAAGAATAGGTCGGGCCTTCAGCCCTCTGCTTTGTGGCGAAATGTACTGCGCCCCAGGCTGGTATAGAGCGGGCCTTTGGCCCTTGGTTTAATGCTGCGAATTAATGACTCAGGACACTAGATGTCGAGGTTCTTGACGTCGAGGGCGTTCTCTTCGATGAAGCGGCGGCGGGATTCTACGTCCTCGCCCATGAGGGTGGTGAAGATCTCCTCGCAGGCTGTGATGTCTTCCAGGCGGACCTGGAGGAGGCTGCGGCGGTCGGGGTCCATGGTGGTCTCCCAGAGCTGCGCGGAGGTCATCTCGCCGAGGCCCTTGTAGCGCTGGACCTGGTACTCTTTTTTGCCCTGCTCGATGACGTACTCGAAGACCTCGCGGGCGGTCTGCTTTTCGACCGGGTCGTGCGAGACCTTGCCGCCGCGACGGGCGGGCTTGGCCTCGACGATGGTGGCGGGAACGGCTGCGGCGGCGGCTTCCGCGAGGCCGTCGATGCTAGTGGTTTTGGAATCGGAATCGGAATCGGAATCGGGGGCGGCTTCCTCGGAATCTTCTTCGGAATCGGCCTCGGCCTTTGCGGACTTCTGCGCGTACTCGATGTAGAAGGGCGGCTGGAGCTGGTCGCGGAGTTGGGCGTGCTTGGCCAGCATCTGTCGGCTCTCGACGGTGGTGGCGAGCGGCCAGTCGATCTTGCGGACGGTTCCCTGCGAGTCCGTGAAGGTGACGGAGTAGAGCTTCTTCTCCTCGTCGAAGAGGAGATCGCCGACATCGCGGAAGTGGAAGGTCTTGACCATGTCCTTGAGGCGGCGCTGCATCTCCTTGAGCTTGGCGGGGGACTCGAAGTCGATGCGGCGGGCGGAGTCCTTGCCCTCCTGGGCGAAGATCTGGGCGAAGGCCTCGGTGACAGAGCGGTTGCGCAGGCGCTTCTCCACCTTGTCGAAGTAACCGAGGTAGTCGTTGAGGCGCGAGATGAACTTGGTGAGGGCCTCGCCTTCGAGACGCGCGCCGCCATCGCCGTAGCGCAGGACCATTCCTTCGGAGGCGCGCTCGACCATGACCTTGACGTACTCCCGCTCGTCCTTGATGTACTCCTCTTTGCGGCCCTTCTTGATCTTGAAGAGCGGCGGCTGCGCGATGTAGACGTGGCCGCGCCGGATGAGGTCGGTCATGTGGCGGAAGAAGAAGGTGAGCAGCAGGGTGCGGATGTGCGCGCCGTCGACGTCGGCATCGGTCATCAGGATGAGCTTGCCGTAACGCAGCTTGGTGACGTCGAAGTCGTCCTTGCCGATGCCGCAGCCGAGCGCGGTGATCATGGCGCGAATCTCTTCGTGGCCGAGCATCTTGTCGTAGCGCGCCTTCTCGACGTTGAGGATCTTGCCCCTGAGGGGCAGGATGGCCTGGAATCGGCGGTCGCGGCCCTGCTTGGCGGTGCCGCCGGCGGATTCTCCCTCGACGAGGTAGAGTTCGCAACGGTCGGGCTGGCGCTCGGAGCAGTCAGCCAGCTTGCCGGGCAGGCCGCCGCCATCGAGCGCTCCCTTGCGGCGGGTGAGGTCGCGTGCCTTGCGCGCGGCCTCGCGGGCGCGCGATGCGTCGATGGCCTTGTTGATGATCTTCTTGGCGACCTGCGGGTTCTGCTCGAGGAACGCGCCGAGGCGCTCGTTGACGAAGGCCTGCACCGTGCCTGCGATGTCGGAGTTGAGCTTGCCCTTGGTCTGTCCCTCGAACTGCGGCTGCGAGAGCTTGACCGAGATGACGACGACCAGGCCCTCGCGCACATCGTCGCCGGAGAGGTTTTCCTTGACGTCCTTGAAGAGGCCGAGCGACTGGCCGATGGCGTTGATGGTGCGGGTGAGGGCGGTCTTGAAGCCGGAGAGGTGCGTGCCGCCGTCGACGGTGTTGATGTTGTTGGCGAAGGTGAAGACGGTCTCGGAGTAGGCGTCGTTGTACTGCAGGCCAATCTCCATGGCGACGCCGTCGCGCTCGGCCTCCATGTAGATGGGCTTGTCGTGAAGGACCTGCTTGCCGCGGTTAAGGTGCTTGATGAACTCGGCGATTCCGCCGGAGTACTTGAAGAGCTGCTGTTTGGATTCGCCGGTCTTGGGGTCTGTGACGCGCTCGTCGGTGAGTGTGATTTCGAGGCCCTTGTTGAGGAAGGCGAGCTCGCGCAGGCGCTGGGCGAGGGTGTCGTAGTTGAACTCGGTGGCGGTGAAGATGGACTTATCGGGCAGGAAGTGGACCTTGGTGCCAAGCTGCTTGGAGGGACCCATGCGGCGCAGCTTGCTGATGGGCGCTCCCTTGGCGTAGTCCTGCTCCCAGGCGAAGCCGTCGCGCCATATCTCGACGTCGAACTCCTCGGAGAGGGCGTTGACGCAGCTTACGCCGACGCCGTGCAGACCGCCGGAGACCTTGTAGTTGGAGGCGTCGAACTTGCCTCCGGCGTGGAGCTTGGTGAGGACGACCTGAACGGCGGGCATCCTTTCGCCGTTGGTGATCATGTCGTCGACCGGGATGCCGCGGCCGTTATCGACGACGGTGATGGAGTTGTCGACGTGGATGGTGGTGTCGATGCGCGTGGCGTATCCGCCGAGGGCCTCGTCGACCGAGTTATCGACCACCTCGTAGACCAGGTGATGCAGACCCATCTCTCCGGTGGAGCCGATGTACATGGCGGGACGCAGACGGACGGCGGCGAGGCCTTCGAGCACGGTAATGTTTTCGGCGGAGTAGCCGCTGCCGTCCTTCTTCGGTTCGTCCTGCGGGTCGTCGGGAATGTCGATCATTTTGGCGGGCTGTGTCTCCAGGAGTTCAACTTCAGGGCTGATTACGGTCGATGCCATTCACACTCCATGCGGCGGAGTCGCTGCCGCAAAAATCAGGGACTAGAAACGAGGGCTGAAAGCTGGCCCGAAGAGTTCAGAAAAGGCGCGCCAAATCAATGTTTTCAGCAAAATACCGCCTTCTGTTTACCATTTGATTATAGCACGTTTGGGTGGGTGAATTTGGGGGCGGAATTCGGTGCAAAAGAAGGCTTAAACAGGCTGTAAACAAGGGGTGTTGCCGGGGGATGGAAGGGATGACCTCGGTGGGTGTTGCGCTTCGATCAAAATATGGAGAGATGATTATGCAGTTAGCTGTGGCGCTCACGCCGCAAGGCCCAAAATCGAGCGGATGCGTGGGTGTGGCCCTATCGGTCGGGCTTTCAGCCCTCGATTTTTGCCTCCCGAGCCTTCATGGGGCTGCCTGCCCCAGCGAGCAAGCTCGCCGGGGACCCCGTTCGCCCCATGCTGGTATAGGGCGCGCCGTTGGCGCTTTTGCGGTTCTGCCTGAGCTTTTGCGGCCCTGCCTGAGCATTTGCGGTCCTGCCTGAGCAGACTGGATAATCATCTATTAATGATTCAGAGCCTTCGGCTTCGCTCAGGTTTAGTTAGGAGGATGACTCCGGGCCGGTACGCCAGGAGTGCCGGAGGAGCAGCCAACCGACCGGGTAGACGGCCAGAGCGACCAGGATCGTCAACCACAAGTTGTTCTGCAGCAGCATCCAGGAGAGCGAGAGGTGCATCGCGAGGAAGAGCAGGGCGGCTGGGGTGGAGGCGAGAGAAGCCCTTGCCGCGCCCATCAGAAGGGGAATTGCAACCAGGAAGAGCGGCCAACTGTAGAAGTACAGGCGCAGGAACGATTCGCCGAGCAACGGGGTGAGAACGAATGAGGCGATGCCGTAGAGGACGCAAAAGCGCAGGAAGATCGCATTGCGGCCCAGCCGGCTGGCGGGATCGATGCGCACGCGGCGCAACTGGAAGAGGAGCAATGGGAGGAGCCCGAAGCTGGCCAGTGCGGCGGCGATGGCACGGAGAGGATAGCTGAAGTCGGCGGCGCAGAGACCGATTGTGTGCAGCGGCCCCAGATGCAGCGGCATCTGCCACCGGGGCACTTCACATGCGCGGTAGACGTTGGCCCAGGGATTCAGGCCAAGCACGTTCTTGAGGAAGTTCCAGGGCATCTTCGCCGCCATGTAGAAGATGGGCGAGATGTGCTCCTGGTTGGGCAACGCGTCCAAGGTGAGGCGATGGACGATCAGGATTCCGGCAGCGGTTGCGAGGACCGACGCGGCGGCCTCGCGGAGGCGGAGACGGCGTCCGCCAGCGATGAGGAAGCAACCGAGGGTGAAGACCGTCGACTCGCGGGCGACCATCAGCGGCAACATCATGAGTGCGGCGAAGATCATGTGCCCGCGCCACAGCAGAAGAAGAAAACAACAGATCAACGCCGCGTAGAGAAGATCGGGCAGCAGCAGGTCCTCGAGCTGCTGGGTCCAGAAGAACAGACCGGCGATTGCCGGGAGCGTCCATCGCGGCGCGCCGGAGCGGACGAGAAGATAGAGGACCGTTCCCAGGAAGACGGCGAAGCACAAGGCGCCTTCCAGGAAGAAGCTATGGGCGATCGAGAGATGCAGCAGATGTGAGAAAGCCTGAACGATGAGGATGCCAAGTTGCCGGGAGGCGAACGGCAACATGATGAGGTCCTTGCGATGGTTCGCCATGGCCAGATACTGATTCGAATCCGGCTCTTGAAAGACAGATCCGAGCTTCCATGTAAGGGCGACGGAGAGCAGCGTGACGCCCGCGAATGCAAACCAGACGGCACGGTTGCGCTGGCGGCTGCTCCAGAGACGCATCGTGTGGATCAGGTCTGCCATGAACGCCTTGTGCGGTGACGCAAAAACCACGATTAGTCTAGCGGACGGCGAGTTGGCCGTAGGTGGAAGCGGTCCACGAGGTCGCGGCGATGGTCTCGACGGGAGCGGTGCTGCCGGACTGGTCCGGGGTGAAGACGTCGATGGCCAGTTGGTTCGTTGTGGGGGCCTGGGTGAAGACGTAGAGGTTGTCGAGGGCATCGACCGCCAGGCCGGAGAGCGTATAGGAGGCGACGGAGGTCAGCACGCGGGTAGGGGCGGCATTGCCTGTGGCTGCGGGGGCGAACTCGAGCACCAGGGAAGAGTTGCTGGGCTGGTTGAACGACGCCACGTAGATGTCTCCGGCGGAGTCGAGCGCCACGCCCAGCGGCGTGTCAATCTCGGTGGCCGCACCGGAGAGAATGCCGGCGGGTGCGACGTTGCCGGTGGCCGTGGAAGAGAAGACCAGGACGTTGTTGCCGTTGGTGTTGGCGACGTAGATGTTCTGCGCTGCATCGACGGCGATCGAACTGGCGGAGTTGAGCAGGGTGAGGCTGCCGGAGATGAGGCGGACGGGGGTCGATGTGCCGGTGGCGGTTGCGGCGAAGACGCCGATCGAGTTTCCGGTGAGCGCATAGACCTCACCCGTTGCATCGACTGCAATGGAGGTTGCGGGCGCGGTGAGGCTGGCGCTGGTAATCGTGCGCGTGGGTGTGGCCGCTCCGGTGGCTGTGGGCGCGTAGACGAGGACCTCGTAGGTCGCGGGGGTGGTGGTTGAGTTGCTGGCGGAGACGTAGAGATTGCCAGCGGTGTCGACGGCCAGCGCCTGGAAGGGGGTCTGCGAGGGGCTGGAGACGGCGTTTGCTGGAGTGATGTTTGCGTTCCCCGTCGCTCCGTTGAGCAGCGGCAGCTCGATTACGCTGCTGCCCGCCACGCCGCTGTTCTGCACTGCATAGAGGGTGAAGGCGGGGCCTGTCTGCTGGGTTTGGCTGCATCCGATCGCCAGCAGGAGCAGCGAGACTGTAGCGACGGGAAGAAAGCGATTCAGGGGCACGGGGTTCTCCTCGAAACGGGGTACATTGGATCTGTGTCGAGCTTGACGTGACGGCGGACGGATTCTTCCATTACCTTACGCTGAGGCGAAATGGATCGCAATTGATTTTCAACTTGGATACCCTTGAAAGTACATGGCTTGCGCTGCTGTTGAAGAGTATGGGGCTGGTGGGCGCGCGGGGTGCGGAGGCAGGCGTTGGCCTATCATTCCGGGCGGGAATCGGCTACACTTGGAGGGTTGTACAGAAATGCCAAGGAAAGATCATGCCAAAGTTGAAGACCCATACTGGCGCAGCCAAGCGCTTCACCAAGACTGCTTCGGGCCTGTTCAAGCGCGGGCAGTCGAAGACGCGCCACATCCTGACCTCGAAGGAAACCAAGAGCAAGCGCCACCTCGGCAAATCGGTTCTGGTCTCGAAGGCGGACACGCCGAAGGTTGCACGGATGCTTCCCTACGCCTGAGGTTGAGGAGGGAGCGCCGGAGTTTTTCAAGTCGAGCCGCCGCGGAGTTTGGATTCGGGGCCGGATGTTAGAGGCCACGGAGACGGAAACCAAAGGCAAAGGGCCAGTCAATGCGTTACGGCCCCTGGGTTTTACGAAGTGAAACCCACCGAGACTTGAAGTTGCATAGCGCGTGAAGAGGAACCCTTTCCTCCAGCCGCTTAACTGTAGTACGCAAAAGGAGAACCAAGATGCCCCGTGTAAAACGGAGTACGAAACGCACCGACCGCCGCAAGAAGATTATGGAGCGCGCGAGCGGTTACTTCCTCACCAAATCCAAGCTGTACCGGGCAGCGCAGCAGGCCGTCGAGCGCAGCCTGAAGTTTGCCTACACCGGGCGCAAGCAGAAGAAGCGGCAGTATCGCGCTCTGTGGATTGTGCGCATCAACGCGGCGTGCCACGCGAACGAGATCAGCTACTCGACGTTCATCAACGGGCTGAAGCTGGCGGGCATTGCTCTGGACCGCAAGATACTGGCGGAGATTGCGGTGCACGATGCGGCTGGCTTTACCACACTGGTTGGCACGGCGAAGGCCGCGCTGGCCGCAGCCGTGGCCGCGCGGGAGAAGGGTAAGGCGTAAGTTCAGCTTTGCAAGATTCGACAAGAGACACGGCCCACGGGGCCGTGTTTTTAGTCCCGGTAGTAGTATTCTGGGACCTCCGAGGAAACATTACGTGAAAGGAATTTGCAGTATATGTCATGAACGCAAGCGCGTTCACCGGAATAGAAACTCCGGCAAGCCGATCTGCGAGAAGTGCTACCGCACGGCCTGCTACAGAGATCCTTCCACGCACGAGAAATGTTCCGAGTGTGGAGAGGTTAAACCGGTGGCGAGCCACACCGATTCCGGCAGGCCGATCTGCGAGAGGTGCTACCGCGCGGCCTGCTACAGAGATCCTTCCACGCACGAGAAATGTTCCGAGTGTGGAGAGGTTAAACCGGTGGCGAGCCACACCGATTCCGGCCGGCCGATCTGTGCGAGGTGCTACCAAGCGGCCCGTCGCAGAGACTCTTCCGCGCACGAGAAATGTTCCGAGTGCGGAGAGGTTACGCTGGTGGCGAGCCACACCGATTCCGGTAGGCCGATCTGTGCGAGGTGCTACCGAACGGCCCGTCGCAGAGACCCTTCCACGCACGAGAAATGTTCCGAGTGTGGAGAGATCAAACCGGTTAGAAGCCGGACCGATTCCGGCAAGCCGATCTGCCAGGCATGCTATCAAAGAAGTAAGGTGGGCGAGTGTGCTGAGTGTAAAAAACAGAAAGTCATCCAGGCACTCGGTCTCTGTTACGGTTGCTATCAACGTCAACGTCGCGCCAACCCGATTGCACAATCTGCCTAACAAAGCCACATAAGACTCAAAAGCAGGCCGCAGAAGGAAACCTCTGGGGATTTTGGCGGTGCGCGGACTATTGTGCGCCGCGGCGGAGGAGGATGGTCTTGATGGTCTCGAACATGATGAGCAGGTCGAGGCCGAGGGACATGTGCTTGATGTAGTAGAGGTCGTACTCCAGCTTCTCCTTGGTTTCGTCGAGGGTTGCGCCGTAACCGTAGCGGACCTGTGCCCAGCCGGTGAGCCCGGGGCGGATGAGGGTGCGGAGGTAGTAGAAGGGGAGTTCCCCGGTGAGCCATGCGATGAACTCAGGACGCTCCGGGCGCGGGCCGACGAAGCCCATGTCTCCGCGCAGGACGTTCCAGAGCTGGGGGAGTTCGTCGATGCGCGTCATGCGCAGAATCCTGCCGACTTTGGTGACGCGCGGGTCGTCCTTGGTGGCCCACTTCGCGCCTTCGTCCTCGGCGTCGGTGAACATGGTGCGGAACTTGACAACGTTGAAGATGCGACCGCCCATGCCGACCCTGGGCTGGCGGAAGAAGAGCGGGCCACGGGAAGAGAGCTTGACGGCGAGGGCGACGAAGGGGAAAAAGGGCAAGAAGAGGAGAAGTCCAAGTGCGGCGGCGGTGAGGCTGACCAACTGGCGGGCGAACTGCTGCGAGGGCAGGATGCGGAAGCCTTCGCTGTAGAGGAAGCTGGAGGGGCGCAGGCCATCGAGCTGGATCTTGCCATAGAGCCGTTCGCGGAAGGTGCTGTCCTCTTCGATGGCGATGCCACGGAAACGGAGCATGAGGAGCTCCTGGACGGGGAGTTCGCCGCGCTGGTGTTCCATGGCGACGATGATGCGGTGGACGGAAGGTTTGACCTTGGCGATGTGGTTGAGGACGGCGACCCAGACGTGCCTGCGCTCGGAGGGTTCCACTGTCAACAGATCGTCCCAGGCGACGACCTCCATGCCAATGTCGGGGCGGAAGCGGATGATGTCGACGATGGAGCGGGCGTAGTCACCGGCACCGAGGACATAGACGCGCTCGCGGAAGGACTTTTGAGCGCCGACCCACTCGTAGACCCTGTGCATCAGGATGGAGGAGGGTGTGAGCAGGACGAAGCCGAGGGTATAGACGAAGGGGCCGATGGCGAATTCGGGATCGAAGAAGAGGTAGGCGGAGACAAGGAAGCAGTCAAAACCGAGCAGCAGGAGGATTCGGAAGTAGATTTGCAGGCGGCTGGAGACAATTCCAGGTTCGTAGAGGTCGAAGTAGTAGGAGAGGACGAGGGTGACGAGAGTGATGACGGCGATCTTGAGACCGCCGTGTTCATACTGGAGGGCGAGTGCTGTGTCCCCGGAGCCGAGCATGAACCAGGCGGCGGCCAGAAAGCAGCCGCTGACGAGGCATGCTTCGCAGAGCATGAGGATGAGAGTTCGCGTGGGGTAGTAGACGTTCAAGAAGCGGATCATTGCCTGTGGGCCTGGTTACTCTTCGATCTTGCCGTATTCGTCGTAGCCATAATAGCCCTCCGTTGCGGGCTGGTCCTCAACGGCGTTGAGGACAAAGCCAAGGACGTTGGAGGCTTTGAGTTCGGCGAGGGCGCGCTGGGCGGCCTCGAATTTGGTGCGGCCGCCGCGGGCGATGAGCAGGACCCCATCGCAGGCGCGCGCGAGGTTGACGCCGTCGGAGACGAGGTTGACGGGGGAAGAATCGACGACGATCCAGTGGAAGTGGGGCGCTGCTTCGGCGATGAGACGCCCGAAGCGTTGATTGCCGGAGAGGTCGCCAGCCTTATCGCTGGCGAGGCCGCCTGGGATGAAGACCAGCGAGGCGAGGCCCGGGGGCAAGGGAGTGCCGGTTTCGCTGGGTTTGGGGCGCTGCATGATATCGGTGAGGGTGGCTTTGCCGGCCAGATATTCGGTGAGGCCGGGGCCCTCCGGGGCACCGAGCAGATTGTGCAGGGTGGCGCGGCGCATGTCTCCGTCGATGAGCAGGATTGGTCTGCCCTTGTGGCGGGCGAAGGTGATGGCGAGGTTGATGGCGACGAAGCTCTTGCCCTCCTGCGGCAGAGCGCTGGAGATAAGGATGGACTTGAGGGTGTTGAGATCGCGAAACGCCTGCATGCGCGAGCGCAGGCTGCGGAACTGTTCGACTGCAGCGCCGCGCTGTTCCAGTGCGGGGAGCCGATGCAGGGAGGGGTTCCAGGTGACCTGGCGGATGTTGGCGAGATCGAACGCAGAGTCGGCCATTGGCGCTTTTGCGATTGGCGCTGCGATTGGCGCGGCGGCGGGAATGGGG
>Ga0224531_1000257_pt1 | contig 30007 bp, 20 predicted proteins | sample CBST100metaG_FD_179876 | JGI IMG/M metagenome (GOLD analysis project Ga0224531, IMG submission 179876) | Peat soil microbial communities from Stordalen Mire, Sweden - C.B.S.T100 | ecosystem: Environmental > Terrestrial > Soil > Wetlands > Peat | place: Sweden: Norrbotten County, Stordalen Mire...
GCTCAAGCAGCTTTTCCTCAAGCCCCCCCCCTTCCACCACGCAGTAAAGACGCCACGGAAATCAGAGATCCGCTGGGAATTGGAGGACCGCTCTAGCGCTATAGGTTAGGGCTGTGCGATACTTTTTTCAGTAGGTTCCCACCCAAGCCGGGATGGCGGAATTGGCAGACGCAGCGGACTCAAAATCCGCCGAGGGCAACCTCGTGGGGGTTCGACCCCCCCTCCCGGCACCAATAAAATGAATGGTTTAGCAAATCAACGCATCTTTGGATGCGTTTTTCTGTGCCCAAACTGTGCCCAACTTGATTCACTGCTCAGATTTCCTCTCCTTCTCGGGGTCCCTACAGTGTTGCGGCTCATCGGCCAGTACCTACAGGGGGAAGTACGGCGGGAGTAGGAGCATAAGGATCTGGATGAGGTGCTTTGAGGCCGTTGGTGAACAATCGGACGGGGAGGCTGGACCGGCCCCTTGATCCAGGTCGACTTCCCGCAACATCGTCATGAAATAGGTGGAGGCGACCGGCATCAGCAGTAAGGCCATCGGGATTGTGTGCATTCGATGCGGGCACAGTGGCGACGAATGCGCTCTCAAACGGAGCCCATACTGCCAAGGTGCAGCAATGGCTGGGACATGCCACTGTGTCTGCCACCCGGGCTCTACGATTCGTCGTAGGATGAGACCGGAAGATTGTCTAACTTTTCATGTAAAGTATTGATGCACAACCATCTCCGGATTAATGAGTTGTTGTTTTCTCTAGCGACAACTCAAGAAAGCATTCAGTCAACAGCGATGGCAGAGAATGATGCTTACACAATTCTGATCGATGGCACTTGGTCACTCAAGGATTTCTACCAGCTCCCACATGTATTCGCTCAAGTTTATGCGTTCAACTGTGCATTCCTTTTGGACGAACAGGCTCGCGATCCCGAGCGACTGGCGTCAGCATTCAGCTCCTATCCGTGGCAGGGTGGCTACAGCGCCGTTAACTTCTATACAAGCCTTTCGAGCCAAATTCCGCTGAACCTAAGGCCGAAGGTCAAGGCTATCCAATATGCCTCACCAGGGTATATGGAACTCGGTCTCTGGGTCGCGGCTGCAACCGCAGCTGCGGCGATCATCAAGCAAGTGGTCGAGTCGGCGAGTCTCGTGCATAAGCTCTACAGCGATATCTACAAGGGGCTTCAAGAGCGAAAGCTTGTCGGAATTGAGATAAAGCGTAAGACGCTTGCGCTACAAGAAGAAGAAATCACATTTCTGATAAATTCTTCAATCCGCTTGAGCGAGGCCCTCGGCTTCAAGGAGCTTGGGAGGTTGAATGAGCTAACTAGCAATCCACTTGCGACGATGAAGATTTTGCTCTCTTATTACAGGAGGATTCGAACGCTGGCAGAATACGAGCAAAAGGGAAAAGCTCAATTCCCAGAGGAAGCCTCGCAGAGGGAATTGGATAACTGAGGCGCATGGACACCTGGCGCACACACATGCATGAGCAATAACCGATATTGTTATGCGGCTGACTGCTCTGGAAAGAATTTAGTTGGATGGTGGTTCCGTCACCGGGACCAATGGCGCAAGCCCTAGTCCTAACAAACGAATCCCGCCCGCTCGATGGGAGGCGGGGACGTTTTCAAGTCTTGCAGAAGCTCCCTGGTGCTGAGGTCAACGATGGTTACGAGAGCAAAAACGCTTTACCGTTTTTCTGATTATTTTCGGCTCAATAAGCCCCAATCGCAGTTGGACTTCGTAGATATTCCACTTGAGACCGACATCGAGCTTTACGTTGACCCTTACGCACTTCATATCTCTCCCGTCGATTGGTTGAGAGTCTGCGGAGACCTGGTGGTCAACTACTTCCAGCTGCTCCTCACGGCGCTGAAAGAACAGGACCGCGAGAAGGCGATGATGCTGCTGTCAAACCTTCGTGAACCCAACGAAACCCGTTTAGGCCAATCGAAAAGCTCGCCGCAGGGTCGTGGCTGGGGGCGTAAGCAGGCTCTGCAACTCTACCAGACGCTTAGCAAGAGCAAAGCCGTTGGGAGCGGGCGGCTCAAAGATTTGAGCGACTTTGAAATGCTGATGCCTGGTATCGGCAGCGATAAGATATCGGATCTCACAATCAACGTCATTCGCGGAGAACTCGTCGCGTACACGCAGGAGCAGTGCGACCTGCACAATGTACCGATGGAGAATGTACCGGCAGGCACGTACTGGAATCCGGAAGATGAACGTTGGGAGGCGCACTATGCCGATCTGCCCACGTATGAAGGTCGTGGACTCATCCTCGTGCCCAAGGTAGCGGTTCGCAGAAAGCTCGTAGCGGACTACATGGAGTTCTATACGCACCATGTTCTGCCCTTCCTGGAGGCCGAACACATACGGGCTGGCGACTCGCTGGTGCATCTTCTCAAAAACGGCGAACCGAAAGTCTATAAGGAAGATTTGAAAGCGAAGTACAAGGTATCGAAGGAGTTTCTGTACTCGTTCACTGAGAAGAATGGCCGCGTTCTCGACAAGTACAAGGACTCGCTTCCGGCCAAGGCCGCTAACGCCATTGATGACGAAAGTATTGAAGGCAGGCAAACGAAGGGCAGGGATATCGACCGGAGCCTCACTGTTGAAGCGCTGAAGGCGATTTCACCGGGCATTGCCGATGCTACCGCTTATCAAAACTTTATTATTGGCGCGTTCACCGAGCTTTTCTATCCGGCGCTCACTCGCCCTACAAAAGAGCAGCGCGTCGATGAGGGACGTAAGCGGCTGGATATCTTCTTTTACAACTCCGCAACTACAGGGTTTTTCTCGCGTTTGGTGAATGCGCACGGGTATCACGCTCCCTATGTCACCGTAGAGTGTAAGAACTATTCGAGTGATCCGAAAAACAACGAATTGGATCAGCTGATTGGGCGACTGAACCGGAAGCGCGGCTTCGTCGGCATTCTCGCCTGCAGGACCGTTGAAGATAAGCCCCTGATGCTTAAGCGGTGTAGGGACGTGGTGAACAATAATGACAAACAGCTCGTGCTTGTGCTTGATGACGGTGACATCTTAGCCATGCTCGGCTTCGCGGCCAAACATGAGCGGGCGAAGATCGATGAATTGCTCGAAGACAGACTGAAGGACGTTCTGACCTAGAGGAGCTGCGGTTGCAGCCGAGATTCATCGCAGGAATGGAAGGTAATCTTTTCAAACCTGAGCAGTGTACAAAATCGAGCAATCATCGACCGGGATTTCGTCGTTGCTTAGAACGCTTTCGACTTTCAAACTTGAACGCTCAGACAGATTCCAATTTGTTAAGAGCATCGGGGATGTCTGCCTGAGACACAATGGCAGAGCGCTCAAACACGCTACGAGTACGCCAGCCGCCGATCTTCATAGTGACGCCTTCCGCGGCCCCGACGCGACACCGATTATAAGCGGCAGTGAGGAACAGATCGTGGAATCGAAGCCCCGGCCTCAACTACTCGCTTCCAGTCGGTTCGCAGATAATTTCTAGACTAAGCCCAGTTCCCATTGAAGATCACTGATTTGAACCTCCAGCTCTTCCAATCTTTCAAATAGCAAAGAGCTTTGCTGATCCGATTCGACCAGGAGCGCTAAAGCTGCAACCGATTCAATCGGAGTACCGAGGGCGTTCAGACGAATGCTCAACGGCGGATGTGTATCCGTTGGATGTGGTGTTTTCACCAAGTCCAAATTCCTGAGCAGTGAAGGATCGACTTTATCAGCAACCATTGCAGCAAAAAGCTGGCTCATGTTGTAGAACCAGCTTCTAGCTTCATAAGACTTGTCGCCGAGAGTCACAATCCCTGTCGCCCTAGACTCCTTGGCCCATTGGATCAACTCATACCAGACGCCTGTATATGCCGATATTTTTACGAGAACACTCGCAATGGCGGTTGCACTTTCAACCCGCGAAGCCAGTGCATCAGCCGACAGCTCGCGGTCTCGTCCGATCAGGCTTTCGGGCCGCGAAAAGGCGTCGAAAAAGAAGCTCAATAGGTACACCGAAGGTAATAATGAAAGTCCAGCAATAGCGAAGATGATGCGCCACGCAGCAAACGGTACATAATCCCCGATTTTCATGACACGAGCCGAAGCATTGGACACACCGACAATTGAAGCGGAAATGCCACGATAGATCGGGTAAAAGTCGATAGTGAATTTCGCATCATCCCCTTTGAAGTGAGCTAATTCATGCAGGACCACCGCAGCGAGTTCATGAGTGCTGAGAATACGACACAAAGGGAGCGACAAGTACATTGTCGCTCCCTCGAATGTCCCTGATGCACAGATTACCGTCGCCTCGGTCACAAAAAAGTTAGGGCTGAATCCGGCGATGATATGGTCTGGGACCTTCGCTTCAGCTTTCACCGCAAGTTCTCTGACGAGTTTCCATATCGTCGGATGTTCGCTCTCTTCTAGTTTCAGTCCGAGAACTGTGGTGCTTGCTTTTGGAAACCCGGTCAAGAGTGGCTTCACCGTGAAGAATGCGCCGACCATTGACACACAGCCTAGCAGGACAATCCAGAAGTATTGGTCACCGTGGAGTTCTCCAAAAGAGTATCCGTAGATGACCCCTGAAACCAAGAACCATTGCAGAAGAATTAGCGCAGCAACCAAGCCTGTGGACGCGTATACGCCAGGACGGAATACGGTGAGAAGTAGGTTCCTATCCGTCCGACATTTCAGCGAGAGCAGGAGCAGAAGGATCGAGTAGACGACTGGAATTACAGCCGCTCCGAGTGCCACTATTCGAAGCCGTCTTGTATTTTTGTACGGGGTGCAGACCTGCGACAGATCAACCTTCGTGAGGACCGTTGGATCGTAGCAGGCCGCTTGCAGTGTATATAGCGATTGTTTTTCAGCAGGCAAGTCCTTCAGGACTGCTTGATACCACTGCGATTCCTGACTCGTTAGCGCATCGTTCACGCAAAAATAGATCGTGGCCGGGGCGCCGAGGAAAAGGACGATGATCCAGATTATTTTCGCCATGGTTCGCTGCTGTGCGGTTCTCTGAGAATACCACGTCCATGCATGTTGTATTCATCGTGCCCCTACGCGGCGAAGGGCATCCCCATGCGTCCAGCAAAGCGCTTTGCGCATGAGAATTATTTCAATCCTGACCGCATAGATCGCCCGCTTTAGCTTCGCATTCGCGGCCCGTACCGGGTAAGTATTGAGTGACGGGAATGCGCTATGGGATTTGGTCGTGATACTCAGCTCGTTTCTAGTTTTTTTAATGCATCGGCGATGTCGGTTTGCGAAACGATTGCATAACGCTCAAAGACGCTACGAGTGCGCCAGCCGCCGATCTTCATAATGACTCCTTCCGCGATACCGGCGCGACGAAGATTGCGAGCGGCAGTGCGGCGAAGATCGTGGAAGAGAAGCCCCGGCACACCGGCAGCCTTAGAGGCGTTCGCCCACGTCTCGCGGAAATCCTTTACCGGTTTCCCATCGGGGCGCGTTAGCACCGAGGAATCCGCAGTCTTCCCGGCGACACATTGAGTCAGCAAAGCATGGATGTTCCCAGTCATTGTGACCTCGCGTCCATCCTTGTTCTTGGTGGTGCCGGGTTCCAGACGAATCGTTCGTGCGGCGATATCGATTTGGCCGACCTTGAGGTTGATTAGCTCGCTGATTCGCCATCCGTATGTCCGCCCCATCTCGACGATCGTTTGGAACCAGAGATCAGGGCAATATCCGATCAGCTTCTTGTACTGCGCGTCTTCGAGGAAGCCGGTACGGATGTTGTCCTCAGTGAGCTTGGGGAATTTGGGCAGACGGAAGACTTTCGGCGGTGTGGCAAACATGCCGATGCGGAACATCCGCTTGAGTGCAGCCATCTCGCGATTGATCGTCGCATTTGAGGCGTGTTCACTCTGGCGATGGTCAACGTATTTCGCTACTAGATCGCTTGTGACTTCCATGACCCGGCGCGACCCGAAGAACGGCTCTATATGCAGCCGCCAGCGGGTCTGAACATCATCGGTCGTCTTCCGCCCATTGATGCGGTAATCGCGGAAGAGATCATCGGCCAATTCGCCCACGGTTATGCGCTCATACGTCGGCCCAACGAATGTATTGGTGCTGATTTCAGCGAGACGTTTGCCCAGGATTCGAGTCGCGTTGCGCTTGTCTTCCGTGCGGGTTGATTCACGGAACGATCTTCCGTTGCGGTGGTACTTGATCCACCAAATTGCGCTGCCTTCGCGCTGATACAAGCTGCCGGTTCCACGAGGACGTGCCATCTGGATTCCTCCCTTTAGACAGGGCCGATACGTTAGCTGGCAAATAGATCAATAGCAGTGTGTTTATGGCGCTCAATATAAGCGTCGAGATCACGAAGATCAAAGAGAAAGGGCGTTCCTGCCCCATCTTGGACAAAGGGCAATCCGCCATCCTGAACCAAGCGCCGGAGCTTCCATTCACTGATGCAGAGATAGTCGGCAGCTTGCCTCGTTCGGATGAGGCGGCGGCGATGATGCGTTGGCGATGGCGGAAATCGTTGCATAGGGGAAGACCCTCCAAACTGCCGATATTGACAATTTAGTGTTGTGTGAGTATGTTGTCAATATGTATGACATACAAATTTACGGATGACGGTATGGAGGTTGCGCATGGCACGCGAGCGTGAGCTTTCCGAGGAAAAGACTCAGGAACGACAGCAGAAGACATTGTCACTCCGTATTTCGGATGTGCTGCATGATCGCTTGGAGCGGGTCCGCGATGTCTTGTCGGTAAAGGCCGGTAGCCGTGTGACAATTTCCGAGGTTGCAAAGCATCTTCTGGAGTCTGCCGACGAGGAACGCCTTGAGCTGGTCGAGCTGATGCAGAAGCCGACAGACGCGCTTCTCATGATTCGAGAAAAACATGCGCAAGGAGTACGGCTCTCCAAGAACGAATGGACCTGCATCGCCTATTATGCGCACAGAGGCATGGAGTGGTTCACCGGAGGACATTCAAACATCCTTCCCGATTCGTACATTGCGGTCGTCAAGGCTTTCCTAGCTGTCTACGACATCCTTCCCGACTCTGAGACAAGGCACGAGGACTATTACTTAGGGAATCTCGCCGACCATGAGTTCAAGGTGCATCGTCCCATTACCAGCGATGTCGTCCTAAAGGCTGCGGCGCATTGCATCCACAAAGTGGAGACGGCCAAGAAGCCATACAGGCCACTGTCTGTCGGGCGAAATCTTTACCATGCGCTCGACAGCGAGAAAATCACAGACACCACCGCACTGAACGAAGCTCTGGCTCCCTTCTGGAAACCTCTTTGGAGGCTTGCAGCGAGAGGCCATTACAGAGTTTGTAGTCTTCCCCTTCGTGCCCCCAAGGCGGCAGGGGGTGAGCACTATGAAGAGGAATCCTTTTTACCTCCAGTGTCGGAGTCTGTGCCCGATGGCGATTTCTCCCTCTCTTTCTCGACTCTTGACAACACCGATCTCTCGATACTTTTCGTCTTTCCAGGAACGCGCGGTGCGATGTATCCACTCAGCCGCTATCCGATGATTGCAGCGTTTCGTGCAATGCTGTTCGGAATTTGCGATGACAGCGAGATGCAGCATTGGGACGGTGAGATGTTCTATGCCTATACCAGCCGGAATGGTGACGAGATCGATGTCTCCTTTCGCGCCAAGGACAACGGCATCACGTTTGGTTTTTCATCCCGCGAATGGGCGGCGGTGAAGAAGCTGTTTGCCAAGGCGTGGAATACGCCTGAGGTTAGTCGTACCTGGGACAAGTTGGTCGAGGAGTACGGCGAGCTGTAAGAACGCGCTGCCTACGGCATCGGCTTAAGAAGGACACACCACCCCAGATTGGGTGCTGTGCAGGAACCTTAGTTGCCGTGCGGTAACTCTCGGCAGGAGTTGGATTTCGATGTTACCTGTATTTCTTGCTCGGAGTATCAGTACCGCACGGTAACTACTTGATTATTGGTTCTTCGTGAACATCCCGTCGGCGAAAGGAAACTCGTATGGTGAAGCTCGCACTGCGCAATAAATCTGTCGGAACGAAGGTCACAGCTACTGAGTTTGACGCCTTGGAAAGGCGAGCACACGCGCAGAAGTTGACCCTTTCCGAGTGGGTGCGAGCAGAGTTGCTGAACATCAAGAAAGACGACGGTGACGAAGTATTGCTCGGGGAGCTGTTGGCTCTGAGAGCCATTTTGATAAATCTTCTCTTCTCGCTCGGTAAGGGTGAGAGCTTGACGGCCGAGGCAATGAAAGAACTGATCGAGCGTGCAGATCGAGACAAGGTAAATCGCGCAGCCGGACGGCGATCTGACGGAGGACTGTCCGTTCGCCATGCCGCCGCTGAATAGGAAGTGAGGGCCTAAGTATGTCGGAATGGGGACGGAAAGAATACTCGAAAGCATGGCCGAGCCGAACGCCGGTTTGGACGTGGACGGCGACGCTGCTGTCCCTGGCGGTGTTCGCCGGGATGCTGGCGCTCGAATATAAGGCGAATTGGACGGCGGCGGAGCGTCTGTACTTGACGGACTACCTGAAGAGCGGAGCGCGGGGCAAGGTGTCGGCAACGGCGGCCAGCAAGTACACGCTGCTGGAGGCGGTGGTTGGCAAGGGCCAGCGCCTTGTGATGGACGACGAGATAGAGCAGGTTCCATCGTTGGACGGTAGGCCGGGTTACAGGCTGACGGACGTGGGTGTGAAGCACGGCATCGCGCGGCTGGCCTGGGTGAGGGGTACGTTCAACGACCGGATGCTGCATCGGGTCATGGGTGAGGCCGTCTATGAGAATGTCGGAAGCTGGGAGTTCTACCGGCTTCCCTTGTCCCTCGCAGTGGCGTTCTTCGTTCTTGCGCTGTTCTTGGCGGTGCCGAAGGACCGGGCGCGGAGGATGATTTGGAAGCATGGCCGGAGGCTACGCGGGCCGGAGCTGGTGACGACAGCGGAGTTCAACGAGAAGTTGGGCAAGTCGAAGCTCTTGACGACTCATCTGCCGGATGGTATCGCACTTATCAATGAGGAGCAGAGCTGGATCGATAAGGTGATGCGCAATGATTTGAGTCGCTGGGCACGTGTTCCGCGCGACCGCGAGGCGATGCACTTCCTCATCGTAGGAGACAGCGGCACTGGCAAGAGCGCGGCTATAAGACAGATACTTTCGCAGGTTTGGGAACGCGGCGAAGCGGCCATCGTCTACGACCCGGCGATGGAATATCTGCCGCAGTTCTACGACGAAGCCAGGGGCGACGTTGTGCTGAATCCGCTTGATGCGCGGTGTCCGTTCTGGACTCCAGGCGACGAAGTTCCGCACGAGGCCGAGGCTCTTACGCTGTCCGTCAGCCTGTTCCCGGATCAGGGCCGGGAGAACCGGTTCTTCGTCGAAGCGCCGAGGAAAATCTTCGCACACCTAATCAATCTGAGGCCGACGCCGGAGGAGCTAACGTACTGGATGGCGAACGCGGATGAGATCGACAAGCGGATCGCCGGGACGGAGATGGCGGCCATGATCGAGAAGGGCGCAGCGAACCAGCGTAGCGGCGTTCTGGGATCGCTGAATATGGTGGCGGATGCGTTCAAGCTGCTGCCCAGAGAGTCGGAGACGAAGCAGCGTTGGAGCACGGTCGAGTGGGCAAAGGAGCGCAAAGGATGGGTGTTCCTGACATCGAAGCCGACGATGCGGGAGAGAATGCGCCCGCTCATCAGCCTTTGGCTGGACTTGCTTGTATTGCGTCTGATGAATGAGGAATCGAGCACACGCAAGACGTGGTTCGTGCTTGACGAGTTGGCCAGTTTGCAGCATCTCCCGCAGCTTAAAACGGCGGTGACGGAGAATAGAAAATCGAATAATCCGATGGTGCTGGGCTTTCAGGGCAAGGCACAGGTGGAGGCTCTGTACGGCCATGTTGCGGAGGCAATGCTGTCACAGCCGGCGACGAAGATCTTCCTCAAAACCAGTGAGCCTCATGCGTCCGAATGGATCTCGAAAGCCATCGGCGAAATCGAGATCGAACGCTTCCGCGAGTCGCGGACAGTAGGCCGTTTCCCGGCGAACTCGCAAAACGAGCAACGCGACATCACGCGGGAGCCGTTGGTGATGTCGTCGGAAGTGGCAGGGCTTGACCCGTTGCATGGCTACTTAAAGCACGGCAATCTGGTCGTGCGGATGCGCTTCCCGTATCTTGAGCTGCCGAACAATGCGCGGAAGTTCGTCGAACGGAAGATGACCTCGACGGCTGAAAAACTAGCCGCGCAGCCGGAGCCTGTTGCGGTCAAAGAAGCCGAGTCGGTGATCGAGGTTGCCTCTCCGAAGAAGCCGCCGGTCGCCGTCTCCGAGCAGTTGAAGCCGCTCGCCCAAGTCAATGAACAGCAGCACTTTTTCGAGTAACCAATCATGGTGACGCTCTCAAAACCGATCAGCGCAGGACAGGCTCAGGCTTATCACAAAGAGGAGTTCGCCAACGCCAAGGAGAACTACTACACAGAGGGTGAGCGTGTGCGCGGGGAGTGGCAGGGCCAACTTGCTGCGCGGTTCGGATTGACTGGCGAGGTGCAGGAGGAGCAATTCGCCCGACTGTCTGAAGGCCAGCATCCGGTGACCGGCGAGCAGCTTGTTCGGCATCAGACGGCGCGTGAATATGAGAACGGGCGCGGTGAGATGGTGCGTTCCATGGAGCATCGTGCCGGTTGGGATGCGACGTTCAGCGCGCCGAAATCCGTCTCATTGACCGCGCTTGTTGGAGGCGACGACCGGATCAGAGATGCCCATCGGGGAAGTGTGACAGTCGCGCTAAACGAGATGGAGAGTTACGTTCAGGCGCGAATCGGCGGCAGCATCCCGGCACAGACGACGGGTGCATGGGCTGTTGCCAAGTTCGAGCATGACAGTAGCCGACCCGTCGAAGGGTACGCCGCACCGCAGCTTCATACCCATGCGGTCGTCTTCAATATCACTGAAACAGCAGACGGCGACATGCGGGCGTTACAGCCGCAGGAACTGTACAAGACGCAACAGTACGCGACAGCGGTCTATCGGTCGGAGTTGGCGGCGCGTTTGCGGGGAATGGGCTACGAGATTGAGCGCGGGGAGCACGGCCAGCCGGAGATCAAAGGCTACTCGCGCGAGTACATGGAGGCATCGAGTCCGCGGCGACAGCAGATCAAAGATCATCTTGTAGAGCATGGTCGTACCGGCCCTGAAGCTGCGGAGATAGCAGCGCATCACACGCGCGGCAACAAACAGAATCTCTCACACGATGAGGTGCGAGCACAGCATCAGGCTATGGCAACCGCACACGGAGATCAGCCGCAGCGGGTTGTCCTTGCAGCGACACAGCGTCCCGCTGTCGAGCTATCCCCGGAAGGATTGGTGACCGCCGCAGCCGACGGCATGAGCTACGCGCGAGAGCGCGGCATGGAGCGGGAGGCCGTGACCGACGAGCGTTCTTTGATGCGCGACGCTCTTAAACACACGATGGGCGAGGCACGATTGCCGGAGATACGCGCCGAGTTCGCGCGGCGTGTTGAAGCGTCGGAACTGATCGAGGTGTCACATAGAGAGGGCGCGGCTGGGCGCACATTCACAACTCGCGAGATGCAGGGCTACGAGCGCGAGCTGATTGAGCGGATGAAGTTGAGCCAGGGCAACCGCGAGGTATTGGCGGATGGCAACGTGCGGCAACGGACGATGGAGCAGCATCCGCATCTGAGCTTGAGCCAGCGGAACGCCGTCGATACCGTGCTGACAAGCCGCGACCAGATGATGGCCTTGGAGGGCGTTGCCGGAGCCGGGAAGACAACGTCCCTAGCCGCCGTTCGTGAGGCTGCTGTGAGCGCGGGCTACGAGGTCGAGGGGCTTGCGCCGACATCGCGGGCTGCACAGAAACTCGGCGAGGCGGGCATGGAAACCCACACGTTGCAGCACCATCTCGCGCGTGGTGACCGCGCCGACGACGGCCAGAAACGGCTCTATGTTATCGACGAATCGAGCATGGCGAGCACCAAGCAGATGCACACATTCATCGAGCGTCTAAGGGAAAATGAGCGTGTTCTCTTCGTGGGCGATACGCGTCAGCATGAGGCGGTGGAGGCCGGGAGGCCTTACGCGCAGTTGCAGGAGGCGGGGCTTCGCACGGCGCGTCTTGACGAGATCATCCGGCAGAAAGACCCTGCTCTGAAGGAGGTTGTCGAGCAGCTTGCGAGAGGCGAGGTGCGGGATGCCATCGGCAATCTCAACGAACAGGGGCGGGTGCATGAGATCGGCGACCGACAGGAGCGCATCGCGGAGATTGCCCGCGAGTATGTGCGTTCGCCTGAGAACACATTGGTAGTCTCGCCCGACAATGAAAGCCGCCGCGAGATTAACCAGCACATCCATCGAGCGATGCAGGACACCGGCCAGGTGAAGGGTGAAGAGCACCGAGTGCATGTGCTCTACGCACGACAAGACATCACCGGAGCCGACCGGCAATACGCACAGAACTACGAGAGCGGCGACGTAATCCGCTACTCGAAAGGGTCGAAACCGCTCGGAATCGAGGCGGGGGAGTATGCGCGTGTGGCCCGTACTGAGCCGGAGAATAACATCGTCACGGTAACGCGGAAGAGCGGCGAGGAGTTGAGCTATGACCCGCGCCGGTTGCAGGGCGTGACGGTATACCGCGACACCGAGCGCACATTTGCAGAGGGTGACCGGGTGCAGGTGACCGCCCCGTATCACGAGCAAAAGCTGGCGAATCGTGAACTGGGGACGGTGGAGCAGATCGACGGTGGCGGCAACCTGAAATTGAAGATGGACTCGGGTCGTGAGGTCGAGTTCAATGCGCGGCAACATCCGCATTTGGACTACGGCTATGCGGTGACGAGCCACAGCAGCCAAGGCCAGACCGCCGACCGGGTGCTGATTCACGTTGACTCCGAACAGGCGCACGGCGAGCTGCTGAATAGCCGCATGGCGTATGTCTCCGTCTCTCGGGCGCAGTACGACGCACAGATTTACACGAACGACGCGGGAACGCTGGGCCAAGAACTGAGCCGTGATGTATCGAAGTCGGTAGCTCTTGAGGATGTGACTATTGCGAAGAGCCTTGATTCTCGGCCGGTTCAGCAGATCGTAGAACCGCTTGGATTGGGTTTGAGCCTGTAGGAGTGTTGCAATACGTCATCCTTTATAATCAACTAATGACGTTTTGAGACAAGCGATGATGACAAACAACATGATGAAGACAATGCAGTATGTCGGCAAGCACGGGATCGTCAGACCCCGCGATCTTGAAGCGCTTGGAATCCCGCGCGAATATCTTCTTCGTCTATACCGGCGAGGCAAACTCAGCCGAACTGGTCGCGGCGTCTACACTCTACCCGACGCGGCCATTACCGAGAGGCATTCCTATGCTGAGGTGACGAAGCGAGTTCCGGGAGCTGTTCTGTGCCTTCTAACGGCGCTCGCTTTCCACGAGATCACGACTCAGAACCCATCGTCCATATGGATTGCCCTGGGGAAGGGCGCTAGAACGCCCGCGCTGGAGTCTCCTTCGCTAAGGATTGCTCGGCTGTCCGGGCCATCCCTCACAGAAGGCATTGAGACCCATCGTGTCGAGGGCGTTTCCGTCCGTGTTTACTCCGCTGCAAAGACCGTCGCGGACTGCTTTAAGTTTCGTAACAAGATCGGTCTCGACATCGCAATCGAGGCTCTAAGAGATTGCCTTTCGCAGAGAAAGGCGAGCATCAATGACATCTACCGCTACGCTAAGATTTGCCGCGTCAGCAATGTCATTCGCCCATACATGGAGGCCCTATGACGCGAGAACCCAACAAGAATCCGGCGGCATCCATCCGAGCCAAGCTCCTCTCCCTCTCCCGCGAGAAGGGCGAAGATTATCAGAGAGTGCTCGGCAGGTTTGCCATTGAAAGATTCCTCTATCGGCTGGGTATTTCGACCTATAGAGATCGCTTTGTGCTCAAAGGCGCAACGCTCTTTACTCTGTGGACCGGGGAAACCCATCGACCGACGAAGGACTTGGATTTGCTTGGCTGGGGCTCGTCTGCCATCGCTGACGTAGAACAGGTCTTCCGTGACATCTGCGAAATCTCGGAGGACGACGGCATTGTCTTTGATAGTCAATCTGTCGAAGGGACGACGATCAAAGAGAATGACGAGTACAACGGTGTTCACGTAAGGTTCCGTGCTCAACTCGCTGGGGCGCAGATGAGTTTGCAGGTCGACATCGGATTTGGCGATGCAGTCTTCCCCGAGCCTGAGCTGGCGACGTTCCCTGTACTCCTGCCAATGTCAGCGCCCATTATTCGCGCCTACCCACGGGAGGCGTCGATTGCGGAAAAGTTGCACGCGATGGTTCAACTCGACATCCGAAACAGCCGAATGAAGGACTTCTACGACATCTGGTTCATGGCGAACACCTGGACATTCACGTTGGAATCCTTGCGGAATGCAATCGCGTTGTCCTTCCAGCGGCGCGGTTCGGCGATGCCGAATGGCGTCCCGTTCGCGCTGACAGACGAGTTCTTGACCGATGCCCAGAAATTGCAGTTATGGAAAGCTTTTGCGGGACGCCTGAACGCTGGTGATAAAGCCCTTACTCTAGCCGAAGTGGGGGCCGTGCTCCGCGCTTTCCTTGTGCCGTGTCTTTCATCCAAGAGCGATATCGCTCAAGTGTGGACGCCAGCCGTCGGCTGGCACGAGTCCGAGAGCTAATCCCAGCTTCACATCAAGCCGCTGACGCGGCATACCCTCCGCTCCGGCGTCTGTAAAGGCTCTGCGCTGCGCTTGGACCGCTGGCGCGGCGCTTCGCGGCCTTGACAGACGCTCCGCTGCGGGTGATTTCCAATTATGAGAAGAATGTATTCTTCTCATGTGTCCAAGACACATGCCGGGATGCTCCGACTTGACCGCCAGGAGAATGACGGGGCGGAGATGGATTTCTGGGAACTGAGCTTCCCGAAAGGCGTTGAAGTCGCGATAGAGCTGCTGCTCTTAGGTGCCCCCTTAAGTCGAACATTGACGATCTTGTTGGTGGATAAGTGCAACATACTTTGTGCAACCGATGTAGAATTGACTCCTATCAGCACATCTGAAGACTGCATCCGGTACAGAGATTCATGACCATGTATTCCAGCGTAATTAGTGGTGATGACTGGCAGAAGTTTGTCATGAGGTTGCTCTATGTGCGACACGGTAGCGACCTCGTGGAGGTGCCCGATCAACACAAAGGAGATCACGGGATCGAGGCCTTTACTACTGATGGGTGTGTCTATCAGTGCTACGCCCCGGAGGGGGATGTCGGTCCTGCAATTCTCGCTGACCGGCACAAGACGAAGATCTCCGCAGACATTCTAAAGTTTAAGAGCAATCAATCCGAGCTGAAGAAGCTCTTCGGCAGCACGAAGATTTCACGTTGGCTTCTTGTTGTTCCTGACCATTGCAGCTCTGACGTGGTAGCTCATTGCGAGAAGAAAGCGCAGGAACTAAGGGAATTAGACCCAGTGCCGTCCTACCTCGCAGAAGATTTCAAAGTCATCACCATCAACGGCTATGAGTTCTTCTCCCTTCAGATTTCGCAGATTGAGAAGAACGGAGGCTTCCTCTTGGAAGCCGATGTTTTACCCCTTGAGCCGGAACAAGTATCAATTTTCGAGACCACCGCGAACGAAGAGTGGCTCGCAAACTTGGATCGAAAACTGCTTTCTTTGCCGAGGCTTCCAGAGGGTCCCGCTAGAGCGGCATTCCGAGAACGGCTTTTGCGCTATTACCTCGAAGGCAGCAATGCTCTGACCTATTACGATCAGCGTTTTCCTCTCATTTCGGAGCGAGTGCGTTCCCTCAAGGAAGCGGAGTCACGCTCTCTGGAAATCGAAAGCGTGTTGAAGAGCCTCACAATTACGAAAACGCGGGAGGAATTTAGGCAAAAGATGAGCGAAGGCATACCATCCCTGGGAACCGTCACCGCTGACATTCTCTGCTGGGCGGCAACGGTCGAGTGGCTGATGCTTTGCCCGCTGGACCCGACCGGATAATATGGACGATCCCTTCGATATCTCATTTTCCTTCTCGCGGAAGCCTGTGCCCATTCCCGCTCTTCTACGTCCCGAGCTGAGAATAGCGCTGATACTGCTTTGTCTGTCGCGATGCTGGGGCGAACGCGCAACAAGAAGGCACCTCCATGTGCTGAATTGGGCCGTTAGGACACCTGAGGCGCAGCTTGCTTTTACGAATGTAATAGCCGGAAATCTACGGCCTGATGCCGCAATCGTTCGGTTCGATCCGATCATGGATCGCGCGCTCCAATATGCTGAGGGTGAAAAGCTCGTCCTTACCGCTGGTGAAGTTGTGCATCTTCAGACAAAGGGCAGTGCATTCCTCAAGCGTCTGCAACAGGATAAGGACTGCCTAGCTCAGGAGAAAGCCTTCATGTCAGAGTTCACTAAGAAATTCACAAAAGACCAACTAGATTCTTTCATCCCGAGTGGTGCTGCATGAGCCTTAAGCTGAGACAAATTGAGATTCGTATCACAACCCTCCAAGGCATCTTCGGTGTACGCGTCCGTTTGGATGACGATGGGCTTATCGTAATTCGTGCTGACAACACGAGTGGAAAGTCCACACTGGTTCAGGGACTCATCTACGGGTTAGGTTTAGAGGCGATGTTGACAGCGAATCAACAGGCTCTTCCTCTGCAGTACGCGATCACGGAGAAATTTCTCTACGAAGGGAAAGAGGTTCGCGTCAGTGAATCAGAAGTGCTCATCGAGATGCAGAACTCGAACGGAGAGATCATAACGACGCAACGACCGATCATCAGCAACACGAAGAAAAAGCATTTGATCACGGTTTGGAATGGGCCCGCCCTTACAGAACCTGAAAATCTATACGACAAGTCTGACTACTTCGTGCGGATTGAAGGTGCAGCACAGCGCGAGATGGGTTTTCATACATTCTTTGCTAAATACTTGGGCTGGACTTTACCTGAAGTTTCCCGCTTCGATGGTTCAGAGACCATCCTCTATCTCGAATGTATTTTTCCTCTGTTTGTGATCGAACAGAAGCATGGCTGGTCCGGAATCCAGTCACGTCTACCGACACACTTTGGCATTAGGGAGATGGGTAAGCGGTCAATCGAGTTCGTCCTCAAGCTTGACTCTTATGCCATTGCACAGAAAAGACAACAAATTCGCGAGGACCTAACCAGGCTGAACGCAAAGTGGGAGCGGAGCGTTCGAGACTTTGACGCCAAGGTTGGCGCTCTTGGTTCCGTAGTCCGTGGTCTGCCTATCGCTCCTCGTGCTGCTTGGCCCGGAAAGTCAATGACAGATGTGCTCATCTTCAGAGACAACGAGTGGGTGAGTCTCGGTGTTGCAGAGGAAAAGGACCGCGAGAAGCTTGCCGCGTTATTCGCGGAGGAAATACCGAGCACGAGTGCCGATGCGCCTCGCATCACTGCCCTGTTGCGCGACGCGCAACGCGAGCTTGTGACGTTGGAGGTGCTGGCTGCGCGCTCTATTCGTGACAACTCTGTTGAAGAAGAGCAGAACGTTGAGTTACGACAGCGCCTTGCGAGTCTCCAAGCAGACCGTCAGTCATATCTAGACCTCAGGCGCCTCCACTCCATCGGCGCCGATCTCGCACTCGAAGTTGCCTCTAAGCATTGCCCTACGTGTGACCAATCTATTGAGGACGTGCTTCTTCCTCAAGGGGCGTTAACAGCGCCTATGGCCCTCGAGGAGAATTTGCGGTTTATCAGCGGACAGATCACCACTTTTCAGACCATGCTCCAAGACTCCGAGCGTGTGCTTGAAAATCGGAGTCGGTCCGTCACGGCAATTAACAGCAAACTTCAGGAACTCAGGACGACCATTCGATCCTACCGTGACGCTTTGATCTCATCTCAAAACTCTGCATCAGCCGGCGCTGTAAGAGAGCGGTTAGTTGTAGAGGGGCGCTTGCAGACTATCCAAACGCTCAAGAATATGTTGAACGAGACTTTGGCTGAGTTGACCTTGTTTTCTGAGCAATACGGCAACCTGCAAAGCGCATTGGAAGCGTTGAAAGAGGATAGATCCGTAGAAGATGAGGCAAAGCTTTCCGCACTCCAAGCGTCGTTCCTATCGCAGTTGGACCAGTATGGGTTTAGCAGCATTACCCCAACCTCCGCTCTTCAAATCTCACGAGAGACGTTTAGACCAACCTACGAGGCCTTTGACCTCGGCTTTAATTTATCCGCGAGCGACATGATTCGGACTATCTGGTCGTATCTAAACGGCCTGATGGAGGTCGCAAGAACGCAAGACACAAATCATCTCGGTCTCCTTGTGTTGGATGAACCGCGTCAGCAGCAGGCGAATAAGGTTAGCTTTTCAGCGTTCGCGTTGAGGGCTTCCCTGGCGAACAAGTGGCATCAGCAGATGATTTTTCTCACAAGCGAAGATCAGGAAACCCTCGAACGGATGATGAAAGATGTACCTCATCAGATGGTCAATTTCGAGGGAAAATTGATTCAGCCGCTTCAAGTTGATCGCATGATCTGACAAGGGTTCTTCAATGATAGGTGTGACCGTTGGAATGTCGCAGGCACTGGGAGAACGATTCGGCGATCGACCTCCGAGGAAGTGCCAGACTTCTAAAGTTTCCGTCTATGTTCGAGGCGGAGCTAATGGTTTGAAAACTGTGCCCAAACTGTGCCCAAACATCCTGAATAACCCCTCACAGAACCGCATGGAGCCGCATCGGCGAGTCCGCTAAGTCACTGTAAACACTGTGTTTTCAATATGTAAGAAGTAGAGGATAGGGACTCAAAATCCGCCGATCGCAAGGTCGTGAGGGTTCAAGTCCCTCCCCCGGCACCAAGATTCCAAATACTTTAATCGTAAAACGGCCGCTCCTCAGCGAGCAGGGTCCGGTCTCTGTGCAGAACGATATGCGATGGAAGACTTGGCTGTGACATCGTCTTGAAACATCTAACAGGATTACCAGAACTGCGTTGCCACTACGGATGTGGCACCCGTGTTTCCTGCGATCACTTCTATTTTCAGAACGACTTCGAAATTCTGGTCTAGAGAGCCATGAGGCGCCGAACGGGCGAGGGTTTCCAGGGCATCGGGTGAAACGATGAACTCGCCCGCAGCTTGAGAGCCATTCGAGCCGATTCCCGCCACAACCGCTACAGGCCCATCAGTCGTGGCATCGTTGAAACGCGCTACGATCGCGTAGTCCGCCGTTTGCTGAACATAGGGCGTGTTGAAGTCAACGCTCCAATCGCGACGTTCCGGATGCGCGGTGTCAACGATATAGTGCAAGCCTCCCGCCTGTTCAAAGTGAAAACGAAGCGGCTTGAGCAGACGCATGGTCCAGATGTTGTTGTAACCGGCCACCAGCACGACTGGAAGCCGATGAAGGTCCTGCAGATTATTTGAAGACGCCTCATGTATTCGGAACTGCTTGTGCTGTGTTTGCAGGAATCCGGCCACTTGAGAAATCGCCTGGACCGCCGAGAAAGAGAGACGAGCTTCCGGCCGCAGGAGGTGCTCCTCGATGGTTGCGTCAGGAGGTTCGGGTAGTTCTTTATCATCGAAGTGGGTTCGACCGGCAGTGATGAGCACCCTGTCAGGATTCGTCAAAAGCGGGCCCCAGAGTTCCATGATGGGGGTGCGTGAAGAAGGCATGGAAGAGGCTGGGAGAAAGAAATGCGCAATCAGGGCAACCGCAGTCATAACGAGTGCGCCGGCGAGCAGGCCTGATAGGAAGACGGTTCGCCAGGAAGGCCGGCCTAGGCTTGCATCCGCCGGGTGTGCAATGGCGTGAAGATTGTGCGCGGCCGTCTCAGCATCGTTATCAATCGATACCGATGCTTCCTCGTCGCGCAGTGGCTGCTCCAATTTCTCTGAAGATCCGATGCGAGAGAACTGCGGAACATAGGTTCCGACCGGCAAGCCAATCTCGATCATGCTGTGGTTTTCCTGATAAAACTGCGCGATTCTACGACGGACCTCGCCTGCGCTGAATCGCACCACAGGATCGGCGTTTGTGTCGTAATCGGCTGTCCGATGGAAGACCTCGATTCCAAGGGTCCGCTCTTTAAGGTCTTCGTGCCTTCCAGAAAGCGTCTTCTCAACTACGTAACGCAGGAGTGAAGGATAGCGCTGGCTGTTCCGAAACGGTGGGCTCGCCAGAATTCGATCAAGTTCCTCCTTTACCGCGAGGCGATCGTCTTCGGTAACAGGGGCCCAGGTCTTTCGATTTGGAGCAAGACTCATAGAGAATGCACCTGGAAGCCGATACAACTTCCGCATGGCGATGTTACAACGCACAGGCGCTTTGTAACAAGCCATTGATCATCTGTTTAATCAATGGCTTATCAGCGTGCCTGATTCGCTACCGTATGCAACTTGCCAACGGCGTCGTCCACCGCGCAAAGTCGCGAACGTTGATTTTATCTCTTGTTCATCTCCTGCCACTTGGGGCATGGACGCACAAGCTCTAGCGCGGAATTGCGCGGAATGCTCCAGGGAGAGGTATCGAAGCGCGGGAGTTAATCAACCGAAGCTGCAAGGTAGAAGAAAAGTCCTTTGCGATCTCCGTCGTAGAATATTCGCCGGCGGTTGTGGCTTTATGACTGAATCGAAAGACTTTCAAGGGAGATAGGGGCTCGGTGATTTGGAAACGTATTCAGACGTCTCAGCGGAAAGCAGGCTTGCTGAGGCAGTACGGCCAATCATGAGCGGCAAGCGAAGCCAATGGCCTCCGGAGAAGAATGAAATGACGTGAAATCGAGTAAAACAACCAAGCGCCAGGCCGGGCACGAACATTGCCCCGGCCCTGAGCGCAACGCACCGCGAACCTGGGAGGCGGGCCTTGGATTTCCGCGGTGTGGATCAGCGAATGCATAGAGCCGCTGATCGCAATATCCACAATCAACCCCGACCAGTGAACGCCGCAGCCCAAAGCTGCGGAGGAGGATTTAGCCATGACACGATGCAGTAGATCAAAGAGATGCAAAATGTTGTTGCCCGCGCAGCAACCGCGCGGCAACGACGCGATCAGTGATCACACCTGGGCCGCTTTGCAGGGGATGTGTGTGCCCAGATTCCTGGTTCTGCTTTTCGCCTGTGCGCTGCTTGCTGGTGCCCGTTCGAGTCAAGCGCAGGTGCTCTACGGTACGCTCGTAGGCAGTGTTACCGATTCCAGCGAATTAGCAGTCGTGGGTGCCACCGTGGTGGCTACCGATACTGGGACCAATATCGCCAAAACGGCGACAACGGACAACTCGGGCAACTATCGCCTTACGAATCTCGTGCCCGGGACGTATTCGGTATCCGTCGCCGCCAAGACATTCGGTTCGGTAGTTTCGCAAGAGATCACCATCCGGGCGAATATCGAGTTACGTTTTGATGTCCAGCTTCATCCGAAGTCGGTCGGGGAGACGGTCACAGTAACCGGCGCGCCGCCCGAGCTTCAAACGGACAACGCGACCGTAACCAATGAGCTGGAAACTGCGCAAGTGCAGACGCTCGTGACGACTGCGGGATTCAATATGCGCAACTTCCAAAGCTTGTTTCTCGTCCTTCCCGGCTTTTCGCCGCCAGGCGAACAACACTCGGAATCGTCGAATCCCGCCGATACAATGATGTTCAACGCAAACGGCGTGTCAGGCAGCAACAACAGCACCCGCATTGACGGCGTCAGCGATATCTATGCCTGGCTACCGGAGATCACCGCATATACCCCGTCGACCGAGGCGATCGCCTCAGTCAATGTGGTCACCAACAGTTTCAACGCCGAGCAGGGATTTGCCTCCGGCGCTGCAGTTAACGTGACGACCAAGTCCGGAACAAACCAATTCCACGGCACAGCCTGGGAATACAACATGATCAGCGCCCTGATGGCAAAGCCTTTTTTCACACCTTCGACCAGCGCGATTCCGAAGTACGTCTTGAACCAGTTCGGGGCAAATTACGGCGGTCCGATCAAGAAAAATAAAGCTTTCTTCTTCGGGAACTGGGAACGCACGCGGCGCGTGCAAGAGTTAAGCGGTAACCAGACGGTTCCAACCACCCCCATGCTCACAGGTGACTTCTCGGCCATCAGCACCACAATCTATAATCCCGCTACGGGCAATGCCGATGGCACCGGTCGCACGCCCTTCTTGAATAACACCATTCCGTCAGGCAGCATCTCCTACGCTGCGAACCAAATGGTGAAGCTGTTGGAGTCGTCTAAAATTGCGCCGAACGTTGCCGGCGCCGGGCTCAGCAATAATTGGTATGGTGTCGCCAGCGGTCAGTATACCCGCGACAATGTAGATACCCGCATCGATTACAACCCCAGCAGCAGGAGCACAATCTTCGGACGCTATGGATTCCAGAAGTCAACCATCTTTGATCCCCAGACGCTCGGAGCGGCAGGCGGCAACACCTTCGACAGCGGCCAGCCGGGCAATGCGCCGGGCCTGGTTCAATCGATCGGTATCGGCGGCACTTATGCCTTCCGGTCCAACCTGCTCCTGGATGCCAACGTCGGCTATCTGAGGCAGGGCATGTCTGCCAAAAACACCGATATCGGGACAGATTGGGGAACGTCTTACTTCAACATTCCCGGTACCAACGGCACCTGCAGTCTCTGTGGAGGAATGCCGGGCTTCTTCTTCAATAGCTCCAATTTCCTCTCGCAACTGGGAAATGAAAACCGCTCCAATCCCTTCCAATTCCGGGATAACACCTATGTGTCTGCGGCCAACCTGAGCTGGAACATAGGAAAGCACTCGACTCGCTACGGCATGGAGTTCGACCGTTTTGCGATCAATCACTTCCAGCCGCAGAATACCTACGGCCCTCGCGGCGGATTCCTTTTCTCGGGCGGTTTGACCGCGCTCAATGGCGGTGTAGCTGTGAATGGTTACAACACCTGGGCAGACTTTCTGCTGGGCCTTCCACAGGAGGTGCAGAAGGACACCCAATACCTGAATCCCGCCACGTCTCGCGAGAGCATCTGGGCCTTCTATGCCCAGGACCAGTGGCAGGCAACGAGCAAGCTCACGGTCAACTTCGGCGTCCGGTACGAGTATTATCCGATCGCGACCCGCGACCATACAGGGCTCGATATCTTTAACCCTGCCGATGGAAACATTTATGTGGAGGGATCTGGCGGCGTGCCCTCAAGCGTCAAAGTCAAAGTAGGAAAAGGCATGGTTGTGCCGCGCATTGGCTTGGCCTACCGCGTCGACAGCAAAACGGTAGTCCGCGCTGGCTTCGGATTGTCTACCAACCCCGACAGCTATCGAAATGTCTTAACCACTTACCCATCCGTGGTTTCGCAGACAATTCTGGGCAACACATCGTACGTGTCGCCTATTGTCAACGGAGCGACCGTCACGTTGACAACAGGGATTCCGACCTTGACAGCTCCGACACTGAGCGCAAGTTCACCCTCGGTTGCTCTTGCCACCCTCGGTAGTCCCTTGGGCTCCCTGGGAGCATCGACGCTGCCGCTGAATTACCGGCGAGGATACTACGAGTCCTACAATGCAGCGTTCGAGCGCCAGCTTCCCGGCGCAGTCACGTTGAATGCAACCTACGTCGGCGAACTCATCATCCGTGAGGTTCCAGGCCTCAATATCAATGCAAACCAGGCGCCGGGCCAAACTGCCGCCCAAGTGCCTTTCGGCAAAAGCGGCGGCAACTCTGTTTATGCATCGACGGCGAGTGCGCCGAATGGCATCACGGCGAGCATAACTTCCTATATACCGAATGGAACCGGGCACTACAATGCCCTGCAAGCCCAGGCAAAGCGCAGATTCGCGGGCGACAGCAGCGTGGGAGTGAACTATACATACTCCCGCGCGATCAACGATTACGGAGATCAGTCCGGCGGTGAGTCGTCGTTGCTGGTTGCGATGACGTCCCAGCCTTACTGGCATCTCAACAAAGCGGTGGCCGGGTTTGACCGGACGCATAATCTCCAGGCCTTCGGAAACTATGCGCTTCCCTTCGGAAAGGGGCAGGCCTATTTCCCGACGGGCGCCGCAGGATACATCTTGGGAGGCTGGGGGCTGAGCGGCGCCTTGAGCCGTGAGAGCGGAGCGCCCTTTACGGTTCAGGGCAGCTCTGCCTCTCTTGGTCCCAGTACTTCTGGCAGCACACAATTTGCCGACGTTCTCTCCAAGTCGAGCATGGTGCTTGGTGGCCACGACAGCAAACATCCCTACTTGAATCCAGCCGCTTTTGCCGACCCGTCCGTCGCCGAAAAGGCTGCGTCGGGGTCGAGTTGTTCTTCCGCTAATACCACTGTGTGCCGTTTCGGAACCGCGGGGAGAAACTCTGTTCGTGGACCGGGACTCTTCAATCTAAGCACCAGCGTCGCCCGAACCTTTGCGATCACCGAGCGGTATGGCTTTGTCTTCCGTGCCGAGGCATTCAATCTCACCAACACACCTCAATTTAGCAATCCCTCCGGAAACGGAATTCAAGCGAATGCTTCTAGCGGATTCGGGTACATCTCGGCCGTAACAACCAACTCCAACCGCGAGTTGCGGTTTTCGGGCCGGGTGACCTTCTAGAGCATTTTTGCTTTTGCTGTAGACTTCCATGCCCCATCCTTTCCGCTTTTTTCTGCGGAAAGGGTGGGATACCAATGAATTTTGGGTCTACACCATTTCCGAAAATGTTCTAATACTACATTGCAAATAGCTGTTCCGGAGGGAGCAGAGGGCTTTAGCCCTCTGAAAATGACGCATATATGCAGGGCCTTCAGGTCCGGGCTTTTGCCTCTCCTTTCCCCAAAGCAACAAATGCAACTGTAGTACTCAGCGGCCATTCCCATCGACCGCAACCCGTGTGCCGGCCGCAGTTCATGCGGTCGGCACACCCGAAGCGGTCGGTGACTTCCATTTCATAAGAACTGCTCTTTTGTTGAGCAGGTAATCGATTCTAACTTCATAAGGATAACGAAATGTCTTCAGAAACTCTCGCCCGTATAGGCCGCAGAGGATTCTTACAAGGCGGGGTCGCATTGGGCGCTCTCGCTGGTCTTCATGTTTCCGCTGAAACAACACCCATCGACTCTGGCGAAGAGGATCGGAGATACTGGGTTCAGTTATTGACGAAAGTAGCCAATCCGGTTCTGGAAGCATTGAGCGAGCGGAAGCTGAAAAAAACAATGCCCATTGAAGCTCCGCATGGGAATGCGGAAGAGAGACGCCAGTTTACATATCTTGAGGCCATGGGACGCCTTCTGACCGGAATCGCGCCATGGCTTGAGTCAGGACCGGCAACAGGCAAGGAAGGAGCATTGCGGAGCAAGTACGCGGGCTTGGCGCGTGAAGCGCTCGATGCGGCAACGGACCCTGCATCGCCCGATTTCATGAATTTTTCCAAGGACCTTCAGCCTATCGTCGACGTGGCCTTTTTGTCGCTGGGGATTTTGCGCGCGCCAAATGAATTATGGAAGAAACTTGATGCAAGAGTGCAACGCAATACAATTGCCGCGCTCGAGTCGTCGCGAAAAATCATGCCGCACTACAGTAACTGGCTGCTCTTTTCGGCCGCGGTCGAAGCCGCCCTGTCCACGATGGGCGTTTGGTGGGATCAGATGCGCGTAGATTACGCACTACGCACAATGGACACTTGGTATAAGGGCGACGGCTTGTATGGAGACGGCCCGGAGTTCCATTTCGATTATTACAACAGTTATGTTATTCAACCGATGCTGCTCAATATCCTGGATACAATTTCAGAGGCTTCGCCCGCATGGCATAACTTCAGGCCTGAAATGACAAAGCGTGCCCAGCGTTACGCTGCAATCCAGGAGCGGCTTATCGCACCCGATGGAACGTTTCCAGCGGTCGGGCGCTCGCTCTGTTATCGCTTTGGCGCCTTTCACCTGCTTGCTGAAATCGCTTTGCGCAAACAACTTCCTGAGAAAATTTCACCCCAGCAGGTCCGGTGCGCACTTACAGCGGTCATGCGACGCACGGCGGAAGCTCCTGGAACCTTCGACGAAAATGGGTGGTTGCGTTTGGGATTCTTTGGCCATCAGCCGGCGATTGCCGAGCCCTACATCTCCACGGGCAGCAGTTATCTTTGCTCCGCTGCGTGGCTTCCCTTGGGATTGCCGGCGACGGATCCGTTCTGGGCCGAGAAAGCAGCGGAGTGGACTTCGAAAAAGGTGTGGAAGGGCGAACCGGTTGACACCGATCATGCCTTCGGCGGTCCCGTCGATTCCGGAGCATAGGATGATATGCCGTGGCGGGGAATCTCTGTAGTGCGGCTATAGAATTTTCGGAATTGGTGTAGACCGAAAGCACAAAGCTAGAGCTGTTCTCCTATTGCTGTAGAGCAGCTTTGAAAGGGCGTGGCTTTAGACACGCCATAAAGCACCAGCAATCTCGTGGGCTTTAGCCCCCGAGGGAATCATTCTTCCTCTATACCATCAGGAGAAATGCTCTACTGAGGCTCGCATATTATGGTGACTGAGGCTACGATTGCCGATGGCTTAATCTGCGCTTTACGGTGCGATCGAATGTAACCCAATTATGCGAGCCCCAGTAAGTGGCTTTTTCCTCAAGAAAAAGCCATCTTTCACGGTTCTTAAAAAGTCTACGTGTATTCTGAAAATGCTCTACAGCGGAACCAGAGTTGATGTATCCCGAAACCGCAGCGTTCAAGTCGACGCGACCTCCAGGGAGCGGCGACCTTGCACAATGCTCAACAGGATATAGTTACTCTGGTTTCGCTCTGGCATTCCCCGCCACGGCATGAAAGCGACAACTGGCTGTTCGACCTTTTTACGTTGGGTTGCGCGCGCCCAGAGTGGCAGTGCAAGAGTGCACAGCGCTCCTTCTATTCATTATGCAGTCAGAAGTCGCGCGCCGTCGCTTGTTACGAAGACAGTATTCTCATAATGCGCAGCTCGGGAGCGATCTCTCGTGCGAACAGTCCAGCCGTCCCCAAGAGTGACGGATCGCGATGTGCCGGCAGCAATGATCGGCTCGATTGTGAAGACCAGTCCCTCCGTGAGCACGTCGGAGCAGCGGCGGTCAAACTCATTTGGAATCGTGGGCCGTTCATGAATCGTTCGACCGATTCCATGTCCACAGAGATCTCGCACAACCGAGTAGCCGGCTGCCTTCACGGTTTTGTGAACTTCTCTCCCGATATCAAACGCTCGGGCGCCTGGGCGAACCGCAGACAAGCCTGCCCAAAAGGCGCGTGTCGCACATTCCATGAGTTGCTTGCTCTGGTTATCGGCCGAACCAACGGCGACCGTTTCGCAGGCGTCTCCCATATGACCGTTTACTTCAACCGTGACATCGAGCTTTACCAAATCGCCTTTCACCAGCCTGCGCGATCCAGGAATCCCATGGACGACTTCTTCGTTGACACTGATGCAACTGTACCCGGGAAACTCATAGACGAGCTTTGGTGCTGATCTTCCGCCGAATCTTCGCATGATCGCTGCACCCACTTCATCCAGTTCCTGGGTACTGATGCCCGGCTGCACTGCAGCTTTCATGCCGTCCAGGACGGCGCGCGTAACTTTGCCTGCTTGCTCCATTCCTGCAAGCTCTTCGGGAGATGTGATGGACATCGGAGGTGCTCCTTGGGCGCCTACTAAAAGCATAGCGCGATAAGAAGAGCGCAGTAGAACCTGTCGATTGCGCTAATTGCAAAGGTACATTGCGTTTCGTGCAATCGACTGGATGTCATCCACCAACCCACGCATCTGCGTTCAATTGTTGCCATGCCTTGCAGGCTACTCCAAGTCCCCGCTCTCCGCTTAGCGGCGGGTAGTGGCAACAATATGCGCCCACCCGCGCTCCCAAAAACACGACCAAATAATGTAGACTTAAATTCGGACCAATTTGGTCGCATATCATGCAGAACCGAGTCTCACGGATACCTTTTGCCGAAGCTCTACGAGACCAGGGTAACGACTTGAATGCTTGGTCTTGGCCGGGAGCAACAAATGAAGTTTAGCAATCCAGGGATAAACAATGGCAAGCAACCGTTAGCAGAGGCTTCCGGCTTCCTCTATATTTTGAGTTTTGGACATATGAAAAAACCTTAAAACATAATTGGTCGTATCGAACTGGACCGAGAGAAGGCCCTACGATTGTCTTGTGGCGAAGCGTTGCAGAGGTCATGAGATCGACAAACTAAAAGCCGGCAAACATCTACCCCGATAGACGTTGCAGCCGTTCTTTTGAACCGCATTTTTTGAATGGAGCGCTGATGACTTTCCGTCGTTTCCTGCCAGTATTTGTTCTCTTCGCATCTCTAGTGCCCGGGCTCTTCGCACAAACCGCTCAATAGAATGGCACCGTTACGGATGCCTCTTCTGCCCTTATCGCGCAGGCTCAGGTTACCCTGACGCGCCAGGACACGGGAGAGACTATCGAACTCAAATCGGATTCTCATGGTTCTTACTTCGCATCAGGATTGACGTCGGGAAAGTATGTTGTAACCGTGTCTGCACCGGAATTTCAGCGCGGTGTGTCGAACAACGTCATTCTGGAGACAGCGGCCAAAGCCACTCTCGATTTCAAACTTCAGGTCGGTTCTGAACAGCAGACTGTGACCGTGAACGGCTCCGGCGTGCAACTGAATACCACCGATTCCAGCGTCAGCACGGTGGTCAATCACGAGTTTGTCGAAAATCTCCCGCTCAATGGCCGCTCGTTGCAGTCTCTGATCTCGATGGTTCCCGGCACCGTATCCGTGCCCCCGCCATCGATGTTTACCAACGATAACGGGCAGTTTTCGGTAAATGGCCAGCGTACCGAGGCAAATTACTTCACCGTGGATGGAGTTTCGGCGAATACGGGAGCGGCGCCCTTCGACGCGCCGGGCTGGGGCTCAGGCTTCTCTGGCTCCATCTCTGGAAACACGGCGCTCGGCGCCACGCAGAGCCTTGTCCCTCTGGATGCCCTGGAGGAGTTCCGCGCGCTCACTTCGACCTACTCCGCTGAATATGGACGCACGCCCGGCGGCCAATTCGTCTTCACCACGCGAAGCGGCGCCAACCGTTTTCACGGTTCGGTCTACGACTATTTCCGCAACGATGCGATGGACGCCCGTATGTACTTCAACCAAGCTCCCGAAGCGAAGCCGGCCTTGCGGTAGAACGACTTCGGCGGCACCTTCTCCGGCCCTGTTGTGATTCCGCACCTGTACAACGGGACGGACCGCACCTTCTTCTTCGCCCACGAGGGACTGCGCCTGCACACCCCGGAAACGGTCACCGACGTTGGCGTGCCGAGCACCTGCCTGCGTGGCCTGGTGCCCTCCGGGCTCCAGGCTCCCATGAACGCTTTCGCCAGCCCCACCAGTGGCGATGTTTCCTGTCCGGGCTCCACCTCCCTGGTGGGCACCGGCCTGGCTTACTGGTCCGGGGCCTACAGCCTGCCTGGTAAACTGGATTCCAGCGGCCTGCGCATCGATCACAACATCAACGATCGCTTCAAAATCTTCGCCCGTTACAATGATTCCCCTTCGGAATTAGATGCCCGGAGCTCCGCTGCTTACGGGATGCCATCCATCCTCTCGCATAACCATTCCAGGGTGGACACGGCCACGGCGGGCGCGATCAACACGCTTTCCAGCCACCTGACCAACGACCTGCGCTTCAACTACACGGTCAACATCTCATCGCTGAACTACTCCATCGATTCGATTGGCGGCGCGACACCCTGGAACCTGTTCGACACCATCGGCTTCCAGGATAAGAGCTGGCTGTGGCTGGGCCTTTTTATCAACGGGGTCGAGTCCGTCACCGCGGCCACGCCTGAGAACATCCGCCAGCAGCAGATCAATGTCGTCGATGGGCTGAACTACAGCCTGGGCCAGCATAATTTCAAATTCGGCGTGGATTACAGGCGCGTAGCCACGCCGCTGAAACTTCCGTCGTATCAGTCAGCCGTTGTGTTCTATGACGTGAGCGAGTTGCTGAGCGACACCCCCGCGACCGTCCAGGTCTCCCGCTATGGCGGCCCGTTCGAACCCGTCTATTCCAATCTGTCTCTCTATGCTC